>ENA-ORXU01000724-ORXU01000724.1-marine-metagenome-genome-assembly--contig:-NODE-724-length-34584-cov-3.949778_pt1 | contig 34584 bp, 31 predicted proteins | sample MGYA00237869_ERZ511484 | MGnify/ENA metagenome assembly ERZ511484 | reverse complement strand
CCATTTTTAAATTATCAATGCTAATCGTAAACGTCTCAACCATCATAGGCGATTTTTTAGGCGTCACTTTGAACTCAGCAGCAACTTGGTCTGCAGCGAACTTATCACCCGGTGTACCCCAGATTTCAGTGTCTTTGTAAAGCATCACAGTCCAATCGGTTTGACTAGGCTTTGTATACAATGCATATTTTCCAGCTGGCACCTCAACACCACCGATCATGATATCGTCGCTAAATTTAACGTCAGTCGAACCGTTAGCGCCTGTGCGCCACATTTCATTATACGGTACGAGACCGCCAAAGATTGTGCGTCCTTTAGCACTTGGACGTGAGTACATAACACTGATTTCAGATAGTCCTACATCTTGTGTTATAGTCGCACTAGGGCTAGGTGCTGGAGTTTTCACTTGGGCATTCATAGTAGTCATCACCAGCATCATTCCTAAGACGCTGCAAAATAAAAGTACTTTTTTCATTATGTTTAGTTTTTTGTTAAGACAAATGTAGTACCCATATAGTTCATTGTCGTTAATGAAGCGTTAAGGCATATGGTATAAAAAAAGATAAAATGGCTCTTTAATATTTGGGTTTAATAGCTCTGGTCATTCAACGCATTAAAAATCAACTCTGACTTCATCATTAATTCAGAAAAATCATTGTAATCTATAGTTTGCTGCCCATCGGTTGCTGCTTCATTGGGGTTTTCGTGGATCTCGACAATCAGTCCATCGGCACCTGCAGCCACGGCCGCCAAACTCATTTGAACAACATGATTTCTAATTCCTATTCCATGGGACGGATCTACGATGACAGGTAGATGTGATTTTTCTTTTAATATAGGTACGGCATTCAAATCTAATGTATTGCGATACGCTGTTTCAAATGTACGAATGCCACGCTCGCATAAAATTATTTTTTCATTGCCATTTTTAAAAACATATTCAGCAGAAAATAATAATTCGTCAATACTACCACTTATACCTCTTTTCAATAATACTGGTTTATCTACCCTTCCCAGTGCTTCCAATAAATTAAAGTTTTGAGCATTTCGGGCCCCCACTTGATATATATCAATAAATGGATACATCGGCTCTATCTGATCGGCCTCCATGACTTCTGTAATGATTTTTATTCCATTCCGATGACATATTTCATAAAATAACCGAAGTCCATCCATCCCTAATCCTCGGAAACTGTACGGGCTTGTTCTCGGTTTATAAACGCCACCGCGCATATACTTCACTCCATGTTGCACGAGTTGGTGTACGGTGCTTTCGATTTGAGATTCACCTTCAATGCTGCAAGGGCCAGCCATCATAGTAAAATTTCCATTCCCAATGCGGTCATCTCCTACTTCTATAGCAGATGGTCCTACCTTCCATTTGCTACTCACCATTTTATGCTTTCCACTTACGCGATGTACGTCTTCAATTCCTGCCAATTGACCAACTTGGCGAATATCAAACTCCCCTTTCGGTGTACATACTAAGTATTCGCCACGTTGGGTGGTCACTTCATAGTTCGGAATATTCAGACCACCAAGTAGTTTATCTATTGAAGTACGATCTGATACGGATATTTTTTTATTTAATTGAATAATCATAATTCTTTTATATTTATTGATTGAATATATTGGTTGATAGAAGTTGATAAATCATTTGATTGCAGTGCACGAATAAAAGCACTACCGATGATGGCTCCGTTCGCGATTTGATGCACAAATTCCACATCTTCGCGTGTAGCAATATTGAATCCAACCATAATCGGATGCTTTACATTGAGGGCCATGATGCGCTCCAAATAATTTTTTGCTGCCGTAATAGATTGGTTCGAGCCGGTTGTACTCGCAGTACTCACGGCATAAATAAAACCATCCGTACGCATATCTATTTCTCGAATCCTTTCGTCTGATGTATCCGGAGTAATCAGCTCTATTAAATTGATTTCAAACTGACTAAATACTTCCGCATAATTCTGAGTAAATATTTCATAGGGCAAATCGGGCAGAATGACATGTGCAATACCAAGGCTTTGGCATCGGCTACAAAAACGTTCAACTCCATATTGTAAGACAGAATTAAAATAGCCCATCATGACCAGTGGCAAAGATGAATTCGCAGACTCTATTTGATCAAATAAAATGTCAATAGTCAATCCATTCAGCAATGCCACTTCCCCACTCACTTGAATGGTAGGCCCATCGCAGAGTGGATCAGAGTACGGAATTCCTACTTCTACAAAATCTACCTGATCTTTTAATGTTGACAAAATTGTAGGTAGCGATTCTAGATGGGGATATCCGGCGGTAAAATAAATACTCACCAAGTTTCTAGGCTTTTTGAGTAATGTGTTAGCTAATTTACTCATGACATATATTTCATTATTGTATTCAAATCCTTGTCTCCACGACCACTCAAATTAATAATTATACGGTCAGTCGATTTATAATCCAAATGCTCTAAATAAGCCAAGGCATGTGCTGATTCGAGTGCCGGAATAATGCCTTCTAGCCTTGACAATAATTTAGTCGCATTCACCGCTTCCTCATCTGTCACACTTTCGTAAATTACTCTTCCTTCATTATGTAAAAAGGCATGCTGCGGACCTATGCCCGGATAGTCAAGCCCAGCAGAAATACTATGCGGCTCCATGATTTGCCCATCTTGATCCTGTAAGATTTTCGTCATGCTGGCATGTAAAACACCGCGGGTGCCGAGTGCGAGAGTAGCCGCCGTTTTATCTGTGTGCACACCATTTCCGGCGGCTTCAACACCAATTAATTTAACCTCCGATTCTTGATAAAAGGAATAAAATGCGCCACTAGCATTACTTCCTCCACCTACACATGCAATGATATGTGTCGGCATCTCTTCCATCTGGACTTTTATTTCTCGACTAATTACCGACTGGAACTGTGTGACCATGTCGGGATATGGATGCGGTCCGACAACTGATCCTATGATATAATGCGTATCCTTCGGGTGACTTATCCAGTCACGAATTGCTTCATTGGTTGCATCTTTCAGCGTTTGACTTCCACTATTTACAGCACGCACTTCGGCCCCTAGCAACTTCATTCGCGCGACATTTGGTGCTTGACGCTCGATGTCCTTGGCTCCCATGTACACTATGCAGGAGAGGCCCATCAATGCACAAGCTGTGGCTGTAGCAACACCATGCTGTCCGGCACCGGTTTCGGCAATTATCCTGGTTTTATTCAAATGCTTTGCTAGTAATATCTGACCAAGGGCATTATTAATTTTATGTGCACCGGTATGACATAAATCTTCGCGTTTTAAATGGATTTTTACTTTATAGTACTCACTCAATCGGCTCGCAAAATATAAAGGTGTGGGGCGGCCAACATAATGTTCAAGAAGTTGACCAAATGAAATTTGAAATTCATCCGAATCGATAAATTCTTGATAGCTATTAATTAATTCCTGAATATTAGGTCGTAACATTTCTGGAATGAATGCACCACCAAATTCACCGTAAAAACCATCACTATCTACTTGATATTTACTATTCATGATTTAATCGTTTTATAAATGAGGAAACCAGTTGTATATTTTTTCTTCCAGGAGATACTTCAAAGCGACTGTTAATATCAACTCCTATAAATCTTTCATCGGAAATAGCCCTCAGTCGCTGGACGCTTTCATTGTCGATTCCACCACTTAAAAGATAGGGTCTTTGACCTTGATATAGACTCAATTTTGACCAGTTAAATTGCTTTCCATGTCCTCCCCATTGACTTCCTGCCGTATCGAATATAAATGCAAAGCAGTCTGTCTCATAGGCTTGAACCGTAGACCAATCAAATTCATTGTCTATATGAAATGCTTTGATAACGGCAATATTTTCCTCTTTTAGTTTCTTGACGGTTTCGACTGATTCCAAGCCATGCAATTGCACAAAATCAAGCTGAAGCATACGCACGATTCTTTTAATACGACTCAAATTCTCATTTACAAATACACCGACGGTCTGGACATGCTGAGGCAGCTCTTCAATCACCGCCTGCAATGCATTTGGACGTACAAATCTGGGTGATTTTTTATAGAAAATAAATCCCAACATATCCGGTGAACTCAACGACACGGATCTTATATTATCCCTATATTTCATTCCGCAAACTTTAACTTTCATACTGACGAATATTTGATTTTTTAATCAACGTTCGGCAAGCCTTTGCAGGATCTGATTGCATCATAAAATGTCCTCCAATTAAAAACCCTTCAAAACCTTTTTCTCGTAACAAATCAATTTGACTCGAATTATGAATACCGCTTTCACTAATTTTTGGAATATCCGAAGGCAAAGAAGGAAGCAATTCTAAGCTGCGATTGATGTTTGTAGAGAATGTAGTCAGATCGCGATTATTGACACCAATAATGTTAATATCATCGCTTAAATAATTGTCAATTTCGATCACATCATGCACCTCGAGCAATACCTCTAGTCCCAAATTTTGAGCAAGGACAGCCAAATCCTTACAACGTTCTGGCGTCAAACAAGCGGCTATTAGCAACATACAGTCGGCACCTATACTCTTCGTCTCATACACTTGATACGGATCAATAATGAAATCTTTCCTTAAAATCGGGCAGTAGTTATATTTCCTTGCGATCATGAGGTCTTCATTGCGACCACTAAAGTATTTTTCATCCGTAAGGATAGATAGCCCGATTGCCCCGGCTTGCATGTACCCAATACTTAGCTGCTCGACATCAATTTCAGAACGAAATTGCCCCGCGCTCGGTGAACCTCGCTTAATTTCTGCAATAATACCTGAGCTATTTGGCCGACGCAAATATGATTGCATTGAGACTACATCGCTATCGTAAAATATGCTTGCTTCAAGTTTCTTTATTGGAATCAATTCTTTTCTTCGGTCGACCTCTATCTGCTTGTGACCTACTATTTGCTGTAAAATATTCATATTGATAATAGTTTTTGTAATGTTTTATATGCACCGCCACCAACTAGTGACTCCTCCGCTTTGGATATAGCTTTGGCTCGGCTGAGACCTTCGTCAATACATTGGATGGCTAAGGCAGCATTGGCGATGACAACGGATTTCTGGGCCGCGGTTCCACAGTTCTTTAAAATTTTGGTGAATATATCGGCGGCTTCACCTACACTGCGACCTCCAAACAAATCCTTTGGCGCAATCTTTTCGAAATTAAAATCTGACACATCTAATATTTCATCTCCATGATTACTAGACACGCGTGTTCGATCTGTCAGACTTATTTCATCATAGCCGTCTAAGGCATGTATAATTTTGAAGTGTTTATCGGATTGCTCATATATGTAATGGTAATAGCGTTGCAACTCCAATGAAAAAACCCCAACTATTTGATATTTAGGTTGAGCAGGGTTCACCATGGGTCCCAACATATTGAAAAAAGTGCGTACGCCTAACTGTCGGCGTACAGGTGCTACTGCTTTCATGGCGGGATGAAATAACGGTGCGTGTAAAAATGTAATTCCCGACTTATCTATTTGATCCTTTATTACCGAAGATTCATTGGTAAAATTAAATCCAAGTTCTTCCATCACGTTGGAAGAGCCACAGGTTGAGCTTACGCCATAATTTCCGTGCTTAGCTACCTTGTACCCTGCCCCAGCAACTACAAAAGATGCCAACGTGCTGATATTAAATGTGTCTTTACCATCACCACCTGTGCCGCACAGATCAATCGCATCAAACTCAGATAAGTCAATCTTAATACATCGATCTAACAAGCAATTTCTGAACCCTGTTAATTCACTCAACGAAATTGATCGCATATTGAAGCATGTTAAAAAGGCACTGACTTCTTCGTTTGAATATTTACCATCTGATATATCACCCAAAATATTGTACGCAACTTTTTCCGACAAAGTGTGATGGTTGAATAATTCTCTCAAAATATCTTTCATTATATGATTATTTTCTACAGATTTCCAAAAAGTTATTAATAATTAATTGCCCTTTTTCAGTCATGATACTTTCGGGGTGAAACTGGACACCGTATAAGTGCTTTTCTGGTAGGTGAATAGCCATGATATCGTTGTTCATCGTCATGGCTAGTATGTTCACCTCGGATGGCAGGGTTGAGGGATCGATCGTCCAGGAGTGGTATCGTCCTATGCGCATCTCTTGCGAAATACCTTTAAATAAACCTTGCTCTGGTTCTGCGATAGTTATAGTTTCTTCAACCCCATGAAATACCTTGTCCATATTCGTGAGTTGCACCCCTACTGACATCCCAATGGCCTGATGGCCCAGACAAACACCTAACATCGGCAAGACTCCTGTATACTTTTTGATAAAATCCATCAACTGTCCGGCATCATCTGGCACTCCGGGGCCAGGACTTATTATTACACCATCAAAGCCTGATACAGCGTTGGCATCTAATTTATCGTTTCGTCGTACATCCACTTCAGCCTGATTTACTTTTAACATAGCGACAAGATTGTACGTGAAGCTGTCGTAATTATCTATCATTAATATTTTCATAGTGTGGTGGCTTTTTTAATGGCTAACCGAAGAGCACCAATTTTATTTTCAACTTCCGAAAGTTCTTTATCTGGTTTACTATTTACAGTTATGCCGGCACCAGCCTGGTAAGTCAGTTTATTTTTTTGGCTCAAAAAAGATCTGATGAGTATGGCTTGATTGACACTGCCATCAATGCCAAAAAACCCGATACTACCCCCATAAAAACTCCTCGGCGTCTCTTCTGTTTGATGAATTAATTCCATGGCTTTATATTTTGGTGCGCCAGAGAGTGTTCCTGCGGGAAAGGTGTCGGCAAATGCCTTAATTTGTGTTGTCTTCTGATCAATATTCCCAACAACTTTACTGACCATATGAATGACATGAGAGAAATATTGTACTTCTTTAAAAGTCTCCACATGGACATCAGTCGCACAGCGATTCAAATCATTCCGCGCCAAATCGACTAACATCACGTGTTCAGATTTTTCTTTCGTATCAGCCAATAACTCTTGCGAGAGCGTTGAGTCTTCTGTTGAATTCTGTCCTCTCCTAATCGTACCCGCGATAGGATGAATTTCTATTTTACTGTCTGTAATTTTTAATTGGGCTTCAGGCGAAGAACCAAAAATGTGAAAATCACCAAAATCAAAATAAAATAAATATGGTGAAGGATTGATACTCCGCAATGCTCTGTACACTTGAAAATCATCTCCTTTAAATGATTGCTGAAATCTTCTTGATAAAACAATCTGAAATACATCACCTAGCTGGCAATGTTTTATTCCTTTCTGCACGTAGGACCTGTATGTGTCATCCGAAATAGGAGATGTTTCATATTCTTCCGTGTAAAACTTAAAATCGGGGCTATGTGCGTTGACCAACATATCCGTAATCTGATCTAAATTAATCCTATCACGATCTTCAAAATCAATTCCAATCGTTGTCAATTCATTCGTATGATGATTAAACATAAGTACATATCGAAAGAGTTGATATTTGAAAGCCGGAATGGTCTGCTGATCAACAGGAAACTTATTCAAGCGAATATTCTCCATATACTGAACGGCTTCGAATGTGTTATATCCATAAAATCCTATGTATTTATTGACTTCGTCGATTGCCGAATTGAATGAGAAGTTTCGAATAAAATCTTGAAATATTGTTGACAATGAAACATCAGGATCGAGTGCAAGCGATTTCAATTCGATTTGGTCGATAGACATCAAACATTTATGATGATTAATTTCAAAAGTGGCTATCGGATCAAGACAGATAAAACTTTTACTATCGGTTTTATCATGATAATCGGCACTCTCCAACATAATAGATCCTGCGAATCGATCACGCAGATTGCGGTAAGCTGCAACTGGTGAGAGCATATCGCAAAGTCTGACTGTATTTTTTGTATATATTTTTTTCATATGATATTTGACATAAAAAAAGCCCGCGAGAAGCGAGCTTGTTATGAATTAATAATATTTCATAGGCATCCTATCTCATGTATGACGAGTCATCGAAGTCCACCACCAATTTTGATTTACAGTATGTTGTTTTATATAGAACATTTTTTGAGTTTATGGCATAAAAAAAGCCCGCGAGAAGCGGGCCATATTCATTATTCCAGTTACAGAAATAGCTTCTCAGATTCACTTATCCAAGTTCCACCACCATTTCGTATTTTGAATATTAACAATCATTTCAATGCCAAATATACACAAATTTCATTGTCATAGCTGTCTCGCCAATGTGGATCGGCTCCTATTTCGCTCAGATCCCTTTGAAGATAGTCCCACTAAGGAGTATAATGTAGCCTATGACCATAGCAATCAGTGCATATTGGATCAAATCAGTAGCGAAGTACCACATTCCAGCACCTGCCATGAAGGTGATTAGGCTCAACCACAGCGTTTTTGATGTAGGCGGGTTAGTTCGTATTAACATATCTAAATCGTTTGTTTAGACAAATATACATATTAAGTTTATATTTAATATGTTTTATCCTTGTGTGATGTCACGTTGAAGATGTCTACAGAATCGTTCTTCTTCTTAACCATTTCTCCACGGCAAAGCTAGCGTGACCGCGTGTTAGAGAACTGTGTCAGTAAACCAATATTCAGCGATTTGGGCATATTTCACCCTGTCGTTAAAGTACAATTTTGTTTCAGATTAATGTGTGATGGCTGAAGAGCTAATATGGCAGTGAACTCACGATGCTAAACAAAAAGCAATTTCTGAGTAGGACAAATTAGGTTTTGAGAAAATCATGTCATTTTCTTGTTCATTACGTTTTTTGACGGTTCAACTCGAGAAATCTGAGCTGATTTTAGCTGATTTGTGCTCAGCTTGTTGATAAAATGGGTGGTTTAATGGGGAAGTGGAAGTCGAATGTTGTTTTTACCAATTGACGTAGGACGACTAATGCTGATCCAGCTAGATCCAGACACCTCATCCCCAACTTACACACTATTTCGCTCGATTTCAACAGTGCACAACCCATATAAATTGATTGTTTCTTCTGTCTATTCTTGACGCGATACAATTTCTTCGACGGCTGATATCGTTTCAGCTCTTGAGCTTGATCATACTTTAGTTTTAATAGTTCTTCCTTGACCGCTTCTGCTTCCTTCACTGATTCAAAGACAAATCGTTTGTATTTACTTAGTGCGCCAAGCACTAAATTCGTGTATGATTATTTCGTCATCCTTTGTGATAACTCTTCGTTGCTTATCAGTCGCAGAGCTACGGCTATTCTCCTTCTGCGCGCCTCGATTTATCCCAAAGTATTTAGAAATAACACTATACAGACTTAGTACTTGGCGCACTCGTACTTTACCACCTGTACGACCAGTATTTTCATTGGTCGCTTTGACATAGGTGCTCAACAGAATTCGGATTTGATCTGACAACATTCGCCAAATTTCATGATGTGCGCAGTCTTCGTTACATTTCTTCGATTGCTTTCTTCTGTTGTCATATGCAGTCCGAATCGCCTCAGCTGACTTTGTAGTAATGATCATTGCCCAGCCATCTCTGCTGTTTTGAAAACAATTGATCATTAGATAGTCTGCTAAATACTTGTCCGCCAGTGATAGAAAGAGCTTACAATCGGCCTCCTTTTCAAAAAATGGGGAATTGGCTACGCTAGTGCGTCAAGCACTAAATTCATGTATGATTATTTCGTCATCCTTTGTGATATCTCTTCGTTGCTTATCAGTCGCAGAGCTACGGCTATTCTCCTTCTTCGCGCCTCGATTTATCCCAAAGTATTTAGAAATAATACTATACAGACCTAGTGCTTGGCGCACTGGCTCCTTCGATTAAATAGAGCTGGTTTGCTTGCATTTGTTTGATAGGTATCATATTGACTATTTTAATGGTAAGTGTCGCCAACTACCAAAATATACCCATCAAGCACACAAAAATTTTAATTTTTTTTGATTCAGTATGTTTTCATACAATCAAATTGACGAAAATCCAAACTAAAGAAAATGCGTTTCCCGCAGGCGCAAAGGTGAAATACGCAATGCTAATCATAAAAATGCGTTAACTTTGTCATATGCGGATAATCGCCATCATCATGTCTTGTATGTTGCTCTACGGATCTACTTCCGTTTGTGGTATATCTAATTCATGTTTTGATGATGCAGATACTTCCATTAGTTGTTGCACAGCGGATACAAGCTGCAATGATGAATCTCCAGATAAATCCGATGAAAATAGCTGCTGTGATAACTGTATATTTCATAGTCCAGCGATTCATCAGCAATCAGCTCTTGTCGTATCAACAACAGACATTTCATCAACAGATGAGATAGCATATGCTGGACATACAGATATCGTGATTTCGATAGCAATTTGGCAGCCTCCAAGGCTTAGTTAGGAACCTTCAAGAGGATTGGTCTATCCATTCCAGAATGTTTTTACCTAACAAAATAAAATTCAAATGAAAAAATATGTCTTAGTGATCGCAGTATTTGCGACACTTCAAAATTTTAATAGTGCTACCGCACAAATCTTGGATACGATACATACTGATATTGTTGTCGAAGGGAAATGCACTGAGTGTCAAACTCGTATTGAGTCAATAGCAAACACGATTAACGCGGTTTACGATGCTTATTGGGAAGTCAATGATGGAACCCTGCATATCAATCATGACTCAACATTTGATTCTGACGGCTTGCAAAACTCATTAGCAATGGCAGGTCACGAAACGGCGGATTATTATGCCAATGAAATAGCTTTTGCCAATTTACCGAAGTGTTGTGAATATACTCAAGGGCAGATGACTACGCCGGTTACCGAGCACAATTCAGATACGATCGATGGACATACAGACATATTTGTTGATGGAATATGTGGGATGTGCGAAGATCGAATTGAGGCAGTCTCTGATAATTTCAAACACGTGACTGCGTCAAATTGGGATGTGGATACGCGAATATTACATGTAGATCATACAGAAAAATTTAATGCCAAAGCATTGCAACGGGCCATTGCAGCCGTTGGTCATGATACAGAATTTCTCAAAGCATCTCAAACTACTTATAATGAAATACATGCCTGTTGTAAGTACCGAGACCCATTACTCATTGCGGAGTTTAGACCGGAAGAAAGTATTATTAACGAGGTTTCGGACATCCCGAGTGATAGCGACGTGCATGAAGAACATCCCGTGCAAGGCATCATTTTGGAACGTGATGCAAGTGGCAACGAAATGCCTGTCATCGGTGCCAATGTCTATTGGATGGGATCATCGACAGGTACGACGAGTGATGCCGATGGTTATTTTTCCCTCATCCATAAAAATCTAATCGACCGACTAGTCGTCAGCTATGTGGGTTTTGAAAACGACACGTTGGATGTGGAAAATATTGAGCATCTCGAAATCATACTGAGCGATGCTACCTTCATGCGCGAGGTTATCATCACACATCGTACCAAATCAACGGGTGTTTCCATGCTAAGTGTTGGTAAAATGCAGCAACTCGGCGAGAAAGAATTATTAAAAGCAGCTTGCTGTAATTTATCTGAGAGTTTTGATACCAATCCTACAGTCGACGCAACCATGACAGATGCGGTAACAGGTACTCGCAAAATTCAGATGCTAGGGCTTGCCGGACCGAATATTCAAATGACACGTGAGGGTATTCCCGATACGCGCGGGTTATCTGTTTTATATGGGTTGAATTTCACGCCTGGCACTTGGATTCAAGGAATAAATATAAATACTGGTACAGGATCCGTAGTCAATGGGTTCGAAAGTATCACCGGTCAAATTGATGTGTCATTAAAAAAACCTGATCAAAGTGAGCGGCTATATTTTAATTTGTTTGGAAATGAAATGACGCGGATGGAAGCTAATTTGAATGTAGCACATCGATTTAATGATAAAGTCTCAACCGGAATAATGTTGCACTACGGAAAAATTCCAGAGAAGCATGACAATAACTTCGATGGATTTTTGGATCATCCAGTCAATGATCAATATGTTGTCTTGAATCGATGGAAATTTTATGGAAATAATGGACTCGAAGGTCAAGTCGGAGTAAAATTGAGTAGTCTACAAAATAATTCAGGTCAAGCCAATTTTAATCACGATAAGCCAGCGGAAGATCAAACCGCGTGGGGGTCGACGATTCAATTAAAAAAATACGAAGCTTGGGCAAAGGCTGGTAAGGTTTTTCCAGCAACGCCACATGCCAGTATAGGTGTACAGCTAAATGCGTCATACTTTGATCAAGATTCCTATTTTGGGCTGCGTACATATGACGGCGATCACACGACATTTTATGCCAACGTGATTTATCAAAGTTTAATTAAAGACACGCGACATGCTTTCAAAACTGGACTGAGTTTTCAATACGATAAAATAAATGAACTTGTCCACACATCGGTCTATGATCGCAGTGAAAAAGTTCCTGGAGGCTTTTTCGAATATTCATATAAACCACATGAAAAATTTAGTTTAGTAGCCGGCCTACGCGGCGACATTCACAATCAATACGGGTTTTTTATGACGCCGCGTTTACACATGCGCTATGCGCCAAATGAAAAAACGGCAATCAGATTTAGTGGTGGGCGTGGACAAAGAACGGCAAGTATCTTCGCGGAAAATATCGGTGGTTTTGCCACCGCGAGACAATTTAGAATAATCGGGGGAGACGATTCAGATAAACCGTACGGCTTAGATGCAGAACAGTCGTGGTCGGCCGGTTTTAGTTTTGTTAGAGATTTTACTGTAAACACACGCTCCATGGTTTTTCAATTTGATGTTTATCATACGAATTTCAAAAATCAAATTGTCGTCGATTGGGATAGTAGTCCTCAAGAATTATCATTTTACAATTTGAATGGCGAGAGTTATTCAAATTCGGTTCAATTTCAAGTGGATTATGAAGTCATCCCGCGATTTGACGTACGTGTAGCCTATCGATACAACGATGTCAAGACGACCTATGCAATTGGCAAATTAGAGAAACCGCTGACTGGCCGTGAACGTGCGTTTATAAATTTGCAATATGACACTAAAAATAACTGGAGCTTTGACTATACATTAATTCGTGTAGGCGAGCAGAGATTGCCACAAACTCAGTCTAATCCAGAAAAATTTCAAGTAGCGCAAAATTCGCCATCTTACTTCATGTCGAATACTCAAATTACGAAATCATGGAATAAAAAATTCGACATATATATCGGCGCGATGAATTTGTTTAACTATAAACAGCCGACACCGATTATTTCGGCAGAGGATCCGTATTCACCTTATTTTGATAGTAGTATCGTATGGGCGCCAATTTTTGGACGCGAAATTTATGGTGGCATCCGCTATCGAATACCCTGATTTCATTCCAAATGTCAATACATATTTATGAATTACTACGTTGAAAAGGAGGCCGAATATTTCACTCATTTGCGTCCTGAAATGCTGGCCTTGCTTCCTGATAACGCAATGACTGTTTTAGATGTAGGTTGCGGCGAAGGTGTATTTGCCAAGCAAATAAAAGAAAAAAACAATGCGGAGGCATGGGGCATAGAATTGATGGAAGAGCCTGCCCAATTGGCCGCAAAGGTATTGGACAATGTATTTGTGGGACCGTGTCAAAAATTTTTAGACGACCTTCCGGACGATTATTTCGATGTAGTCTATTGCAATGATGTACTAGAACATTTGGTCGATCCTTATTCCTTTTTAAGAGGTCTGAAATCAAAATTGTCTGCCAATGGTGTTGTGATCAGCTCCATACCCAATATTCGATATCACGATGCGTTTCAAAAAATAATACTCCAAAAAAAATTCGAATACCAAGAGCATGGCATCTTCGATAAAACACACCTTCGTTTTTTTACTAAAAGCAGTATAGCGCAGATGTACAAAGATCAAGGCTATGAAATAATAGAGCATAAAGGAATTAACCGTACGCGATCAATTCGACCATACTTATTTAATATTCCTTTTTTATTTACGGCTATGGATATGTTTTACTTGCAGTTTGCGACTGTTGCACGAAGAGGTTCGTAATATCCACATTATAGTCGAACATGAAAAAGATAGAAACTGGGTTTATCAAAGACCAATATCGAAGCGGAATAAAAAACTATTCAGACTTCACAAAGGATGTTGGTTTGTGGGCTTCTGAGCAATATGTATTCCAAAAATATCTGTCCAAATCTGGTAAAATACTGGACTTAGGCTGTGGAACTGGTCGAACGACATTTTCTTTAAACGCATTGGGCTTTACTAATATCATAGGAGTAGATCTAACCCCAGAAATGATCGCTGAAGCTCAAACACTAAACGATTATTTTTCTACAAAAATAGACTTCAGAATAGGCGACGCGATGAATCTAGAATTCGATGATGCTTCTTTTGAATCAGTTATATTTTCATTTAATGGTATCATGTCCATTCCATCGCAGAAAGCGAGAGAGCGAGCACTTCAAGAAATTAATCGTGTAATCAAGCACAACGGAAAATTTCTTTTTACCACTCATGATCGTGAACATGAAGAAGAATACCTGGAATTTTGGGAAGAAGAACGACAGCGATGGAAAACGGAAAACCAAGATGCTCGATTACATGAATTTGGTGACCTAATTACAGTATCAAAAAATGAATCTAGAAAAATTTATATTCACATACCCAACCAAACTGAAATCCGAAAGTGGTTGAAAGCAAATGGTTTTAAAATCATTGAAACATTCTATAGAAGCGATCAATTTCAAGAAAACGAGATGGTAAAATCAAAATCTGGACCGTGTAGATTTTGGGTTGCGCAGAAATATACTATCAATGAAAGAATTCCAGATTAGTATTGCCCATTTCATATATACAAAATACTCGATGCTCTTCCTTATGAAGCATTCAAACAAACTGCAAGACAACATCGGAATTAAAATCACACGCCAGCATGCTGCTTAAAAACGATTGAAATGTCATGCTACCAGTTACAGCTCCGGGATTAGCCGGATTAATTCGGTGAGATCTGACTTTGTATCCGTTCGGACCGAAGACTTCTATGATGACTTCATGGTCGTGTGATAGTTTTCTCGCATATAATTCTGCCCCTATCCCAGCGAACCCCAATGATTCAGCCGCAAGTGCAAATCCACACATGGTATTCACATTATTAGGAGCAAGGGATGCGATTTCATCAACAGTCCCTTTAAATAATAAATAGTCTTCAGTATTGTTTGAACTGACATATTTTAATAGCGGGCCTTGAAGTTTCGCATTTAATTTCAGGGCATCATGATGAAACTTCATGGCAATGTTGGCACTGCTTAGCAAATTTCGATCCGACATTTTTCGAATATCCTCAAAGCCCCACCCCGCTCCTGTCGGAATAAATATTTTATTTTGTGCTTCTTTTGCAACAGCCAATAATCGATCAAATAAATTTCTATCCGTTAAAGCTGTTAGCGAAGTGATCATGAGGGAACTATGAGCTAATATAGACTCACCAAATTCCTGAACAACCGATGGATGACTAGCTTCAACCACGATATCTACTTTGCCATTTTCATTGTTAAAATGCTCTAATTCCTGAGCAATATCAGCACCTAGTCGAGCAACCTCTACTGGAATATTCGATTGGTTAATTTTCTCGAGAGAACGATTTTGTATAAATGCCAGGCTAAATTCTGAATCGAGATTATCATTATCAATTAAATAATTCGACAAGTATTTACCCAGATTCCCATATCCTAATATGCCAACTTGGAAACTAGACATAGTGCGAAATATATTGTCTAATTTCTTCAAGTGACATCTCAGCTGCTTTCCCTGAGCGACACAACTCCAATAAGATTTCATCTTGCTTTCTACCCTGCTTCATCGCCTGCTCATAAGAAATATGTTCATTAAATGTGACCAGAGAATATTTTGAATAATAGTCTGGAAATGTCTGCTCCAACTGCATTTCAATTTGACGCTTTTTGACAAACACCTTATCATCTACGTGATCACGCATTTCATAAAAGTTGTCCAGTGCCAAATCAGCAATGGCGTCAGTATCTGGCTTACGTAGTTTTTGATAGTAAGGTAAAACCTGTTGCCAATCATCATCGAATTTATCAAGGCACTCATCAAAGACAAATACATCTTCAAAAGACGCATTCATTCCTTGTCCATAAAAAGGAACAATAGCATGTGCAGCATCTCCCATAATCATGAGTTTACCATTGTGCTGCCAAGGAAAACATTTTAAAGTTCCAAGCCTACCTACAGGATTGTCATTATAATCCTTCACAATTTCTGGCATGTGCGTCAACGTGTCAGGAAAATAAGTCGTAAAAAACGACATAATTTCTTCATCGCTATTAATATGATTAAATCCGACTTCATCATTATAAGATAAAAACAATGTCACGGTAAAACTTCCGTCGAGATTAGGAAGGGCAATTAACATGAATTCTCCGCGCGGCCAAATATGCAATGCATTCTTGTCAATTCTCCAGCCTCCAGTTTCAGTAGCTGGGATCGATAACTCTTTATAACCATGTGATAAAAATACGGCCTCATCTTCTTTATTTTCGTCTGATACATGGCTTAACATCTCTCGTCTGACGCGAGATCCAGCACCATCAGTACCAATAATCACGTCTCCTTTCGCGGTGATCGTTTTTCCATTTTGATCAAATGTTACCTCATTATTTTCAATATCAATACCCGTACATTTTGCATCGAAGTATAATGACACATCCTGATGTTTGTCGGCTTCTTCAATTAATATTCGATTCAAATCACTTCGAGAAACCGAATTAATAAAATCCTCTTGACGCCCACTATATTTTGACAAACGCAACTCACCCTCGACAGAGTGAATCATGCGACCATGCATTGGAATACACTCTTCGATCATGCGTTCTTCTAATCCTACCAAGCGTAGAGCTCGCAGACCACGATCAGACAACGCCAGATTAATTGAGCGTCCGGCATCAACCTCCCCTAATCTCATGTCACCACGCATTTCATAAAGGCTGACTTGATATCCTCGTTGAGCTAGGCGCAATGCGAGTAATCCACCACAAAGCCCAGCACCGACAATTATAATATGTTCAGATTTTCTTTTCATAAATCTTTAAGTAATGTCTCTAACTGATCAACGAATCGATAGACATCTTCATAAGAGTTGTAAAATGGAACTGGAGCCGCCCGTATCACATCCGGTTCTCGCCAATCGGTCACAATTCCGTTCTCCATTAAATTGGAATGAAGATTTTTATCGGCATTTTTTACTTGTATGGATAATTGGCAACCCCGATTTTCTTTTATTGACGGCGTAATAATTTTAATGGCGTCGTTATTTAAATCGTTTATTAAAAACTCGAAATACGCTGTTAATTGAATTGATTTCTCGCGTAGGGCTCCAATGCCTACTTCGTCAAACATTTTCAATGAAGCTTTCATCGCAGCTAACGAATATATAGGCGGGTTGCTCAACTGCCATCCTTCAGCACCGGGTATAGGATCGAAGTCATGTCGCATATTAAAACGTGTTGACTTATTATGTCCCCACCAACCAGCGAACTTTGGAATATCGACATCGTCAGCATGCCTGTTGTGAATGAAGCAAGCTGCCAAACATCCTGGACCGCCATTTAGATATTTATAGGAACACCAGGCGGCAAAGTCAGGTCCGTCATCATGTAGATTTAAGGGAACATTGCCAGCCGCGTGTGCCAAATCAAATCCCACTTTACATCCTTGCGCATGAGCGTGTTCCGTTATTTTTTTGATATTAAATAATTGACCCGTATAATAATTTACACCACCAATTAATACCATTGCTATGGATTTACCTTCTTTGGATAAAATATCATCAATGTCTTCTTGCCTTATTAATTCCTCACCTTTTCGTGGCGTTAAATAAATAATTGCATCGCTCGGATCATACCCGTGAAATTTGGCTTGTGATTCAACCGCATATCGATCAGAAGGAAATGCGTCGGATTCGATTAAAATCTTATATCGATCAGCAGTTGGTCGATAAAAACTCACCATTAGTAAATGAAGATTTACTGACAACGTATTCATAGCTACAACTTCATTTGCTTCTGCTCCTGCTATATGCATGAGTGACTTCGTGAGCAACTCGTGATAAGGCATCCACGGATTCTTCGCATGAAAATGACCTTCGACTCCAAGGCTCGCCCAGTCTGACAATTCTTGCAGTATATGACTTGCTGTAGCCTTTGGCTGTAGCCCTAAGGAATTTCCACAGAAATATAAAATATCTTCACCATTCTCATGCTTTGGAATATGAAAATGATCGCGATATGCTCGCAACGGATCCAACTCGTCAAGTTTTCTGGCAAATATTATATTTCGTTCAAACTGCATTCTAAAATTATTTTATTCCTAGTCGTGATTTAATTTTTTCTTGGTCATCACCAACTAGCCATTGCAAAACATTATTATTCCAAATCTTTTTACGATCATCTGATGAAATGATATTGAGATCAACTGCGTCATCGATTAGTTTTCCAGGATATCCATCGCCTATTCCATCGATTTCGCCTAGTGGGTAAGGATCATCCAGACCTGCAATTAAATAATCAACGCCTTGACGTCGGATGGTCATTTCCAATGCATAAACGTCATGCATAAGTGTATCGAAAAATAAATTATTGTTTGACAACGCGTCTTCAGGGTCTTGACCATCAACAAATAAATCCGGTCTTCCGGTAAATCCTTGTTTTCTACGACCAATATTGATTTGTCCAAATTGATTGCCGTGCGCGAAACAAGTTCTTAATTTATCATATTTATTATGGAAATTCATCATCGTAAACATGTGATATGCGTCGGCCGTCTGCGCACACATCCATACCAAATGAAATCGCCAAAATTTATCGTCAAGATTGATCATTTTGGGACCATCGTATGGATGTATTTCAACGGCTACTCCGTATTGATTAGCCAATTCAAATATCGGTATAGTCCAGTCGGTGGCAATGCTACGCCATTGATTCTCTATAGGATGCAGAAAGTGTGTCGGCAAACACAATAAACCCATATTCAACTCTTCTACGCACCGTCGTATTTCTTCCAGCGCAAAATCACGATCGGCAGCTTGCACGACAAATCCCGGCGTAAAATCCTTAGGGTAACGCTCTTGCAAGCTCGCATTAAAATCATTTTGAAATCGAATCACGTCTTTGAGCGTTTGCCCACTCAGTTCATTCCCATACAATTGCGAAAGATTTAAAATGACTTCGTGATCAATATTATGCTCAGCCATCCAAGGCAAGCGCATATCGACAAAATATGTTTCGCTTTCTATTGGACGTGACCAGTTTTTTTGGTGCATATACGTTCTGTCATCACTGATCCAGAACAATTCTTTTTCTCGCATAAACCGCGGAATTTCTTCCGGTTCAGGCAAGATGTGCCCATGTCCGTTAATGCGATAATAATCTAGTCGTTTGGGTATTTGCAATGAATAAAATTAGTTAGTTAAATTAATAAGCGATACAAACATTTTTCGCTTCTGTAAAAAAACGAAGTGCATCCCAACCTCCTTCGCGTCCCACTCCCGAAAGTTTTACACCACCAAATGGCGTGCGAAGATCTCGTAACAACCATGTATTCACCCACACGATGCCCGCGTCTAAATGATTGGCCATACGGTGCGCACGATTTAGATCTGACGTCCATACAGTCGCAGATAATCCGTACATGGTACTATTAGCAAATTGCAACACTTCCTCTTCCGAATCAAAGGGCATAATTGTTATCACCGGTCCAAAAATCTCTTCTTGGTTGACTCGACAATCGTGCCCTAGCCCTTCGATGATTGTGGGCTCTATATAATAACCGTCTTCGAACTCTCCGGATAATATTTTACGTTTTCCTCCACAAAGTATTTGACCTCCTTCTTCTTTTGCCAAATCGATGTAGCTTAAGATTTTTTCCAGATGCGCTTTCGAAACCACTGCGCCAAGTTTGGACTCGGGATCTTTTGGTGGCCCTACATCTAATTTTTTAACTCTAGCTACAAATTCGGTTTTGAATTTTTCATAAATAGATTTTTCAATAAAAATACGTGAACCACAGAGACAGATTTGGCCTTGATTGGCGAATGAAGATCGAACTGTAGTCGACATCATTTTATCAAAATCACAATCAGCAAAAATCACATTTGGATTTTTACCTCCCATTTCTAATGATAATTTTTTGAATTTTGGTGCAGCAGTTTTAGCGATGGCTTCACCAGTCGCCGTGCTACCTGTGAATGAAATCGCCTTCACGTCAGGGTGAGCTGTTAATGGCGCTCCGACGTCTGGACCCAATCCATGAACGATATTCAACACTCCTGGCGGCAGGCCCGCTTCTTGGCATATTTTACCAAATAAATACGCGGTCATTGGGGTCACTTCTGACGGCTTCGCGACAACACAATTACCAGCTGCAAGTGCAGGTGCAATTTTCCAAGTAAACAAATAAAGCGGCAAATTCCATGGCGATATACACGCGACAACACCGAGCGGTTGACGTATGGTGTAATTTATCGCCGTGCCGACCATATCGTGTGTATTCGTAGACATATGCTTTATTCCTGTCGCGAAAAATTCGATATTGCTTTTGGCACGTGGAATGTCCACTTTTCGGGCAAGCCACTCCGGCTTTCCGTTATCTTTCGATTCGGCATGAACTAGTTCCTCAAACCGATCCTCAATTCCCCGGACGATCCGCATCAAACAGTCGTATCGAAATTCTATACTTGCAGACCCCCAAGACTTAAATGCCTTCGAAGCGGCTTCGACTGCCAAATCCACATCAGAAATTCCTGATTTTGGTGCTTGTGCATACACGACTCCTCGCGCTGGATCGAAAATATCGATTTTAGAACCGGAGCGTCCATCCATTTGTTGACCGTCAATATAATTTTGGATTATTTCCATAAAAGCTTAATCGGGCTTTTGGTCTGTAAAATAAAATCCTAATTCTTTTTTCAAATCATCAGGTAGCGCAGGAATTTCTGATCTTGGAATTAATAAAGTTGAAATATTATGAAAATCCCAAAATATATGATGCTTTACCGCCGTGGCATGTAAATAATCATAACCAGAAGATCCACCTGTTCCGATTTTTCGACCTAGCATCCGCAACACCATTTGGCTATGGCGGTAGCGCCAAGTCGTAAATAATTCATCTATTTCGATAATATTATTTAATAAGTTATAAGGCATTTGTAAGATGGGCTCATCACGGTAGACCCGTATGAGTAATGCAGCTAACGTGGCTTTGTACGAAAGGCGTAGACTGCCTGCTTTAACCATTTTATCGTGAGCTTCTTCATTTAATATCGACTCGAAAAAAGTATCTGTCGTACCGAGCATACGCAAGCGCATTTGCTTTTCTTGATCAGAAAGGTAATTCGATTCACGGATCGCACGCTGTTCCTTTTCGATCATTGAAATGACCGCTTCTTTGTAATGTTCGAGAAATTTAAAATTGCCGAAATTTAAAAATGGAGTTCGCTCTAACCAGTCTTCAATGGCATCAAATAAAGTTCCGTGTTGCAGAACATTTTTCAAAGCAGTTTGCTGCTCAGCAGTGAATTCAGAGTCGTATTTTTTATTATTATATGTTATTCGATCTTCTTCCCGTAAGCCTAATAATGTCTCCACCATGCGAAATTGAAAACTCTGAAAGCCGGACGCTGGAAATAAATAATTCCTAAAATCTAAGAAATCTAATGGTGTTAATGTTTCTAAAACGTGAATTTGCTTGATGATAACTTCTTGGATCTCAATCACCCGTTTTAATCGGGCAACGGCAGTCCCAATATTCCGTTCATCGACATCATGCGAGTTAAATAACTGCACGACGGAAGTTACCTCATGGATGATTTGCTTAAACCAAAGTTCATAAACTTGATGTATGACAATGAATAGCATTTCGTCATGTGCGGGTGTTTCTTCCAGCTGTTCACTCCGCATGGATTGGGCGCTCAAGATTTTATCCAACTGTAAGTAGTTGGAATAGTGTACGGTAGCATACTTTCCGTCTTGTTTTGACATAGATTTGATCAATTATTGGTTGCGTTAAGATACGACGCTGATTGGATTGTTTGGGTGCTTGAAATTGCGCCGTCCATCTTGTTAGTCACCATGATGTGGTCAAAATTTCAATAGGTTTTGAGAATATCTGCAAACTTTAAATGCGCTTTGCAGTATTTATTTTTGCCTTAAAATCGCAAGGTGCTTGCTATCACTAGGTTTGACAACAGTGCCTGTTGAAAAGTCGTCTGACACCTAAGGTGTCAGACGACTTTTCAGCAGGCACTCTAAAGCTTTTTCGCCTCAAAATACGATCCCAGTCAAGTTGCGTTCACAATTAATTAGTCACATCTAGTGAATCGATCTCGTATCTTTATGTGCTTCACACAAAAAAATTGTCACATCATGTCACAGAAAGATTTTCATATTCAATATGAAACCGCGCTAGAAAAACTTAATAATCACAACTCCCCTTTTATCAATCTATTTCGACATGGATCACTCGAAGTTGAATTGTATAAGCCACAGACAGTGGATTTACAACAACCACATGATCGTGATGAAATTTATGTCATTGCATCTGGCGAAAGTGAATTTAATCTCGAGGGTGAAATTGTCGTTGTTAAAACTGGAGATTTTTTATTTGTGCCAGCAGGAAAAGAACATCGATTTATTAATTTTTCGGAAGACTTTTCGACTTGGGTGTTTTTTTATGGACCTGTTGGTGGAGAGGAGGAGAATTGAGAATTCGCAGTGCTGACCGACTTAAATTGCTTTAACTGACCGGATGCTGACCGGATGCTGACCGAGCGTCAGTATAGCGTCATTAAGGAGTTCACATTTAAGATTCCCGACATGATCGGAATCTCTGATTTCGCTTCATGTCGAGGGTGTTGACCGAATGCTGACCGACCTTAGGGGCGTCAGTAACTACGATTTCTTAAATGTGGATTTTTAAATAGACATTTTAGAACTCATGCTGACACGTCAAATAAAATAATCGGTGCGCCAACCATAGAAACGGTTGTTTTATTGAAGCTTTCATACTAATTGCAACATACCTCCAAACCTTAGACGTTAGACTTTTAACCCAATTTCAGGCTTAGCGATCCTAGCCTCCCCACAGCAAAGCTCGGGCTAACCAACCCTTCGAACCCGCAGACTTCAAACCTTAGACGAGGGACATTAGACTTTGAACCTTTGAACATTGAACCATTAAACTCTGAACCCACCCCCTTTTCTTTGCGCATCAATAAACGCTTGACCTCCACGACTTAATACAGAGTTAACACAACGTTCACGTTGGCATCAAGTACACATCGTTCTTTTGTGGTGAATTTAATTGAGAAATACTAAAAGTAAAAAAATGAGTATCAAATTAACTAAATACTTCACTTGCCTACTAGCTTTAGCAACATTGACATTCACAGGATGTAATTCTGATGACAATGGTGGCTTTTTAAATCCATGCGACGGTGTTGTGTGTGGGCCTAATCAAGTTTGCTCGAATGGCGACTGCTTTGATGTCGCGACAAACGAAGAGATCAAAACAGGAATTCTTTCATCGAATGAAACCTGGACGAGTGATAAAATCTATGTTCTTGCTAGCAAAGTAGTCGTCAACGACGGAATAACTTTGACTATTGAGCCCGGAACGATTATCAAGGGTAATCAAGGGTCTGGCTCTTTGGCGACAGCATTGATCGTCGCTCGCGGCGGAACTATAAATGCACAAGGTACAGCTGACAACCCTATCATTTTCACATCGGAGCTGGACAACATTGAAGTTGGACAGAAATCTGGAACTAACCTTACGGCTGCGGACAATTCTAAATGGGGCGGAGTCATAATTCTAGGTCGCGCAAAAGTCTCGGCGGAAGATGGAGATACTGAAGCTCAAATAGAAGGCATTCCTGCTGATGACGTTTTCGGTCAATATGGAGGCAATGATGACGCCGACAATTCTGGTGTATTAAGCTACGTGTCCATCCGACACGGTGGTGCTGAAATCGGTGCAGGAAATGAAATCAACGGACTGACACTCGGTGGTGTCGGAAATGGCACGAGAATCGACCACGTAGAAGTGGTTGGCAACCTGGATGATGGTATCGAATGCTTCGGTGGGTCTGTCAACATTGAACATGCTGCAGTTATCTATCAAGGTGATGACGCGATTGATTTAGATCAAAACTATTCTGGAACGATCAACAATTTTGTCGTGGTCATGGGTGGCGGAGACGGAGATGAAGGATTGGAACTTGATGGCCCAGAAAAGGATACCTATACAGATGGAAAATTTACACTTACTAACGGTACTATTATTTCAGAAGATGGATCGCACAGTGGATCAGATTTAAAAGCTGAAGCTCAAGGCACAATTGATGGAGTCATCTTTAAAGGATTTGCGATTGGTAAATCAATGAAAATTCGTGAGAATTTCGATGCCGATAATGGATGTGCAGCTAAAAGCGATGCACTTGACAAATTGCGAACAGGTGATTTAATCATTCGAAACATGCAAGTTGAAACTGCAGGTGCTTCCGTAACCGATATTGCAAACGCATACACGGGAGTAGACGATTGCGCAGTTAATCTTACTCAGACAGATCAATCCGATGTAGATGTCATTATCGGAAATGCAAATAATACTGTCGTCACTGCCAATACAGGAACTGTAGGTGCGACGATGAGCGAGTTCGTTAATTGGACATGGGGTTCAATCAATGGAAAATTATAATTATCAAGACCATTAAAAAGCAATCCCTTACGCTAAATGAAGCGAAAGGGATTGCCTGTTTTTTATTACCGAATATTGTCGAAAATATTTAATCATGTTAAGAAGTGTATTTATTTTATTTTGTTTCGCGCTGGCGCAATTCGCCTTTTCGCAAACAATGATTCGCGGTGTTGTCTATGATGAGGGCACCGGTGAAACAATTCCCTTTGCCGATGTCGTCATTCAAGGGACGACTAACGGCACTACGACAGACCTCGACGGTGCATATAGCATTGAGGTCAGTCCTGGCACCTATAATTTAGTTTTTAATTATTTAGGATATAGCGATTTAATCGTTGAAAATATCGAAATCAATGACGGTACCGTAGAGGTTTTAGACGTCAGAATGGGCGAAGACACTGAGCAACTCGCGGAGGTCGTTGTGACTGCCAAAGCTGTAAGGAATACAGAGGCGGCGGTTTTAACGCTACAAAAAAAATCAGTAAGTTTTATTGATGGTCTTTCATCTCAGACATTTTCAAAAACAGGTGACGGCGATGCGGCAGCTGCCATTAAACGTGTGCCCGGTGTGTCTGTAGAAGGTGGAAAATATGTTTACATACGCGGTCTCGGGGATCGATATACCAAGACTATTTTGAATGGAATGGACGTCCCTGGACTTGATCCGGATCGAAATACGGTTCAAATGGATATTTTTCCAACAAATTTAATTGACAATATTATTGTCTATAAAACTTTCACTCCAAACCTTCCTGGTGATTTTACTGGTGGGATGGTGGAAATTATCACGAAAGATTTTCCTGAGCGCTTGACTTCGAACGTATCTGCTGGTCTTAGTTACAATATGAATGCGAATTTGAATAGCAATTTCGTCACTTATAAAGGAGGTAATACAGATTGGTTAGCATTTGATGATGGAACTCGCGAACTGCCTTTTCATCGCAGAACTTTTATTCCAGATCCTTCGTCTGCAGCCAATGTAAATCTTAATGGAATAACGCAACGTTTAGATCCAACCTTGGCTACTGAGAGACAAAGTCAATTTTTGGATCGAAATTTTGCATTCTCGTTAGGTAATCAATTAAATAATAAAAAATCCACAATTGGCTATAATTTAGCAGTCAACTACTCCACTGACCACAGTTTTGATGAAAATGCATTTTTCGGAAATTATAGAAAGCCAAGACAAACAAGTGCGTTCACGCTTACGACTGACGGTAGCAGAGAAGGAGCGTTGGGAACGATTACCAATGCATGGAGCGCATTAGCCGGGGCATCAATTAAATTTGATCGACATAAAATTGGAATTACGGCGATGCGCAGCCAAAATGCTGAATCGCGTGCAGGTGAATTTTTTAGAGAAAACTCACCAGAGAATCCGGCAGATCTATATTTGGAAGTACTTCAGTATACCCAGCGAGAATTGACCAATTTTGGTCTTTCAGGAAAACACAATTTGGCTGATGGTCGTCTTGAGGCTACATGGAGATTATCTCCTACTTTCTCAAGGATTTATGAACCGGATGTACGTTCTGCGGCATTCGAACTTACGGAGTTTGGTCGCTATGAAGTTCGTCCATCTGTTGGAGCTGTTGTTACAAGAGACTGGAGAGAACTTAATGAGCAAAATTACAGCGGGAAATTTGATTTGACCTATTCGTTTCCAGCTTTTGGTGGCAAGGAAGCCAAAGTTAAAGCTGGAGGATTATACACGTATAAAAACCGAGACTATGAAATTTTGAGTTACAACATTCTTGTTGCCAATCAGGTCGCTCTTGATTTTACTGGAGATCAAAATGAAATACTACAAGATCAAAATCTCTGGACACCAGAAAATCGAACAGGTTCTTATTTAAAAGGAAACTTTGAGCCGGCAAACTCCTACGAAGCCAATCAAAGTTTAATTTCCGGGTATTTAATGAATGAGTTACCGATCACAAGCAACTTGAAGGCCATTTACGGTGCTCGATTGGAAAAAGTACAGAATAGATTCTCAGGACAAAATAATAATGGATCGCAGTTTTTAGACAATGAGGTCGTGCTTGATGAATTGGATATATTACCGTCGGCGGCTTTGATTTACTCTATTAAAGAAGATATGAATTTGAGATTTTCATATTCTAATACATTAGCTCGTCCGACATTTAAAGAGAAATCACTCGTACAAATAGTGGATGGAGTTTCCGATCGCACGACCATTGGAAATCTAGATTTAGAACAAACACATATATCAAATTTTGACGCTCGCTGGGAATACTTTTTTGATCGTGGACAAGTCATTTCATTAAGTGGTTTTTATAAGTCGTTTGAAAATCCAATTGAGTTGACCGTATTTAATGACTTGTCACCTGATAATTTTACGCCGCGAAACGTTGGTGATGCAGAAGTAATAGGTGTTGAAGTCGAAGGTAGAAAGTCACTTGATTTCATAGGTTTACCAAATTTATTGGTCGTAGCAAATTTGGCCATTGTGTCTTCTTCTGTTGAGATGAATGACAATGAATTTGAATCGCGTGTGGAGAATGCGCGAGACGGCGAAACGATTGATCGCATGCGAGATATGGCGGGACAGTCACCGTACTTGATTAATGCAGGGTTGAGCTACCAGCAGCCAGACGGCGGTTGGAATGCAAATCTTAGCTTTAATATGCAAGGTGAACGTCTATCCGTCGTTGGTATCGGAAATATACCAGATGCGTACGAGCAGCCGTTTGAAAGTCTGAACTTAAAAGTTTCTAAGCGCGTAGGTGAAAAATTAAAAGTGAGCCTCAGTGCCCAAAACTTATTAGATGCAGATCGTGAATTTCTTTATCACTCTTTTGGTTCAGAAGATCGCGTTTTTTCTAGATTTTCTCCGGGACGATCCTTTTCGTTTAGTTTAGCATATGCCATTAAATAAAAAAAAGTCTGTGATATAAGCAGTTATAACGGTCGCCAATTGATTTTAAAAAATAATCATTTAGCAACCGAGTATATTCCGATGAAAATATTTTGAAGTCTACAAAAAGCTTCAAACAACTTTACATCGGATATAAAGATTCGACAATTTGGTAATAGAAAAAGTCAGGCGTCATGTCTGGCTTTTTCTTTTTTCTGGAACAATGCTGACAACATTCGACTCTCCCCTTGCATATCCTTTTTTACACGTATTTCCGAGAGATTATTTTTTTGGCAAAGTGCCACCATTTCATCTGCAAATAAGTGATGAATTTCAAAATAAAATTGTAGCGACTTATTATTTCTCGATATCGCATTCTTAATAATTCTTCGATAAAAATAAAGGGGGTCATCATCAGATACAAACAAGGCCTGCTCTGGCTCATATTCAATCACTGAATGAGACATAGCCACCCGATCACGCTTGAGCACATATGGTGGATTACTAACAATAATGTCCAGATCGTCGGGGTACATGACCGGAGAATTCGCGTCACCGAATCTGAATGTGACATCTGCATTCAATGACTTAGCATTTGTCTTCGCTACGTTCATCGCCTGCAAGGATATGTCCATTCCTGAGATCTTCCATTCTGGTCTTTTCAGCTTTAATGAAATGGCAATACACCCACTACCTGTTCCGATGTCAAGCACATTATTTTCTTTAGCCCCATGTTCTGCTAAAACCCAAGAGACGAGTTCTTCCGTTTCTGGTCTCGGGATCAAAACGTGCTTATTAACCGCAAATTCGTTTTCATAGAAATAATGTACACCGGTCACATATGAAATGGGTTTTCCCTTTTGTAGTTCTTGAATTATTCGATTAAAATCATCGAAACCATATGGATCAAAATAGTCTTCCTTCACGATCCGCCACATATTTTGAACTTCTCGTAGGTCATAGTCAGTAGCTAAGCCCTGAAGAAATTTCATTTTATACGCAGTTGTATCAGAAAGATTCAAAATATAAATTAAGTGTTGAAAAACATGAAATAAGAAATCGCAAAACAAGTCATTAAGATCATCGAACTCCCCAAATGTGATTTTATCGGATAATAAGTCGACGGAGAAATATCATACTTCACACGAACGATCAACATGATGATGCATCTGAATACAAAATCAACTATTAACGTCGCTATGGGTATTCCTAAAATGCCAAGTGATTGCATCAAGACAATACTTAACCCAATATTACAAATCACCTCTGCCAATGAAATGACAGTCAATAACCATCGATCATCGGCTCTATAAATATAGACTTGCGCAAAAACGGCATGGCTAATCATCAGTAATGCATATAAATTGAAATAAAGGGCAGACAACTTATAATCTTCACTATACGCAGCTTGAAATAACCAGGGCGAAATCAATATGGCAAGTGCAAGAATTGGAGTCAGTAGTTTCAAGATCTTACGCATTTCTATTTTCAACGAATCGCCAATTGCATTTTTATGCAAAATCAATCCGCTCACCACAGATCCGATCAAAATGGCATTCAACGGCAGTTCGCGCGCGCCAAACCGATAAATAGCAAACGCCGCATCGTCAAAGTAGGCCTTGATAAGCCATCCGTCGACATAGTCGGTTAGACCAGCCAATAGGGAATGTAAAATCAATGGACTTGCATAAATGACAAACTTCCAACTTCCCGATATGGCTACACCACTGAACGGCTTAGATATCAAGATTAAATGCAAGTAGCGCAACATAAAAAATATCGTAAGACCAAGAACTACCTGCCCCATATGAAAACCACCGACCAATAATCCCACCACAATCGCTAGTTGAATAATACTAGAGACGATCGTATATGTGATTAAACGATTTGGTTTATTTTGAGAAATATAAAACAAGTCATAACTATCGACAGGCAATGAAAGAAATACGAGTGTTGGAAATGCCATTGAAACATACGGAAGATCTAAAATATTTGAGAACTCTCCCCCACTCCAGTTCATGATCATCAGCGAAATTACAACGGCAATTAATCCTATCACATTAAATCCCCAAAATATAGTTGAGAACGCGTCACTTTTATTTTTCAATGTAGAGAATCCGGCATACTTTCCGCCGGACAAAAAATAATATCTCGAAAGATTATATAAGAAAAAAAAGGATTCTACAATTGCGATGAATACAGGATCAAATCCAGCTTTTACTAAAATAATCCCTTGGAGGAGAATCAACCCAAAACGAATAAACCCGCTGATTTGCAATGCCCGTGAGTTCTCATCGGACGATAAAGTGCGGCTGAAGAGGCGTTGGGTGATATGGATTAAGTTTTGCAAGGTTATTAGACACGGTTAATTGAACAGTCTTTGAACAGCACCCAGGATTTCACAGATCTATTAATATTCTAACCTTTCCACCTAGTCCCTTTTCCACGATATCGTAGAGCGTTTTAAGGGTCAAATTACTACCGTTATTTTCCACACGTGAAATATACGTGCGTTTCTTTTCTACAAGATCTGCGAGTTCTTGCTGAGTGAGTTTTTTTTGTTCACGTGCCTGTCTCAAAAGTAAACCTATTTTAAAAGACTCAAAATCACGATCTAAATCATCTCTTCTTTTTGTCCCCTTTTGCCCATAGACATCATCCTTAATATCTTTCCAACTTTTGGTATTTTTCATATTATTTTTTTTCTTCAAAGTACATCTTCATCAATCTCATGGCCTTTGTAATTTCTCGCTTTGGAGTTTTCTGCTTTTTCTTTTGAAATCCAGATAGAAGTACAACCAGCTTATCCTCATCAAAAAAACAAAATACTCTCCAAATATTCTTTGCTAAACGAATTCGCGCTTCAAACAATCCGTCAGAATCAGATATGGACTTCAGATATTTACTATGGACGTGCTCATATGTTTCTATAATCTCGATAACCTTGAATATCTTGTTTTGCACCTTTGTTGGTTGCTTCTTTAAGAATAATTCAAAATGATCTCAATAAGCGATTACTTCACGTACCTTCTTCACAAAAACAAAGGTAACTTAAAAGTTACTAATCAGCAAGTACAATATGATTGCCTGAATATAGTCTTCAACTAGATGAGTCATCTAATATACTTTTCACAGTTAAAAACAGTCTTTTCTGATTTCAATAGTTGGAACTCTCCACTTTCCAAAATTTTGAACTGTTGTTTCAATTCGATTCTAGGCTGATTTTCTGACCGCGCGCCGAATTTTGTAATGATCGTTCTGTGGATTTCGTCATCTTCTATTTGTGATGATATTTCCATCTCTAGTCCATCTATTGCAGTATAATAATACAATGGCAGCGAAAATATCGTTTTTTTCAATGTCAAAACAGTTACATAACTTACTACATCAGCTGTGTGCCCTCCTTCTGTTCGTTTATATGTCAGATAACTTTTTGCTTTGGAGGACTTTTTTATTTCTTCTAAACAAAATAGTCTCCCGTCGCGAAATTGCGTTTGATTGGAAGAAAATTCAATAGATTCAATGAAATCTATGTTGAAGAATTCTTGGTCATTCAGATACGTGAGTTCACAATCCAAAGAATCAATTTGCGTCAACCGAGATGAGTAAAGACTTTGTGCATCGTATATATCGAAACTAGGCTCTGGAGCACTTAGATAATATTGAATCCGTTTGTAAATTGATGAATCCATTTTAGCAGGTCTATTCTTTAACACAACTTGCGTATTTGAATCGAGGTCATTAGCCGTGATCATCTTAGAGGTTACACTTTCATCACGAATTTTATTATTACCGCAAGAGTAATAAAAAAATATTAGTAAAGGAAAATAGACATAAGGCTTCATCATGGTTCTTTTACAGTTGAATATAAACTATCTCATCATGTCGAATATTCAAAATTTAAGCATGTACAAACTTCACCCCAAGCTCTTCTAATTCCTTCAAAATCGGCTCATAGACATCTGCAGTTACAGGCCGCGCCGTTGAAACCGATGTGATTTTCTTCAGCATTATTTGCTTTACGAAAATAGCCAGCGGCAAGCCAACCAATTTACTCATGGCGGTGCGAACGGCATTCTCACCTTCCATGACCAACGTTGATTTTAGTTCTTGTGATTTATTATCTAATATATATTCAAATTCATGTTGCATGATAATCATATCTTTATCATCTGGTAAGAGTTTCCATTTCTCTTTTATTATATCTTCGATCAGTCGAGCAGGTGTAAATGTTTTTAAATCGATATTTTCATCGGAAAATAATCCTAGAGAATTTAATTTCATCATGACATCAGAACTCTCCTCGACATTTAAGTAATCTGCCGTTCTTGATTTTAATTCACCATTTCCCTTTGGAATAAATGCTTGCATGACATCAGCATAGGACATTTCTCGCGTATTTTCTATCATAGTTTCATCGTCGGTCAGACCTAGTTTTACAAGCGCATGCCAAGCCGCACTATATCCTGTGTGCCTCAACGTGCCTCGAATAATCGTCTGCACATCTTCTATTCCATATATCTGACGGTAACTCAGCGAGTCGCGGTTGGCATACATGTCATATTTGCCCATGCCCGTAATGTCGACTGGCACCGCACGCGCGAATAATTGCTGATATGGGATGTATTTTAATCGGCCATCTAAGAGATACGTTGCCATGCCTCTACCGGCGAGGACAACGTTGCGCGGATTCCAAGATATTTTATAGTGCCATGGATTCGTATCTGATTCCGGCGCTACCAACCCACCGGTATAACTTTTAAAAGATGTAAGTTGACCGCCTTGAGCTTTGATATCGTCGATCACGGCCAATGCTGACATATGATCTAGTCCTGGATCGAGGCCTAATTCACCCATGAAAATGAGCCCTTTTTTTCGTGCTTTTACGGCCACGGCCTCCATTTCATCAGAGATGTACGATGCGGTGCACAAGTTCCGGCCGATGGTATAGCAGTCTTCAGCTACATGCAAATGCAGCGACGCCGGAAGCAATGAAATGACCATATCATGTTCTTTGATCAAGCGCTGACGTTCAGTCGCATTAGAAATGTCTAAATCCACGGCTGTTCCGCATATATGCCCATCGATTTTAGACTTGGCCTGTTCGATGTTCGAGTCGACGATGGTCAAGTGCCAACTGTGTTGCTCAGCTTGTGCCAGTAAATAATCTATCAAATGTGTGGCCGATCGTCCGGCACCGAATAGCAATATGTTTCGCATCTAGTCGTTTTTAAGCTCCGGCAAAATTATGCTTAATTTGCAAAGGCAGAGAACATTGACGGATATCATTTTTTATCGATGGAATGCCCGTCCTGACATCATCAAAACGCAACATGACAGAAAAACAATACGCCATCTCATATAAGGAAGGATCTGATTGGACAGAGCTGCCTGACAGCCACCAGCGCTTGATCCTTGCGGCCATCGAAGCTTCGAATCACGCTTATGCTCCCTACTCCAACTTCAAAGTAGGTGCCGCCATGCTGACCGACAGCGGGACAATCATCACTGGAAATAACCAAGAGAATGCCGCGTATCCGATGTGTAACTGTGCAGAGCAAGTAGCTATCCAAAAAGCGTTTTCTGGCGACTCAACGATCAAAGTAAATTTATTCGCCGTTTATGCGCAAGGAGGACAAGACGACTTATTGGCGGCTCCATGCGGTGCTTGCCGGCAGGTCTTAATCGAATCTGCCGATCGCTCAGAGCAAGACTTTCCGATCATGTTGGTCGCACGAAATAAGCATTTCCGTATATTTCAGAAAACTAAGGATTTACTGCCATTTAATTTTGGAGTGGGCGATTTAACTTGATCGATGACAAGTTTTTCAATTTAAACAAGCACCAATTCCACTAGTTCTCTTCCTATTTCGTGAAGACCAGCGACGAATTCATATCGTTTCAACTCTCGTTCTACATTATGAGGTTCTAACATGGTAACTAATATCCAATTTTTATAATAGATCATTACTCCGATAAGTATTAAACTATGTTGGTTGCAGCCAATATTTCATCCTCCACCAACGTTCTTTCGCTATCTACTTCATCTTAACTAGATATTACATATTTTTGTAATATGAATCGAAACATTTTATTGACCTTCTTCCTATTCTTTGCAGCTGGAATCACCAGCCTACAAGCCCATTCCATCGAACTCCAATACGACGAGGATGAAGACGCCGGTTACTTCATATATGAGGTGAAAGCCAAGGAGACGCTATACGGTATCGCCAAAACATTTGGGACAACCCCTTCCCAAATCGCACACGCCAATAAGCTACAAGGTCAAGCCATCAGTATATCACAGCGGCTTCTCATCCCTTTCAACAACGAAGTTTTGATGTATGAAAAGCCGAGTAATGGAAACTACACACGCGTCTATTATACCGTCCAACGTAAAGAAACGGTCTTCCGGATTTGCCGAAAATACTTTAAGATCAACATGACGGCTATCAAAGAAATCAACGATCTGAGTCGCAATTCACTTGACATCCATCAGCGACTGACGCTTGGATACTTGAGGAACTACTCGCCAGAGAACATAGAAATGTTCCGTACTTCGGATATCATCGCTTCGCTATCTAAGCCTGAATCCAAAGAAATAGAATCAACTGCACCAGTACCCAATGTAGAACCCACAAATGTGCCAGAGCCGGAAATCTATTCTATCGGTCATGACAATGGCGCCGCATTTTGGAAAAAAGATATGGTCGGCCTCAGCGGCCATTATGTGCTGCATCGATTTGCTGAGCGTAACACCTGGATCGAAGTCACCAATCCTATGTATGGTACAAGTGTCAGAGCAAAGGTCATCGGCAACATTCCAAGTACTGGATATCCCGAAGATGTACTGATAGTAGTCAGTCCATCGATTGCCAAAGATCTTGGCGCATTAGACGCACGGTTCTATGTAAAAGTGAGATATTTGCGGGCACAATCAACCCTCACAAAAGGTAACTAAATA
>ENA-ORXU01000722-ORXU01000722.1-marine-metagenome-genome-assembly--contig:-NODE-722-length-34640-cov-4.249342_pt1 | contig 34640 bp, 25 predicted proteins | sample MGYA00237869_ERZ511484 | MGnify/ENA metagenome assembly ERZ511484 | reverse complement strand
TTGGGGCAACGGCCTCCTTAGAAATGACAGTTACGGTAACCGATGTAGAGGATTATACGAACGTAGCTGAACTTATTTATGTTGATCAAATCGACCTCAACATTGATAATGACAGAGCTGAAGTAACTCCGGAAATTACACAATCAAGTTGTCTTACTGTTTTTAACGAGTTTTCTCCCAATGACGACGGTGCTAACGATGTATTCTTTATAGAGTGTATCGAGCAATATCCAAACAACACGTTAACAGTTTACAACCGCTGGGGTGCAGAGGTTTTTGCAACGAAAAACTATGATAATACTTGGAAAGGCACATCGAGAAATAAAGCAAGAATTGGCGCGTCCGACAAACTACCGGTAGGTACTTATTACTATACGCTAGAGTTAGGCGACCGCCAAACAGCTCCTAAAACAGGGTGGTTGTATATCAGTAGATAAGGAAAGAAATTAAACGATGAAATTATTACAAATACATAAAATATTGATTTCTCTGCTATTCGTATCAGTTTACGCTTATGGCCAGCAAGATCCACAGTATACGCAATATCAATATAATCCTATGACCGTAAATCCGGGTTATGCCGGATCAAGGGGTCATTTGACAGTTTTGTCGTTCTACCGTAGCCAATGGGTCGGAATAGAGGGCTCTCCAAAAACTATAACGTTCGGTATAGATTCGCCTATCGGTATATTTGATGGTGTAGGCCTTTCTATAATACAAGACGAACTGGGGCCTTCGGCCGAAACCTATATTGACGGAAATTATGCGCATCAATTAATTTTAAATAAAAAAGGTGACCGTTTGGCTTTAGGTTTAAAAGCAGGTGTGCGCTTTTTTAATCTCGATTTTTCGAAGGGAATACGTAGAGATCAAGATGACGCACAGTTCAATGAAAATGTGAAAGGTAAATTACTTCCTTCTATAGGTGCAGGAGTATTTTACTATTCCGATAAGGCGTATTTCGGGCTTTCCGTACCCAATTTTTTCCCTTCTGAACATTACGACAGGGATATCGAAAGAAAATCGGACGAAACCATGCACTTTAACCTCATCGGAGGATTTGTATTCGACCTGAATTCTTATTTAAAGTTTAAGCCATCCTTTTTTGCAAAACAGGTAGTTGGAGCTCCCTTGTCAGTTGATGTCTCTACAAATTTTTTGTTATACGAAACCTTGAATTTAGGCGTTAACTATAGATGGAACGATTCCGTGGCAGCAATTTTTGGTGTTCAGATATCTTCCCAATTCAACATTGGCTATGCCTACGACTATACAACGAGCGGATTAACAAACTATAATTCAGGAACCCATGAAATTTTCCTACGATACCAATGGATATCGCGCGAAAACAGACTAAAATCCCCAAGATTTTTCTAATAACCCAAATCATGAAAAGACTAATATCTACCTACATTTTCTTTCTATCGTTGGGCGTCGGTGCCCAAAGCTTTCAAGAAGTAAGCCTTGATCAAGCCAATACGGCTTCTGCAAATTACGATACTGAAAATTACGACCCTTACGAGGCAGCGGTTATTTCTATAAACGAAACTTTTGAAGAGGCCGCAGATCGAAACGAAATTCCACATAGAACGTTTAGCGGACTTGACAATGTTGAAAACGGCTATTACATCGTTTCAGGTGTTTTTAGCGAAGGCAAGAATCTCAAAAGGACAGTAAAGAAATTAAAGCGTAAGGGATTTGAAAATGCCGGATTTATTACGAACCCTGAAAATGGGCTCAACTACGTGTATTTAACCTATTACCCTTTCGGTCTTGAAGCGGTAGATGCCTGTGTGTCAAAACTAGATGGTTCGTACACGGATGCTATGTGGATTCTAGAAATAGAAAACAGTGAGGCCATTGGTGGTGGCGGAGTAGAATTTGAAGAGCAAATTGAAACCAATTCTAATGAACTGGCAACGTTCGACCAAACTTCGAATGATGGGATAACAGATAATACATCCAAAAATGTAGACACTGCAGAGTTCGATGTTTTAGAAAACGACAAGCCCGCTACCGCTCGGCCTTTAAATGAATCTACCTATAAAACCAAGAGCATTCAAAAGGCGGACTTCTATTTCGATAAGATGTGGTACGCCGAGGCTGCCGAACTGTACGAACAGGCACTGTCAAAAGGAGACAAATACCGCTCTACTGAAATCGTTCAAAAAACAGCTGACGCTTATTATTTCAACACGAATATGGAGAAGGCCTATGAATGGTACAATGTACTTTACGAAAATTACGGCAACGATATGGCCGCCGATAATATTTTCAAATATGCCCATTCGCTAAAGGGTACGGGTAAATATGCCCGTTCAAAACGCTTAATGAGGCTCTACAACAAAAAACTTAAGGATGATGACCGAGCTAATTTAAGCAGTAAAGGTGCGTCACTAACACCGAACGAAGTAGTCTTGGATAATATCTTGGGCACCGAGCAAAAATTCGAAATCAAGAATATGGGTATCAATACCGAATATTCCGATTTCTCTCCGATGTTTCTCGATTCGAGCCAAGTTGTTTTTTCGTCTGCGAAAGACTCTTCATTTTTAAATACCAGACGGTATAAATGGAACGATCAACCATACCTTGATCTTTATGTGGCCAAAATCAATGAAGAAACACAAGACTTGAAAGATGCCATTAAATTCTCAAAAGAAGTCAATACCAAATATCACGAAGCATCGGTAACTTTTTCTCCCGACAATAGCACCATGTACTTCACTCGTAACAATTACGGTAAGAAGTTGAAGAGGGATAAGAAGGGTATCAACCATCTAAAAATTTATAAGTCGACAAAGGTCGATGACGAATGGACAGAAGCCGTTGAGGTTTCGTTCAACAGCGATAACTACTCCACAGGTCATCCGGCTTTAAGCCCTGATGGGAAACAACTTTATTTTGTTTCCGACATGCCGGGCAGCTTGGGTCATACCGATCTTTTTGTAGTAGACGTTCTAGATGACGGTAGTTTCTCAGAAGCTAGAAACCTTGGGAAGGAAATCAATACGGAGCATCGTGAAATGTTTCCTTTTTTCAACGGAAAAAAACTCTACTTCTCGTCTGACGGCCATACCGGCCTAGGAGGTTTGGATGTTTTCGAATCGGTGTACGATGAAGAATTGGGCTTTCAAGAAGTGGCGAATATGGGGAAACCTATTAATAGTAATAAAGACGATTTCTCGTATATCGTAAACGAAGAGAACCAAAAAGGGTTCTTCGCGTCCAATCGCGAAGGCGGCAAGGGAGACGATGATATCTATTCGTTCAAAAGACTGACCGTAGAAGAAACACCCGCCAACATCAATGCCATTGCAGGTGTCGTGACCGAACTGTCGACCGGTAATCTTATGCCGCAGTCACTTGTACAATTACTCGATGAAAACGGAATGAAACTTAAAGAAATGGTCACCGAAGAGGACGGTAGCTTTATCTTTGAAGATTTAGACGGCAATACCAAATACACTTTGAAAACTGTTAAGGGACAGTATTTTGATAATGAAGAACTTGTCACTACCAAAGAAAACGAACAAATCGACGTCAATATATCAATGAAACGTCTTGAGGAAATGATAGCGGTAGAAGATGGCATAAAGAAACTGAAGACAGAGATGATATTTTTTGGCTTCGATAAGTCCTATATCAGACCAGATGCAGCAAAAGAGCTTGACAAATTGGTCAGTGTTATGAAAGAATACCCGAACATGGTCATCAAAATCGAATCGCATACCGATTCAAGGGGTGCCAAGGTCTACAACGAGTATCTTTCTGACAATAGAGCAAAGGCTACACGCGACTATATTGTTTCACAAGGAATAGACGCAAGTCGTATCGAAAGTGCCATAGGTTATGGCGAAAGCAGATTAATCAACGAATGTGATGGTACGGTACGCTGTAAAGAAACAGATCACTTGTTGAACAGACGTTCAGAATTTATTATTGTAAAGGATTAAACCAAACAACCCTAAACCACCTTTGAAAGAGCGTAGCCTTATTGGCCGCGCTCTTTTTTTATTTTCTGTCGGGTTAACACCTAGCGGCTTGCCGTGACCTTTAACCTTAAAGTTCGAAAACGTACTTCTTAAAAATACCACGTGGGCTTGACAGTAAGAAATTTACTGAACTTTGCAAGAACTTCTAAAAATAGCCCTTCCAACTTCACGAAATTATACTACTGCTTACTTCATACTAACGGACAAAGCCCCGCCTAAAAAGGAATATAGCTAAATTGATGGTGTTGCAACGCAGCTAGAATGATTGCACTATCAAAATTTGCCGGTACAACCTTTCAAACAAGCAGCTGGTCGATATTTTCAAATAAGGACGATGCTACAGCCGAAATCAAGCCCGTTTCATCTAATTAATACCAGAACATTACGAATATGTGCCCACCTTTGTAGATTAATTCAAAAATTGCATTTATGAATAAATTATTACTTTTCAAGGAAATTTATGCTGAAGCATTTAAAAATTGGACCTACAGGTTGCTTAAGAAATATTTTAAGGTCTATTCATGGTTCTGTTTTGCCTTACTGATGATAGTTATATACGCTTTCGTTTATAGGCTGTCTACGGGCTTCGCATTCGCTTAAAACCATAATCTATTTTATAACAAAAAACGCCCATCAAAATTGATGGGCGTTTTTAATTTGCAAAGTTCAGAGACTGTTATTCTTGAGCTACATTTAATCGCAATGTTTTCATTATGGCCTCGAGTTCGAACATATCGTTTCGTTTTTCGGTGGCCGGCGCGAAAACAAAGCCCTCAAGCACCAATTTTCTGTTGTTAGCTTTGTCGTTCAGAATATAGGTCAAAAAGGGGCCCGCCATGGGGTAATTCTTAATATCCCAAATACCGCGTACTTCTACTCCTTTTAATCCTGCAATCTCTACAGGGAAAACAGCCGGGGCATATGCAGGCTCTGTACGCATATAGGTAATCTTGCCCGGGACAGTAGTGCCCGGAATATACTTTTCACCAATAGAGTCTCGCATGGCCACTATATCGCGTACCAAGGTCGAATCTTTATTGAAACTATTCGCCGGCATTTCATAAACAATAATATTTGCATTTCCTTTTTTAATTTCACGGTCGATCCAAACAAAGTTTTCTTCTTGTTTTCCCACATTATAAAAGGAAGGCATTTTCAAAGCTACTCCGAATTTCTTCACCAAAATATCCTCTTTGTTCAACGAACGTTCAAAACGTTTTTGTGCAGCTTCGATTTCCATGTTTCTGAACGAGTCTATAATCTCATCGGCCTTGGCGTTAATATTTTCTAAGATTTCGTCGTCGGTAGTACCTTTAATGACCCCAACTCTTTGGGGCGATGCGTACATATCGGTTTTGACATGCGCAATATTCAACGAATCTTTGGTCACGTAAAGCAACGATCTTGTATTGCGAATGGCCCCGGTAAAGAACTGAGGGTCGATTTGGTCGATAGTGAACAACGGCTCGTCCATGGGCATGCCTAACACGGGGGCGGCAAAGTGCTTGCGTATGCTATCGCCTACACTGCCTTTCCATAGTTCGTTGTCTACTACGGCCACTAAAGAATTTATGGCCCCAACTGAAGTTGGCAAGTAACTTTGGTTGTTTGAATCTTTACAGGAAAGAAATGCTACTGCGAATAGTAGAAATAGTGTTCCAGTTTTTTTCATGGGATGTGTAATTAGGTTACTAAGTTATTGGTTATTCGATTATTGAGCTGAAAAAATATTGGGGTTGACCCTCGCCTCGTTCAATACCTTAGAAACTAACTAACGCAACAACTTAAATCTACGATGAACATTCACACAATTTTAATTTTGTGCCGGGCTTTAGGTTTTTACCACTAATACCGTTCCATTGCCGTAAATTCTCAACAGTAATTCCCGGATATTTTTTTGAGATGGTCCACAATGAGTCTCCGCTCTTTACCGTATGAATCTTTGTACCCGCCGGAAACGCCTTTTGTACGGCTGTTTTCGGGGTCGCCGATGCTACGGAATTCCCCGGTATTCTTCTTGGAAAAATGGTCAGTCGTTGACCAATTCTAAGGTTGTTACTACTCAGGCCGTTCCAACGTTTGATTTGGCTAACACCCACACCATAACGCTCTGCGATCCTGCCCAAAAAATCACCGCTTCTTACTTTATATCGAATTCTGTTCTGTTCGGCTTCCTTTACCAATTGGGGCAAAGGGCTTTCCTTGCTCTCCAGTTCCTTTTTTACATGGGCATAGATGGCCTCTTCGTTAGCTACGAATTTTCCGATGGCATCTTTGGGCAATCTCAGTGTATGCTGTTTTCCGTCTACAAATGGAATAACGTTCAACTTGTAGGACGGGTTCAAAATTTTCAGTTCATCTTTACCGACACCTACAAGCTCTGAAATCTGGTCAAACGTAATTAAGCTCTTTACGTGAACGGTATCGGTCTCAAAGTAAGGGCGTTCAACTTTTTTGCCTTTCAGTCCGTGCTCATCGGCATATTCGAAAAGATACATGGTCGCCAAAAATGCTGGTACGTACCCAGCGGTTTCACGAGGTAGATAACGACGTAGGTTCCAATAATTTTTTCGCCCTCCGGATCTTCGAATGGCTTTGTTTACATTTCCTGGGCCAGAATTATAAGCGGCCAATGCCAAATCCCAATCCCCATAAATATCATATAGTTTTGAAAGAAATTGACAGGCGGCTTCTGTTGCTTTGATAGGGTCGCTACGGTCATCTACATAACTCGACACGTCTAACTTGTATTGCTTGCCGGTACCGTACATAAATTGCCATAGACCGGTGGCGCCAACACGTGACCTTGCCCTTGGGTTTAGCGCCGATTCTACGATAGCCAGATATTTCATTTCCAAGGGAATATCATAATTGTCGAGCTGCTGCTCAAAAAGCGGAAAATAGAATTGGCTCACCGTCAGCATCTTTTCCATCAAATCTCGCTTTCGAAAAAGGAAGGATTTAATTACGTTTTCTAAAGAGGGGTTGTATTCAACATTAAAGGGTGTTTTCTGGTTCAGACGCGCCAAACGTGCTTTTAGGGTATCCGTCGGTAATGAGGTAGGGTATGTCTTCTCATAATCAAGCTCGGTGATCTCTCGATACATATCTTCTGAAAGTGATGCGTTTTCATAAAGCTCTTTCATCCAAAGGCTATCATAGCGTGCGGCCTCCGATTGATCTTGAAGGTCATATTTACTACTGGCCTTATCTCTAATCAAAGCCAGCGGATTGTCTGCGATGGATGTCGTATCAGATGCCATTTGCTCCATTTGTTCGACGCCGCTCATGTCAAGTGCCAAGGTATCGGCCAAAACTTCCGTGGTATCAATACGCTTTGACACCAAAAGGGAATCTTTCTCCTGAGCCGCTACAGAAAGGGTCAAGATTAAACTGAAAACTACTACGAAAAAGGGATTTCTTTTTGCTATCATATAAAGTACGTATGTGGCAAGAAGGGAGATTAATTTAGTGCTCTGGGAGTTACCAATTTCTGCAACCCCACTAAAATCGTATTTTTTTCCGAAAAATAAAATTATCCTTGGATAAAACTATTTCGGTTTTGTCCGCCTCAGTTTATCGATAACGTGCTTATTGACCGATTATTGCAGCGATTCCCGGTAAGGTCTTTCCTTCTAAGCTTTCAAGCATGGCGCCACCGCCTGTCGAAACGTAACTCACCTTATCTTCAAAACCGAATTGCTTCACGGCCGCAACAGAATCTCCACCACCTACTAGTGAAAATGCGCCGCGCTGCGTAGCCTGATCGATAGCGTTTCCTATTGCTATTGTGCCTTTTGCAAAAGACTCCATTTCAAAAACGCCCACGGGGCCGTTCCAAAGAATAGTTTTTGCCTTTAGAACAACCTCTTTAAAGTTATCCAAGGTTTTAGGTCCGGCATCCAAACCTTGCCAGCCATCGGGAATTTTATCAACATCGACAACTTTGGTATTGGCATCGTTCGCAAAATTATCTGCTGCCAGAACATCTACGGGAATATGGACTTCTACGCCTTTTTCTTTGGCCTGTTTTAAGATATCCATGGCGAGATCCATCTTATCGTCTTCACAAATAGAATCTCCGACTTGCCCGCCCTTTGCCTTGACGAAGGTATAGGTCATTCCCCCACCGATAATCAAGTGGTCTACCTTATCCAATATGTTTTCGATAATAGTAATTTTCGAGGATACTTTTGCTCCGCCCAAAATTGCAAGTACCGGTTTTTCCCCTGTTTGCATCACTTTTTCAATGGCCTTGATTTCTTTGGCCAACAGGTAGCCAAAACATTTTTTCTCGGGAAAAAATTGCGCTGCTATAGTTGTTGAGGCATGGGCGCGATGTGCCGTTCCAAAAGCATCGTTCACATAGATATCTCCCAATCGGGAAAGCTTTTCAGCGAAGCCTTCATCACCCTTTTCTTCTTCACTGTGAAATCTTAGATTCTCTAACAAAAGTACCTCTCCAGGCTTTAAATCGGCGACGGCTTGCTCGGCAACTTGACCAACACAATCGGGAACGAATTTCACACTGACCCCGATAACATCTGAAACCTTCGCGCAGATGTGCTGTAACGAAAGATCTGGATCGTTCTCCCCCTTTGGCCTACCCAGATGACTCATCAATACTGCACAACCGCCATCTTCCAATACTTTTATTATAGTCGGTTTTGCCGCCTCGATACGGTTAGCGTCGGCAACATTAAAATCTTCGTCTAAAGGAACATTAAAATCTACACGTATAAGTGCTTTCTTATTTTCAAAATTAAAGTCGTCTATCGTTTTCATGCGTATGTTTTTTTATGCGAATCGCAAATGTAATGAAAAGACGGAAAAAAAAGTGCGCAGTTGGCAGTCGCAGTAAAAATTCAAGGTTCAATCGCTACTTCGTAGCTGTTTAAGGTTCAAGGTTGTTTCGCATTGAACGTCGAACTTTAAACCTGCCTCCGGCAGGCTTGAACTTTGAATTCTTCAAGACTACCGTAAGGGTGCGTATTATCACAAAAAACCTATCTTTGAGAAATGCTGTTCAAAGACATTCTAGGGCTTTCGCACATCAAGAACCATCTGGCTATCAGTGCCGACGCCGGCCGTATTCCGCACGCGCAGTTATTCGTCGGCCCGGAAGGTTCGGGTACTTTGCCAATGGCCCTTGCTTATGCCCAATACGTAATTTGTGGTAATACCAATGCTGAGAATAACGGCCAGAATCAAGTCTGCAATCTAAAATTCAGCTCCCTTTCCCATCCTGATATGCATTTCGCATTTCCGGTTTCGAATTCCGATAAGGTCAAGAGGCATGCCGTCAGCAACCATTATATGGAAGAGTGGCGCCAGTTCGTCAAAGAACAACCGTACGGTAATCTTTTCGATTGGTATCGCTTAATCGGCATTGAAAAGAAACAAGGGCAAATCGGTGTTGACGAAGCACACGACGTGGTAAAAAAATTGGCCCTGAAATCATACGAAGGCGGTTACAAGGTGATGCTTATTTGGATGGCCGAAAAAATGAATACTGCAACGGCCAACAAATTGCTGAAGCTTATTGAAGAGCCTCCCAACAAGACCGTTTTTATTTTGATAACCGAGGATGAGGAACAGATTATTCAGACCATTCGTTCGCGTTGCCAAATACTACATTTTCCGCCTTTGGCCGAAGAAGCGATGGCGGAAGCCCTGATAAAGAAAGGGTCGTTGCGCGAGGAAGCCCTGCGCCTTGCCCATGAGGCCAACGGGAATTTCAACAAAGCCCTAGATCTGATGAACAACGATTCAGAAGATCTGGTTTTCGAAAAATGGTTCGTACAATGGGTGCGTAGCGCCTTTAAGGCGAAAGGGAACAAGGCCGCTATTCACGAACTAATTCTTTGGAGCGAGGAAGTCGCCAAAACCGGAAGGGAAACACAGAAGAAATTTTTACAGTATTGCCTAGCGGTAATGCGGCAGGCCATGCTTATCAATTTCAATGCTAAAGAACTCGCCTTTATGCGTATTCATGTTGATGGCTTTCAACTAGAAAAATTTGCCCCGTTCGTACACGAAAACAATATTCAGAGCCTTGTTGAAGAACTTGAAACTGCGATGTACCATATCGAAAGAAACGGCAATTCAAAAATTATATTGACCGACCTGTCTATCAAATTGACACGGCTTTTACACAAAAAAGCAAGCCCCGTTATCCCACATGCGGAACTTTAATCCATTACGAACAAACCAAAAATACTGCAATGGAACTACTCTTAGGCAATGCCACTGAAATCTTGATTTTAATATTCCTGATTATCGTATTTCTACAGAGCGGAATAGATAAAGTCTTTGACTGGAAGGGTAACCTCTCTTGGCTGAAGGAACATTTTGCCAATACGCCCTTACAAAGTTTAGTGCCCTTTTTGTTGGGTACCTTAATGTTGGCAGAAATGGCCGCGGGAATTTTATGCGCCGTCGGCCTTTATGAAATTTTTGTCTTAAACACTAAGGTAATCGCCCTTTATGGCGCTATTCTCTCTTGCATCGCCTTGTTGATGTTGTTGTTCGGTCAACGCCTGGCCAAAGATTACGAAGGTGCCAAGACAATAGCAGTATATTTTGTGCCCGCTGTTTTTTTGGTTTTTTTATTGCAACAATGAAAAGGACCTCAAACGTTAAGCTTGTGCCGCAGATTATTTTTTATACTTATCATTTAAAAGCTTCACTATCTCATTGGTAAGGTCGTTGGCATCTGCACCGTAAAGTACGCTTCCTCCATCGCCACCTCCGAGAATATAGGTGTATCCATTTGCTTTACCATAGGCCTTTACCTCTTTCTTTACCTTGCTCACGATACTATCCATTTCTGTTTGTCCGACTGCTTGAAGTTGCTGGTCTTCTTGTTGTAGTTGTTGCCCGATCATTTGGCCTTTTTGTTGCATTAGGCCATATTCTTCTTGGGCCTTTTTCTGGGACATCTTTTCGGCCTTGGCTTGAAATGCCGCTGCTTCTACTTGGAATGCCTGTGAAATACTATCCCGCTTTTTTGTAAGCGCATCGGCCTTAACTTTGAAACCGGCTTCCACATCAATTTTCTCTTGATACTCGTCCATCAACTTCATGTTATCCACATAACCGATTTTTGCCTGTTCTTGACAAGAGGCCATTCCTAAAAACAATAAAACCCAAATTGCATTTTTCATATTTAATTTTTTTATTGTCATTTCCGCGAAGACGGAAATCTTTTCCACTTTACTTTCCAAATGTCATTTCCTCTGAAGGGATAATTAAAAAATCCCCTTATTAAAAGTTGCGCAAAAATAGGAAAGCTTTTTGAAATGCTACAAACTATTCTAAAAATTGTATTCAATAGAAAGGTCAAGGTTGCGAATTGAAGTTTCAGTTGCACAAAAGATATATTTTAACGGCATAAACATTACTTATGATGGCGCTTATTATTAATCAACATAACCTATCGCATATTGGCTGTAGAAATAGGCCAATTTTCAATGAATAAAAAAGTGACAGGGAAAGATATTGCCAGAAGATAAAATGGCCTTAAAACGCCTTAAATTAATTTTAACGCCAAAAAGAAGCCATCATGCTTTTTTGATAATATAAATGACCGAAGAATATTGTGTGGTCAAGGCTCCAATAAAATTACTGATGAGCCCTACTAAAAAACCTTTTAGAAATTGCTGATTGCCCGTCTTATACTTTTCGGAAAGTAAAGAGACATAAAATGCATCGAACCACATCGGCTTCGTTTTGACCACTTTCATATCGTGTTTGGCGAATAGCTTTTCGATACCTTCCCTTGAAAAATGCCAAAGATGTCTTGGCACATCATAGGCCGCCCAGAACTCTTTATAATGTTCGGCATCATGTGATTTAAAATTTGGCACGGCGATGACAAGGGCGCCATCGTCTTCGAGATGCCAACTCAATTTAAGAATCTGATTTTCGAGATCGGGCAAATGTTCTAGCACATGCCAAAGTGTTATAATTTGAAATTTTTCTCCGCCAGACAGGAATCCCATGTTGGGGAAAAGTTCCATTTTTTTCTCCCGTGATCGTAGGCGTGCGTCACGGCTTGGTTCGATTCCTTTTACGGCCCACCCCCTATTTTCGGCCGCGAGAAGAAAATCACCCGTACCGGCACCTACATCTAGTAGGGTTTTATTGCCGCTGGAATACGAATTAATCAAAAGTGTCTTTCGCCAAAGGCTAAACTTTTTGACCGCCTGATACAATTTATCTATAAGCGATTTGTTCGCATCGGTATGGGAGATATAAGAATCACTTTCGTAATAGGTCTCCAAATTTTCGGGCTGTGGGCGGGTAACTAAAATATCCAATTCTTCGTCGTGAAATAATTCGAAGGCCTCGCCGGAAACGGAAAAATCATTAGTCTTTAAAAACGGTTTCATTATAGTTATGCGTGGTCAGGTATTCTTTCTTTAAAGCCGAAAGATACTTCAAAACTGCTTGTCTTGAAAGTGAAGTTGTTTTAAGACAATCGTTTTCGCTATCGCTATAGACCTCAATCGCAATATACCAATGGCCTTTTCTAGATGCATAATCATTGACAACTGGGCCAACTCCCATGGCGCCAAATAGAGCGTCTACGAAAATCGCTCCTACATTTAATTTTTTGGTCGGAATTTCCGCTTCATACCAAGAAAAGAAATATTGTCCATCATCGATTTTAAAGGGAATATCATCATACACATTTTCTTTGTTCAGCTGGAAGCGCGTATCTATATAATGATAAAAATGATTGATGTCTTTCGGGTCTTCAAAAACGAACATCTCGCGCTCAGGAAGTGTTATGTTGAACTCGTCTCCTCTAGTCACTTTATAGTTTTCAATCTTTGGTGCTTTGCGTAGCGGAATGCAAGATTGGAATAAGATAATGACTGATAGGAAGGGTAGTATTCTTTTCACTTTGTGGCGGGTTTTGATGACTGATACTCAATCATCAAAAATTACGCCAAGAGGATGGTAGAGAATCTAATATTGAAATTTCAAAAAAACAAAGCCTATTCGCTTTGAGATATTGAGTTTTAGTATTGCGCTTAGTTATTGTACGCTATTATTTTTGGTGAGCCGTATTGGACAGAATTTTATTTTCGAATTATCTTTTTTAGAATTTCTACTATTTCTTTTACTCGCTCATAATAATCTTTCATAAGAAGAAAGGAAATAGAATCGTTTTCACCATGAGAAATATTATTTCTATTGCTCACAATGGAATTTAAAGCGGTTCTATGTTCTTCGGTCACTTGTGATTCAAAGCTAGATTTCCATTGGGAATCAAAGCTATTTAATAGAGCGACTACTCTATCGTATCTCAAATTTGTTATGTACTTCGTTTCTCTATTGACATACGATCTTATTTGGATTGGAGAGGTGCCATTTGTGAATTCATTAATTAAATTTCGGCACGTACTTTCAACAAAGCCAGAAGTTCTCACACAAAGGAATTTTGCCAGTAATGCCTGTTCTTCGTCATCCTCTACTCGCTGCACTAAATCAAATAATTTGTCCAGCTTCGTTTCTTGTTGTTCAAGCTTCCACCTCATTTTTATTTGATTGTTGAGAATTTTTTTGTTGCTATCTCTATTCTCTTTTCGACACTATTTTCGTCTGATGTTCCTGAGGTATAATACTTTTTATATAGTGTGTTGCTGAGTAGTTTATTATAAGTTTCAACATAGTTAGAAACTGAATTTATGGCTCCTGATTTCAATCGAATAGTCGTTGCTATCATTACTGAATCAAACACTGCGGAATGTATTCCGCGCTGCACCCGAAAAGCTTTTGATCCTAGTGCAGAGTTAATAAACAATATTGTTGGTTCAAAAAGGGATAGTAACTCCTTCTCAGGATATTTTTCTAAATCTCTATTGTTCGCCATACAGTTATTTAAAAAGCCTTTCATTGGTTTTTTGTAATTAGTCATTTCGAGTAAAAGAGAAAAGTATCTTAAAATGAGTTCTTCTTCTTTAAGGCGGTCATTATGATTTCCACCAATAACATTTCTCCAATCTTTGTTGGCAACAGCGAGATTTGATAACAGTTCATTGTATCTTCCATAGTAAATACAGGCTCTTATTTCTTGAGGACTTAAAGGGCGGCCGCCAGAATTGATTCTCTCAAAAATTTGATAAATACTGCTGTCTCCGTCATCAGGCTCATCTTGTTTTATTACCGTTGAATGTATTATCGAATCATCCAACCTATTCTGATCTGGAACGTCCAAATCATCATATGTTTTGCCTTCTAAGTCCTTTTGGACATTTACCAATTTAAATACCGTTCCGTCTTTAAATAACTTGTCGTAGAAATATTTGAGCGTAAGTAGCCTTTGTTGGCCATCAACTATGAGAAGTTTCTTTTCTTCTTTCTCTTGAGACATAAAAATACCCGGCACTGGCAAGCCTAATAATAGAGACTCAATGAATTTAGATGCCTCTTCCTTATTCCAAACAAATCGACGCTGAAAGGGTGGAACAAAAATACTTCCTTTTTTAAGCCTCTTTACGAGAGAGTCAACGGGATAATCAGCACCATAACTTGTTATTTCATATCTAAAAGAAAGTACTTCCCCTTCTGTATCGTCTAAAATCGGTGTAAAGAGTTCTAATTGTTTTCCTTCCATAGTTTTAATTTTTACTTCAAAATGAGGGAAATTACTTTTATGTTCCACGTGGAACAGTTCTATTTTTTACCTTTTATTTCAACATTCAAAAGCAACCCAAGCTTCTCAGCTTCCGTATTGGCTAACTTTAACGAATTAGTTTTAAAGACAGTAAAATGCCGATTGCCCTTAAAGAATCTAATAACGAAAGTTTCATTGTCAGTTTCCTTTCCCATAGCAGCGACCGGGCCCCAATCAGAACTCTGTTTGAAACGGGCCGAAAACACGGTGATATAATCGGGAAAAATAATCGCTAAACGTTGTATGAAAACTGTAATTCCGAAGAACTTATAATGCGTTTTATTATTGAAGTCCGACTTAATTTCATACGAAATTGAATATCCAACTAGTAGTAAGCCTATGGTTGCCATTGATATGATTTGACTCAATGGCGGAGTACCAGCGTACGAGATATATAACGTGAATAGCAAAAGAACAATACCTAGTATTCTAACGGTTATTGGTTTGGGTTGCTTAAAATATAGTGATTCGATCATCTACCTAAAAAAACCAATAACACACTAATATCGGAAGGATTTACTCCACTTACCCTTGCCGCTTGGGCAATAGTTGCTGGCTGAATGGCGCCTAGCTTTTCACGCGCCTCGTACGAGAGTGATTTCAGCTTGGAATAGTCGAAGTTCGGCGGAATTTTGACGTTCTCAAGCCGCTGCAACTTGTCGGCATTGTTCTTTTCTTTTTGAATATAGCCTGAATATTTCACCTGTATTTCAGTCTGCTCAAGTACTTCCCTATCCAATTCATGCGCTTCTACAAAACCGGAAACAGTTTCCAATTGCAACATATGATCCATGGTTACTTTTGGTCTTGAAAACACCTTGAACATTTTATCCGATTGTTTAACCAAAGCTGAATCGACACTATCTAAAATCGGGTTAATATCTTCTGGCTTAACACTGGTTTCTTTAAAAAAGTTAACAAAAGAATCTGATTTTCTTTCCTTCACTTCCATTCGTTTTAGACGCTCTTCTTTCGCCAAACCAATCTTAAAACTCCTTGGGGTTAGGCGTAAATCAGCATTATCTTGTCGTAATAGGGTTCGGTATTCGGCCCTTGAGGTAAACATTCGATATGGCTCTTCTGTGCCTTTCGTAATCAAATCATCTATTAGAACCCCGATATACGCTTCGTCACGTTGCAGAATAAAAGGCTCTTCTTCGGTTAGTTTCAAATGGGCATTGATACCTGCCATCAGACCTTGAGAAGCTGCTTCCTCATACCCTGTCGTTCCATTGATCTGCCCTGCAAAATATAGATTGTCGACAAGTTTCGTTTCCAACGTATGCTTTAACTGTGTCGGCGGAAAATAATCATATTCTATCGCATATCCCGGTCTAAAGAACTTTACATTTTCAAAGCCTATTACCGATTTCAAGGCCTTATATTGTACATCTTCCGGCAGCGAAGTTGAAAATCCATTTACATAAACCTCAACGGTTTGCCAGCCTTCAGGCTCTACAAAAAGCTGATGACTGTCCTTATCTGCAAAACGGTTTATCTTATCTTCAATAGATGGACAATACCGCGGGCCAATACTTTTTATCCGGCCATTGAACATCGGTGAGCGGTCAAAACCTTCTCGCAACAAATCGTGAACGGCCAAGCTTGTATGGGTCATATGGCAATCCCTTTGATGGCTCAAGACAGGCGTATTCAAATAAGAAAATTTCTCGGGATTTTCATCCCCCGGTTGAGGAATCATCACCGAATAATCCAAAGACCTGCCATCAACCCTTGGTGGGGTTCCCGTCTTCATTCGGCCACTTTCAAATCCGAAACCGGTTAACTGCTCGGTGATACCAGTAGCAGCTTTTTCGCCCGCTCGGCCCCCACCGAATTGCTTTTCGCCGATATGAATCAAGCCATTTAAAAAAGTACCGTTGGTCAATACGACGGCCTTCCCTTTTACATCGATTCCCAAGGAAGTACGAACACCAACCACGGTATCGTTCTCAACCAAAAGCCCGCTCACCATTTCTTGATAGAAATCAACATTCGGTGTATCTTCCAAAAGCAACCGCCATTCTTCGGCAAAGCGCATACGATCGTTCTGCGTACGCGGACTCCACATCGCAGGGCCTTTTGATTTATTCAACATTTTAAATTGAATTGCGGACTTGTCTGAAACAATTCCACTATAACCACCGAGCGCATCAATTTCACGAACTATCTGGCCCTTAGCAATTCCGCCCATTGCGGGATTGCAGGACATTTGCCCGATTGTCTGTAGGTTCATAGTAACCAAAAGTGTTTTGGACCCCAGATTGGCGGCCGCGGCCGCGGCTTCTGCTCCTGCGTGACCTCCTCCGACTACAATTACATCATATTGTTCTGCGAACATACTTTCTTTTCCTTTATTTATTACAATTTATCTAAAGGCTTCTTGCCAATTCTGATTTGGTTCCTTCCCCTAGCAGGGGAAGGTGGGCCGGAGCGCAGCAACGGGTCGGAAGGGGTTGAACCCGACCGTTCGGTATTAGCCCCCAATCACGATTTGAAAACCTGCCTCTAGGCACGGGCTTTCTCATCTCGGCCTTGGTACTTTGGATAGAGGTTTGCGCTCAACCCCTTCCGTCTTCCTAGCTTCGCTGGAATCCACCTTCCCCTGCTAGGGGAAGGTGCCTCAACCCAAAAATACCTATTGTTCCACGTGGAACAATTTGATTTTATCATTTTCCTTTAAACGCATTGCAGCCTTCTCAACATCGGACTTGTCTTTGTAACCCGCTAAGTGGAGTACACCGTGCGACATCACTCTGAGAAGCTCTTCATCAAATTCAACTTTCAAGATCTCGGCATTGTCTCTTACCCTATCAACAGAAATAAAGATATCCCCCGAGAGGCTCCGACCCGCTGAATACTCAAACGTAATAATATCTGTATATGTATCGTGTGAAAGGTATTTTTGATTCAAATCTAGCAGATACTCGTCGGTACAAAAAACGTAGTCCAATTGACCGATTGTTGCCTCCTCAGAATTTATTACCCTAGTTAACCAATCGGTAAACTTTTTTTCATTTTCAATCTTGAAATCCGTTTCATAATGGAACTCAATCATCACTCTTAAAATATTCTTTCACCTTATCTTGAAAATTTTGGCGCAAAGGTAAGGCTTGTCGATTCAAAATCTCAATTTCATCACGATAATTCTCTAATAATGAGGGCTTAGTGGTAATCGGGTTCTGAAAAGACCCCCTATTCGTGTTACTTTCCCGTTCTTGTTTCTTGCCTTGCTTCAATGCCGCATTTTCCAGTTTCAGCAGTTCATACTGAATGTTATTTATTTTCGAAAGACTGCGTTGGGTTATACCATTTTCCAAAAGGTCGTTTTCAAAATCCTCCATTTGCTTGATCAGCTTCTGACCTAATTTTTTATCCTTAGCATTAATCATATCCTCCAACTGCTGCTCTAGCTTTTCGCGCAACATTTGTTGCTCTTTATAAACCTCATAAATCTCTTGTAGCTCGGCCTCACTTGGTTGTCCCTGCCCTTGGCCTTGACCCGCTTGTGATCCAGATTGGCTACCGGCTTTCCCTTGACCATCTTTTCCCTTTCCCTGATCGCTCTGCTTACCGCCTTGTCCCCCGCCTTCTTTGTTACCTTGACCAGGTTTCGATTCTCCTTCACCCTCTTGCTGACCCTTTACTTTCCCTTCTTTGCCTTCCCCTTCTCCCTCTTTTGGCTGGCCCTCACCGCTTTTTCCCATGCTTTCCATCTTCTCTTTGAGTTCACCCTGCCCTTTGATAATGTCAGGCAATTGAAAATCTTGGCCTTGCCCCTGCCCTTGACCGGACATCATACTCTGTTGCATATTGTCCAGTATACGGGCTAAGAAATCGGCTAGGCTATTTGAAGCGCTCAACACATATTTTTGGGATGATACGCCTTGATATATTTGGTTTTCTGCAATGCTCTCTAATGACTTGTCAATGTTATAATAGACCTCGGTAATCTGTTCGTTGACAAATTCCGAAAGTTCGGCGCGGCGTAACGATAATGCAAAAAGGCTATCATCGACATGTTCGAAAAGATCCCGCAGCTCTTGTTGCTCGCGAACGGTATTTGAAAACTGTGCATTATCTATATCCGCTTCCTCAAGGCTATCGTAAAGATTTTCTTGTTTAAAGGAAAAAGTAACCAAGTTGTCCAAAATCTGCCGAAGCATTTCAGCATCTTCGGAGATAGATTCACTGCCCCCGCCGGATGAAGATTGGCTTAGTTGTTCGCTCATCTCTTTCATCTTCTGTGCGGCCGATTTTTGTTTTTCAGATGCTTTCTTTTCCGCTTCTTGCTTCTCTTCGGCTGAAGATGACTCCGATTTCTGGCCCTCAATTTGTTCCGAAGCTTCTTTTTGGTCTTCTTTTATTCCTTGCTCGCCTTCTGAATCAATTTGTAATTCTATAGGTTTTTTCAACTCCTCGTTATCTTTCTTCAATTCATCAATTTCTTTCGTCAACTGCTCAAAGGCATTATTCAACCCTTCTTGTTCTTCTTTAGTTTTCTCTTCCCCGAGTTTGTCACCTGCCTTATCTTGTTTATTCGCTAAATCCTCAAGGTCTTTTGCCAATTGTGATGCTTTTTCAGTAACATAATACCGTTTGGTCAATTCTAACAATTGTTCGAGGTTACGCTCACTGTTCTGTTGTTTTTTGCCTAGTTCTTCGAGCTTTTTGGTCAAGTCGGCCTTGTTGATTTTATCCGCGATTTTATTCAGTTCTTCAAGCAGTTTCTCGTTCTTTTTGGCTTCGATTTCCTGACGCTCCAAACGTTCTTGTAGCAGCTTGTTCAATTCATCGTCTTTTTCGCCTTTATTAAGATTCTCTTTCAGTTGCTTACTGAATTTCTGCATTTGGTTTTCCTGCTGCTGTTGTCTTTTGAGAAAGTCTTTTACCTGATTCTGGTCATTAAAATTAAGTTGATTTTTCTCTTTTTGCTCTTGGTTGATTTCCTTCAAGGTCTCTTTTTGCTCTTTAAACTTCTCCAAAGAGCGGTCTAGGTTATTGATAATCGATTGTTGTGACTCCAACTCTTTGTTCCGCAGCTGGTCTTCATTCAACAGGGATAAAGAAAATACTTCGCTTTTCGTTGTCTTCCCCTTATGAATAGCATCGTTATCGGTCGCTTGAAAGTAAAAACTATAGTTTTGGCCAGGTTCCAATTCCAAACCTGAGGGAAATGTGTAATAGAACTGGTCGAAGTTGGCATTGGGCGTGCTCAGAGGAATTATCTGTTTCGATTCAGGGTTATTATCAAGATAGCAAACCAACTTTATACTCTTCAGTCTATAATCGTCACTAGCTTCCCCCACATAGTAGGAAACATTGGGGTTCAAGGAATCTAACACCTGTTTCGCTTTTATGGTCGGATATGCATCTCTAATTACCGTAAATCGATACGCTAGTTTCTCATAATCATTAACATTTTCGTTCGAAGTGGACACTTCATAAGGAAAATCTGAATATACCCGCTTGGTCAAGCCGAAGCTCTCACTTTCTTTGAAAAAATTTAGAACGGTATCTTTCGCGATTAATTGAATTTTCCGGGTATTGCGCCCCTTGATCTCCCATGTGACCTTAGTGCCTTCCGGAAAAGTGGCATTACCTGTACTCTTCAAGGTTTCAGAAGGCCTATTCGTGTAATTCGGATAATCAAGATGTATTTCAAAATCTTGAATAGCAGGAGTTTCAAGCGCATTCAATGTATATATTCTAGACCGAACGCCATTAGCAAGAAAAGTAAAATCAGTGGACTTTAGCGGTGGCGTAAATGTATATTGATATTGACCGTTCTGTTTTTGTAATAACGACTCCTTCCCGTTAATTTCAATAAAAACCGCCTCTGGTTGTACTTCTCCGACCGTGGCGACACCAATCGTATACGATTCCGTATCCAAAACGTTCAAATCGTTAGATAGCAACTGAAAAGAGAAGGGAGCAGGGGGTTCATAGGCCATATTATAATTAACGACCCGGTCGGCAGAGCCAAAAAAGGAAGTTAAATTCCCGGTACCCCATACCAAAGCGAAGATTACTGCCGGTATAATAAGGTATTTGGTATACTTTAAGTTCTCGCGAAAATCGACCGCCTTTGCAAAAGGAACAGGGTTCATCGTTTCAGAACGCTGTTCAATACTGGCCACGAGCAGTTCGGATTGGTTCTTGTCCTCAACTAAATCCAGGAGATTATATAATTTATCCCCGACCTCTGGAAAGTGTTTTCCGATCAACAACGAAGCCTGTTTGTTGTCTATGCCCTGTTTTAGTCGAAAGAGATAGAAAATAGGTGTAAGTATATATCGAAACAGCAAGTAGAGCTCCACAGCAATAAAAGTCAATAAAAGAAGCAAACGGCCTGTGGAGTTCAGCCAAAGAAAATACTCAACGGCCAGTACTACGAAAAAAAAGAACAGTCCTAAGGCCAAGAAAAACACGATACCCTTTAAAAGTACTTTCGTGTAGTACTTTTTGGTGAAGGCCTTCAGCTTATCGAGTATGTTCTGATAACTGTTCATAGAGGGCAAAGATACGGAAAAAGAAAGCCCCCTCTAACTCCCCCCACGGGGTAGAATGCTTGGTCAAGGCAAGAACTGTATTAGAAATGTATTTTTACTCCTTCCCTTGAGGGGAAGGTTGGGATGGGGCTCTTTTTCCTTTGGGGGCTAGAGGGCATTTAATACCTTTGCGCCTATGAAAGAAAAAGTCAGAGTCCGTTTTGCGCCTAGTCCGACAGGGCCTTTACATATCGGTGGGGTGCGTACCGCCCTGTTCAACTATTTGTTTGCCAAGCAACACGGGGGAGACTTTATTCTTCGCATAGAGGATACCGACCAAAACCGTTATGTAGAAGGTGCCGAACGCTATATTGTCGAGGCCTTAAACTGGTGCGGAATACCTTTCGATGAAGGACCTGGAAAAGACGGTGGTTTTGGCCCTTATCGCCAGAGCGAACGCAAACGTCTTTACAACAAGTATGCTGACAAACTAATTGAAAATGGCAAGGCCTATTATGCCTTTGATACTCCTGAAAAACTTGATTTCCATAGAAAAGACCACGAGGCCAGGGGAAAGACGTTTATCTATAACTGGCATAACCGTCTCAAACTGGACAACTCTCTCTCTTTACTACCCGAAGAGGTACAAAAACGCTTGAGTTCAGGGGAAGATTATGTCATTCGTTTTTTAACCCCCCCAGACGAAAAACTATATCTAAAGGATATTATTCGCGGGGATATTGAAATCGACACCAACATTCTTGACGATAAAGTACTGTTCAAAAGCGACGGTATGCCTACATATCATTTGGCCAATATAGTCGATGACCATTTAATGAAAATTAGCCATGTAATTCGCGGGGAAGAGTGGTTGCCTTCCTTGGCACTGCACCAACAATTATACGACGCTTTTGAATGGGATGCGCCTCAATTTGCCCACCTACCTTTGATTATGAAACCGGTAGGTAAAGGTAAGCTCAGTAAGCGCGATGGTGAGAAAATGGGTTTTCCGGTATTTCCATTGTCTTGGAAGGAATCTACGGGCTATCGTGAGGCGGGTTATTTTCCGGAAACAGTGGTCAACTTCCTTGCCCTACTAGGCTGGAACCCTGGAACGGAACAGGAGATTTTTAGCCTCGACGAACTTGTCAAAACCTTTAGTCTGGAACGTGTGAACAAGTCAGGGGCGCGCTTTGACCCAGACAAGACCAAGTGGTATAATCAGCAGTATCTGCAAGGTAAAAGTGATGGGGAATTGGCCGAATTGTTTATGCCAATTTTAAGCAGCCATATTGAATTAGGTCTAGAATGCGCTCGACCGGATAATGTTAAAAAAGTAGTATCCCTAATTAAAGAACGTGCTTCTTTCGTCTCCGATTTTTGGGAGCTTTCCGATTACTTTTTTGTCGCCCCTGATTCCTATAACGAAAAAGCGGTGAGAAAACAATGGAAAGAAGATACCCCCGCAATTATGAACCAGTTGGTATCGCTGCTCGAAAGCACCGATGATTTCTCCTCAGAAAACCTTGAATCCACCGTAAAATTATGGATTAGCGAACAAGAGCTTTCCTTCGGAAAGGTGATGCCGCCATTACGTCTGGTTATTGTAGGCGATATGAAAGGTCCGCATCTTTTTGATATTATGGGGCTTATAGGGAAAGAGGCAACTATTTCGCGTTTATATAAGGCTATTTCTACACTTTAGTAGTTTGAGGTTTCACGTTGACAACCTGAAACTTGAAACCTTTGAAACCCCATATTGTAACAATCTTGCAAAAAAGACGACAGATATACGAAGTGTTTTCGTAAATTCAATTTATTAACTAAAATCAGCAAACATGGGCTCTTTCTTCTTAATACCATTAATTTTCTTGGGGGTAATTATCCTTTTCTCCTCATTCTTTATCGTAAAACAGCAAACCGCGGTTATTGTTGAGCGTTTTGGTAAATTCCATAGCATTCGCCAATCGGGCCTACAAATGAAAATACCGCTAATGGACCGTATAGCCGCTCGTTTGGGATTAAAAATCCAGCAATTGGACGTAATCATCGAAACCAAGACGTTGGACGATGTATTTGTTAAGCTAAAAGTATCGGTGCAGTACGTGGTCATCAAAGAGAAAGTATATGAAGCATTTTACAAATTGGAATACCCGCACGACCAGATTACATCGTATGTATTCGATGTTGTTCGTGCCGAAGTACCCAAAATGAAATTGGACGACGTTTTCGTCAAAAAAGACGATATCGCAATCGCCGTTAAAGCTGAGTTACAAGAAGCAATGCTCGAGTATGGCTACGATATCATTAAGACACTGGTCACCGATATTGATCCCGACGCCCAAGTTAAACAGGCCATGAACCGTATAAACGCCTCTGAGCGCGAAAAAATCGCTGCGCAATTCGAAGGTGACGCCGCGCGCATACTCATTGTAGAAAAAGCTAAGGCCGAAGCAGAAAGTAAACGCTTGCAAGGGCAAGGTATTGCTGATCAGCGCCGTGAAATTGCCCGCGGCCTTGAAGAGTCGGTAGAAGTATTGAACAAGGTAGGTATCAATTCTCAGGAGGCATCTGCCCTAATTGTGGTAACGCAACATTACGATACATTGCAGTCAATTGGTGAAGAGACCAATACGAACCTTATCCTATTACCGAATTCTCCACAGGCAGGTAGTGATATGCTGAACAACATGGTGGCCTCTTTTACAGCTAGTAATATGATTGGGGAATCGATGAAAAAAACCAATGTTAAGAAAAAAGAGTAGGAGAAATGGTTTGTAATTAAGCATTTGACAGAACTCCGCCGAGAATAACGCAGCCACAGAGCGATTCCCTTAGACTTTTAGCACTACATGCTCAAGTTATAAAAAAAATGCCCGAAAACAGTACTGTTTTCGGGCATTTGCTATTGAAGTGATTTGAGCTTTCTCCATTCGCTAAAAAATTGCTCTTTTCTATCTGTTTTTCGTCTTTTTCTCCTTCCGTAGCGATGCTATGCAACTCAAAAAAGCCATCAAACAGATAGAAAATAGCTAATTTTCGCTTAAACGCAGAAAGTTTAAATCACTTCATTTACAAAGTTTATAGCTTTTATTTATTGAATTTATTTAAGACTTTTTTGGTAAAAAAAGAAATAAGAAAAGTTTTGATAATGCCCCCGGCCCCGCCTAAAAGATTCGTCGGATAAAGGCTATTCTTTGTATTGTGAAAATTCATCTTCAAATTTTCCTTATCAATTTCCTGCTGCAATTTAAGAATCTTCAAATCTTGATCGATTTGTTTAAACGATGTATATCTCTTTGGTATCATATCTCGTCAAAATAAAATTCGGAAAATTTCTGTAGCAAGGGTTTTCTGAGCTTGTGCCGTAGCAAATAAAATATTATACCGAGTAGTATGTAAAATAGGCCTACATACAAAAATCCTTGTGCAGTACTGTCTATTTCACTACCTATCCAATATGCGGCACTAATCGATAGAAAAAGCAATGCCAGTACCAGCATAATTGCAATGGATGCAATTTTAGCGGTAACTATCACCGCTTTCATAAGCACCTTAAAGCCTTTCAACTTATAGAATTCCCTACTACTATCTATATAAGACCTAGCACTCGCCTCGGCCTCGACATAATTTTCCTTTAGTTCGTCAAAAGCCATAGATTACTTTTGAAGTTGCGCATTTTTCTTTCTAAGTTCTTCCAACTTTTTTTCCAAGGTAACAATGATATCGTCAGCCTTATAGCTCATAGTCGAAATGGTATCTTCTAACTTCTGCTCGAAATCTACCTTCTTGGCTTCAGCTGTTTTGGTTAATTCATCTGCCGCTTGCGTTATTCTATGTGTTAAATCATCTTTCGTTTTTAACGCGTTCTTTTTGATTTTCTTTCTGGTCTTTTCTCCCTTGTCCGGTGCGTAGAGAATTCCTGCTCCCGCTCCTATAATTGCTCCAGTTAAAATTGCTAATAAAATACTTCCACTATCGTTTGACATAATTGTTGTTTTAAATTATAATATTCAGATTAAAAATTTGACTGTATTAATGTGTATGCAAGATAATTACAAATGCAGCAGACAATTAATCCAATCACCACAAAAATTAACTATCGCAGTAAATTTTAAGATTGATTTAACCTTTAGGCCTACATTTAGGCGTGATTAGAGAATTTGGTATGCAAATACATGACCTTTCGAAAAAAATCTTCGAGAAAGGCTCGCATAAACCCATAATGAATAAGAAATTCCAATTACCCTATACCCTGCCATAATAAAATTCTATAGTCGATAAGATAGGTACGGGAAAAAGCACATCTTACGCTACCGTCCTTTCGAGAAAGCAAAAAAACTTCGAACAAACTGCGTACCATTTTATTTACCCTGCAATTTTGCCCAGGTATCTCGTAAGCCAACGGTTCGGTTAAAAACCAAATCATCCGCACTTGAATCGGAATCTACACAAAAATATCCCAAACGTTGAAATTGAACCCTATCGCCGATGTGAGCATCTTTTAAACTAGGTTCAACATAACCCGTGATTACCTTAAGGGAATCAGGATTAATAAAGTCCATGAACTCTTTATCCTTATGAGTATCCGGACTTTCATCTGTGAACAGTCGGTCGTACAATCGAACTTCGGCAGTAATGGCATGTTCTATGGAAACCCAATGAAGCGTGCCCTTTACCTTACGAAGGCTTTCTTCGGTACCGCTGCCACTTTTACTTTGGGGGTCGTAGGTACATTGTATCTCAATTATATTCCCATCGGTATCTTTTGTACAGCTCTCGGCTTTAATGATATAAGCTGACTTTAAACGCACTTCGCCACCCAACTTTAGGCGGAAGAATTTACGATTTGCTTCTTCTCGAAAATCTTCCTGTTCAATATAAATTTCCCGTGAAAAAGGAACTTTTCGAGTACCCGCCGATTCGTCTTCGGGGTTATTTTCAGTCTCTAGCCATTCTTCTTCTCCTTCAGGATAGTTAGTTATCACAACCTTCACAGGGTTCAACACTCCCATAACTCTTGGTGCGATTTTGTTCAAATGTTCCCTAACATGAAACTCCAGTAAACTCACGTCGATTAGGTTGTCGCGTTTTGCAATACCGATCGTATCTGCAAAATTACGGATGGATTCTGGCGTGTAGCCCCTTCTTTTTAGGCCTGAGATCGTCGGCATTCGAGGGTCGTCCCAACCAATTACAGCGTCTTGGTCCACCAACTGTGCCAGTTTACGTTTACTGACTACGGTATGACTAAGGTTTCTACGGGCAAATTCGCGCTGTTTGGGGCGTATCTTTTTAGGGTCGTGCACTTGATCCAAAAACCAATCATATAATTCCCTGTGCGGTAAGAATTCTAGGGTGCATAACGAATGGGATACTTGTTCAATATAATCACTCTCACCATGCGTCCAGTCGTACATAGGGTAAATACACCAATCGGTATTTGTACGATGGTGGGTTTTGTGCAAAACGCGATACATTATAGGATCACGCATTAACATATTCGTAGATGCCATATCGATTTTAGCGCGAAGTACATGAGTGCCTTCTTCAAATTTTCCGGCTTTCATTCCCTCGAACAATTCCAAATTTTCTTCAACGGACCGATTTCTGAATGGACTATCGCTTCCCGGTTCCGTAGGCCTCCCTTTTTGGGTTGCCATTTCTTCGGAAGTTTGGCTATCGATATAGGCTTTCCCATCCTTTATCAGAAATACGGCCCAATCGTAGAGCTGCTGGAAGTAATCAGACGCATACCGTTCGGTATCCCAATTAAATCCAAGCCATTTTACATCCTTTTTGATCGCATCGACAAACTCCTGTTCTTCCTTGGCGGGATTGGTATCATCAAAACGCAAATTCACGGGCGCGCCATAACGTAATCCTAGTCCGAAATTCAGACAAATAGAACTGGCATGGCCTATGTGCAAATACCCATTAGGCTCTGGTGGAAATCGAAATCGTAAATCCTCAAGAGCGTACCCGTCACGCAGGTCTTCCTCAATAATATGTTCGATAAAATTCAACGATTCAGCGGCCTCGCCCATATAGCTATTTTTAGACCAGCAAAGGTAGTTAAAACGGCTTAATTGCGAGCTGGCCGTAACGTCGATTTTAGACACTTTATTTAGATTACCAACCTGTCCCCTCCCTAGCCCTCCCCAGAGGGGAGGGAACTAGTTTTAGATAACTAGAAGCAAAAGCCTGTAATCGGTAATTCATGCTCCCCCTCCTCGGGGAGGGCTGGGGGGAGGGCCGTTCAACCGAAAAAATCGTTGAACGGTTAAAACCCCACTTCTATACAAAACCCTATCCATACAAATACCTGCTTTTCACAACAGTTTTGTCGGTCGATACAACATTAAGTTCCTCACGCGTTATATATACACCATATTTGTTATTGCATTCGTTTAGTCAAATCCCAAATCTGACATCGAACTTGTAGTAAACCCAAAAACTACGCCTACTTATGAAAAAAGCACTCCTTAACACCCATCGTACGATTCTAATGGCCTTTTTGCTGTTAAGCACCACGTACCTTTCAGCACAGACTGTAGTATTAATGGCTCCCGAGCCTGCAGGCAATCCGAATTTCGGTGATGCCCCAAACGAAAATGCTTGGTCTCAAATCTGTGCGGGCAACAGTGGCTTCAATCAATATTTTGCGGTTGCTAACTGGGCGGGTAATCCGAACAGCGGCAATGAATGGATATTAGAACTTTCCGACAACACCGGCGATTTTACGAATGCCGTCGAGTTGGCACGAGAATCGAGTAACACCACAGTCAAAAATCCTGGATTTGAATTTCAAGTTCCCACTACCACAAGAGGAGACGGCTTTAAGATGCGTGTACGGTCTACCGATCCCGCCACGATCGGCCCTCCGACCGATGCATCTTATAGTATTTACTATATGGATTTTACCTCGAACCTTTCCATTAGCCAAGACGGCAGTGGAGTCTTAACAAGTAATATCTGTAGCCCAGATAGTAGCATTAGGCTCGAAGTACACAACCTGCCCTCGCCGGAATTATATCAATATCAATGGTTTCGTAGCGGGACGCCCTTGGCCGCCTCTACCTATTTTATAAACGCAGATGCCGATGGGGTCTATCAGGCGTTCATTGATTATGGTGCTTGTACCGGTAACGGAAACACCAATTCAAATACTCCGATGGTAACGCTAAATTCATCGGGACAAGGTATCGGTATTACTCCTCCCGCGAAAATGGCACTTTGCTCAGGTGATGTAGAAACCCTTAGCATAGATGCTACAAATGGTTCTTGGTCATACAAATGGTATAAAGACAACGTCTTAATTTCCGGCGCCACTAACACTACTTATGATGTTAATGCTGGCGCGAGCGGTTTTGAGGGTGATTATCAAGTCGAGATTTCGGGTATCGGTATTTGTACCGAACGCTCTGCCGCCGTTACGATTACCAATGCAGGTATTTTCTCGGTAAGCAGAGTCAATGCCGCAAACACTGTCTTGTTACCGGGCCAGACACAGACCTTGACGGTCAGTACCGATGCCAATACCCCATCATATACTTGGTATAGAAACGGAGTTGCCGTACCAAGTTCTGACAATGCTACTCTAGATATTACCCAAGCCGGAACCTATTACGCAGCAGTAGCACAAACTGGTGGCACCTGCTCTTTGACGACCATCAATTCGGAAAGTTCAGAAGTTGTGGTTCCTACAGATTTTAGGCTTGAGATTGCCTATGCAACATCTTATGAGGCCTGTGCAAGTTCAAGCATTGTACTAGAAGTAAATAAAATTTATGCCGTTCTTGCCGATGCAAGTGAACTCGATGTTACCACTGACGTAGCCGCTTCGTTTTCATACCAATGGAAAAAAAATGGAACGAACGTTACCGGAGAAACCGCACAATCTATTAGCCTTACCACCAGTAGCGAAAATGGAGATTATGTAGTTGATGGTTCTCTGGCAGGAATCGATACCAACTCAAATACACTATCCGTACAATTGGGAAGCAACGAAGCCTTGACCATTTCAAGTACAAGTACCGTTTATTGTAGTGCTTCCGATAGTATAACACTTAGCACGACCACGGACTTGACCAATGAAACATTCGATTGGGAACATGATGGCCAAGTCGTCAATTCGGCAGATAGCGCATTGATTGCAACCCAACCCGGAACATACCGATTGGTCATTAGAAAAGGTACGTGTCCGTTAATCTCCAATGAGGTTACGATTTCACCTTTAGATCCAGACCTGATTACTTTAGATGTTGATGGTGCCATTATCTTCCCTGAAGGAAGTTCGAAAACGGTAACCGCAAGCGGCGGAACGGCCTACAGATGGTTAGATGCCGGCACAAATGAGATAAGCAGCTCTTCTTCTATCACCTTTACCGAAGAAGGAAGCTATCTTTTGATCGCCAATATCGACAACTGCGAGATCAGCAAGCCGATTACAGTATCGTACCTAGATCTGTTCAACATACCCAACGTAATCACACCGAATGGCGATGGTGCAAACGATCAATGGATAATTCCGAATTCATATTCGAACAAATCAGATGTGAACGTCATTATCTACAATGCCAAAGGTATCGAGATAATGAACGCAACGAACTACCAAAACACGTGGCCGGAATCATCGACCACTTTCTCGAAGCAAAACATGGTGTTCTATTATGTCATCAAAAATGCCACGGAAACATTAAAGCAAGGCACTATAACCGTTATCAGATAATCGACCATGAAATTTGTTACATACATAACGTTCGCGCTAATAGTGGCCTTGGCATTTAACCATGTTCAAGCTCAGGAAGACGACCCTGTGCTGCTATACAGTCCGGCATCTCAAAACCTATTGAAGTTCAATAGGTTCTTAATCAACCCGACGTTTTCTACTGTGCAAGAAGATAAATCATATGTCAACTTGCTCCATAGAAACCAATCGGTACAATTTAAGGATAACGACCAGACCTACTTCTTAAGCTATAGTGGTAGAATAGGTGATAGAAGTGGCCTTGGGCTTAGCTTGTATACACAATCAATTGGCCCGGTTTCGAACATCGGGGTTTTGGCCAATTATGCCTATGGTGTAAAACTGAGCGACAAAAGTAATTTCACTTTTGGTGGAAATCTGGCCTATTACAGTACGGGTCTCGATCGCAACAATATCGATGTTATTGATTCAGAAGACTTTCGTTTAAACGGAACGGAAGATAGCAATGTGCTTTCTTTTCAACCGGGCTTCAACATTTCTTATGGTAAGGTAGATTTTGGTGTATTCGCCGAAAATCTATTCGATTATAACCTAAAGACGAGTAAATCGCTGACCGATTTCACCGATAAGACCTATTCAAGTCATTTACAGTACACCCATAGTTTCACTAATGATTCTGGCATCATGGAGGGTAGCCGTCTAATGCCTATGGCACGGGTACGTATGAACGGACAGAACCGTTTTGCATCCGATACCGAAGAAGCACAAGATATTTCCTATGGTGGAAGCCTTATTCTAGACCTACCTAAACTAGGTTGGTTGCAAGGTGGTTACGATAGTTTCTACGGTGCTTCCGCAGGAGCCGGCTTCAACATTAACAGAAGACTTTCCCTCGGTTATACGATGGAAAAAGGCTTTGCCAACGATTTTGATAATTTGGGGGTTACCCATGAAATTTCTTTTGCCTATTCCTTCACGCCGAACCTTACCGAAGATCGTGTGATGCTCGAAGATGACTATGAAGATGAATTGGCAGATAAAGAAGATATCGACAAAAACGATTTGGTCAACAATGAAGAAATTGCCGAGCTTAAACGAAAGTTGGCCGAGAACGATGCTATCATACAAGAACTCATGTTTCGACAAGATTCGTTGGAATCAGGTCGTCAAAAAGACTTGGAAAGACGTTTCAATATGGTAATGAGCATGGTTCGCAACGAGACAAACGGCAAGCGACCAGATCTTGAAAAACAAGCCGAAAATCTCTTCTTGGGCAGTCAAGATAGACCCACTGCGGCCACTGAGCGAGGCCGAAGTGTTGCCGAGCGCAATTCTAATAACAGCAATATTATACCGAAAAGTACAAATACTGTCCGAAGAGATGCCATTGCTCAAAACTCGGATAATCGAGTACGGCCTACAACCGTTCAAGATAAAACCAAAAATCTGGTCACTGAGCGCAGTCGAAATGAAGTAGATGAGTTTACAAAAACCGCCCAACGCAATAATGTAAAAGGAAGAAAATTCAGAAACCTAGACGGTGTAAAAGATGGCTATTATGTAGTAGCCAATGTTTATAAAGGCGGCAAGTACATGGAAAAATTCTTGAACGACATGAACAATCAGGGGTTTTCATCCGACTATATCGACAATCCCGAAAACGGACTGAAATATGTTTACCTAGACCGATACGACACTTGGCAAGAAGCTTTAGATGCCCATAAGAGCGGAATGAACGGGGCTTATACCGGAGATCTGTGGGTCATGAACGTAGACAACCGCTATACCAATGAGGCCTACGCCGATAACGTAAATAAATTAAAGGAAAAATCATCTCAATACGATACTGATGCACTACAACAAAATATTGTGGCTAAAGATCAGGTCGTTTCAAAAGAACTCACCAGAAAAACCTATAATATCGATGGTATCGGTTCTGGCTATTACATTATTGCCAATGTATTCGCCAGCCCTAAGAACGCCAATCGTTTCGTAAAACTTTTGAATTCCTACGGGCTGAGTGCCAGCTATTTCATCAACCCAGAAAATAACTGGAGATACGTATACTTGAAAAGACACGAGTCCTGGAATAACGCCCTAATATCCTATTACACCAAACTAAATGACTCGTATGACGACAAAATGTGGATCATGCGTGTGAAACCTAGTTTGATAGCCTAAGGGAATCTCGACCAACTGTTTGAATATTGGCTTTTTAAATGAATCACCTTAATTATTTATGACTAGGTCATTAATACATACTATTCTAAAAAATGATGTAATCATCAAAATTCCCCGATACTTTGCCTCGGGATAGTTCATTGGCAATCTTACTTTTTTGGTAACAATTCAACGAAGTGATTTAAACTTTCTACGTTCAAGCAAACCTGCCTCGCCAACAGGCAGGAATTAGTGATTTATTGTCCGGTTTAAGGCTTTTTTGAGTTGCATAGCATCGCTACGGAAAGAAAAAAAGACTAAGAGACTGTTTTGAAATATCTTGATTATTTTTTCCTGCCCGCCTGCCGGTGGGCAGGAAAAATGACCTATAAAAACTCTAACGATACATTTCAAAACAGTCTCTAAAAATGGCTAAAAAAGCATGCTTTTTTAGCGAATGAAAAAGGTTGAAATCACTTCCAAATTAAATTTGTGATAGTTGGCAGCTACCATCCCAACTCTAGAAGGAAAAGAATTCACTTGCGGAGAATGCACTACCTAAATGCTAGCCTACTTAGTAGCTAATCTTACAAATCCCAAAAAAGAAAATTACGTTTCACGCGGTGAGGATGTATTCCCTCAGACATTAAGGTTTTGATGCCAAAATATGTCAAATAGTTCCAATTCTATTTTCTGAAATCAAAAGTTTCTTCCAAACCCGCCTCAATAGTTTTTTCACAAAAAACAAGGTAAACCCATACTTCTTTACCTCTTTTTCATCTCAAAACATTCATAATCTTTATACCGAATCGGTTCATTTAGAGCGTATCTGCGAATTACTATGATGAATGGAGATTACTGTCAAATACAGGGTTTTGGAGATTATTAAACCATGGAATTGTACGGTTTCACAACACATTAGTACGCTGCCACAACATTAAATTCTATACTTCGGAAGTAAGCTTAATATTTGTTATTGGATAATCCCAAATTAGACTCTTTAGATACTAAAAGAGGCTATATCCGAAAAGCGCCAAACCAAAAGTGCCCTATGACCTACGCTTGTACAGTTTCGAATTTCACCAAAATCATCCAATCTTTGGGATTAGACCTTCCCAAAGGTATTTGTATAGCTTTTTTATTGTTTTTAGGAAGTTTTTCATCCTTTTCTCAGGTAAAAAATGATTTTGACGTTCGCTACGAAGCAGATATCCGTGGGGAGTTGACTTTTATTGCCAATAATATTGTCAACCGAAGAAATGATGCCTACTCGCAACGCGAATGGTACTGGGACGGTCGGCGGTGGAGAAGACGTACAGTTAATTACCCTGCTACCACTACAAGCGACCCCTACAACGCCACGGGCAATGCTTCTGATTTCAACGACAGGCTCGATATGCAATTTATCGATATCGATGGCGACACAAATACTTTTAATTCAAGCAGTTCGACGCTAACGGTTCCGAATGCTGATTGTGCCAAAGTACGCTATGCCGGGCTCTACTGGTCCGCGGTATTTGTCAATTCCGACAGAAGCGAAATTGATGACGTAAAATTTAGGCTACCCGGTGGCGCCTATCAAGATTTGGTAGCTGACGAAATTCTTTTTGACGGTGACGGCGATATCGACTTCGATTATTATAGTCCATATGCCTGTTATAAGGATGTTACCTCGCTCGTGGCCGCAATGCCAAATCCGAATGGGGAGTACTTTGTTGCTGACATGCAGGCCAGTACCGGAAGTAGTATTTCGGGTGGAGTTTCCGGTGGTTGGACCATGGTTATAGTGTATGAAGACCCTACCTTGCCGGCGAGTAAATTCATTACCACGTTTGACGGTTATGCAGGAATTGCCTCTGCTCAAAGCACTGACATTCCTATTAACGGATTTACGACCCTTCCGGCTCCCTTTGATGTAAACGCCAAAATTGGTGTAGCGGCACTTGAAGGCGATAACCGGATCGGCGGTGACGGATTGTCGATAAATGCAAGTGGGTCGTTTGATCCCCTGAGCAATGCGTTGAACCCTGCGAACAATTTCTTTAACTCGAACATTACTATTGACGACGCTCTCGTTACTTCGAGAAACCCGAACAGCAGAAATACATTAGGTTGGGATGTAGATTTGGTTGAAATAGACAACCAATTCAACAATGTAATTCCCAATGACGCTACGAGTGCCATTCTTAGGGCGACCTCAAGTCAAGACAAATATGATATTTTCTTTGCCTCGTTCGATGTTGAAATTATCGCGCCTAATATTGTTTTAGAGAAAAACGTCTTCCTTCCAGGAGGTTCGACCGATGCGGAAAACATTACGGGCCAAGGCGTAAACTTGGGGCAAACTTTAGATTATGTGCTGACTTTTCAAAATACCGGTAATGACCATGCAACGAATTTTACGATTCGCGATGTGCTGCCGCTTAACGTGGCACCACCTAACGGCTTTGATTTTACTGCTGCCGACCTCACTTTGCCAACGGGAGTAACCTATACGTACGATGCTTCGACCAGAACCATAGTATTCACGATACCGAACAACTTGGTAAGACAGAATATTTCACCATATTCTATTCGAATGCGGGTACAGGTTGCCG
>ENA-ORXU01000716-ORXU01000716.1-marine-metagenome-genome-assembly--contig:-NODE-716-length-34785-cov-3.587905_pt1 | contig 34785 bp, 28 predicted proteins | sample MGYA00237869_ERZ511484 | MGnify/ENA metagenome assembly ERZ511484 | reverse complement strand
ATGTGTAAAAACCCACTAGTCCCCAAAGGGATAAGGTTTAGTCAAAAAGACCTCCCTTAGTCCCTCCCAAGGAGGGAAACTGTTGTGATATATTTATTATTGGTTATCAGGATATCAGTTGTGCTGTAGTTTTACCTCTCCTTGGGAGAGGTCGTAATCGTCAGAGTGATTACGGGTGAGGACTTTGAACCTCGTATTTTCAAATTAAATAAACCGATCAATTTTCTACCAAGTGCTATTTTCGTTAGATGTTCAATAAACTATCCGAAGTTGGTACTGGGGTCGTTTTGGCTATTTTGGGGGTGATCCTCTTTTCAGCGAAAGCCGTTATGGTCAAATTAGCGTACACCTATGGCATCGATCATTTGACTTTGCTTCTGTTCCGTATGGGTTTTGCTTTTCCGTTCTATGTGGCGATTGCACTTTACACAAAACCAAAAAGAGATCATGAAATTAATTCAAAGGACTATCTGTGGCTAGTCCTTTTTGGTTTTCTGGGGTACTATCTAGCGAGCCTATTTGACTTTATGGGCTTGGCATACCTTAAAGCGGGCCTTGAACGTATCATTCTATTTATATATCCAACCTTGGTTGTGCTTCTTTCTTGGCTATTCTTTAAAAAAAGGCTGAGCCGAAATCAATTTTTAGCAATTCTAGTTACCTACTTGGGCGTGGTAATTACCTTTTGGGATGAAATAGGTATTTCAGGTGATACAGTCTATTGGGGTGGATTTCTAATTTTTCTAAGTGCTTTGACCTATGCTGGATATCTAGTAGGAAGCGGATGGTTGATTCCAAAATTCGGTGTGCTTCGATTTACCTCGTATGCGATGATCATTTCCACAATTTGCATTGCTATACATTATTCATTGGTTGAAGACTTTGACCTCTTAACTTACCCAAAGGAGGTGTATTATCTGGGATTGGCCATGGCAATATTCTCAACATTACTGCCTTCATTTATGGTTTCTGCCGCTATTAAGCGATTGGGAGCTTCCACCTTTTCTATATTCGGAAGTCTTGGTCCCGTATCGACGATTATTCTGGCATTTTTCTTTTTAGATGAACGGATTACCTATCTACAAATCTTCGGAATGTTCATTGTTATAGCGGGAGTTACCTTGGTATCGCGGAAAAAATCATTAAGTTAGTTACACTATATTCTATCTGTTTATATCATTGATTTTTGCTGGGAAAATCAGATGCTATTTAAGTTATAAAAGGACAAAAAGAGGAAAGAATAAGGACAGGTAGGGCCCAAAGGTTTTTTGTATTGGTCGGGCTTTTTGTCTGTTCCGGAAAGCTTATTTGTCCTTCTTCCTTACTCCTTTTGTCCTTATTCAATAGCTACACCTTTCTTTTGAGATGGTAAGGTTTTAGGATTACCCACTATATTTGGGGTAAAACCTTTTATCTATTTGATATCAACAAAACCCCCTTTTCTATTGTTAATTACTTTATAACACAGGGGTTTTATTTTTTTTTAAGTAATCTTATCTTAGCCACACTTTCACCTCAACCCCTCAATATGTCCGATAATTCCCAATATACCGAAGATAACATTCGTTCGCTCGACTGGAAAGAGCACATACGTCTGCGCCCCGGTATGTACATCGGAAAATTGGGCGACGGCTCCTCTGCCGATGACGGTATCTACATCCTACTAAAAGAAACCATCGATAACTGTATCGATGAATTCGTAATGGGGGCGGGTAAAACCATTGACATTTCAGTACAGGGCGAACGCGTCATCGTGCGCGATTATGGCCGTGGTATTCCCTTGGGGAAAGTGGTCGATGTAGTTTCAAAAATGAACACCGGGGGAAAGTATGATACCCGGGCTTTTAAAAAATCGGTAGGGCTTAACGGTGTCGGTACCAAAGCGGTCAATGCGCTTTCCTCTTTTTTTAGGGTAGAATCAACGCGAGACGGCAAATCGAAATCCGCAGAATTTGAAATCGGCGAACTCAAAAACGAAGAACTTCTAGATGAGACCACAAGGCGGCGTGGCACTAAGGTGACCTTTATTCCCGATGAAGCCATCTTCAAAAAGTATAAATTCCGTAATGAGTATATCGAGCGGATGCTCAAAAACTATGTCTATCTCAATCCCGGGCTGACCATTGTTTTTAACGGGGAAAAGTTTTACTCTGAAAACGGACTGAAAGACCTTCTTGAGGATAATAACAATGTAGAAGATATGCTTTATCCGGTCATCCATTTAAAGGGAGATGACATCGAAGTGGCGATAACGCATAGCAAGACCCAGTACAGCGAGGAATACCATTCCTTTGTAAACGGACAAAACACAACACAAGGCGGAACGCACCAAACAGCCTTTCGCGAAGCTTTGGTAAAAACTATTCGTGAGTTCTACGGTAAGAATTATGACCCGTCCGACATTCGTAAATCAATTATCTCCGCGATTGCAATAAAAGTAATGGAACCTGTTTTCGAAAGCCAGACAAAAACGAAATTAGGTTCTACGGACATGGGAGGTAAATTACCTACGGTTCGTACCTATATCAATGATTTTGTACGGAAGTATCTTGACAATTATTTACACAAGAATGCCGATACTAGAGAAGCGTTACAACGTAAAATTCTTCAAGCGGAACGTGAACGAAAAGAACTTTCCGGTATTCGTAAATTGGCCAAAGACCGTGCTAAAAAAGCAAATCTTCATAATAAAAAATTACGTGATTGTCGTATTCACTTAGGGGATACCAAAAAAGAGAGAAACCTAGAAAGCACTCTTTTTATCACCGAGGGCGATTCTGCTTCCGGTTCCATAACAAAATCGCGAGACGTGAATACGCAAGCGGTTTTCAGTTTAAAGGGTAAACCTTTGAATTCCTACGGAATGACAAAAAAAATTGTCTACGAGAACGAAGAATTTAACCTGTTACAAGCAGCTTTGGACATTGAAGATTCAATGGAAGATTTACGGTACAATAAAATCGTAATCGCAACGGATGCCGATGTCGACGGTATGCACATTCGATTGTTATTGATAACGTTCTTTTTGCAGTTCTTTCCTGAATTAATAAAGGAAAATCACTTATATATCCTTCAAACCCCTTTATTCCGGGTGCGGAACAAAAAAGAAACGATATATTGTTACAGCGAAGAAGAACGACGAAACGCTATTACGAAATTAACGGGAAAACCGGAAATCACACGATTTAAAGGTTTGGGTGAAATATCGCCCGATGAATTTGTACATTTTATTGGTGATGATATCCGTCTAGAGCCTGTGATGCTCGATAAGACCGTGTCAATTGAAGAATTATTAAGCTTTTATATGGGCAAGAATACCCCAAACCGTCAAAAATTTATCATCGAGAATCTCAAAGTGGAAATTGATCTGGTCGAAGAAATTCAAGAATAGTGTATCCGCCCTCGGTAAACCAAATACGAAACTAAAAACCGGTAGTAGTCCTTTATGGAAGATAATGAAGAAGATGATTTGAATTTACCCGCCGACGATAATGGCCTACCGGGCGATGACGATGGTTTATCCGCTAATGATGAGAGTCAATCTGGAGAGGAGCAAAACTCGAATGAAAATCTAGAGGGTACCTCCTTAGACGAAGTGAATGATGATTTAGAAGCATCGGCGAGACATGAAGACCAAGAAGACAATGCCCTGACCAAGGTTACTGGCATGTACAAAGATTGGTTCTTAGATTACGCTTCTTATGTAATCTTGGAGCGTGCCGTACCTGCTATTGAAGACGGATTCAAGCCTGTACAGCGCAGAATTATGCATGCGCTTAAAGAACTTGACGATGGGCGTTATAATAAAGTAGCGAATGTTGTCGGGCATACTATGCAGTATCACCCGCACGGTGATGCGAGTATTGCAGATGCTATGGTGCAAATGGGTCAAAAAGACCTCCTTATCGATACTCAAGGTAACTGGGGGAATATTCTGACCGGTGATCGAGCGGCGGCATCAAGATATATCGAAGCACGGCTTTCTAAATTTGCTTTAGATGTTGTTTTTAGTCCCAAAATAACGGAGTGGCAACAATCGTACGATGGTCGTAAAAAAGAACCGGTAAATCTTCCGGTGATGTTTCCGCTGTTATTGGCGCAAGGAGCTGAAGGTATTGCCGTAGGTCTTTCGACCAAAGTACTTCCACATAACTTTATTGAACTTATCGATTCCTCCATAAAGCATTTAGAAGGAAAGCGTTTTAAGATTTATCCCGATTTTCCGACTTCGGGAATCATAGATGTCAGTAACTATAATGATGGGCTGAGAGGTGGAAAAATCCGTGTTCGGGCCAAAATTGCACAACAAGACAAAAATACACTGGTTATCAGTGAGATACCTTATGGAACCAATACTACTTCTTTAAAGGAATCTATCCTAAAAGCAAATGATAAGGGAAAGATAAAAGTCAAAAAAATAGAGGATAACACGGCCGCGGAAGTTGAAATTTTGATACATCTCCCTCCGGGATTATCCCCCGACAAGACCATCGATGCGCTTTATGCTTTTACTGCTTGTGAGTCTTCCATTTCCCCTCTTGGGTGTATTATCGAAGACAACAAACCTCTTTTTATCGGGGTAACCGAAATGTTGAAGCGTTCTACCGATGAGACGGTCGAGTTGTTACGTCAAGAGCTGGAAATTCAGCTTGGTGAGTTAGAGGCGCAATGGCATGCAGCATCCCTAGAGCGTATCTTTATCGAAAACCGTATTTATCGTGATATTGAGGAGGAGGAAACTTGGGAAGGCGTAATAGCCGCCATCGATAAAGGCTTGAAGCCCTATACCAAAAATTTGCGAAGACCGGTTACCGAAGAGGATATTTTACGTTTGACGGAAATAAAAATCAAGAAAATATCCAAATTTGATTTAGGTAAGGCGCAGCAACATCTTGATAATCTAGAAGAGAAGATTGCTGAGGTAAAGCATCATCTCGCCAATTTGGTTGCTTATGCCATCGCATATTTCAAACGTTTAAAAGATACCTACGGAGAAGGCCGCGAACGGAAATCGGAAATACGCATCTTCGACGATATCGAGGCCACAAAGGTAGTCATCAGAAATACCAAGCTTTATGTGAATCGTGATGAGGGTTTTGTCGGTACTTCGTTGCGAAGGGACGAATACGTAACCGATTGCAGTGATATCGACAATATCATTGCCTTCACCAAAGAAGGCAAAATGATGGTGTTCAAGGTAGACTCCAAAACTTTTGTAGGCAAGGGCATTATTTACGTGGCCATATTTAAAAAGAAAGATAAACGCACTATCTACAACATGATCTATAGAGACGGTAAGGGCGGTGCAACCTATATAAAACGTTTTAATGTTACTAGCATTACACGCGATAAACTCTACGATGTGGGCAAGGGAAAGTCGGGCACCGTGGTGTATTATTTTTCTGGAAACCCGAATGGCGAAGCTGAGGTCGTTTCGGTGAATCTTAGGCAGGTAGGAAGCATCAAAAAGCTGAAATGGGATATTGATTTTGCCGATGTACTGATTAAAGGGAGGGCAACGAAAGGTAATGTTGTTACGAAATACTCCGTAAAACGTATCGAACTGAAAGAAAAAGGCCTTTCTACCCTAAAACCCCGCAAACTTTGGTTCGATGATGCCGTGCAGCGTCTAAATATTGATGATAGAGGAGAGTTTATGGGGGAGTTCACCAGTGAAGACCGCTTACTGATTGTTAATCAAAACGGTTTGGTAAAAACGGTGATACCCGAACTTACGCTCCATTTCGATAGTGATGTTGTTGTACTTGAGAAATGGATTCCGAACAAACCTTTGTCCGTTATTTATTGGGAAGGAGAAAAAGAACTATTTTACGTGAAACGCTTTTTAATCGATCAGCCCGATAGGGAAGATAATGTGCTTACCGATCACCCAAAATCGTATTTAGAAAACATCAGTACCGATTATAGGCCGGTAGTTGAGGTAGTTTTTGCAAAAAAACGTGGGCAAGACCGAAAAGATAACTGGGTCTTGAATTTAGAAGAATTTATTTCGGTTAAAGGAATGTCAGCAATGGGCAATCAATTGACCAAGGACAAAGTGCTTGAAATCAATGGACTCGCCTCGCTACCTTATGACGAGCCTGAACCTCCAAAAGTAGAAGAGATAGAGGTGGTAGATGAAGAAAATATCGAAGAGACCACGCAGCCAGATGCCTCTGAAGCACCAGAAATATTACCGGATACTCCACCGGAAAATCCTGCGAAAAAGCCACAAAAAGATAAGGGAGATGATCAACCCACGCTCTTTGATTAATGTAAATATTTATCAAAAAAGCAAGAATTTAATATAATATCAATAGTTTGTTTTTTAATTTATATAATATTGCTTAATTATATGAAAATGAATCGTTTAAAATAAATTTATATTCAGTAATATTATCAGTGCTGAAAAATTATACTGCTTCGATTGGCTTTTGGATGGGATTGTCCCCTTCTTGCTTCCGACGACTGACCAAAAGAACGAGAGGAAAGCATAACTTTAGGGGTGTTCTTCGGAATGTTGAAGCCATCAATTTCAGCTTGTTGGTATGTATAGAGCCTAATCATCATTATAAAATCTATATTTTGAAAAATTTCATACAGGAATTCAAAAACTTTGCGGTCAAGGGCAACATGGTCGATATGGCCATAGGTATCATTATCGGTGCTTCCTTTAATGCCGTAATCAATTCATTGGTGAAAAAAGTAATCATGCCTCCGTTGTCCTTATTAACGGAGGGCGTCAATTTAGAGAATAAAAAATATGTGCTACGACAAGCCGCAGAAGGGCTTGAAGAAGTTGCTATCGGCTACGGCGATCTGTTAAATGTGCTCATCGACTTTTTAATCGTCGCTTTAACTATTTTTATCGTAGTAAGGGGAATGAATCGATTTCGAAATAAAGCCGAAGATCCAGAAAATGCAGAGGTCGAAACTCCGAGAAGTATTCAGTTACTCTCAAATCTCGAAAAATTGATGAAAGAGCAGAACGAGCTACTGAGAAAGCGGAGAGACTAATGTTTTGTTTAAGCAATAGACAGCGACTATACTCTAATCTCTCAAAACGTTTAACAACTTCTCGATTAGATTTGAATATACCTATCTTTAGCAAAATTTATTTTTTTAGATGGATTTAACGAACCCCCTTGTTTACGGAGTACCCTGTTTCATTGCCTTTATACTTTTAGAAATTACGTATAGCCATACACATGGTGATGAAGACCTGTACGTATGGAAGGACTTGATGGCAAGCGGAGCCATGGGTATTGGTTCCGCAATTTTAGGGCCTCTGCTCAAAATAACCGTCCTCATCACCGTATTCACCTATACCTATGAATTCTTTAATCCTATTGTTGATGGGGTTCGAACAAATATTATGGGTTACGAATCTTTCGGTTATGCTTGGTATGTATTCCTAATATGCCAATTGGCCGATGATTTTACGTATTACTGGTTTCACCGCGCCAACCACGAAATACGGCTACTTTGGGCTGCACACATCGTACATCACTCATCGGATCACTTCAATCTGGGTACCGCTATCCGAAATGGATGGTTCACCTTATTGTACAAACCGTTCTTTTACATGTGGATGCCGGCCATAGGTTTTCCGGTGGAAGTTGTCATTTTTGCCTTGGCCATTGAGTCGTTCTGGCAATTTCAACTACATTCCAAATATGTTCCAAAAATGGGATGGATCGAGAAAATCTTCAATACTCATACCATGCACCAAGTACATCATTCGCAAAATGTAGAGTATTTGGACAAAAACCACGGAGGTTTTTTGAATTTCTTCGACAAGATATTCGGCACTTGGAAAGAGTTGGATGATGACATGGAAGTGAAATTCGGAGTGATTCACGCTCCGAAGTCCTACAATCCACTTGTAATTCTAACACACGAGTTCAAGGATATTTGGGCGGACGTGAAAAAGTCCCCGAAGCTGTACCATAAGTTTATGTATATTTTTGGCCCGCCAGGATGGAGCCATGATGGTAGCACCATGACGGTGAGGCAACAACAGCGGTTGTTCAAACAACAAAAAAATCAGAATCCTGAAATGGTTTTTGAAAGGCCAAACTAGTGTTAACTGGACTTAGTAGGCTTCTGGGTGAAAAAGCCCAAAACTCCCATCGGATTTTAGAATAGTACTACTGGAACCTGATGTTACTGCGATTTTCTTGATTTCAAATGGCGATTTGAACAGGTCAAGGCTATGAAAATAGATGCTTCTTCCGTCGTTAGACCAGCAAATACTACCTCCATTTGCTGCTTCATCATCCAATAAAACCGTTTCTTTTTGGGTGTCTGTATCATAAAGCACCAAATCAACATTGCTATATTCCGCATTACCTGCGGAGAAAACTATTTTCGTATTGTCAGGTGATATATCGGGATCGTGGTCTCTTGTCGTATTTGAGGTCAAAGAAACGATGCTGGTAAGTGTGTCATTTACTGCATCATACGTTCCACGCTGTAATTCGAATTTAGTCAGGTCGGTAGTTAAGTCGTTATTTTCAAATCCTATAAAATAGATGTATTTGTTATCAATTGAAAAATTGCAATCGATTCCCCAATAATCCGATAGTATTTTAGGATTATTTCCGTTAGTATTGGTTATAACCAATCTCCATTGCACAGACCCATTCGACTCAATTTCGGCACCCATCAATATTTTTGTTCCGTCTTTATTCCAACGGCAAACTCCCTGGGCAAGCCACCCATTTTTATTTTTATCAATAATGACTTTAGGGTTTTTTCCATCAATAGAACAAAGAATCAATTCGGCATTAGCATAATCATCGTGGTTCTTTGAAGGGTTGGTAGCTGATCGGTATACCAATAAACTTTTTTTATCAGGACTCACCTTTGGCCACCAATAGTCGTAGTCCGAATCACTAAGGATACTGGTTTCGACACCGTTTTCAAGCTTATATAGTTCGTTATGTCCATTAGGGTTTTTGCTATACAGAAGAATATCTTCGCTTTGTTCTTTAGGAATAGTTTCGTTAACGATGTCATCATCTGTCGCACAAGAACAAACGAATAGTGCCAATAATAGAAAGATAGCGCAGTGCTTGATCATGCTCGAGGTTTTTATAATGCGATGAAACCTTATTGTTCAACGGATTAAGTACGACGATGTTGTTTCAAGCTTCTAATTCTTGATTTAAGCCAAGAGAAAAAGGGAGGTTTAGTGTCTTGATGCCATCAAAGTAATTCAAAACGAATTAGATATCTATTATTCGTATTAGTTCAGACGGCCTGTGCCATTACCCTCCGAGACATCACGAATCTCAGACTTCGTGTTCTTTTTCATTCGCAAATCCAAGAATTCGACCAAGAGCGAGAACGCGATAGCAAAATACAAGTAGCCTTTCGGTATAACGCCCACTTCGTTGCCGAACACGATGAGATGTCCGATATGCGCGGCCTCTGCTATAAGCATAAAGCCAATCAAAATTAGAAACGAAAGGCCAAGAATTTGAATGGAAGGGTGCTTATTAACAAATTCCCCGACAGGATTGGCAAATAACATCATAATCACTACCGAAATAACAACGGCAACAATCATCAAAATCAACGCATCGTTGGGATTGGGAGAAATACCATTGGTCATACCGATAGCCGTCAGAATAGAATCAAAAGAAAATACGATATTAATCAGCGTTATTTGAATGATAGCCTTGTTCAACGATTTGGACTGCGATTTTTTAACTTCTGCCTCATCATGGCCTTTATGTTCTACCTTTTCATGAATCTCTCGCGTACTCTTGTATAACAGAAACAGTCCACCTGCGAAGAGAATGATGGCCTGCCAACTAATACCGCCCGATATCCAACCCTTATCGAATACCCAAAATGGTTTGCTTGCTGCCGTCAGCCATGTGATACCGAATAAAAGAACGATTCGCATGGCCATAGCCAATACCAGACCGATATTCGTCGCTTTTTTTCGCTGGGTTTTTTCGAGCTTGTCGGCCGCAATCGAGATAAAGATGATATTGTCGATACCTAGAACGATTTCAAGAAAAGTAAGTGTCAAAAGGGCGATCCACGCATCAGGACTAGCAAAGATTTCAAACATAATTTAGATGGCTTAAGGGTGAAAAAAGTTTATGAGCTTAATAAAAAGGTTTAGGAGTTTAATAAAAAGTTTATGAGTTTAGTGTTTTTTTTTGACTACCGACTACCGACTACCGACTACCGACTACCGACTACCGAAACTGCCGTTCCTTTAGATTTTTTGCTTTGACCCACAATGCTGTACTCAAATGTATACGATTTATCGGTAGTGGACAATATTTTCATGTGGATGGATTGCTCTTCGGCCTTGTTTCGTGGATTAAGCTTTTTTACAATGTATTCGCAATCATTTATCCACCGTACGGAAGACGAATCGGCCTTGCCGTCGAAATAAGCAACCTCAAGATTACCCTCTCGAATAAACTCAGTGGTCAATTCCTCACCATCAATAGTAGACGTGAACGAGAATCTCCCATTTTGAAAAGGCTCACAGTCCCTTTTGGGCTGGTAACAAGAAGCTACGACCAAAATCAGGAAGAGGCAGGAAGAAACTTTTCTGGTCATTCCTGCAAAATAAAGAAATTATGGAATATTAACTGACATACGACTTAAAACTTCCATCGGAATAAAAAATGACGATTTTGTCAATAGCCTTCTGTGGGTTATACGATGTTGACTTCTGAATTTTTTCTACATCCGGAATTGGGTTCGCCGGTTCTAGGGGAGGAGCTATTTTCTTGGCATCTTCAGAAGGGAAAATACCTTTTCCATTCAATAACCAATATAGATTTACTTCAGGAAACGCCTTTACAACCTTTAGCACAAACTCAAGACTGGGCTTATTTCTGCCCGATAATAAGTGGGATATACTCGAGCGTTGTACGTCAACTTTATCCGCAAAACTAGAGGCCGAAAGGCTGTAGTAGTGTAGCAGGTGTTCAAGGCGGTCAATAAATTCAGAAGTGTTTACCATTGTGACTTAAATGTTGATAAATGTAATATATTTTACTGTAAAAGAGCATAATCATATTGAGTATAGCACTTGGAAGTTATCATTTAACTACAGATTATGTAATTTAAAATATTGGTTTTAAAATAGTTATATTTTTATTCTTCATAACGTTGTTCGGATGCGCATATTGTGTTACAAATGTAATATTCCTTAAGTATTTCATGGATAATTATGTTTACAATTGTATATTTTAGGCGTTTACAATTGTAAATTATTAAGCACTTACTTTTGTGTTATCTATAAAAGATAAAATCAATGCTTGAACATTCAGCGTACGTTTCTATTCGAGAAAAAACGGTTCTCGGTCGTTATCTTATCAATGAGCAGATACTTAAATTTCTAGAAACTGCAGGCCAACAGTTTGTTGTTACAACTATTGGAAATTCCGTTCAAGGCCGTCCTATAAAAGGCATCGTTTTAGGAACAGGGCCGATAAAAATATTGATGTGGTCACAGATGCACGGTAATGAATCGACCACAACAAAATCGGTTCTAGATCTTATCAATTTTTTAGGTTCAAAATCTAATCTTGCGGTACGTGTTCTTAAACATTGTACCATACAAATTATTCCGATGTTGAATCCAGACGGTGCGGAAGCGTATACTAGGGTGAACGCGAATGAATTTGATTTGAATAGAGATGCCCAAAAAAGAACACAGCCCGAAAGTGTTGTACTTCGAAAGGTATACGATGAGTTCCGCCCGGACTATTGTTTTAACCTACATGACCAACGAACTATTTTCAATGTAGGTGACACTTCAAAACCGGCCACAGTATCTTTTTTGGCCCCCGCACATGATGAAGAGCGCAGCATTTCAACGACCCGTAGTATAAGTATGCAGTTGATCGTTGCGATGAACTTCTTTCTACAACGTACTATTCCCGGTCGTGTAGGAAGATACGACGATGGTTTTAATGCCAATTGCGTTGGTGACACTTTTCAAATGCTAGGTACGCCTACAATACTATTTGAGGCTGGGCATTCACCTAAAGACTATGACCGTGAAGAAACGCGCGTTCATATTTTTCAGGCCATCTTGAACGCTTTGAGCACTATAACCGAAAATAAAATTGATGATTATGGGCAAGAAGACTATTTTTCCATCCCCGAGAATGGCAAGCGTTTTTACGATGTTTTGATTAAAAACGCACATATTGCGCATTCTTCCATACATAAAGATGATTCGATCGGATTGCTTTATAAAGAGGTACTAGCGAATGATAAAATTAAATTTGTTGCTCAGGTGGACAAAACAGGAAATTTAGCGGACTTTTTCGGGCATGTCACCTACGATTGCGTTGTGAACGAAGAATTAATACAATTGAGGGGGCAATCTTTCTTCGGAGATATGATCAGCAAACTTTAAATTTTTTCTTTAAAAAACATCATATCATTACATTTTTGTTAAAAACGACTAACTTTTGATGCATATTATTTCTTAATTTTTTATTTTTGCCGAAAACACAATTACCATGGGAAAGGCCAAATTAGATGAAATTGATCACCAAATTCTGGATATGTTGATAGACAACACCAGAACCCCGTTTACAGATATTGCCAAGAAGCTATTAATTTCTGCAGGCACCGTACACGTGAGGGTAAAGAAAATGGAGGAAGCGGGAATCATCAGAGGTTCTTCGCTTACTTTAGATTACGTTAAACTGGGCTATGCCTTTATCGCTTATGTCGGTATTTTTCTTGAAAAGACCCACCAGACAAAATTTGTAATCGAAAGGCTAGAAGAAATACCGAATGTGACCATTTCACATATTACCACCGGTAAGTTCAATATTTTCTGTAAGATTCGTGCAAAAGATACCACACATGCTAAGAACATTATTTTTAGCATCGATGATATTGAAGGTATCAGCAGAACAGAGACCATGATTTCTCTAGAGGAGAGCTTTAACGATAAAAAACGATTAATGCATACAATTTTCAACGAATTGTAAGCTTTTCCATTATTGATAAATCGAATCCCGAACGTTTTCGTTCGGGATTTTTTTATAGCTTCGTATACCATGAGAACTTCAGAATTACATATTCCAGAACCAATTCCGTTTTATAAGAACTATATCGATGTTGTTGGCGACGTAGAGCTACTCGATATGCTACAGCGTCAACTAGGCAATTTTCCGGAGTTTATTGAAAGTATTCCAGATGATAAGCTACTACATAGGTATGAGGTAAATAAATGGTCCATTGCCGACGTACTTGTTCATGTGATAGATTCGGAACGGGTTTTTCAGTACAGGGCGTTGCGCTTTTCTAGAGGCGATTTCACTCCCTTACCAGGTTTTGACCAAGATATTTATGCAGCCCATGCTATGGCCGATAGAAGGTCAAAAGAAAGTATTATTGAAGAGTATAAAATCGTTCGCAAATCTACGATTTCGATTTTTTCCACCCTCGACCGAGAGACTTTAGATAACGTTGGCGTTGCAAGTAATATGAACTGGAGTGTGGGCGCATTGGGCTTTGTTATCTGCGGACATCAAAAACACCATAGAAACATACTACGAGAACGATATTTATGATAGTAAAAAAATTATCGCTTTTTTTCTCTTTAATCAAAAATACGGCACTGTCTTGGGTCGATAACGACCCATTTGGCAAGAGTGCTATAATCTCGTACTATGCCCTATTTTCGCTACCCTCTTTACTTATGATCGTTGCGTACATCGCAGGGCAGTTCTTCGGTGTAGATGCCATGAGAGGTAAAATTGTTGACAAAATTGGTGGATTGATCGGTGAAGGAGTTGCCCAAGCCATTGAAGGTATGATAGCCAATGCCTCGGTCAACAGCAGTTCGACATTTACGGTTGTTATCGGTGTTGCCATGCTACTCTTTGGGGCTACTGGCGTTTTCGTACGGTTGAAAATGGCCATGAACGATATTTGGGAAGTAGAATCGAAAAAGACCGCTTTGGTTCAAACGGTTATAGACCGGCTGACTTCTTTCGGAATGGTGCTGGTGCTCGGCTTCCTTTTCTTGATATCGCTAATATTATCCATAGTCTTAAATGCGGTAAGCGAATATTTAGAAGGCTTTGCACCAACGGTAGCCACGGTTGCTGCGGATCTTTTTAGTTTTCTCTTGGCGTTCACGGTCATTACGGGACTCTTTGCGGCCCTTTTCCGATTATTGCCCGATATTCATATCCGCTGGAAAACAACTTTTCTGGGAGCCTCGCTAACTACCATTTTATTTCTGATAGGCGAGTACCTTTTGGGTTATTATTTCACGAAAAGTGACCCGACTTCGGTATATGGGGGAGCCTCATCGGTAGTTTTAATACTCCTCTGGGTCTATTATACCTGTATTATTATGTTTTTCGGTGCCGAGTTTACCTATCAATATGCAAACTATATTGAAGAGCAAGTGTCCCCTAACGAAAAGGGACTCCGAAAACAGGATAAGTACAAGAAAATTTTGGATACAAAACCTTAAGTTTTTAAGGTTTTTGCCGCCTTAGTAAGGAAAACTTGTACGGTTATAAAGCACCTTCGATGGCATGACATCTATTATGATGCTTTTTCGTTTATTGGCCATTACCACTTTCAACATTGCTCTCGTCTTGACTTTTTGTTTTAACCGATAATTATGGCTTTGGGGCCTGAATGAAATCATTTTTTTTATTTGCATAACTATAGCTATGGAAACCAAAAATGATGAGTTTAGGATCCAAAATGGATAAGTCTTAGGTAAAAAAATAGGCTTGAAGAGTTCATTTAATCAATGTCTTCGTCAAGTTCAAAATCCGTTTCGAACTCAGTTTCAAAAGCTTCTGCTTCGACCTCTTCCGTTTCCGATTCTGGTTTTGATTCCAATTCTTTTTCTATCGTATCGTCAAAGTTGGAAATAAAATTGGCGAGACTTTTAGAGATTTTTACCAAATAAATAGTGTCCGAAGTTTTTAACTCCACCGCTTCGATGGTTTCGCCTTGGGCGTTTCTAAATATAATAATGTCTTCGTCTCCATATCCGTCAGGGTAAGTTTCAATAAGAAGAGCAGCTAGCGCATGGTCTAGCTTTTTGTAATCGATTAATTTTCGCAACATAAGTAGGTCAATTTTTCCCGTGGGATATCGGGATGGATTTATAGATTAAATTAAAACGTTGACCTAAACTATACATTTTTTCCTTTGGATATCCCAAAGAGTTGTCAATCGCTGAATTAAGTATATGAAGTCAGGATTCGGCGTAGTATGCAAATGCGGCCTTGTACGATTCATCGGGAATCTGAACATCGATAACCGGCTGTCCGATACTTTTCAAAAGCACAAAATTGATGTTGCCGTGTGAATTTTTCTTATCAAATTTCAAAAGGGAAAGTATAGTCTTTATATCTCCATCGGAGAATTGAATTTTTTGATAACGTTTAAGAAAGGTGTTCTTTATATCTTGAAGTTCGGTTTCCGATAGTCCCGTCAGTTCTTTTGATAGAAAAGCTTCCAAGATCATACCTATGGCGATAGCTTCCCCATGTAACAACGTCTCTTTTTCAGGACTTTCTAGAAAATGAGATTCGATGGCGTGGCCCAAAGTATGGCCGTAGTTTAATATTTTGCGTAAGTTTTGTTCCGTAGGGTCCTCCAACACCACTTTATTTTTTATAACGACCGATTCGTATATTAAGTCGTCAAGTATCGAAAAGTTCGATACTGCTTTCAAGGCACTCCAATACGTAGTACTTTGAATTAGACCATGTTTTAGCATTTCTGCAAAACCACTTTGTAACTGCCGTTCTTCTAAAGTTTTTAAAAAATCGGAAGCGATGAGTACCATTTCCGGTTGGTTGATGACGCCTATCTGATTTTTTAAGACCCCTAGGTCTACGCCTGTTTTTCCGCCGACCGATGCATCTACCATAGCTAATAGGGTAGTAGGTACGTTAATAAAGGCAATCCCTCTTTTAAACGTGGATGCCACGAAACCACCTAAATCGGTAATTACACCTCCTCCGAGATTGATAACAAGGCTTTTGCGGTCGGCATCCAGTTCGGAAAGTACTTCCCAAACTTGGGTACAGGTCGCTATATTTTTATTGATTTCTCCTGATTCGATTTCTATGATCTCAAAATCGTAGTCCCCTTGCAAGCGACCCATAAAATCGGCAAGGCAATATTCATGTGTATTCTCATCGACCAGAATAAAAATCTTGGAGTAAGACTTTTGACCGAGGTGGCCGTTGATGGCGTCATAGGCCCTTTGATTAAAATGAACTTCGTAAGAAGATGTGGTTATAGACTCCATCAAATATTAATTTATTGTCATTCCGGCGAAGGCGGGAATCTGTTCAATTCATTACGTTATGTATAATCGGAACGAACTTTGGCACTAATTTGTTTGCTTGTCATTCCCACACTTCGGCGAAGTTTATATCGAGCAAAGTCGAAATGCTCAGCACAGGCTTCGGCGGAAATCTTTTCAATTTTACCGTAGGAGTTCTCTTTTGAAGGTAAACCCAACGCTAATAATCCATGCGCAAAATAAAGGATATTTTTTAGCTAGGGAATACAAATACTGTCTTTATCTTTGATTCCATTAGAAACTACCCGAAATGACCCGAATTTTTGAGGATACTGCAACCGCTTTTGCGCTTAAAACGGATTCCGAACTGGAGCGCGCCTATTTTTTGTTCAAAATGATTGCGAACGAACCGTTGGTGCGCATCGGTACGGCCATGACGAATTTTGCCATAAAAGCACATTTACCGGTAGAAGGGCTGATCCGTGCAACGGTATTCGACCATTTTTGTGGAGGAGTCAATGAGTTCGATTGCCTACCTGTGGTCGATAGAATGTATGAAAAGAATGTTTGTTCCGTGCTTGATTATTCCGTCGAAGGAAAAGATACCGAAGATCCCTTAGACGATGCCCTGACCATGATTTTAAAAGTCTTGGATTTTGTGAAGGAAAAAAATGCCATTCCCTTTGCAGTATTTAAGCCCACGGCATACGGGCGCTTTTCACTATTTCATAAAATAAACGAGGGCAAGACCTTGACTCCCAAAGAAAAAGAAGAGTGGAAACGGGTAATGGCCCGTTTTGATAAAACCTGTAAAAGAGCACACGAACTCGATGTTTCGTTGCTGATAGATGCCGAAGAAAGCTGGATTCAAGATGCTGCCGACCTGCTAGTGGAGGACATGATGCGGAAATACAACAAAGAAAAGTGCGTAGTATTCAATACGTTACAGTTGTATCGATGGGACCGAATGGACTATTTGAAAAACTTGCACAAAAAGGCAATAGCCGACGATTTTAAAATCGGAATGAAGGTAGTGCGTGGTGCTTATATGGAAAAAGAGAACGAGAGAGCCGAAGAAAAAGGGTACGCTACGCCAATTTGTGCTTCAAAAAAAGAGACCGACGACAATTTTGATGCAGCAGTAGATTACATGGTGAATAACTTGGATACCATGAGTATTTTCTCTGGAACGCATAACGAAAACAGCTGTTACAGATTGATGGAGCTCATGAACGAAAAGGGGATCTCGAACGATGATACCCGTGTTTGGTTCGGCCAACTCTACGGCATGAGTGACCATATTTCTTTCAATCTAGCGGATAAAAAGTATAACGTAGCCAAGTATCTGCCATTTGGCCCTGTTCGTGATGTAATGCCCTATTTAATTCGTCGTGCCGAAGAAAACACTTCCGTTGCAGGTCAAACTACGCGCGAATTGAATTTATTAAAAAAAGAACGGAAGCGGAGGAAAATTTAAAAAAAAGTTTAGGAGTTTTGAGGTTTAGAGTTTATCTGAACTCTTTGCGCCTCTTGCGCTTTCCTTTGCGAACTTTGCGTTTAGGATCCACGCATCTAATCCACAATTATCGCTTCTAAAAGTACTTTTTCGGTACAATTCCTGACCTGCAATGTGGCTTCTTTATCTTTTATGAGTCCTTCTATAAAATAGGTTTTGCAAGGTTTCGATTTGGTATCGCTCATTCCGAAATCGACTTCTCCTTCCTTTAAAAAATAGGCAATATCGAGGGTGTCCAATTTTTCTTCTTCCAGCAGCCGATTGATTTCGTCGGAATACGACATTGGTTTCGAACGGATATCTTTTAAGGTTCTACAATTCGGAAAGTAGCAAAACTCCGTTCCTGTTTCCTCCGATTTTTTCTTCAGAAATAAGGTTAGGAAAACGATTCCTATAGATAATCCGACAAGAAAAAAACCCAAGCGTTTAAGGAAGGCCATGAAGGGGAGTTATTAAGTTATTGGGTTAAAAGTTAATCGTAAAATCGCAAGGGGATTATAAGACCGATGCAAAAATAGAAGTTATAATGTGATTTGTTCCATAACGTGAAGACATATTTAAGTTACTTTTCAGCTAGGGAATCACCGCTTTTCAGATAAATATAAATCTCAAACTGAACTAAACCACCCTGCACTAGAAGTGCAGGGGTTTGGATGCGCAATGAAATTGCTTTTGTTAACAGTTAAACGTTAATAGTACCATTAACCATTAACCATTAACCGTTAACTCATTTTGGAAATAGATTTTTTCGGAATACTAAAGTGCTACAATAAATTACAGGGTTTTAGATCCTAATTTGAGACCAATAAAAGAGCATAGTGAATAACAAATGTATAATAGCGTATTAAGCGGCTTTAGCCTTGGGAAGAGTGATTACAAAAGTAGTACCCTTTCCTTTTCCTTCAGATCGTGCACTAATGGTACCCTCGTGCGATTCGATAATTTTCTTGATCATGTATAGGCCCAAACCGGTTCCTTCCGTATTCGAATCGAAACGCTGAAAGGGAGTAAATAGTTTTTGCTGTGCATTCGTATCCATTCCTGAACCATTATCTATTACGAAGAATTGCAAGTGGTCTTTATTTGTTTTCGATGTCACTCGTACAATTGGCGATTTCTGGTCACCCATATATTTAATAGCGTTGTCAATAAGGTTCTCAAAAACCTGAATCAACCGGTTACGGTCTCCATAAATTGGCGGCAATTCATGGCTAATAATCAATTCCCCTTTATTTTCGCTAAAACGGCCAAAGGCCATGTTGCTTGCTACTTTTATGATTTCCTTGGTGTCTAAAAGCTCATTCTTATTTTCAATTTTCCCGAGTTTTGCGATTTCGGTGATATCTTCTATCAGGTTTTTCATGATAGTACATGACTGTTCGATAAAGTCAAGATATTCTGCCGTATCCGGATATTTTGTTATGTCTATATCATTGGGAATAAGGCTTGTCAACACCTCTATACTATGTAATGGACTTTTTAAATCGTGTGATACCGCGTAGGTAAAGCGTTGAATCTCCTCGTTCTTCTCGGATAGTTCTTTGGCCGTTTTGGCAAGCTTCTTCTTCTGTAGTTGCAATTCTTTTGTACGCTCATCTATCCGCCGTTCTAACTTCAACTGATACCGCTTTATATTTTGGATACGGACGAAATAGATGGTGTAAATCCCTCCTAATAGCATAGCACCAATTAGAAAACGAAACCACCAAGTCTGCCAAAAAGGTGGTGTTACGCTTACTGCAAGTTTTGTCTCCTCGGTATTCCAAACCCCGTCCGAATTGCTCGATTTTATTCGTAACGTATAATTCCCAGGACTAAGATTTGTATAGGTAGTTTGGGGGGTGTTGCCTACATAATTCCATTCCTTTTCAAATCCTTCTAAAAAATAGGCATAATTCACTTTTTCGGGATGTCGGAAAGTAAGTGCCCTAAAATCAAAATTAATTACGGAGTGGTCATAGTTGAATGTCACCGAATCTAGTCGGGCGATAGTTTTGTTCAACACGCCGGTCTCGTCGTTAGGCGATACGGGTCGGTTAAAAATTTTAATCCCGGCAATAAAGACTTTAGGTTTGTCATTACGTTTGGCTACCTCATCGGGCGTGAAAATATTGAACCCATTACTACCGCCAAAGACATATTCGCCATTACCCGTGGTATAGAACGAAGAGGCATTAAATTCGTTCGATTGCAGGCCATCACCTTCGTCATAAGCAATGGTATCGCCTGTTTCAGGATTGTATCGCAAGATTCCGCCTCCAGTGCTGAGCCATAATTGCTTTTCATCATCGGCGATAATACCCATAATGGCGTCATTTTTCAGCCCGTCTTGCTTGGTAATCGCCTCGAACGAATCGGTATCGGGCAGATACTTGTTGAGTCCGGCTTGAGTTCCTACCCATAAGGTGCCTTCGTCATCTTCGAAAATAGTATTGATAAAATTGGTGCTAATTGCTTTGCTCTCGTGCTGGCTATGGTAATGGTGCCGAGTCCAGCCTTTCTCATTTTCAACGAGCCTAAACAACCCTGCTGACTGCGACCCCAACCAGATATTTCCATTTTTATCTTCCAATATTCTTGCTACGGTTAAGATATTTGCCCCGTCTACCGCAGAAGTAATGGAAACGGTTTTTGCCGTTTTTGTCACCGGATTGTAGACATGCACCGCTCCGAAAAGATTTACGATCCAAATTCGACCTTTTCGATCTTGTATCAGACCAGTAATGTTATTAGAGGATAAAAACGAATTTTCGGCAGTCAACGTCTCGTAAGATCCGTCTTCGGTGTTATAGATGGTAAGCCCGTTTGCCCATGTGCCTACCCATAATTGGTTGGTTTCTGTTTGAAGTAAGGAGAGCACTACGTTACTGCTAAAGTTTCCTTTGTCCAACGAATAATGTTCGAATGTGTTCAACGATCTATTCCAATAATTGAGACCGCCCCCGTCGGTACCGACCCAGAGGTTACCTTTTTCATCTTCGGTAAAACAATTAATAATATTGTTATTCAATGATTTTGGATTAAAAGGGTCTTGTTTTATGTGCTTGAACTTATAGTATTGGGGGTCATAGAAACTTAATCCCTTTTTAAAAGGTGCCATCCACATTACCCCATTGCTAGCGTTCATTAAATACCAAATCGAGTTGCTCGAAATTGTATTCGTTCGGGAAGCGCTTGACTTTATGTGCGCCATATCGCCCGTTGCTTTTGAATGGATGAACAAGCCATTATTTTCGGTACCCACCCAAATGTCTCCATTATCCCTTTTAGCCAAAGAGAGGATAACGTATCCCGGGCTTATGGCCGATCTCTTGAAATGAAACGCAGCGTCGGAAGTAACGTGAAGTTCGATTACATCACCATTTTGCGTACCTAAAAGGAAATTATGGTTATCTATCTTTGTAGCGCATGTAATTGTAACATGCTCTAACTGTTCGGTAACGATTTCCAGATTGTTTGTTAAAACGAACAATGCCGAGTTTGTAATTACCAAAACTCCCTCCCCATCAAGTCGAGCAACCTGTAAAATCAGATTTCGGTTAGTGTTTCCTACACTGATTATCTCATCAACCAAAAATTGTTTTAGCCCCCCAGTTTTTGTGTTGTAGCGGTACAATCCATTACCAAAAGTTCCAAGCCAAAGAATATCACCATCCCTTAAAATTGTTCTAAAACTTCTAGTAGCGATTGCCTTTCCTTCGTTCTTGAACTCGTAAGCCCTAACGATGTCCAAGTCCCGATCATATACGCTCAGACCCTGGTTAGTGCCGATATATAGGGTTTCGTTATCTTCATATAACGTTATTACATACCCATCGGTAAGACCGGTTTTGCCATCTAGGCTTTTTTCGAAAACTTTAAAGTCGGTACCATCGAATCTGTTCAGGCCATTAGGAGTACCCGTCCAAATAAACCCATAGCTATCCTCGAATATTACGGAGGCGGTACTCTCGGACATTCCTTTTTCAATATGGTGGAAGGTAATACTATCCTGTTCTAGCTGTGCATTTAGTCTAGGAGATGTAGAAAGGAAGAGAATAACGGGCAGAATATGCAACAAACTTTTTCGAGCCATGCAAACTAAGGTTAAAGTTTCGATATTTACATAATGATAGTTGAGTAAGAAAGGGATTACAATTTAAAAATAATATCAAAACGAATCTTCAATATGTTGCCAACAAACCGATAGCTGTGGTGAACCACTATATAGCTGTTGGGAGCGGATTTTGAATATTCTCTTAAACCAAAGATTAAGCTTTGCTCTTGAGTCATTTTTAGTTTTCTAGATGAAAAAGGGAATAAAAGAATACGCCCATCAAATAGGAAGGTTTCTAGACTTCATGTACTTATGGAAAGATTACTTCACTTTGCTCGAAATGACTTCTAAACTTACTTTTTAGACACCTTTCTTTTATAGGCTTGTTTTAAGCTAAAATACTCTCATGGCCGGAATCTTTAACAAACAAACAAGTGCTTTTTGTTTTGGCCGACATTTCTTTTACGAATTCAAATTTAAGGTCCTCATCCATTCCAAAAATGTTCAGATCTGCCGAAGGGGCTTTACGTATTACCGAATCGAAATTCCCGATGTGAACTTCGGTAAGCGTTTCGGGCAGTCGCGCCAGATTTATCAATAAATTCAAAAACTCCTTGGCATTGTTCTCTTCATTTGGGTCGTTTATGACCGTTATCAATCGAATACGGGCACCCCAATTCATTTTAAGTTTATAGGCCACGAGAATGGATAGGTCCAAGTTTCCGATGTCCCATCCTAAATCCCAGTTGGCTTGCCTATCACTGACCCAAACATTGATGGTATTACGCTGACCAAGTAATGCCGTGGAATGCAGTAAATACACCAGCACTCCAATCTCCAACCGAATAGATTCCTTGATAACGGGCCGCAGTTCGGTTTCATAGTCATCGTGGTTCTGTAAATTCAAAAAGACGATATTAGGTCTAAAGAAAGCACCCTGTAGCGCTTGGCTTCCGTAATTGATTCCATTGGCAAATTCTTCCGTATGAATAACAGAGGAAGATGAAAAGACGTCTTTTTGCCGAAACGATGCCGAGATACCCTCTAATTCTTCCGCCAAGGTACTGGATTTGGAAAATGGCTCGATGCCCAAAAGCTTGATCGATCCTTTGGGCATGGCTATATTTCTCAAGAATTCAAAACTTCCTTTTAAACCGTTTACATCCCTCACGGGCACCATTAGGTTGGCTTTCCAGGCACGTTGCTGCATTTTTTTCATGCCCCAAGTATGTTTGGCCGCCCATTCGGCAAACGAAACGAACAAACCAGAACGTACATCTTCAAACTTGGCTTCCAGATTTTGTCGTGACAAGTACCAATACACCATTAAAACAATCATGATAGATAACAAACTAACGGTAGGGTTGATGATAAACATGGTAAAGACCGATGAAACGAGTCCGAACCAGGGCACCCATCTGTGAATCTTGAATACGGGCCGATAACTTATCAGGCCTAGGTTTTGTTCAATAATGACCACAATATTTATCATGGCATAGGTAATCAAGAAAAATAGTGTCACCAACGGGGCAACGGCATTCAAATTTCGTAATAACAGCGTTGCGAAAATTAGAATTCCGGTAACCAACATGGCATTTCTTGGCTGACCATTGGCACTTTGCCCCGCAAGAAAATCGGAAAAGGGGAGCACCTTATGTTCTCCCATAGCAAAAAGAATTCGTGAAGAACCGACTATGGAGGCCAAGGCCGACGAAAAGGTCGCCCCAAGTATTCCCGCAATTATCAATGGCCCGAAATAGGCCTTTTCAACCATGATATAATAATTACTTACTAATTCGGCTTCCGTAGCACTTCTCGAGATCCAAAAGGCGAGGAGCATGTAAATAACGAAACTTACCCCAATGGCCCAAAGCGTTCCGGCGGGAATGCTACGTTTCGGATTTTTCAATTCGCCGGACATATTCGCCCCGGCCATAATGCCCGTAGCAGCGGGAAAGAAAACTGCAAAAACAATCCAAAAATTACTACCGCTAAATCCGTTCTCAGGAGAGCCTTTAAAAGAACCCCAACTTAGGGCATCGCTTGCGGGAATCGTCATGGCCCCTTCGTATGCCGCGATAACAATTGAAATAAAGGACAGAACGATAATTCCCATGATAATAAACTGTGCTTTTATCGCAAGATTCGCACTTATATAGGCAATTGAAATAAGGAGGGCAAAAACGGTGACGTCTACCAAGAACGCATTATGATCGGGAAAAATTCCCAACCAACCTTCCCTGAAACCAAAAATATACATGGTGACCGCTAAGCCTTGAGAGATGTATCTGGGAATACCCAAACTACCGCCAACTTCCAAGCCTAATGCTTGGGAAACAATGGCATAGGCACCCCCGGCACCAATACGAATGTTCGTAGTAATCGCCGACATGGAGAGGGCGGTACATAACGTAATCAAAAAAGAAATTATAATTATCAACCACGCTCCTAAAAGTCCGGCGTTACCAACTACCCAACCCAACCGCAGGTACATGATGACACCAAGTATCGTAAGCAAAGTCGGTGTAAAGACACCTCCAAAGGTTCCAAATTTCTTAAGGGTTGTTGCTTGTTTCTCCATTAGAAAACACCGATTGGTTTTGAGTAGTAAATTAGTGATAATATAATCACTATATTTTATTTTTTGGGAAACAATTCTATTCTAAGTGGCGACATATACTTTTTGAAAGCGATGTAGGTTCTACTAGGTCGGAGAATCTTTAGATTGAATTTGGCAGCAATAATGATGTGGAGTGGGTATGCCAAGAAAAAGCCAACTTTTAACAGTTGGCTTTATGATTGAATATATGTCGTTTATCTACGTTTATAAATACGCTTTTAGAACTTCATTATGTGATTTGTTTCGTAAAATCCGAATCGCTTTTTCTCGAATTTGCCGTACACGTTCCCTTGTGATATCAAAGGTTTTACCAATATCGTTTAGGCTCTTTGGAGTGCGTTCGCCAAGACCATAGTAGAGACGTATAATTTCACTCTCTCGATGTGGAAGTGATTTTAACGCCTGATCAATATCCATTCCGAGGGAGTCTTTAATCATTTTAGCATCAGGACTTGTTGCCTCCTTCGATTTTATGACATTGTATAAATTGGAAGATTCTCCTTCTTCAAAGGGTGCGTCCATAGATAAATGTTTTCCGGTGTTTTTCATCGCAAGTTTAACCTTTGCCACGCTCATATCAAGTTCTCTTGCAATTTCGACTGCACTTGGGGGCCGTTGATAGGTCTGTTCCAGTGAGGAGTATATTTTCTTTATTTTGCTGATTTCACCAATTTTGTTCAAAGGCAATCGAACCATACGCGATTGTTGAGACATCGCCTGCAATATAGATTGCCGAATCCACCATACCGCATAAGAGATAAATTTAAAACCACGGGTTTCGTCAAAACGTTTGGCTGCCTTGACCAATCCAATATTCCCTTCGTTGATCAAATCGGAAAGCCGTAAACCGTTTCCTTGATATTGTTTTGCGGCGGAAACTACAAAACGTAAGTTGGCATTTACTAATTTATTAAGGGCAATCTGATCTCCATCACGTATTCTTCTGGCCAGTTCAACTTCCTCATCTGCGGTAATCAAATCAATTTTCGATATTTCTTGAAAGTACTTTTCTAAGGATTTGGTATCTCTGTTTGTAATTTGTTTGGTGATCTTAAGTTGCCTCATATATTTATTTTAATTCATATTACTTATTAATAATTTAAGATTTTTTAGCAGAAATCCTAATAAAACCTCGGTTTCTTTGGCTTTTTCTTGAAAAAAGTAAAATTGATTTAGGCGAGATTTACGAATTTGGGGAGTATGAATTTGGGCCGCTGCCTACACAAAAGTATTTTTTAGGCATGTCCGATACGCTTCAATTTTTTGGTAAAACTCTAACTGAGGAAGGGATGCATCTGAATTAGACTAATACCGGCCTTCCAGCCTGTAGTAGTTTAATTTCCCCGATAGGTTCACAGTCCACTAAAAAATTCCCATATCACATCACAGGCCACAATTTCTCTAGAGGTCTTGCCAACTAGGCCCTCACCAAGGAAATCAATGCCTCCAGGCCAAGTGTGTCCGCCTCCTTCAATGCGGTACAATTGTAATTTGCTCGATGGACAATTACTATAATCGTAGATTTTAACGGTAGTGCCATCATCTTCCATATCCGGAAGGTCAGTGATTGTTGGGTTTGTATCACAGCCATTGCGTGTAGCCAAAAATTGCATATAGGCTTCCGTCCCCAATACCTCGCCTCTTTCCTGTCCTAAAACAACTACTTCTCCACCTGCATAGGGTACCAGTGCGTCCTGCGTACCATTGATTACTAATATGGCATTGGGCGAAGAGGGTTGGCAACTGCCTACATATGTTGTAGCTAAGGTAGCGGTAACAATAGCGCCCCCTCGAAAAAGGTCAGACCTGTCGCAAAGCAATCGCGAAGACATAAAGCCTCCATTTGAAATACCTGTGGTAAAAACCCTTGACCTGTTTACGTTGAGATTTGCATCGAGACGCGCAACGATATCAGAAATAAAACCAACATCATTAATATCTTCATCCCAGGCGGTAACTATTCCTTCTACGTCTCTACCATCGTTCCATTGTTTTTCAAAACCCTCCGGGTAGACTACAATAAAACCATCGGTATCGGCCAATTCGTTAAAACGATTACGTGTAGAAGTGATAAGCGCCTGAGCGGTACCGCCACCACCATGAACTACAAACAAAATAGGTAGCGATTTATTCTTATGCTCCTCTAAAGGGTAGTGCACTAAAAAGGTACGTGTTCGGCCTTCCCACTTTATTTCATGTGATTGTATACCTGGCGCATAAGTAAAATTTTCATCTTAGGGTCAATATCATCCTTCTTTGTGCAACTTGAAAGTATCAATACTGCCAATGCAGTGAGTATTATATGAAGATGTGTCATGTAGCTTAGTATTTTAGTGTTATTATAAAGAAAACGTTTTAAGAGGTAATTTTGTTATACGTACTTGAATTACTCCAATACCTTAAGGATACTTAGGTTCAATTCTGTACTGTAATCCTCCAGAAACCGACAAGTTGTCTTGCGCCAGTTCTTTTTGAGTTTTTAAGGTCTTATTTGTATGATTTCTTTTAGGCCTATGAGCACTATTTTAAAACCAACTCTACTCTTCTGTTCTGTTTTTTTCCCTCTTCGGTAGTGTTACTAGCAACGGGTGCTAGTGGGCCAACACCTTCGGCGAATAGTCTTGCATTTGCAAAAGCATATATTTTTATAAGTTCATTTTTTATGGCTTTAGCACGTTCTAAGGATAAACTACTGTTTATCTCGAATGTACCTTCTGAACTTGTATGACCAACTACCCAACATTTTATGGTAGGATTGCCTTTTAAATATTTGGCGATTTCTGAAATCGCCGGCTGAGACTCTTTTTTAATTATTGCTTTCCCAAGGTCAAAATAAATTCCGTTGAGAGTTATTTTACCGTTCAATGCTAACTTATCCTTGATTAGATTGGCCGTTATAATGATGTCCTGTATCATTTCTTCCTGTTCTATAATAATCAAATCATAAAATTTGGCGTCAATTGCGGTACTGATTTTGACCCATGTTTTAGTGTTATTCGCTTTAAAACTATAATAACCATGTTCAGAATTGTATCGCTCGAATAGAATGGTTCCTCCTGCATCTGAAATTGCGTTTGAGTAGTTTCTTAGTATTTGAAGTCTTGTTGGGAACGTGTAGTTTTTATTGTTTGATTCCGTATGCCTATACTTGATGCTGATTTTTTTCCCCTCTACAACATGCCAATCGTTATCAAAATAAAATTTTTGTGAATCGAATTCTGTCGTAATATGGTTTTCAATATAAAACTCGGACATTCTGGGTAAAATCGGATAATCACTGCATTCTTTACAGTCTTGTTGGGCAACTGACAGCGTTGAGAAGGCTACTGTAGCGATTAAAAAGCTAAGGTGTTTCATCGTTCTATTGTTTTGTTTCCTACTTATAAAATTTTAATTATGGCAATATCGCCCATCGGTTGACTCTTATCCCTTCCCACTTATATTTACGAACCTAATTTTTTAGTTCGAAACATACATAGGAACTATTGAGACAGTTCCAAATAAAAAGTTTAAATCAACTCACTTCAAATATCATGGATTATCTCTGGCAAAAAAAAGAAGAATGACAAACATACCTAATATGATGATGAAACTCCTTTTCGACCCTTACCACCTAAAAAGGGATGTTCACACATGAACAGGCTTCTTTTATCACCTAAAAATGGATGTTGAAGAACAATGTACTAGATTTGAGAAACTCATTACGCCTGTAAAATGTCTTCACTTGACCGTTGGATCGATAACAAAACCGTACAAAACCTCTTTGTATGGCTGTTCTTTTTCCTAATCCTTATTACTACCGTACGACCTGAAAACAAAGTAGCCACAGCTATATTCGCTATAGTTTTATTCGCTCCGGCAGTTTATATAAGCAACTTGTTTATCCTACCATTTTTAAGGAAAAAAACTATTCTTTTTATCGGTTTATTTACGGTAAATGCCGTTGTGTTTACCGTAATTTCTGCACAGCTCGCAACCCTAGTGTCCGATAAGGTTTTTGATCTAGAGATGTTCATTACTTACTTCGGCATCATGGTGCTTGCTCTCATTATGGCAGCTGCCCTAAAAATTACAAGAGATAGCTTTACGCGAAGACAACAAGTAAAGGATGCGGAATTAAAATTGTTGAAAGCCCAACTCAATCCACATTTTTTATTCAATACATTAAATAACCTATATGGTTTATCAGTTACGAAATCAGACAAGCTGCCCGGACTTATGCTAAAGTTATCCAACCTATTACGCTATAGTTTATACGAAACAAAGGAAGTGAAGGTACCCCTAGAAAAGGAAATTCAGTATTTGGAAAATTATATCGCCCTGGAAAAAATTCGATTGGAAGACCAGACGGTCATTGTATTTGAAAATAATGTGGCGGACGCAACAATCAAAATAGCACCCATGCTGTTTATCGTATTTGTCGAAAATGCATTTAAACATCTTACGACGTCCGATGAACTAAAAAGTCGTGTTTTTGTGTCTATCGAAGAAGAGGATCATCATTTACTCTTTACATGTATCAATACGTTTAGCCACAGCCAGAGCCAGCATGGCCATGATTTGGAAAAGGGTAGGAGCGGTATCGGATTAGGCAACGTCAAAAAACGTCTTGCGTTGCTGTATCCAGAAAAGCATACCTTGCATATTGATGCCAATGACAATGAACACCAGGTAAAATTAGTACTCGATGTATTACATTAAAGACATATTATAGATGAAAACACTACAATGTGTTATAGCGGATGACGAGCCCATAGCACGTCAAATACTGGAAGGTTATATTGCGGAAATTCCCAATCTTCAATTGGTGGCTTCCGTTAAGAATGCTTTTGAGGTGATGGGAATACTTCAAGAACATGATGTCGATATCCTTTTTTTGGATATCAATATGCCAAAATTATCGGGGTTGGGTCTGCTAAAGACATTACGGCAAAAACCAGAAGTCATCATCACCACGGCCTATGCCGAATACGCGGTCGAGGGCTTTGAACTTTCGGTAGCCGATTATTTATTAAAACCCTTCTCGTTAGAACGGTTTTTACAGGCTGTTTTAAAAATCCAACAAAAAACAATAGTATCGGCTAATAAAGGCGAGGACATAACATCACTTTTCGTAAGGAGCGATAAGAAACTCATTAAAATCGACATTAATGAAATCCAATACATCGAAGCCTATGGCAATTATATTAAGATTTTTACCGAAAAAATGATTCTGACGCCACAGACACTAAACGATTTTTTAGAAAAGCTGCCTCCTAATTTTCTACGAATACATAAATCGTTCGTTATTAACTTCAATACATTAAAATTGATTGATGGCAATCAGATTGTACTACAAGATGGCGCTAAAGTACCCATTGGCAAGTCATATAAAAAGGCTGTTTTAGATAGGGTAGAACATCAATAAGGTTAAAATATTTGGCTCTAGTTCAAAATGGCTATCATGATTAAAATATTTAATTTTCGGCATTTTGTCACCCTTAAGGCAGGGGTAAGAACGAAATGCCGAAAATGCGTTGATTTTGCCCTGACCCTAATGGGAATAATCAGATTTTCTACCTTCGGTACGACTTCTAACCTTTGAGATTTATATTTAATCCTAAATATCAACGCTCAATTAAACTAGAGCTTAGTATTTTTACATGCTATTCGGTGCGTAAAAAAACACAATTAACTTACAAACAGTATTCACTTATTCTTTTTCATAGCGGTCCCAGCGCACTTTCCAATCGGTCAAAAAATCATAGCGCCATTTACCGATGGTCAGTTGACACTCCGCGGGAGATTTGTCGAGATCAACATAATAGTTCGGGTAGGTACTCTTATCAAAATGCCTAAACTGGCCTCCCCAGCTTTCCTGAGTGGGGTCATCAATAGTTCCAACAGCACTGAGTACTGGAGACATTAAATAGAGAAGAGAGGGGCTATCGCCTTCTTTAAGGCTATTTTTTGGATAGTTTGCCAATGGAAACACGTCACCATTTTTTTCTTGGAACAAACCATCGTGATTCGACCCATGATTACGGATGTTCATTTCAGCAAATTCGGTAAACGCCCATTCGCCCTCTTGAACTCCGGATTGGTAGACACCGCGGAAGGTTTCGTGAGTTCCTTTGGGTAGCACCCCATTTTCAATCCACCATAATTCTGGGTATTCGGTTTTCATAAAATCAAATACGAAATCTCTACTGGCGATATCATGTATCGTATTTGAAGAGCCGATACAATAAATCCGTATGTTACGGGCAATATCATGAGCATCAAATAGGGCTTGGGCCGTTGTGGTTAGACTGCCCCAAACTAAAATCCATAACGGGTTTTCAGGGGAGTAATTCCGTGCTGTTTGGATAATCCACTCGGAACCCTTGGTACTTTTATTAGCGGCGGGACTTCCCGCTTCTGTGGAACCGGCTTTTATACGGGAGAGCAAATCTTCTTCGCGCATTAAATCGTTATATCCGTTTCGACGTAGCTGTTCTACATCAATTCGTTTTATCCAATGCGCGATAAGTTTGGTTTGTGGAATAGTATCCCACGGATGATGGTCGATATCGGTATTGGGCGTTGAGACAATACCTTTAATTTTCAGGATATCGCTGTAATGCACCGCCCGAAAAAGAGATTGTATATCATCTGGGTCGCCCCCAAGGTCGGTATCGATAATAACATCAAAGGTTTGATCGGCAGGCGCTTTTTGGCTGTAAGTCATTGCTATTGTAAACAAAATTAGCCATACACCTATCGCAATACCGCTTATTTTAGCACTTTTCATATTCATTCTTACTATTCTCTATTGTAAGTTAATTCGGTAGGCTACTTTTGTGGGCAATTGTAAGAGACGATTACCAGTAGGCTTTGCCCTTTTCCAATTTAAAATTACATTGATTATATGAGTTAGAGCCACTAAAAACTATTTTGCCAAAAGAAAAAATACTTTGACAAACCTTTTCGAAACACTTTAAAAACGAAAAGCAACCGTAGAACAACTCTTTAAGTTGTTTATTTGTGCCCACAATCGCTATATGACTTTTTTCACTTGCTTACTCTTAGGGTTTGTTATTGCGGCTTCCGGCAGTATCGTACCAAGTTTTTTAAACCTGACCGTCGTTAAATTTAGTTTAAAAAGTGGTAGAAAACCGGCTTTGTATCTGATCGGAGGTTTTGCAACGGTATTGTTCTTTCAAGCGAATATCGGTGCATACCTATCCAGTATTTTGATGGAAAACTCGACATACATTACCATTATTCAAAAAGTGGGTACAGGTATTCTAATCCTATTATCCCTTAATTTTTTTAGATTACATTATAATGCGAAAAAACAAATAAGGAAAGAAGAAATCGATAAATCAAAGGCGTACTTACACGGTATAGGTATGTCTTTGTTAAATACGTTCGCCATTCCCTTTTACTTTACGGCCATTTCTTTTTTAATAGGATTGGAATATTTCGAATATTCTCTTCTAAACAGTTTCTATTTTTCGATCGGTTCTACCGTGGGTTCCTTTTCGTTATATGCCTTGTATGCTTTAGTCGCGAGCAAAATTGAACAAAAGATTATGAATATTGCAAGTAAAATGGATTTTATTCTGGGCTGTTTAACCGGTGTAGTCGGTATCGGTAATCTAATTTACCTGCTCTAGTTGTTGCCTTTTCTAAAAATGTCAAGAGGGCAGTACTACCATCAATGAAACCTCCCAATAAATCGGTGATTGTGACTGACTTTAATAACCCTAGAAACAGGTATAACAACAACACCACAATAATTTTCTAGCTTCGTAACCGTTAGCCTATCATATTACCACCATGAAGCGAAGTCGACTTACATACCCCTATTTCTTAATCGTATACGTTTGCGTGTATACAGCGATAAGCGGTTTTGCCCAAGCACCCTCCTCAGACCTTGATTCTATTGTTGAAGACGCCTATAAGCGAATGCTGCAACGTAAAGCGGCGGAGCAAGACGGTGTTATTGGATATCCATTTTTTGTCGCACCCGAATATGATGCTTCCAAAGCATCGTATACGATTGCCGATGTACCAAGTCCCAAAGGTGAGGGCGTTATCGGCTATATATCAGACCCCAACGATTACTTGGGTTTGGTTACTGAGCGGCGTATCAATGAACTTTTGTACGAATTAGAACAAAAATCTTCGGTAGAAGTTGCTTTGGTCATGTTACCCAGTATCGGGCAGGCGGTTCCTAAAAACTTTGCTGTGGACCTTTTTGAAGAATGGGGCATTGGCAAGTCCGACACTGATAATGGCCTACTTATTCTCACCGTAATGGACCAACGCCGTACGGAATTCGAAGTTGGATATGGCCTAGAACCAATATTCACCGATGTAGTCTGTTACCGTATCGGTGTCAATGAAATTGTCCCCAGTTTTAGAAATGGTAACTATGGCGAAGGTATTGAAAATGCCATTCTTCGTATAAAAGACTTTCTTGAAAATCCTGAGGCGATCGAAGAAGTGTATGGATACGGTGCCGATTACACCGAACCGTCGTTTGAATGGCAATGGTATCATCTTTTGATTCTGCTCTACGGCCTGCTCTGCGTCATATTCGGATTTTGGTATTTCGGACAGGCCTTTGATATTCAACTTTCCAAAGATGATTATTATGACAAGTACCACCGCTTGCACAAATTGAAATTCGGCTGTATACAACTACTGTTTCCCTTGCCAATGCTTTTCTTCGCTGGAATAGCCAAAAAGCGCCTAGAAAAATATCGGTATGCGCCCCGTTTTAGTAAAAAGAACGGTAAACCGATGACTTTGCTCACCAATTACGATGAAATCGATTATTTGGAAGAGGTACAACTACTTGAGGAAGAATTAAAGTCCATTCTTTATGACGTCTGGATTACCGATGATAAAAGTGATATGATGATTCTGGAATATGAAGGCCCCAACGGTCGTGATTATGAGAACTGTACGAAATGTGGTTATAAGACTTTCGGAAAGCTATATTCATTGGTATTGGTAAAAGCTACTTATAATCGCGGTGGCACAAGATTGGATAGGTCCCAATGCCGAAACTGTAATTATTTGGAAGAAAAAGAAGTTGAAACTCCACGGAAAACCAGATCTAACGATTCTTCTTCTTCATCGGGTTCATCGTTTTCTTCCTCATCGTCGAGCAGTAGTTCGTCCTCCAGTTTCGGAGGCGGAAGTTCCGGTGGTGGTGGGGCAGGCGTGAGTTGGTAAAAAAGGATTCTTCTTCAAATAATATGACATTTTAACCCTATTTAAACCGGTACGCCCCAACTAAAGGTAAAATACCATAGAAATACGATAATCGTGTATAGCGATTTGCCGTGTATCCGAACTAATTTTGTATTGAAAAGTAATGTTAGCATTCTTGGGGCGTCTAAGCAGCGTTTTCCTAGAATAGATGTGGAACGACAAAATTAAAAGAATATGGAAACTACTAGAACAAATAAAAAAGCTTTGACTGCTTTGGCAGTAGGAGGTTTCGGAATCGGTTTGACCGAATTCGTAATTATGGGTATTCTCCCAGATGTTGCAAAAGGAATCGGGATTACGATTCCCGAAGCGGGACATTTTATTGCCGCTTATGCCCTTGGCGTGGTGGTCGGGGCGCCTCTATTGACACGGTTTGCCAAAAAAATAGATGCGCGTAGCATGCTATTATTGCTAATGGGATGGTTTACCTTATTTAACACCTTATCTGGTGTGACGGATAGTTATGGAACCTTGCTCATTACACGATTTTTATCGGGGCTACCACATGGTGCCTTTTTTGGAATTGGAGCCGTAGTTGCCGGAAAGTTGGCAAAAGAGGGGAAAGCTGCGCAAGCCATTGCCGTTATGTTTACTGGGTTGACTTTTGCCAATGTGATAGGCGTACCCATCGGTACCTATATCGGACATCATTACGACTGGAGTATTTCCTTTTATATGGTGGGCATCGTCGGACTACTAGCTGTAGCCAGCGTATTTTTCTGGATGCCGACCTTGCCGGCCGAAGCTCCAAAACCCTATTCCAAAGAAAACAAAGGCCTCAAAAACGGGGAACTCTGGGCGCTCATTATGCTTACAACTATCGGTACGGGTGGCTTTTTTGCTTGGTACAGCTATATTGCCCCATTAATTACCGATGTTGCCGGATGGGGCGAATATATGGTAGGTTACGCTATGATACTCGCCGGTCTCGGTATGGTGGTCGGTAATTTTGTAGGTGCGAAAATGGCGGAATTGATTAGTCCGTTAAAAGCGGTGGCCATCAGTTTGACTTCTATGGTCGCTTTATTGTTATTGAATTCCGTTTTGGCCTTTAATCCCTACGCGGTTCT
>ENA-ORXU01000715-ORXU01000715.1-marine-metagenome-genome-assembly--contig:-NODE-715-length-34791-cov-3.888028_pt1 | contig 34791 bp, 32 predicted proteins | sample MGYA00237869_ERZ511484 | MGnify/ENA metagenome assembly ERZ511484 | reverse complement strand
TCTTTGCCCGTAATGTGCCGAACCATTCGTTCAGGATGCCGGGGCACGACGCTGTCATACAGCGGCTTCACCTTTGCCATGTCTGCATCGAAATCACCCGATGGCATAATGGCCGGGCCAAGCCCTCCTGTCTTCGTGCTGTAATCCATCATACCGACCACCAGCGGCACTTTGGCAGCGACCGCGATATGGTAAAAACCCGTTTTCCAGCGGCCTACCTCGCCGCGCGTTCCTTCTGGCGCGATGGTCAGCATGAATTCATCACGCTGGGCAAATTCGCCCGCCATCTGATCGACGACATTGTTGGCCGAGCTGCGATCAATCGGCACGCCGCCCATATCGAGCATGAAATTGCGCCAGGGCCAACGGAACAGGCTGCGTTTTGCCATGAAATTCGGGGTGATCCCCAGCTCCTGTGTCAATCCGATAAAATACAGAAAGTCCCAGTTGCTGGTATGCGGCGCGGCGATCAGAACGAAGCGGCGCTCCTGCGGCACGGTGCCGGTCGCGCGCCAGCCGGCGCTTTTATAGAAACGCAGCAGCGCCCAACGCAAAATACGCGATAGGATGCTGGGGCTTCGGCTTTGGATGGACACGGCGGATATAGTCTCCCTGATACATCGCATGCCCTGAATTGTCCCGGGGTGCAAATTGCTTGTGCCCTGTGGCTGGCAGGATTAGAAATATAGCAGGCGAGGGCCGTTTATCGCGGGAACATGTGGTGTATTAACAGCATATGCCGGTTATATCGGCGACCGGACTTTTTACGCCCCCCGACAGCATCAGTAACACAGAGCTGGCGGCGAGTTACAACGCCTTTGCCGATCGCCCACAATGCCGCCCGCAGCAACGCTCTAGTAAAAGGCCGAGCCTACGACCATAGCGCCCAAGATGATGCAGAGCATGAACAGCTTATCCTGGCTCTGCCGCATCTGGCGAATATAACCTTTGTTGATCTTTGTTTCGATCAATGTGGCTTGTATCTCGGCTGGTAGATCATTGTGGCTATCCTGAAATGCGGTGAGAACATCGACGAGTTCTTCGGTACTGGTATGATCCATCGCAGCCGCCCCGGCCGAATTTTCCACCGCATCGGTAATTTGCCGCCGTAATGTCTGCTGTTTATTCTGCGCCATAGGTTGCGCTGTTACGGCTGCCGGTTTCTCCCGCGACAATATAATTGCATAATTGCCCTTAGGTATTCGGATGCGAAATTGTGATGGAGCAGCCGAGTATATTGTGTCGAGCAATGTTCGCAGCCGCGCCACCTGCACTCTGGGATAGCTATCGGTTTGAGGTTCGAAATCGCAGTCCCGCCCCAGCGCATCAACCGCGATCATATAGGATTTTATCGGCTGCTGCGGGTCCTCGATATATTGATCGGTTAGGTATTTCAGCAAAGTCGTCATTACCGGGGACCGCTGAAACTGTTCGGTCGCCAGTATCCTGTCGCGTTCACAGCACAGCGCCAACATGCCATCCTGATTCGAAATTCGTGATTTCGCTGCGATATCAACTTCGTGGATCATTCTGGCTGCACCTGACTAATGAATAGTGGTTTATCCGTCCGTCTGGAATGGTCAACTAAGGTAAAAATTTCGTATAACTGTGTGTAACAGAATGTAATACGCATAATTTAGGTGAAGTATATCAATATGTTATGATCGGGTGAGCTGTAGCAGTGTTACATTTACAGTGTATCACTCCCCGTCGGCCGCAAATTCCCCCATCACCTCTTTCAAGCCGCACGCCCAACCGGGGCGGGTGCCATTATAATACGCAATTATGATATAGGGAGTTTGCAGTTTAGCATGCCAATGTGTCGCCAGATATTTACGCTTGATATAGCGCAGAATATGCTGCGGGCGATCTGCGTTTTGTGCCTGTTGTGGCCCGCGAGCCTTTTTTCCGCAGCGTTTGGCAAGCAGCATCAGCCAAGTGCCAATCGGCCGTCACCAACGCAGGTATCCGCGGCAGCGCGGATCATCAGCAAGGTCACTCTGAAGCGGATCATCACGCGCAAGCGTGCGGGCACCGACAGTAACTACCGGCTCACCTTTGATAGCGATGCCGCGATCAATCACCATGGTTACAATGTCACGAAAGATACATGTTTGCGAAGGGTTCGTGATCTTTGCCGCCCCGCAACTGTTTTCAACCTGCATTAAATATAAGCCCAGTTTAACGGAGAAAATTTATGGCCAGACCTTTGAAGATCAAACTGCGTAAAAGACCCAAACCGCGCGGTGCGGCGCATTCGTCAACCGGCAGGAATATCAGGTTCCGCCTGATCACGCTCTATGATCTCATTTATCATAGGGGAAAAAAAGAAAGCTATTCGGCGACCTTGAAGAAACTGGATTTGGATCTTCCGGGTTGCAGCTGAAGTCAGCTATTCCTCGATGATTTCTCCCGGAAGCGCATCGACAAATTTGCGCGCCACATCAAAGCTGTGCCCCGCGCGCATGAATGCAGCAAACTGTTTGCGTTTTTTAACATCGTCAGCAGCGTCGTTCGCATAAGGACCGATGCGGCGTTTGCGGGCGAAATTATCCGCCGCTGTCCACGCATTTTCTGCCGCTTCTTGAACAGCATCCCGCGCGTCATCTTCGCTGATACCGGCATGATACAAATCCTGGCTCAGCCTTTGCTTGCCATGCCCTTTACGCACGGAGGCACGCGCCTTTGCACCAGCGAGGGCAGCATCATCGACGTAGCCGAGCGCGGCAAATTCATGCGCCAGCGCCGCCGGATCGGCTGGGCGGTCATCGTCCCACCCGCGCTCGCGTATCTTGCGGGTCAGGTAGCTGGCCAGCTTAGCCTCGCTCGCAGCGTATCGCCCGACATAGCGCAGGGCAAGCTCGCGCAGTTTGTCGTCCGATAGCGGCGGAGCCTTGGATTTTCGCGGTGAACCGTACATCTCGCCCTATTTGTGCCACAGTCGAGTCAAATTTTGAACTCGCTAATGACTGTAAACGAGTATTGGCCGTTATGGCCTTCAAATTTAAGGGATCGGCAAGGAACAGCATGAACGATATTTCTGCGACACCTACACATGATGAACTGGCGCGGCGCTTTTCGGATTTCGATACGTTGGGCGAGGCGCTGGATTATGCAGCAAGCGGCAGGCGCGGGCTGAACTTTCACGATATGCGCGGCAATCTTGCAAGGCCCTATCCGTTTGCCGAAATGCGGGATGATGCGCTGAACGCGGCCTATCGCTTGATCAGTCACGGGATAAAAAAAGGCGATCGTGTTGCATTGATTGCAGAGACTGGCCCGGATTTTGCCGCGCTGTTTTTCGGTTGCATCTATGCAGGCGCATGGCCGGTTCCGCTTCCGCTTCCCACCAGCTTTGGCGGTAAGGAAAGCTATGTGGATCAATTGTCGGTGCAGCTGCGGTCAAGCGATCCTGCCGCGCTGTTTTTTCCCCCTGAACTTGGCGAGATGGCAGGTGATGCGGCAAAGGCATGCGATGTCGAGGGGATAGACTGGGCCGAATTTGCCGATCGTATCGCGCTGTCCGGCGAATTGCCCGCCGCGGATCCGGAAGAGATTTGCTATCTGCAATATTCCAGCGGATCGACCCGTTTCCCCCATGGTGTTGCCGTGACGCACAAGGCGCTGCTCAACAATCTGTCCGCGCACAGCCACGGAATGGAAGTGGTTGAAGGCGACCGCTGCGTATCATGGCTGCCTTGGTATCATGATATGGGGCTGGTGGGATGTTTCCTGTCGCCGATCGCCAATCAGGTTTCCACCGATTATATGAAGACCGAAGATTTCGCGCGCCGCCCGCTGGCATGGCTTGATATGATCAGCCGCGCTGACGGCACGGTGATCAGCTATTCGCCAACATTCGGCTATGATATTTGTGCGCGGCGGATTTCAAGCCAGACAAAAGCCAGCGAACGCTTTGATCTTTCGCGGTGGAGGCTGGCCGGCAATGGCGCAGATATGATCCGGCCTGATGTCATGCAAAGCTTTGTCGACGCTTTCGGCGACGCTGGTTTTCAGGCGCAGGCCTTCGCGCCAAGCTATGGGTTGGCAGAAGCAACGCTGGCAGTATCCATCATGCCGATGGGTGAGGGCATTCGCGTTGAACTGGTCGAGGAGACTGAACTGTCCGGTGAGGCAGGCACAAAAGACCGGCCCACTCGCTACCGCGCGATCGTAAATTGCGGGAAAGCCGTCAAGGACATGGCGATCGAAGTGCGCAGCGAAGATGGCGAGTTGCTGCCCGACCGGCAAATCGGCAAAGTATGGTGCAGCGGGCCAAGCCTGATGAAAGAATATTTCCGCGATGCGCAATCGACGAAAGAGTGCCTTATCGATGGCTGGCTGGACACCGGCGACATGGGCTATCTGTCCAATGGCTATATTTTCATCGTCGGCCGCGCGAAGGATATGATCATCATCAATGGCAAAAACCATTGGCCGCAGGATATCGAGTGGGCGGTGGAGCAACTGCCCGGATTCAAATCAGGCGATATCGCGGCATTTGCAGTGACAACGCCGGGCGGGGAGGAATCGCCTGCCGTGTTGGTGCAATGCCGCACGTCGGATGAACGCGAGCGTCAAAAGCTGCGTGATCAGATCAGGGACAAGGTGCGTTCCGTGACCGGCATGAACTGCGTTATCGAGCTTGTCCCGCCGCGCACATTGCCGCGCACAAGCTCCGGCAAATTGAGCCGGGCGAAGGCACGCAACCTGTATCTTTCCGGCGAAATTCAGCCCTATGCCATTGCCGCCTGAACGCCGTTTGGCATGGTAAATTTTGCTTTAATTTTTCAAACTGTTGGTTTGTAACGAAAATTACAACGCGGAATTTGCCAGAAATTGGCCGCTGATTACCTTTAAGTAACGAACCGCCACTACAAGGGCGGTTGTGATCCAAGATGAACTTACCTCCGAAATCCCAACGACACTGTCGTACAGGGTGCTGCTTGGCCTGACGAAACTGTCGGACCACGAAGTCGAAACCATGCGCAACGTGCAGGCGATCGCGATCCGGGATCGCAGCTTCGTGAACATCGGATGCAATCTGTTTTTTGCGGTGCTGTCGGTTATATTCTATAAGGAATCGGCCCCGTTCTACGCGCTTGCAGGATGGGTGGCGCTGGTCGGGCTGTTCAGTGTATTTTCGCTCAACCGTATCTCACGTTACTGGAAACTCACCGGGCATCATTCAGGCAGAGCAGACATTGCCTTGACCGAAAGGCATGCATTGGCCACCGGGTTGGTATGGTCATCCGCTTTCTTCCTATTGGGCGTGCATGGCGATTTCCCGCAATTGCTGGCGCTTTGGGCCATGTCGCTGTCGATGATGGTGGTTTTGTCCATGCTGCTGCCCACATTGCCGCGGGCAACCGTGTTTTTCGTGGTAACGACCAGCTTGGCTGCGATCATTTCCTTTGGGCTTAAAGGGCAATATTATCTGGCGCTGATCCCGGCCTGCATCGGGATATTGCTCACAATCTCGTCGCTGCGTTCGGCCCGCGCGCAGATATTATACGAACTTGCAAACAGCATCGTCCATGAAAAATCAGAAACGGTCAGCCTGCTGCTGAAAGAATTTGAAGACAGCGGGGCAGACTGGCTGTGGCAGACGGACGCCCATCGCTGTGCCGTGCATGTCGGCCCGCGCTTTGCCAATGCCATGGAAACCAGCGCGACTGAAATTACCGGCCAACCGCTGTTGAAACTCATTGCCGGTGACGGATGGGACCGGGGCAGCTATCCCAATGAACTGCATCAATTGGCAGACAAGTTGAAGAAGCGTGAGGCCTTCAGCAATCTGATCGTGCCAGTCATTATCAAAGGGCAGCAGCGTTTTTGGGAATTATCGGCATCACCGCGCCATTCGGATACCGGCAGCTTTCTGGGCTTTCGCGGCGTTGGATCGAATGTCACTGAACAGCGGGTATCCGAAGAAAAAATCTCGCATCTGGCGCGTTTTGATACGTTAACCGGCCTGCCAAACAGGCTGCAGTTGAATGAGGCGTTGAGCAAGGCGCTGTCGGATGCAGACCATTGGCGCCGCAAATGCGGATTGATGATGATCGATCTGGATCGGTTCAAAGCAGTGAACGATACGCTGGGCCATCCGGTAGGAGATCGGTTGCTCGCCCAGGTCGCAAAACGGCTTGAAAGCATCATGACCAGCAATGAATTGTGCGGCCGTTTGGGCGGTGATGAATTTGCGGTGGTGATTATCGATGCGTCGGATTCAAATTATGTGAAGAATGTGGCGCGCAACATCATCGAAACGCTGTCGAAGCCGTATCTGGTTGATCAGAACACGCTATATATCGGGGCAAGCGTCGGCAGTGCTATTGGTCCGCGCGACGGGCGTACTGTTGAACTGCTGATGCGCAGTGCCGATCTGGCGCTGTATCGTTCGAAAGATGATGGCGGGAACAGCCATAACAATTACGAACACAAGCTTCATGCCAACGCCGAAGAACGGCGTCTGATGGAATTTGAACTGCGCAATGCGCTTGATAAGGAACAATTCCACGTCGAATATCAACCGCTGGTATCGAGCAGCTCCGATCATACACTGCTCGGCTTTGAAACATTGCTGCGGTGGCAGAACCCGAAATTCGGCAATGTCTCGCCTGCGAAATTTGTACCTGTTGCCGAAGATGCACGACTGATCGTGCCGATTGGCGATTGGGTGCTGCGAAAAGCGTGCAAGGATGCGATGGCATGGCCGGAGACAACTTGCGTCGCTGTCAATATATCAGTCGATCAGCTTACAAGCGATGGATTTGCCGATAGCGTTATCAGCGCGCTGAACGATGCAGGCTTACCGGCATGGCGGCTGGAACTCGAAGTGACTGAAAGCATCTTCTTGCGTGATGCCGGGCTAGCTGTCCGCGTATTGGAGCGGTTACGGCAACTGGGCTGCAAACTGTCGCTCGACGATTTCGGCACGGGCTATTCATCGCTTGGATATCTCAAAGACGTAAGCTTCGATACCATCAAGATTGACCGCAGTTTTGTGCGCGGCGCGGCGCAGAATAAACGCGAAAGCCTAGCCATCATCCGCGCTGTGGTTGCCATGGCGGACAGTATGGAAATGTCGACGACGGCAGAGGGCGTCGAGACTGAAAGCGAACTTGCGATGATTCAGCAGCTGGGCTGCCAGAAGATACAGGGATATTATTTCGGCCGTCCGATGCTGTTCAGCGATGCCTGCGAACTTTTTCGTCAGGTCCCTGTCAGCCAGAGAGTGGCTTAGCGGAACCACGCCGTGCCGTTTTGGCGGGATCAGCCCGATCAGCTACAGAATGTCGTAAACCTTATCCTGCGGGCGGCACAATCGCACGCCTTCTTCGGTTTCCACAAAAGGCCGCTCGACCAAAGCCGGGTCTTTCGCCATCGCGTCCAGAATGCGTGATTGATCGGTCTCGCTGGTAAGGCCCAGCTCTTCGGCCCGTGACCCTCTTACACGTAGCGCCTCACGCGCAGTAAGCCCTGCATCGGCAATCAGCTGCTCCAGCTTTTCGCGCTCAAACGGTTCTTTCAGATAGGCGACGATCTTTACTGAAACTGCGTCACTTTCTTCGAGAATGGCGAGTGTCTTGCGCGAAGTGCCGCATTTAGAATTATGCCAGATAGTCGCGTTCATTATGGATCCGCCTGTGCCTGATGGAATGGTAGCCGCCAAGCGCAATACAATAGCGGCCTTCGCAAAGGCAACGGGATATTTCCGGACAGTTTTCCATTGCACTTGCAAATTATTCGCAATACAAGCTCTGCAAGATGCGAATCTTTCGCAATAACATTACATCTAAGGATACCCTATGCGAACCTATATGATCGGTTTGACAGCTGCGTTGCTGTCAACTGCTGCTGTTGCCCCTGTAATGGCTGCAGATGATGCGAATCCAATCGTCGTGAATGGAGAGAAGGATGGCTATGTCGCCATCAGCTCATCCGGCCTGAAATCGCCGACGCCGCTGCTGGATACACCGCAGACTGTTTCTGTAGTTACGCGCGAACAGCTTGATGATCAGGCGCTGCAGGATATGGGCGATATTTTGCGCTATACACCGGGCGTATCAATCGGGCAGGGCGAAGGACACCGCGATCAGATTACTATTCGCGGGCAGAATACCACCGCCGATTTCTTTCTGGATGGCATTCGCGACGACGTGCAGTATTTCCGGCCGCTATATAATCTGGAACGCGTCGAAATTCACAAAGGCCCCAACGCGATGATATTCGGTCGCGGCGGCGGCGGCGGCGCGATCAACCGTGTTTCCAAATCGCCGATTGCGGGCGAAACACTGATAGCCGCCGATGCCAGTATCGACAGTTTCGGCTCCTTCTACATCAGCGGCGATGTGAATGCGCCGGTATCGCAGGCCGGTGCAGTTCGGATCAACGCGCTATACGAAGAATTTGACAATCACCGCGATTTTTTCAGCGGACGGCGCTATGCGGTTAATCCGGTCGCAGGCTTTAATATCACCGACCGGACAAGCCTGCTGCTGTCTTACGAATATGTCGATGATGGCCGTGTGGTTGATCGCGGAGTGCCATCGGAAAATGGCGTTCCGGTGCGCGGATTAACCGATGTTTTTTTCGGCGATCCCGATGCCAATGAAACACGGCTGAAAGCGCATATCGCCAAGCTGCGGCTAGAGCATGAGTTCACTGACGATCTGTCGTTCAATTCCACCACGCTGTATGGCGATTATGACAAGCTGTACCAGAATCTGTATCCCGTGGGGTTTGACAGCGACGCGCGCACCGTGACGCTGGATGGATACCGCGACACTACGCGGCGCGAGAATTTCATTACGCAGGGTAATCTGCTGTGGGATGGGCAGACGGGCGGCATCGGGCATACGCTGCTAATCGGATATGAATATGGGCAGCAGGATACTGCCAATGCCCGCCGCGATGTTTTCTTCGGCAGCAGCGCCGATGATCAAGTGACATTTGCCTTTTCCAATCCGCTCGCGATTCCCACATTCAGTTTTCCGGCGTTCAACCGCGACCGCGCATCCGATCTCGAATTTTTCTCTGCCTATATTCAGGATCAGATCGCAATCGGCGACATGATCGATGTGGTGCTGGGTGTGCGGTATGATCGTTTCAATCTGCGCGTGAATGATGTTCAGAACGCGAACCAGCTATCGCGCAAGGATGACGAGTTTTCACCACGTGCCGGCCTAATCGTCAAACCGCGCGAGGATATGTCCATCTATGCGAGCTACGGCAAAAGCTTCCTGCCGCGCGCAGGCGACCAGTTTTTAACGCTGACACCGACTGTCGGCGCATCGCTGGGCACAGAGGATCTGGCGCCGGAAAGTTTCGACAATTACGAAATTGGCGCAAAGTGGGACATTCGCCCGAATCTGGCGTTAAGCATTGCGGCTTTCCGGTTGGACCGCGACAATCAGGCGGCTCTGCTGAATGATCAGGGGGACACTGTTCTGTCCGGCTCGCGCACCGAAGGGATCGAATTGCAACTGGTTGGCAAGATTACACCGCAATGGCAGGTGAATGCAGGTTACAGCTATCTGGACGGCGTGATCCGGGATCAGGATTTTGTCGATGGCAATCCGCGCAATATCGCACAGGTGCCAGAGCATATGGCGTCGCTGTGGACGCGCTATGATTTCAACGATGCAGTGGGCGCAGGATTGGGCGTCACGCATCAATCATCGCAATTTGCCCGCAATGACAATTCGGTACGTATCCCGGGCTTCACGCGGCTGGATGCGGCACTGTATTTCAACGCGCGCGAAAATTTACAGCTTCAGGTGAATGTTGAAAATATTACCAACACCGAATATTTTCCCGCGGCCCATAACAACAGCAACATCACCACGGGTGAACCGATCAATGTGCGGTTGACCGCCCGTGCGCGGTTCTGAAAACGGACTGCGGCGGGGTTAGTCGCGCGGGCCGAACAGCGCGGTGCCGATGCGTATATGCGTCGCGCCCAGCTGCACCGCGCTTTGGTAATCAGCCGACATGCCCATCGAAAGCTGCGACAAACCGGCACGCTGCGCCAGTTCGCGCAGTAAGGCAAAATATGGCGCCGGTTGCACGTCCGCTGGCGGCAGGCACATTAGCCCTATGATGTTCACGCCGTGCTGCGTCGCGGCTTCCAGCAACGCCGTTATGTCATCAATTGCGCAGCCGCCCTTCTGGTCCTCCTCGCCAATATTGACTTGCAGGAAACAGGGCAGGCTGCGGCCCGCTTTGCCGAATGCCTTACCAAGAGCTTTGATCAGCGAGAGCCGGTCCACCGAATGGATATAATCGAACAGCGCGGCTGCTTCATCGGCCTTGTTCGATTGCAACTGGCCGATCAAATGCAGTTCAACACCCGGGTACGCGGCCTTGAGTTCGGGCCATTTGGCCGCTGCCTCCTGAACACGGTTCTCCCCGAACACGCGCTGGCCTTGCTCCAGCAGCGGTTTGATATCGGCGGGATCGCGCATTTTTGATACGGCGACCAGCGTAACTTCGCCGGGATCGCGGCCAGCAATAGCCGCAGCCTTGCCAATATGTGTATGCGCATCGCCAAGCGCGCCATGATTTTCGCCATTCGCATTTTCCATAATGACCGGCTATAATGCGAGTGATGGTGATATTCCAGCACAGCCCGCATAGCCGCCGACAAATTCCGGCCGTCTGGTTGATGAGCGACGAACGGATGGGCAAAGCATTTTTGCCGAGTGTGCAGGCGATGCCGCGCGGCAGCGGTGTGATCTTGCGCCATTATACGCTCACGCAAACTGATCGGCGCGCCTTATTTCGGCGCGTCAGGCAGATCGCGCGGCGGCGCGGACTGATGGTGTTTCTGGCGGGTTCAGCGCGGCAGGCACAGCGATGGGGCGCTGATGGCTATCATGGCCGAATTAACCGCCAGCTGAAGCGCGTTAGCGTTGGCCGCGCGCAGTATACGATGCTGCATAGCGCGCCCGTGCATGACCGATCGGAGATCGCGGTCAACCTGTCCCATGCCGATCTGTTTTTCCTGTCGCCGGTATATGCAACATCGTCGCATGTCGGCGCGCGCTCGCTTGGCCCGTTGCGGTGTCGCAGGCTGGCGGCGTTATGTGACGCGCCCGTGATCGCGCTGGGCGGGATGACACGGCCGCGCTTCATGATGCTGTCCGCAAAGATGAGGTCTGCAAGCAGGCGGTCCGCCCGCGCCGATATCCACGGTTGGGCCGCAATTGATGCGCTCGCCAAATCATGAACGCGCTCCGCAAATTCTGCGCCTGTATGTAAATGAATTACGTGTCGGCCCTGTTTCAGGCGCGCCGATCAGAAGCGGATTTTGGTGCCTACGTAAACAGCTTCACTATCGCGTTGGTTATCGGCGCTTGGCGTAATCTGGTCACGTTCGCTTTTGTAACGAACGCCTGCTGTCACGTCGATTTTGCGCGAGATTGAGAAGCTACCGCCAACATCGAGCTGATAATCATCCGGCGCGGCATTGCCCTGCACGGATGGTGCCATCTTACGTTCTTTGGCAACCGCAATATCGGTGCTGAACCGGCTTGGTTTCTTCTTCGGCCCCTTGTCGAGCCGGAAACTGCTTTTGCCAAGATCGCTAATAAGCGGCGCGTTTACCGCAGACCGGCTATCTTTCACGATGCCCAGATCTTTCCATCCCTTACCAGCTGACATATCAGCCGACGTCAGGCGGAAATCGGTTTTCTTAAGTCTGCTGACACCGCGTCCCATCGATGCCAGTGAAGCGGACTGCCGCACCGAGACGGCATTTCCCTCAACGGTGCGTGCAGCAACCGTCAGCGTCTTTTTCCCAGCCGACAGACCGGCGGGCGTAAATTGGAATTTGCCGCTTTGCGAACGCAATGCAGCCGCCTCCTGACGCTTGGCGAATTTTTCGGCCAGACGGCTATCGACACCGGCAGGCGTGAATTTGTCGAGAATAATCTTGGACGAGGAAGCGGTTAGCGCGGCAACATTGCCTGATGCAAAAGCGGGAATCATAACAGGCGACAGGCCAACCGCGATGGCAGCAGCGCCGCCCGCAATCAAAAACCGTCTGTTGTTAAACCCCTTAGCCACAATCTGCCCCATGATCCTTATCTTACAAGCCGTCAAAAACCGATCGACTCAACTATCTCAATCTGAATTACAATCTATACACATTTGAAGTTGCTTACCAAATCAATCCGGCCATAAAACATGTAAACATTTCAGAACTGTGACAATTGGCACACAATTAACCTGTGCCAATCGCTACTCCCACCAAGCGTATGCGATCATCATCGCTTGTTCAGCGAGACGAAAGCTTGCCGATCCCATGAAAGCCGATATAGAAGCATTCGGATGAACGCAGCATGCATCGTCTGGACCAGGCGTCCCGGCAGCATGGCACGAAATATAAGGCAGGATAGGCTATGAAAAGCAGAACACTCGCGCTGGTAATCGCAGGATCGGCTCTGGCGCTTTCGGCATGTGGCGGCAAGGATCGCCCTGCGGCGGAAATCGCAGCCAGCAAAGTGACGACGATTGGCGTGAACAGCTATCTTTGGCGTGCCTCGCTCGACAGCCTGTCCTTCATGCCGTTGCTGCAAACCGATTCGTCAGGCGGCGTGATCGTAACTGACTGGTATGTTAATCCCAGCAGCCCGAACGAACGCGTGAAGCTGACGATATCGATTCTGGATCAGGATCTGCGTGCCGATGCGCTGCGCGTTGCGGGAGCGCGCCAGATTGCACAGAACGGACAGTGGGTTGCGGCACCGATGCGGGCGGCCACGGTGCAGAAGATGGAAGCCATCATCCTTACCAAGGCACGCGACCTGCGCCGGTCTGCAGTTTCCGGATAAAGATTTATGAACGATGATACCCGTTTCAATCCGCATGTCGCCGACACGCGGTGGCAAAAAACATGGGAAGAACAAAACAGTTTCGTAGCGGACGAAGCGAACGAAAAACCGCGCAGCTACATTCTGGAAATGTTCCCTTATCCATCGGGCCGTATCCATATCGGCCATGTGCGTAACTATACGATGGGCGATGTCATCGCGCGCTACAAACGCATGACCGGGCATGAAGTGCTGCATCCAATGGGATGGGATGCGTTCGGGATGCCAGCGGAAAATGCCGCCATGGAAAAAGGCGTGCATCCCGGCGATTGGACGCGCGACAATATCGCCAACATGAAGGCGCAGTTGAAACGCATTGGCTTCGCGCTCGATTGGACGCGCGAATTTGCGACCTGCGATCCGGAATATTACGGTCAGGAACAGGCGCTGTTCCTGAAAATGTACGCCGCGGGCCTCGTGTATCGCAAGGAAAGCGAGGTCAATTGGGACCCTGTTGATATGACTGTTCTGGCCAATGAGCAGGTGATTGACGGAAAGGGCTGGCGATCGGGCGCGCAGGTTGAGCGGCGCAAACTATCGCAATGGTTCCTGAAAATAACCGACTTTGCCGATGAACTGATAGACGGGCTGGACGGCCTTGAAAACTGGCCCGACAAGGTGAAGCTGATGCAGGCGAACTGGATCGGCCGGTCGCAGGGGCTGCATTGCACATTCCCTTTCGTCGGCAGCGGTGAAGGTATCGGCGTGTTTACCACGCGGCCTGATACAATGTTCGGCGCGAGCTTTATCGCCGTTGCCGCTGACCACCCCGTTGCACAGAAGGCGGCTGAAAATTCACCGCGGTTACAGGCGTTCATCGCAGAATGCAAAAAAGGCGGGACGACTGCCGAAGAGATCGATACTGCGGAAAAGCTGGGCTATGATACCGGCCTGTCCGTTACGCATCCGCTCGATCCATCGTGGAAGCTGCCGGTCTATGTCGCGAATTTCGTGCTGATGGGTTACGGCACGGGCGCGGTATTTGGCTGCCCCGCCCATGATCAGCGCGATCTGGATTTTGCGCGCAAATATGACCTGCCCGTGCGCCGTGTGGTTGCCGATGGTGATGAGACCAGCGCAAAATTCACGGGCGATACGGCATATGCCGGCCCCGGCCAGATCGTCAATTCGCAATTTCTGAACGGGCAAAGCATTGATGAAGCAAAAGCAACCGTCATCGCAAAAGCCCAAAGCGAAGGTTGGGGAGAGGCGCAGACGCAGTATCGCCTGCGCGATTGGGGCGTATCACGGCAACGCTATTGGGGTACGCCAATCCCGATTATTCATTGTGCAGAATGCGGCGCTGTCCCGGTGCCAGAGGATCAACTGCCGGTAGTATTACCCGAAGATGTCAGCTTCGACATTCCCGGTAATCCGCTCGACCGGCACGATGCATGGCGGCTGGCCGAATGCCCGAAATGCGGCGAGATGGCCGAACGCGAAACCGACACGCTCGACACCTTCACCAACAGCAGCTGGTATTTCATACGCTTTGCGAGCCAGCCAGCGGATGCACCATTTGATAAAGCGCAGGCCGAAAGCTGGCTGCCGGTCGATCAATATATCGGCGGCGTCGAACATGCGATCCTGCATCTGCTATATGCGCGTTTCTGGACGCGGGCATTGGCGCATATCGGGATGATCGATGTGCAGGAGCCGTTCGCCTCGCTGTTCACGCAAGGCATGGTGACGCACCAGACATTCCAGCATGGCGACGGCAGCTGGCTTTCGCCCGAAGAAGTTCGTAAGGATGGTGCCGACTGGAACGTCATTTCCGATGGACAGCCCGCAAAGGCAGGCCGCGTTGAAAAAATGTCCAAATCGAAAAAGAATGTCGTCGATCCCGATGATATTATCGATCAATATGGCGCCGATGCCGTGCGCTGGTTCATGCTGTCCGATAGCCCGCCCGAACGCGATCTGGAATGGTCGGAGGCTGGCATAGAAGGCTGCTGGCGCTTTACACAGCGGCTGTGGCGGCTGGTATCGCAAGTGAGCGGCGGCGATGGAACGGATAAGGATCTTGCGCGCAAGATGCATCAGGCAACGGCGGGCGTCGCTGCGGATATTGAGGCATTGTCGTTCAACAAGGCGATTGCGAAGATTTACGATCTGACCAATGCGATTGAAAAGGCGCCAGCCTCTGCCACGCGTGATGAGGCGGTGCAGCGGATCATCCTGCTCGCCAGCCCGATGGTGCCGCATCTGGCCGAAGAGGCATGGGCGCGGCTGGGCGGAAGCGGGCTGATTGCGGATGCCGCGTGGCCGGACGTGGATGATGGCCTGCTTATCGATGATGAAGTGACGATTGCGCTGCAGGTAAAGGGCAAGCTGCGCGATACAATCACCGCGGCAAAGGGCCTGCCCAAAGAAGAGGCCGAAGCACTTGCATTGGCAAATCCAAAGGTGCAGCATCATATCGGTGACGCGCCGGTCCGCAAGGTGATCGTCGTGCCGGATCGTTTGGTAAATATAGTCATATGAAACGCATTCTTCTGTCAGTGCTGGTGCTTCCCATTCTTGCATCCTGCGGGTTGCAGCCCTTATATTCGGGCGGTTCAACGGGCGGCGTGGCAAGCGCGCTGCAAAATGTGGAAATCGCGCCGATTACGGGGCGTGCCGGTTGGCTGATGCGAAACGCGATAAATGACCGGCTGACATCGGCAGGCTCCGGTGCTGCTACCTACCGGCTGGATGTGAAACTGGATGATACGATCGAAGGTTTCGGCGTGCGATCAGACGATTCCGTCACCCGCGAACGGCGCACGTTGCGCGCACGTTATCAGCTTGTGGAACTGGCGACCGGCAAAACAGTGCTCGATGCAACCGCCGGATCAGATGCAGGGATCGACGTGGTGTCGAGTGAATACGCCACCATCGCAGCCGAAAATACGGCGCTGGAAAATCTGTCACAGGAAGTCGCGAGCCAGATCGTGACGCGATTGTCGTTATACGCGCGTTCGAACGTCACACCGGACGAATGATGGCGGCGGACGGCGGCGATACAGCGGCGCAGCGATAATGGCCAGACAGGGCAAAATCACAGACGCGCAGTTTATCGAAAGCGCCAAAAGCCGCAAGGACATCCGGCTGTTTCTGGTCTTTGGACAGGATGAATCGGCCATTTCTGACATTGCGGCGAAATCCTGTGCAGTGATGGGGGAAGCGGCCGAGCGTGTTGATCTGTCGAGCGAGCAAATCCGAAAAGACCCGGCGCTGCTCGCAGACGAAGCGAGCGCGATCGGCCTGTTCGGTGATGCGCGCTATATCCGTTTGCATATGGCGCGCGATGAGGGCCTTTCGGCTATCGAAAATTTGTTGGGCGCGGAACAGGCCGGCAATCCTGTAATCGCGACGGCAGGTGATTTGCGCAAAACCAGCAAGATCAGAAAACTCGCCGAAGGTTCACCGCTGGCAATCACGCATATATGCTATCCGCTGAATGATGCAGATATGGCTAGTGCGATCGCGCAAATGGCGAAGGCAGCCGGCCTGCGGATTGACCGCGCCATGGCCCAGCGTATAGCCGCGTCCACCAATTGCGACCGCAAACTTGCCGCATCCGAACTGGAGAAGCTGGCGCTGTATTATGATACCGAACCGGGCGGAATGCATAATGTCGAGCCGCATATTTTCGCGGCTTTATCAGCGGCAAATGATGACGAGAATATCAACGAGCTGATCAATTGCATATTATGCGGGGATATGAAAAAGCTCGGCGGTGAATTGATTGGCGCGCGCCAGCGGGGTATTTTGGGGGTGGGCATGATCCGCGCGATGCAGCGAAAAATTGCGGCACTGCTGGGCTATCGCAGCAGGGTGGATCAGGGCGAGGCGATCGGGCGGGTTTCGCAATCACCGGCCATATTCTGGAAAGAGCGCGATGCCGTTGCAGCTCAGCTGCGCCGCTGGCCGTCGGTTCGGCTGACTGGGCTTAATGGCCACCTTCTCGAAGTGGAACGCAAGCTGATGTCGGTAAAGGCCGGACTGACCCAGACGGTGCTTGAGCAAGAGCTTACGCGTATCGCCCGAGCAGCGTCACGCAGTGGTTAGCCTGCGTCGCGCGCGCTATGCCATCATTCGTAATGTGCGGTGATAGGAATGCGACCGCGAAAGCGGCCAGCCATATCGCCCTTTACATCCAGCCGGCCACCGAAGGAGAATTCCAGCCGTCCCGAGGCACCAAGCCGCGGCGCACGGCCAAGCGTAGTGCGCATATCGGTAATCGATATTTGCCCGCCGGTGGATGACTGCATCGTAACTTCGCGCGGTATATCGATCCGCACGCTGCGGCCCGGATTTCCGGTTAGCATTACATAGCCAGCCACAGGATACCCGCCGAGCGGAACCGCATCACCATTCAAGCTATGCGCACCCGCCGGGTCTACCGTGATCTGCGCGCCGCTCCTGCCGGTTAGCGCGATGCGGCTGAAATTTAGCGGCGTAGTGATTTCAATGCGCAGCGGGATCTCCGGCGCACTATACCGCGTTTCGTTCTCACCCTGCGTGCAAAGCAGGCAAGGCGTTGGCCCCGCGCCTATAAGCAGCGGAGCAACGATCGATACAGCTAGAATTTTAAAGCGCCCGGACATTGGCTTATTATCGCCTACATCTGGTAAAAACCGCGTTAATGGACATATATTGCCTATACTCACGGATATGAAAGGCAGGTGGCAAATGGAAAAGCTGGTAAAAAGCGATAGCGAATGGCGCAGCGAATTGAGCGAAGAACAATACCGGATTTTGCGCGAAGCCGGAACCGAGGCCGCTTTTACTGGCGAATTGGACGCAGAGAAACGCAACGGCAAATTTTACTGCGCGGGATGCGGAACTGAACTGTTTGCATCTGAGGCAAAATTTGACAGCGGCAGTGGCTGGCCCAGCTTTACGGCCCCCGCCGATGCCGAAACGGTTGATGAGCATAAGGATATATCATTCGGCATGGTCCGCACCGAGGTGCGCTGTGCAAAATGCGATGGGCATCTGGGCCATGTATTTCCTGATGGACCGCGCGCGGCAGGCGGGCTTCGCTACTGCATAAACAGCGCCGCGCTGGAATTTGAACCGGAGGAATAATGTTAACTGCTTGCCGCTAATGATGCTTGCCGGATTCCACTGGAAGACATATTGGTAAAGTAGATGGCAAGAGCAAAATCTGCAAAACGCGGCGGCTTCGCTCGGTGGTTCTGGCGGCTGACCTCGCTTGGCCTGTTTCTGGTTTTGTGCGCCGTCATTGTTGTTGGCGTGTTTGTGGCTGTAGCGCGCGGAGAAATCGACAGCTTTGAAGATCTTAAAGCCTCCCCCAATGGACAGATGATCCGCATTCGCGCTGCCGACGGTTCGGTGATCCAGACGCTGGGCCCCAGTTATGGCCGCTGGCTGACAGTCGACAAACTTCCCGACAATATGAAGGATGCGATGGTCGCAGTGGAGGACCGCCGTTTCCGCAAACATCCCGGTGTCGATCCGATCGGCGTGACACGTGCATTCTACATACGGTTCAAAGAAGGCCGGTGGAGCGAAGGCGGATCGACCATAACGCAGCAGCTGGCGCGCAACATCTATCTTAATAACCGCCGCGAGGTGGGACGCAAACTGCGCGAAATGATTCTGGCGCTGGCGATGGAAACACGCTTTTCGAAGGATCAGATTCTGGAACTGTATCTGAACAAAGTGTATTTCGGCGGCGGCGCATATGGCGTGGATGCCGCATCGCGCCGCTTTTTCGATCATGGTGCGGAAGATCTGACGCTGGCCGAATCTGCGGTTATCGCCGGGCTGGTGAAGGCTCCGTCACGCTATTCCCCCACCGCCGATGCACGTGCGGCTTTGGGGCGGGCACAGGTTGTCGTCGGCGTGATGCAGGATGCGGGAATGATCACGGCGCAGCAGGCGGCGCAGGTAAAGCCTGCAGAGGTAAAGCTGGCCATACAGCCGCGCAAAAACAGCGTGCGTTATTTCACGGATTGGGCGTTGCCGCAGCTTGACGTGCTGATCGAAGAGCGCGAAAAACCGATCGATATCTATACCACAATCGATCTGGGTATGCAGCGCGCGGCGGTGGCCGCGATCCAATCCAATGCACCGCGCGGGGCGCAGGGCGCGTTGGTATCTTTGGACCGTGACGGCGCAGTGCGCGCCATGGTGGGCGGTACTGATTATGCGACCAGCAACTATAACCGCGCGGTTACGGCGGTGCGCCAGCCGGGATCAGCGTTCAAACTTTTTGTCTATCTCACTGCGCTGGAAGCCGGGTTTCGCCCGGAAGATCCAGTGGTGGATGAAGCGATTGATTTACAGGGATGGCAGCCGCGCAACAGCGGCGGAAACTATGCTGGCACAATTAGCTTGCGCACAGCCTTCACCTATTCGAAAAACACAATCGCAGCGAAGATCGGAAACGAGCTGGGCACCAGCACGATTGCAGCAATGGCGCGGCGCTTTGGCATAACCACGCCGTTGAATACCAGCCCTTCGATGGTGCTTGGCACAGCCGATACGCGTGTGATCGAAATGACCCGTGCATTCGCCAGTGTTGCCGCAGGCGGGAAAAGCATTGCCCCTTATGGTATTGTCAAGGTTACCGATATTGATGGCAACATCCTCTATCGCAAACGCCCGTCCAAAAGCGTCCAACTGGTCCAGCCCTATGTTGCCGCAGGGATGACTGATCTACTGCAAAGCGCGGTGGCGGCGGGCACAGGGCGGGCCGCGCAAATCGGGCGGCCCACTGCTGGCAAAACCGGAACGACGAGCAGTAACAAGGATGGCTGGTTTCTCGGCTTTTCCAGCGGGCTTACAACCGGTGTGTGGATGGGCCGTGATGATGCCAAACCCGTCGCCGGCCTGCAGGGCGGGCGGGCACCAGCGTCAGCCTTCGCCAATTTCATGAGGATTGCCACTGCAAACCGCCCGGTGGAAAATTTCGCAACCGCAGCTGTCTACCCCCAGCGATTGGACGAGGATGAGGAATTTGAGGCAGTGATTGACGGGCTTGAAGATCCCGTGTTGCTTGATGAAAACGGATTGCCGATTGAGGGTGCCGCCGGTGCTGGCACAAATACCGTGCCGCGCAATGGCGAGCAGGAACGTATGGATGATGCGTGGCTCGACAAAGTTCTTGGCCGCTCCTCCGGAGCTGCAAAGCGGGACCCTGCGCCGCCGAAACCGGCGACTGCGCCAAAGCAGCCCGCCACCGCACCGCCAAGCAACAACGCGGCCAAGCCAGCGTTTGAGGATGATCTGATATATTAGCCGCCCGCCGCTGAATGCCCGTCGCTGATTGGCCGCCGCGGCGTTGCGTTATAGCCGATGCCCCGTGCGCGTCTTTTTCGTATCGAGATATTGGGCATTATGCGGGTTTGCTGCAATGCGCAGGGCAAGCCGTTCTTCCACGGTTATTCCGTGCGATTCCAGCCCGGCGACTTTTTCAGGATTGTTCGTCAGCAGCCGCAACCGATCGATATGCAATAGGCCAAGCATCCGTGCCGCAATACCGAAATCGCGCGCATCCACCGCAAAGCCCAACCGGGTATTTGCATCAACGGTGTCAAAGCCCTGATCCTGCAGGGCGTAGGCGCGCAGCTTGTTTACAAGGCCGATCCCGCGCCCCTCCTGCCGCAGATACAGCAGCACACCCCAGCTTGCCTGCGCCATAACCTGCAATGCTTCATGCAACTGCGGGCCGCAATCGCATTTCAGGCTGCCCAATATATCACCGGTCAGGCATTCGCTGTGCAGCCGCACTGCGGGAATAGTGTCATCGCGTTTGCCTACGATCAGCGCGATATGATCTGCCGCGTCGGCATCGCTGCGGAAAGCGACAATCTGCGCTTCCTCGCTTGCCGCCACGGGCAGCCGCGCGCGCGATGCTATCTGCAGCGTCCCGGCATCGGTGAACGCTGCAACATCGCCGGGGGTTACGATGACGCTGTCTGTTTCAGGCGCATCGCATAGCAGAAAGGCGGGCAGTATTCCGGCGAGCCGTGCCAGCTCCATCGCCGCTGCGCTCGCGGCTTTGTCCGGCAGTGGCCGGGCATCGAACGGCCCCTTCATCGGATAGCGCAGATCGAGCGCCGGATCGGCAATGGCCAGCGCCGACGCGGCATCCAGATCGGCAGGCGCACGGATCATCACGGGTAGCGCCGCATCGCCCGCAGCATGCTGGTTTGATAGTTTCAGCGTCGCCGCCCGGCTGGCGGATAACAGCAGATTTGGCGCTGTGAACGCACGGGCTGTTTCAATCGGCACGATATGCAGCCGCGCCTGTTCGCCCTGCACGGTGACTGTCCACCCACGGCGCAGCGCGTCAATCGCGCGCGCGGCATTACGGGCTGTCCGCTGGCTATCCGCAAGGTTGCTGTTCAAAAGGCAAATTCCGTTACGATGGGCACATGATCCGACGGCTTCGTCCAACTGCGGCAATCGGTATGCACTTCATGCGCGGTTGCTGCGCCTTTCAGATCGGGCGTCGCCCACATATGATCGAGCCGGCGGCCCCGGTTCGATGCTGCCCAGTCGCGTGCGCGGTAGCTCCACCACGTAAACAGCGGTGTATCGGGATCGACAAATTCGCGCGCCAGATCCACCCAGTCAGCACTGTTTTTCAACGTTTCCAGAAGCTCGCGCTCTATCGGGGTATGGCTGACAACCTTTCGCAATTGCTTGCTGCTCCACACATCCTGTTCGAGCGGGGCCACATTGAAATCGCCAGTGATGATCGTCTTGTCGCGGATGCCGCTGGACCATTCAACCATGCGGCCAAGGAAATCGAGTTTTTGCCCGAATTTGAGATTTTCCTCGCGATCGGGAATTTCGCCGCCAGCCGGGATATAGACGTTATGGACGGCCACCCCATTTTCAAGCGTTGCTGCCACGTGGCGCGCCTCTCCGTTGGCCTGCCAATCGAAAACCTGCCGCTGATGTATCGGCACCCGGCTGACCGTGGCAACGCCATGATACGCTTTTTGCCCGTTGATAACGATATGGTTGTAGCCCAGCTGGCGAAACATGCCTTCGGGGAACAGGCCATCCTCCACCTTTGTTTCCTGCAGGCACAAAATGTCAGGGGCCGATTCTGTCAGAAACCGTTCAACAAGATCAGGCCGCGCGCGAACCGAATTGATGTTCCAGGATGCAATACGGATATTTTGAGACATGGCAGCGACGTTTAAGCGCCGCGCGCGGGCCGCGCAAGGTTTGTCGAAACCGGTCTGGCCTTGGCCGACAAAACAAAGCCCCCATCCCGGGGGCATTTGGGATGAGGGCCAGGTTTGCGTTCGTCACGCTTACATCGAAAGCCCGCCTCACGTTATGGGCAACAGGGGGAAAACCACATTAACGGCTGACTTTCGATGTTTTACATTTACGCCTTTGAACCTGTCCGCCAGATTAACGGGAAGCGATCATTCAGGCGGCTCGGCGGTTCAAAATCATCGCCTCACCGCTATTAACCAGGTGTAAACCACTATCTCCGCTTGCGAGGGCGCGGGTCTTTCCATTTGAAGCGCGAACTGGAGATTGGCATCCCGTATTTTACATTGCTGAGTCGCACGGTGGTCCGGTTGTTTTTGCTGTCGAGCGCAACCCACCGGTCCAGCTCCCATCCTGTCGGCGCGCTGGCCTTTTTGATGAAGATCATTGTGATCGTGCCATATTCAGGGCGCTTGGGGTCTTTTACCGCAACGCTGATCACGTTGGGGTTCGACGTCGGCATAACGCGGCCATACCGTGCCAGATCCTTTCCGGGGTCTACCAAGGCAGTCAACGGGCTGTTTTTAATGGGCCAGCGTTGAACCTGATTAACCTCGTAATCAATCATGGTGAGCGAAGAGCCGTTGCCCACAATCAGCAGCGGAACGCCTTTTTGATACTGGAACCGGACATGACCGGGGCGTTTCATATACAGCTTGCCAGCCACTGAACGTCCGCGCCGGTCCGTCTGCGTGAAATTGGCGGTCATGGTTTTGACCGCTTCCATATGCGCGACAACAGCCTGCATCTTGGATGCATTCTGAGCGGGCGCAGGTGCAGCGGCGACGACGGCCGCAGGCAAAGCGAGAGCAAAAGCAGTGGAAATTTTCATATCTAAATTACCCAGTCTAAATGGTTTTAATGTTGGGATTTTTCTAACGTGCGGCATTTGAATAATCGCTGAACCGCATAGGCTGTATCCATTCAGCTACAGTTCTTACAGCGGTTCGCCATTCCGGTCTCGCAGAACTTCACGGCGGCCGACATGGTTTGGCGCGGAAACGATCCCCTCCTCCTCCATCCGGTCGATCAAGCGCGCGGCGCTGTTATAACCGATCCGCAATTGGCGCTGGATCCAGCTCGTTGACGCCTTCTGGCTTTCCAGCACGATCTGGCAGGCTTTTCGGTATTGCTGATCCTCAGGGCTGTCATCGCCAATCCCGTCGAGCGCGAAGCTGCCTTCTTCGGGTTCCTCGGTCACGGCCTCGATATATTCCGGCTGCCCCTGTGTGCGCCAATGATCGGCAACGCGGCGCACTTCATCATCGGAAATAAACGGCCCGTGAATACGCGTCAGCCCCTTGCCCCCCGCCATATACAGCATGTCGCCCTTGCCCAGCAGCTGTTCAGCGCCTTGCTCGCCCAAAATGGTGCGGCTGTCGATCTTGCTGGTAACGTGGAAAGATATTCGCGTTGGCAGGTTTGCCTTAATCACGCCGGTGATCACGTCCACCGAAGGCCGCTGCGTGGCCATGATAAGGTGGATGCCAGCGGCGCGGGCCTTCTGCGCAATCCGCTGGATCAGGAATTCCACTTCTTTGCCCGCCGTCATCATCAGATCGGCAAGCTCGTCAACCACTACCACGATCTGCGGCATCGGTTCATACTCCAGCGATTCCTCAGCATATTCAGGCTGCCCCGTCATCGGATCGTAACCGACCTGCACCTTGCGGCCCAGTGGTTTGCCCTTGGCCTTCGCCGTGCGGACCTTGTCATTAAAATTGGCCAGGTTACGCACAGATAAAGAGGACATCATGCGGTAACGTTCCTCCATCTGCTCCACTGCCCATTTCAGCGCGCGGACCGCCTTTGCCGGATCAGTAACAACCGGCGACAACAGATGCGGGATATCATCATAGATCGACAGTTCGAGCATTTTGGGATCGATCATGATCATACGGCATTCATCCGGCGTGAGCCGGTATAGCAGCGACAGGATCATGCAGTTCAGCCCAACCGATTTACCCGATCCTGTCGTCCCTGCGACGAGCAGATGCGGCATCGGCGCAAGATCGGCGATGACGGGATCGCCCGATATATTCTTGCCCAGAATAATCGGCAGCGTCCCGCTTTGATCGGCGAACGCGCCAGAGGCGACCATTTCCTGAAATACAACCATCTCGCGGTTTGCATTCGGCAGTTCGATGCCCATGACCGTACGGCCCGGAATCGTGGAAACGCGTGCGGATAAAGCGGACATATTGCGCGCGATATCTTCGGCAAGCTGGATAACGCGGCTGGCTTTGATGCCCGAAGCTGGCTCCAGTTCATACATGGTGACGACGGGGCCGGGGCGTACCGCGGTAATTTCACCTTTTACGCTGAAATCCTCCAACACTGTTTCCAGCAAGCGGGCATTGGCCTCCAGCGCGGCCTTATCCAGTTTCGGGGCATTGTTTTCAGGCGCGGGATCAAGGATGTCGAGCGATGGCAATGTATAGTCGCCAAAGAAATCGCCCTGCCGTGCGCCTGTTGAAAAGGCCGCCTGTTTCGCAGGCAGATTGCGCTCGGCAATCTCGCGCGTTTTGCGCGGGGCAGGCTCCACAATCTTGCGCGGCGACGGTTCTGGCGCAGGTGTGTCTTCAGCTATATCGGGTGCAGCGACGCCAGCCGCAGCGGTTGCGCCCGCAACGCCCGCAGCGCCGGCATCAACGGCGGCCTTGCCCTTGCCAAAGCTGGGACGCGGGATATTTACTGATGGTATGCGCAAAAGCGGCTTTTCTAATTCCAGCGCGCGGATAACAAGAAACAGTCCCGCGCCGATGCTGATGCAGATCAGCAGCAGATTAGCAAGGCTCTGCCATCCGCCATCCAGCATAGCGGCCAGCGCGGAAAAGCCGTTCGCCGCCAGCAATGCGGGCGCGCCGCCCCATCCGGCAGGCAGGCCGACATCGCTGCCAAGCTGCCAATAGGCAAGCCCGGCGCCCGTCAGCAAAATTCCGATCAAACACAACAGCCATTGGCGTTTCCAGCGCGGTTGGGGAATATCGCGCCACAGCCGCTGCGCGTTGATCCCCATCAATGGCACCAGCAATATAGCAGGCAGGCCAAACAGAAACAGCGCGCCATCACCCAGATACGCGCCGGTTTGGCCCAGCCAGTTATGCGATGCCGCCGCAGACGCAGAATTAAACGCGCGGTCGGCGGGCGAATAGCTGAGCACCGATATGGCGTAGAAGGCCGCGGCAAAGGCCATCGCCGCCGCCGCAATCAATGCCCCGCTGCGCAGGATGGACTGTCGCACCAGTTCGCGCCATCCAGCAAGTGTCGATCTTGGCGCCTGCGAGGCCATTGCAATCCCTTCAATCGGTTGCATCTTGGTTAATGCTGCGCCCTTGTGCCTGAAGGCGGGACTCCGCGTCAAGAGTCGCGGCGCAGTTGCGCTTTGCATGCTTTGCAAAAAGCCCCGTTTGCTTTGCAACCGCTATCCCGATGACAGACGCAGCGATGCCAGCTATGCTGCGCCTTATGAATCAAGATCACCGTGACGTAATCATTATCGGGGGAGGCCTGATCGGGCTGACACAGGCGCTGGCGCTGGCCGAACACGGGCTTTCCAGCCATGTCGTCGACCGCGCCGATCCGCAGGCGATGCTGGCCGCTGATTTTGACGGGCGCACATCGGCAATATCTTCATCAAGCTACAATCTGTTTGAGGCCATCGGGCTGGCAGGCAGGCTGGACGGCAAGGGATGCCGCGTCGAACAAATCTGGGTGAGCGATCAGATGAAGCCTGGCGCGCTCGATTTCGTACCCAGCGAGGATAAAGGCTTTCTGGGGCAGATGTTTGAAAACAGCCTGCTGCGCCGGACGTTATATGATGCAGCCGCCGCGCATGATTTGATCGCATTGCACATGCCAGCGACCATCACTGCAAAAACGCGCGGTGCCGCCGGTGTTCAGGTGACGCTGGAAAATGGCGATGAACTAACCGGCAATCTTCTGATCGCAGCAGAAGGCAGGCGCAGCGCGACGCGTGAGGAAGAGGGGATTCGCACCGCCAGCTGGAAATATGAACATAGCGCCATCGTGGGCGCGATTTTTCATGAAAAGCCGCATCGCAATATCGCATATGAGATTTTCTACCAAACCGGCCCGTTTGCGGTGTTGCCGATGCTGGATGCTGCGGATGATGCGGGCGTGATGCGCCACCGGTCCGCAATTGTATGGTCGCAAACGCGCGCGGATGCACCGGCCTATCTGAAATTGTCGTCGCGCGGATTTGCTGCCGAATTGCATAAGGCGATGGACGGTATGCTGGGCGAGGTTCAATTGGCAACGCCGCTGTCGACATATCCGCTGGGTTTTCATCATGCGGGCCAGATCACTGGCGATCGGCTCGCGCTGATCGGCGATAGCGCGCATGGCATACATCCAATTGCAGGGCAGGGGCTGAACCTTGGGTTGCGCGATGTGGCGGCTTTGACGCAGGTGCTGGTCGAGGGCGCAAGGCTGGGGCTGGATGCCGGAGATGCGCAGCTGCTCGCCCGCTATCAAAGCTGGCGCGCCATCGACATATTATCGGTCGCGCTCGCCACTGATACTTTGAACCGGATTTACAGCGCACCGGGAAAGGCAGCCTCGGCGGTCCGCCGTTTTGGCATGGGATTGATTCAGCGCGCTGCCCCTATAAAGAATTTGCTGATGAGCGAGGCGCGCGGCGAAAGCGGCGATCTGCCCGTCCTGTTAAAAGGGTCGCAGATTTAGCGCCGCGTGGTTCGCGGTTATGCAATCGCGGCGTCTTTCTCGCTGCGCTGCCGTTCCCACATATCGGCGTAAATTCCGCGTTTGGCGAGCAGCGCATCATGCGTCCCGCGTTCGGCGATAGTGCCTTCGCTCAGCACCAATATCTCGTCGGCATGCGTGACCGTGGACAGCCGGTGCGCGATGGTCAGCGTCGTGCGCGATGATGATACCGATTTCAACGTTTCAAGAATGTCCGATTCGGTGCGGCTGTCGAGTGCGCTGGTCGCTTCATCCAGAATAAGCACCGGCGGATTTTTCAGCAATGTGCGCGCGATGGCCACCCGCTGTTTCTCCCCGCCCGACAGTTTCAGCCCGCGTTCGCCAACCTGTGTGTCATATCCTTTAGCCTGTTCCGCGATAAAGCGGTGGATGGATGCGCCCTTCGCCGCGCGTTCAATATCGTCCGCCTCTGCGCCTTCGCGGCCATAGGCAATATTATATCCGATGGTTTCATTGAACAGGACAGTATCCTGCGGGACGATGCCAATTTCTGCGCGCAAGCTGCTTTGGGTGATATCGCGAATATCCTGACCATCAATTTCAATTGCACCGCCAGACACATCGTAAAACCGGAACAGCAGCCGTGCGATCGTCGATTTGCCCGCGCCTGACGGGCCGACAATCGCCGTGGTTGTGCCTGCAGGAACATGGAAAGAAAGGCCGCGCAGAACCGATCGGTCCTCGCCATAGCCAAACTGCACATCGCGGAATGTAACCGCGCCGCCTGCCACTGCTATATCGGGTGCGCCGGGCTTGTCCGTCACTTCGCGCGGCGTATCGATCAGATCGAACATGGCGGCCATATCAACCAGCCCCTGCTGCACCATCCGGTACACCATGCCGAGCAGATCGAGCGGACGGAACAGTTGCATCAACAATGTGTTGACCAGCACGACATCGCCGGTGGAAAACATGCCTTTAGACCAACCCCACACGCTGTATGCCATCGCGCCTGCCATCATCAGATTGGTGATTAGCGACTGGCCGATATTCAGCAGCGCCAGCGAATTTTCCGACTTCACCGCCGCGCCCGACCATTGCCGTGCGACCCGCGCGTAATTTTCGCCCTCGCGGCGTTCGGCGTTGAAATATTTCACCGTTTCATAATTCAGCAGGCTGTCAACCGAGCGCGATGCCGCCTGCGTGTCCAGCTCGTTCATTTCCTGACGCAGCTTGTTGCGCCAGTCGGTAATACGCCGGGTAAAATAAATATACACCACCACCATGGCGAGCGTCGCCAGCATCAGTTCCAGACTGAATTTGGCCCAGAATATCAGCGACACCGCCACCAGCTCCACAATAGTCGGCGCGATATTGAACAGCAGGAAATACAGCATCGTATCAATGCTCTTCGTGCCGCGTTCGATCACTCTGGTAACGGCACCGGTGCGGCGCGAAAGATGGAAGCGCAGTGACAGGCTGTGCAGGTGATTAAATGTATCTTCGGCCAGATGAAAGGCCGCCTCTTGCCCCACCTTTTCGAACACAACATTGCGGACATTATTGAACAGCACACCGCCGAACCGCGCAAGGCCATATGCGCCGACCAGCCCGACCGCGAGCAGATAGCCAGTTTCCATCCCCGGCTGCATCGCATCAATCACCGCGGCGTAGACAAAGCTCATCCCGATCATGATGGCTTTTGCCGCGAGCACAAGCACCATGGCAATCGAGATGCGCCATTTCAGATCGGGGCGTTCCTTTGGCCAAAGATAGGGCAGGAAACGTTTTACAGTGCGAAGATCAATCTCGCCATCGGCGTCGGTGGTTTCGATGGGCGGCATGCGATGTATATAAGCCGGCGAAGGCGATAAGCAATGTTGCGCCAGAGTTTGTCTGCGCGCTTTGCGGTATAACTGCCGCGCGCAATTACCACCTGCTTGTGCGGTTAGGGCCGCCCTGACATCAACAGCCAGGCCGCCAGCATGTTGAGCGCGCTGTAAACACCGTAGAATAACACGGCCAGCGATGATCCGGCATGCGTGAAGGCCAGCGCCGCAAGCAGCACGGCAAATTCAATAACATAGCTTGCCTTTTTGCCGAAATGGCGGCCGAAATACAGTTTGGTATCTTCAACAAATTCATGCCCCGATTGCAATACAGCGGCATGCAACGCAAAATTCGCGATACCCAGAATGAAGCAGAGGGTTAGTGCAATCATTCCGGTGATGCGGTGGCCGCCTTCAACGCTTTCTTCGCTGCGCGTTTTTCCCGGTTCTTGGCATTGCGTTCGGACTGCCGTTCCAGTGCAACCTTCAACATGGCAATTGCCGGATCAGCCAGCGCGAGGCCCAATATGCCAAACAGCGCGCCAAAGATGATCTGCGCCGAAAGCACCAGCGCGGGGGCCAGATCAACCGCACGTTTCGCGACCATCGGGACGATCAGATACCCGTCTACCATCTGCACCCCGAAATAGATAATGATCGCGAGGATACCTGTTTCGGTACCAGCCGAAAATCCGACAAGGATGATCAGCGCGCCCGATACGATAGCGCCGATATTGGGCAGGAACGCGAGCAAGCCGGTCAACACACCCAGCAGCGCCGCCATCGGCACCCCGGCCCATGCCAGCAGTATCCACGTGCCGAACCCTTCGATAGCCATACCCAGCAGGCGGCCCGCCATCAATCGCCGCAGCGTATAGCCCATCTCCTCTGCCAGTTCGTAAAAATTCTTGCGCTCTTTCAACGGGATCATCCATGCAACGCCGCGTTCGTATAATCGCGGTTCAGCCGACATGAAAATGCCCAACACAACCATCATGGCAACCCCGGCCAGCGCGCCGAATACCGAGGTAACTGCTGCAGTGACCCGGCCGAGCGAACTGATGATTTCCCGGCCAACTTCCTGCACGTTCAACGACGCAAAATCAAAACCGGCGGCTTGCACTTCGAAGCCGATCCGATCCAACTGCGCGCGCACAATCTGTTCCAACGCCACCACCTGATTGGTAAGCTCTGCCCCGGCAAATGTTACCGTCCAGTATAGAAATCCGATGACACCCAGAATAACCGCAGCCAGCCGGAAGCCGCGCGGTATCGGTAGCACCCGGCCCAGCAGCCGTGCCCCGCCATCAAACATCGCAGCCAGTACAACGCCGCCGAAAATCAGCAGGATCGGTTGGGCCAGCACAATTACCAGCACAGACAGCAATGCCATTCCGATCCACACGGCAGCGCGCTTCAATTCGTTGCGAATGACCGGATCATACACCTCGGTCGGGCCGATATCCTGCCCTTTGGGGCCAGTGTAGCGTTCGGAAGCTTTGCCGTTGTCTGACATTATTTTATTTGCCCTGTGCGCTGGTTGCCGGGCGCAGCGTTTGACCCGCACGTCCGCTGCGCAGACTGGCGAACCATGTGAGCGGATTCAGCCCCGTGCTGCCATCGACGGAAAATGTGATGATTTCCGCGCGCCCGCCGATCCGTTCCCATGGCACAGCGCCGCCCAGCCCGCCAAGCTCCCGCGATACGCGGCTGTCAGAACTGTTGTCACGGTTATCGCCCATCATGAAAACATATCCCTGTGGAATGGTAACCGGTGCCATATTATCGGCATCGCTCGCCTTTGCATCGATTGTGTCATAACTTACGCCGCCTGGCAAAGTTTCCCGGATGATCGACAGCACGCAAATTTGAGAGCCGTCATCTGCTGTATTGAGCGCGCCGGGAAAATCATATTCATCGCAGGGGTTATTTACATCGACCGGCAGTTCCAGATTGGGCTGCACTTCCTGAACGACCGGCTTTCCGTTCAATATTATCTGCCCGTCCTGCAACGCGACGGTATCACCGGGCAGACCGATCACGCGTTTTATCCAATCCTGATTGCTGCCGAGCGGCGTGAAGATCGCGATGTCGCCGCGCTGCGGCAGATCGCCCCAAACGCGGCCGTCACTTCTGGGCATGGAAAAGGCAAGCGCGTCCGGCTCCTGCTGCAAAATAAGCCAGCGGAATATCGCTGCAGGATTGGGTATTGTCGGCGATACATGGCTCCACCCGTAAGGATATTTGCTGACGACCAGCCGGTCACCGACCAGCAGGTTGGGCATCATCGATACCGACGGTATGTAAAATGGTTTGGCGATAAAGCTGTGAAAAGCCAGCACTGCCGCCAGCAACAGGAACAGACCTTTCATCTCTTCCCAGAATGCGCGCAGCCGTGATGGCCGCTTCGTAGTATCGCTCGAATAATCCACAGCCGCCCCGCCGTCATCGCCGCCTTTATCGCTGCCGTCATTGCCGCCTTTATCGCCGCTGTGCGCCTGCGCGGTGATGGGCAGTTCGCTGTCATGAATGTTTGCGGGATCGGTCATACTTGCTAAATTGTTTCCGGAGGGGCCTGCACGGCTTCGATAATCACGAAGGCCTGCGCCCATGGGTGATCATCGGTTAATGTCAGATGTATCGCAGCTGTATACCCCGCCGGTATCATCGCGCCAAGCCTGTCCTTAGCGCCGCCAGTCAGCGCAAGCGTGGGCGCACCGGATGGTGCATTCACAACGCCGATATCCTTCATATATACGCCGCGTTTGAAGCCCGTGCCGACTGCCTTGGAAAAAGCCTCCTTTGCGGCAAAGCGTTTCGCGTAGGTGCCGGCAATAGTATAGGGCCGCCTTGCAGCCTTCGCGCGTTCCACCTCAGTGAAAACGCGATTTTCAAAACGCGCGCCAAAACGGTCCAGCGAGTTTTGAATGCGCTCGATATTGCACAGGTCAGATCCAAGCCCGATGATCATCGTTCAAATTCCATTTGTTCTATCGCGCAGCCGCGTTGATGCGGGCAGCGGCGCTCATCTTGCGTCGTCCATTAACGTGCGCATCTTTGCTATCGCATCTTCCAATCCGATAAAAATCGCCTCGCCCACCAAATAATGCCCGATATTCAATTCGGCAATCTGCGGGATGGCAGCGACAGGCTGCACATTATCAAATGTTAGCCCATGGCCTGCATGCGGCTCAATGCCGTTTTTCGCGGCGAGCGCAGCGGCATCGGAAATCCGCGCCAGTTCGGCCTGCGCGCCTTTCCTATCGCCCGCCAACAGCAAATGCGCATAGCGGCCAGTGTGAAATTCCACGACAGGAACCTGCATCTGTATCGCGGCCTCTATCTGCCGGGCATCGGGTTCTATAAACAGGCTGACGCGGATATTCGCATCGGCCAGTCTTGATATAATCGGTGCCAGCGTGTTGCCCTGTCCGGCCGCATCCAGCCCGCCTTCGGTTGTGCGTTCCTCTCGCTTTTCCGGCACAATGCAGGCGGCATGCGGCGCGTGGCGCAGCGCAATATCCAGCATTTCCGGCGTCGCTGCCATCTCCAGATTTATCGGCAATGTTGCAGCGGCCATTATACTGTCGAGATCGGTGTCACGAATATGCCGCCGGTCTTCGCGCAGATGCACAGTGATGCCGTCGCCGCCCGCCGCTTCGACCACGCGGATCGCGCGCATCGGATCGGGATGATCGCCGCCGCGCGCGTTGCGGATTGTAGCGACATGATCGATATTGACGCCCAGGCGCAGGTGATTGGTCATGGGTTGGCGCTTATTCTTTCCGGCTGCCCGGTTTGATAGCTTCGCTTTCCTGCAGCTCTGCTGGCAGGTCATCAGCCGCATAGGTAGGGAAATTCAGCGCGATTAAGGGGTAGAACGGCACCGGCAATTGCGCTGCGCCGCCGGACCGGTCAACCACCGATGCTGCTGCGATCACCTCGCCGCCCTCTGCCGTGATGGCCTTTATCGCCTCGCGCGATGACAGCCCGGTAGTGACGACATCTTCAACCATCAACACCTTTTGCCCCTTTTCCAGCGCAAAGCCCCGGCGCAATTCAAACACACCTTCGGGCCGTTCGACGAACAGCGCATCTGTTTCCAGCGCCCGTGCGGCCTCATGCCCTATAATGACGCCGCCCATCGCAGGCGAAACGACGATATCGATGTCGCGCCGTAATTCGCGCGGGATATTCTGCACCATCGCCCATGCAATACGGCTGGCACGCTCCGGATTCATCAACAGCCGCGCGCATTGCAGATAATGCGCGCTGTGCCTTCCGGAAGATAGCAGAAAATGCCCCTCTAAAAGAGCGTCAGCCGCGCGGAATTCGCCGAGAATTTCATCCTCCGTCATCTATTGTCTTGTGTCCTTTTTGTATTTTGCAAGTCACTGATGCGACCTTGCAACGCAAATAGGTGGAAATGTCGAGCAAATAAATCCATAAAATAATGCGAACCGCTTGAGCCTTGGGATATCAGGGCCTATAGCCGCAGAGTTTACGGACGGCCGCGCAGGATTTGCGACCTCCGATTTGTATAAAGCCTATTCCTTTGTCGGGGCGAAGTTAATGAAGTTATTGAATAAATTTATTCTCGCATTCAGCATGGCGCTGATGCCGATTGCGGCGCAGGCGCAGGACGCGAATCCGGCCGAGGCTGCATCGGATGCCGTTGCGGCTGGTGTACCGGCGGCGGATACAGCGCCGGTAGTGGCCGATGCTGCTGCCGATGGCGAGGCGGAAGCTGCTCTTCCCGAATATACGCAAGTTGACGTAACGACGGCTGACGTCGTGGGACGGCCAGAGGCGGGCGGCATTGATTTTCAGGAACAGTATACTGACAATGGCATTTACGCGAAATGGATCAACAATGCGATTTTGCTGCCGATCATTATCGTTATCTCGCTGTTCGTTCTCGGGCTAATCGGCTGGGTGATTGTGCGTTACAATCGCAAGGCCAATCCGCAGGCTTCCAAAACGACACACAACACCACGATTGAAGTGATCTGGACGTTGGTTCCTGTGCTTATCTTGCTTGGGATTGCCTATCCTTCGCTCGATTTGCTGGCGCGGCAATTCAAGCCTGCACCTGAAGGCGCAGTAACAGTAAAGGCAACGGGTTATCAGTGGTATTGGACCTATACCTACCCCGATCATGGCGGGTTTGAGATTGTGTCGAACATGCTGAAAGAAGAAAAAGATGCGGGCGAAGGCGAGCGTTTTCGTACCGACGCTGATGGGCCGGATCTGATGGCTGTCGATAACCGGATGGTTGTGCCTGTCGGTGTTCCGATCCGGCTGCAAACAACGGCTGCTGATGTCATCCACAGCTTCGCTGTTCCATCGCTTTGGTACAAGCTTGATGCTGTGCCGGGCCGCCTGAATGAAAAGGCGCTGACTATCAAAAAACCCGGCGTATATTTCGGGCAGTGTTCTGAATTATGCGGGGCGCGCCACGGCTATATGCCAATCGCGATCGAAGCATTGCCGCCGGCTCAATTCGCCAATTGGGTGAAGGCTAAGGGCGGGAAGATGCCAGCCGAGATTAAGGCCGAGCAGGCAGCTGCAGCCGCCAAAGCGAAGGCCGATGCTGCCAGTGCCGCTGCTGCTGCAAGCGAAGGCGTTGATGCCGGTGCAGGTAATGACGCTGCGGCGGAGCCCGGCGAAGTAGATGCAAGCGACAAGGCAGGGGTGCAAGATGCACCTGCTGTTCAGTAAGAGGAACGTTAGATGAATACGATTGCTGCAAATCCTGGCGATTTTCACGATGATACCCATGATGCGGATCACAAGCCAGGCTTTTTTGCGCGCTGGTTCATGTCCACGAATCACAAAGATATCGGCACGCTGTATCTGATCTTTGCGATTTTCGCTGGCATCATCGGCGGGGGCATATCGGGCATGATGCGCGTCGAACTTGCGCAGCCGGGCGTTCAATATCTGGGCCAGTGGGCCACGTGGCTTTCGGGAACGGAGGCGACCTGGGATCAGGCGCTTCATATGTGGAACGTGCTGATCACAGCGCACGGCCTGATCATGGTGTTCTTCATGGTTATGCCCGCGATCATTGGCGGATTTGGTAACTGGTTTGTTCCGATTATGATCGGCGCGCCGGATATGGCGTTTCCGCGTATGAATAATGT
>ENA-ORXU01000714-ORXU01000714.1-marine-metagenome-genome-assembly--contig:-NODE-714-length-34810-cov-4.316500_pt1 | contig 34810 bp, 32 predicted proteins | sample MGYA00237869_ERZ511484 | MGnify/ENA metagenome assembly ERZ511484 | reverse complement strand
GATCATGGCGCGCGGTCCCGAATTTTCGGCTGACGCGCCTATTTTCTCTGAAATCGCAGCCGACCCGCTGCTTGCTGACCGGCTTATGATTGCAGAGCCATGGGATATTGGCCCGGGTGGTTACCAACTCGGCAGTTTTCCCGCGAATTGGCTCGAATGGAACGATCGTTATCGCGATGATGTCCGCCGTTTCTGGCGCGGTGACGGCAGGATTGGCGATATGGTGACGCGGATCGCGGGGTCGTCTGATGTCTTTCCCGCCGACAGCCGCACCGTCAATTTCCTCGCCGCGCATGATGGTTTTACCCTCGCTGATTCAGTAGCCTATGTGCACAAACACAATGAAGCGAATGGTGAGGGCAACCGTGACGGTCACGGCGAAAACTTTTCGTGGAACTGCGGCGTTGAAGGCCCGAGCGATGATGCTGAAGTGCTTGCTCGCCGTGCCGCTGACTTGCGCGCCTTGCTCAGCACTTTGTTTGCATCGACCGGCACGATCATGTTGACCGCGGGCGATGAATTCGGGCGCAGCCAACAAGGCAATAATAATGCCTATGCGCAAGACAATGCAATCGGCTGGGTCGATTGGGAGGGGCGGGACCTTGTGCTGGAAAGCTACGCCGCAGGCCTTGCCGCAGAGCGTGCCAAACGATTGTCGTTCTTCAGCAGGTTTCCCGAAGGCGGGGAATGGACTGGGCCAAACGGCGACGCGATGACTGTGCCGGATTGGGAGCAAGCAGGGAATGCTGCCGTGACCTATCGGCTTGAGCAAGCGGGCCTTCGCCTTTCTATCGAGCGCCGGGACGCTGAAAAGCGCATCGGCTGGGATTGCCCAGCTTAGGCGCTGAACTCTTCCAGCTGCTCTCCCGCAGAAAGCCATGTGGCCTCTGCCTTTGCCAGTTTTTCGCTCGCCTTTGCGCGGGTGGCAAGAAGCTGTTCCATCCTCTCGCCAGAGTCCGGGGAAGGCTTCTGGTTCAGTTCGACCATTGCATTGTCCAGCTTCTCAACCTCGACCGCGATGCGGGCCATCGCCTTTTCGGCCTTCTCCAGTTCTGACCTGACGTAGCGTTCTTTCGCCTGATCCTTTGCCGCATTGGCGGGTTTTTTCGGCTTTGGCGCGGATTTCTTGGAGTCCCTCTTCGGCTGGTTTCGGCCTAGCACGAAGTCGATATAATCATCCATGCTGCCGCTGTATTCTTTGGCGGTTCCGCGATCGACAAGCACCAAACGGTCTGCTGTCAATTCGACCATGTGCCTGTCGTGGCTGATGAGGATCACCGCGCCTGAGTAGCCGTTCAGAGCCTGTATCAAGGCTTCGCGGGCATCGACATCAAGGTGGTTGGTTGGCTCATCCAAGATAAGCAGATGCGGAGCGTCGCGAGTAATGATCGCCAGCGCCAATCGTGCGCGTTCCCCGCCGGACAGTTTTTCAACCCGTTGTTCTGCGCGCGCCCCGGAGAAGCCGAAGCGGCCCAATTGTGCGCGGACAGCGCTTGGCGTTTTGCCGTCCATCGCCCGAGACATAAGCTCAAGCGGCGTATCGTCGCTGGCAAGCTCTTCCACTTGATACTGCGTGAAGTATCCCACGGACATTTTGCCCGGCGCACGCATTTCGCCTTCCGCTGCGGGCAATTGCGCGGCGAGTAAGCGAGCAAGCGTTGTCTTGCCGTTTCCGTTGCGGCCCAGCAGTGCGATCCGGTCGTCCGCGTCGATCCGCATGTTCAGCCGTTCCAGCACAGGCGGCGCATAATTATATCCGACGGCGGCATGTTCCAGCTGGATCATGGGAGAGCGCAGTTCTGCCGGATCGGGAAAGTCAAAGCTGAGCGACGGGTCTTCCATCAGGGCGGCGATCGGCTGCATCTTTGCCAGCATCTTGGCGCGCGATTGCGCTTGCTTTGCCGTGGAAGCGCGCGCGCTGTTGCGAGCGACGTAATCCTGCAACCGTGCGCGCTGCGCGTCCTGCGATGCCTTGGCTGCGGCAAGCTGCGCTGCCCGCTCTGCCCGCAGTTTTTCAAAATCGTCATATCCGCCTGGGTACAGCGTCAATTGACCGCCTTGCAGATGCAGGATGTGATCGACGACCTTGTTCAGCAGATCGCGTTCATGGCTGATGACCAGCAGAGTGGCAGGGTAGGATTTAAGGAAGTTTTCCAGCCACAGCGTCGCTTCCAGATCGAGGTGGTTGGACGGTTCGTCCAACAGCAGAATGTCGGGTTCAGAGAACAACAGCGCACCCAGGGCCATGCGCATTTTCCACCCGCCGGAAAAGGTATCGACGGGTTGTTTCTGCATCTCTTCGTCAAAACCCAAACCGCTGAGAATCTTCGCAGCCCGTGCTGGCGCGCTGTAGGCATCAATGGCCAGCAGGCGTTCGTGGACTTCGCCCAGGCGGTCCATATCTGTGCAGTTTTCAGACTCCACCAGCAATTGCTCGCGTTCTACATCGGCTGCCAGGACTACCTCTTCGGGCGTCATCGAGCCGCTGGGTGCTTGCTGCGCAATATAACCTATGCGGGCCTTGGTTGGCTTGGTTATTTCGCCGTCGTCCGGCTCAAGCTCACCGATCATGGCCTTCATCAAAGTTGACTTGCCCGCTCCATTGCGGCCGATCAGCCCAACGCGCGCGCCAACCGGTACGGTTGCGCTGGCGCGGTCGAGAATGGTCCGGCCGCCAAGCCGAACGGTGATACCGTCGATAGTGAGCATGCGCGGCCCCTTAGCAGGGCAGGGCGGCTAGCCCAAACGAAACTATTGTGCAGTGCGGGGTGGCTTTGCCGCCTGACATGGTGGCCCCGCGGCGCTATGGCACGGTCATGGATATGCAAGACATGCTGCAACGCTATTTCGGCACTTCAGATCTCGCTGCGGTGGAGCCTGCCGCTTTGCCTGCCGGAGTGGAGCGGATGCTGGTGGATTTCGGACTGGAGCAGGACCGCAACCGCAAGTTTGCGCTTTGGAGCATGTTGCTGATGTTCGACGCCGCGCCCGATCTTGACGTGGCTTTCAAGCATGAGGATGACCGCGAGGCGGCGCGCAATCTGATGGATTTGATGGCGGCTTCCGCGCCTGACGACTAACCTTTCTGCATCGTCAGCATACAGACACCGTCAAGTGCAAGGATATGCGTAAAGCGGCCCAGCGCGACCCATGATCCGATGGCGAAAGTTAGATCGACAATCTCGGTGTCGCTGTAATGTTCATGCATGGCGTTCCAGAAGTCTTCATCTTCGTCCATTGATTGTGGCGCTTCACCAAAACGTTCGGCAAATTCGATGGCGAGGCGTTCGCGCGGCGAGTAAGCATCCGAATTGCGCCAGTCGGCAATGTCCGCATAGAATTTCTCATCCGGAGGAGTGTTGTCGCGCACCTTTGCAGCACGTTCAGCATCGCCTCCGCTTCGTTCAATATGGCCCGCCAAATCGCGATCCGCCCGCATATCGCGGCACAGATGGCATCCGTTGATATGGGCGGTGCGCATTCGGGCGGCTTCCATTTCACGCATAGAAAGCTGTGAATGCTCATAGACCGCCAGAGAATAACCCGCTGCTGCCGCACCTATTTCGGGAGTAAACTTCGACCATGTATAGCCCAGGGGATCGTGGGCATGTTCTTGCGGGATAGTGATGCGGGGCATAGTTTCTCTCCTGTGAAATGCGGTCAGATTGTCGCTTCTGATCCGAGAATAACGGTGGCCTGACTGGACAATGTGCCACCATTGGTATGGGCAAGGCACACCTGCGCATCGCCCTGTTGATTGGCTGCTTCGCCGCGAATCTGGCGCGCTGCTTCGATAATCGCGAACAGACCGTACATGCCGGGATGGCAGCAGCTAAGGCCTCCTCCATTGGTATTGACTGGCAGGCTTCCGCCAGGGGCAATGGCGCCGCTTTCGACAAACGGCCCGCCTTCGCCTTTGGCGCAAAAGCCAAGGTCTTCGAGGAACAGTATCGTGTTGATGGTGAAGGCATCGTAGAGTTGCACCGTGTCGCAATCCGCAGGGGTCACACCTGCTGCGGCCATCGCGCGCCGGCCCGATTCCTGTGCCGCAGTTGTGGTCAGATCGGGCATGGAGCTGATCGAGTTGTGCCACGTTGCCGCTGCGGCTCCCAGAACCGGCACTGCACGGCGCGGGCCATCTTTGGCGCGATCAGTCCGCGTCAGCATTACGGCAGCAGCGCCATCTGTTACCAGACAGCAATCGGCCTTGCTGATGGGGGAACTTATCATGCGCGATGCGAGGCAGTCCTCAATCGACAGTGGCCCCTTGGTAAAGGCTTCAGGATTGGTGTTCGCCCACCCGCGCGCCGCGACGGCTACGCTGGCCATCTGCTCGCGCGTGGTGCCGAATTCATGGCAATGGCGCGCGGCGGCCAGTGCGTAGCTGCTGAGCGGGAAGATGGGTCTATATGCCTGCTCCCAAACAGAGCTTTTGGCAGGCGTTGCCAGCTTGCCGCCGCTGCTGCGTTGATTTGAACCGTAAGCGATTAGTGCGGTATCAATATAGCCCGCTTCAATCATCATCGTCGCGGTGATGATATGGCTGACGAAAGACGATCCGCCAGTCCGGTTGCTGTCGGTGAACTTGGGGTGGATGCCGAAGTATTCGGCCAGTGCAAGACCGCCGAACAGGTCATCGGGAAGGCAGCAAAATACCGCGTCGACTTGATTGATTTGATACCCGGCGTCGTGGACCGCCATCAAACCTGCCTGCGCTGCGAGCTCTATCGAGCTGAAACCCGGCATCTCGCCGATGCCAAATGTGGCCAGACCGGCAATTGCTGTTTGCGCACGGGGGAAGTCTTCGCTCATCCGTTGAACCCATGATTGACGCAGTCACTGCTGCGCCATATCCCTGTCATATGAGCGAGCACGCTGTCATTCCACCTGAGGCCCATTGGCGCGGCGCGCTGGCGGAGGGGCGTTTTCTGATCCAGCGCGATCCCGATACCGGAACCGCCTATTTCCCGCCACGCCTTGCTGGCCCGGAGGGGCAGTCGCTTGAATGGATTGAAGCCAGCGGCCGTGGGACGGTTTATTCCATTTCGGTTATTCATCCAAAGCCGCCGCAAAAGCCCTACAATGTGGTCCTTGTGGATTTGGAAGAAGGCGCGCGCATGATGAGCCGCGTGGATGATGCAGAGCCGCAGGCAATAGCTATCGGTACGCCTGTCATCGCGCAGATCGCGCAAGCCGAAGACGGGCCGCAGCTTGTCTTTCATCAGGCCTGACCAGCCATCGGCGGTACTGCCAGACCGTCTATTTCTTCGTCGGAGAATCCTGCCTTGATGAGAACATCACGGCTATCAGCGCCCAGTCTCGGACCGGGCCTGCCAGCTTGTCCGGGCGTTTCCGAAAAGCTCACCGGAACGCCGGGCATACGAATGGACCCGTCTGCCGTTTCGCAGTGATGCCAGAAACCCACGGCTTCCAGATGCGGGTCGTCAATCAAATCGTCGATAGAGCGTACCGGCATGGCCGGGCATTGCGCCTGCGTTAGAGCTTCCATCCACTCGTCAGTCGTTCGCTGAACCAGAACTTTGGAAAGCTGGCCAAGCACTTCGGTGATGTTCTGTGTTCTTGCCCGCAGAGAGGCAAATATCGGGTCTTTCGACCATTCGGGATTGCCGATGGCATCAAAGAAATTGCTCCAGTGACGATCATTGTAGATCATGACTGCGATATAGCCGTCCTTGGTTTTGTAGGGTTTGCGCTCAGGCGACAATGCCCTGGCATAGCCAGTTGGGCCAATCGGCGGATCAAACAGGGCGCCGCACAGATGTTCAACCATGGAAAATGACGCCAGCGTTTCGAACATGGGCACTTCGATTTCTTGACCGCGCCCGCTGCGTTCCCGCTCAAACAGCGCTGCCATCACGGCATAGGCAGCGGTCAGCCCCGCAACCTTGTCCGCCACGACGGTGGCCAGATAGGTAGGCTCTCCGTCAGAAAGTGATGCTTGCAAATCAACGATGCCCGAAGCGGCCTGCACGATATCGTCATATGCGGGGAAATCGGCATAAGGCCCTTCGCGGCCATAGCCATAAAGATTGGCATAAATGATCTTCGGATTGCGTTCCTTAAGGTCGGCATAGGACAGGCCAAGCCGCCCCATGGCCTTGGCGCGCATGGAATGGATGAAGACATCCGCATCCTCTGCCATCCGCAGCAATGCTTCGCGCGCATTTTCCTGCTTCAAATCCAGCACAAGGCTGCGCTTGCCCCGATTGACGTTCATGAACATCGCACCGCAATCATCCGCCGGTCCGGGCGGCAGGGACCGTGTGGTATCACCCGCAGGCGATTCCACTTTGATCACATCGGCACCCAGATCAGCGAAAATCTGTGTGGTATATGGCCCCATCAAAACACTGGTAAGATCGAGCACGCGCACCCCTTTTAAGGGGCCTTTTCCGGCACCGGCAGGGGTCATGAAATCCTCATTAAAAAAACAGTCATGCTTGTTTTTGCGGCAGGAATGTCCGAAGTGCAAGGTGAGATGGCAGGATGGTTCAATTGGGCAGGAGAAATCAGATGAAAGTGCATCTGGTTGCGGCAGGCAAATATCACGATATCGACTTTGCCCGGCTGGAATTGCTGAAGCTGCTGGCCGAACAACCAGAGCTGCGCACCAGCGTGGCTGCAAATTACGCAGATGCCGATCTGATCCGGCAGGCGGACCTGCTGATCACCTATACCTGTGACCTTGTTCCAGAGCCTGCAGAGACCGAAGTCCTGTCAGAGTGGCTGAAGGCTGGCGGGCGCTGGCTGGCGTTGCATGGTACGAATTCCATCCTGCACATTGCTGAGAACGGTGAGGTGGAAACGCCTGATACGGCGCCTGAATTTATGGAGCTGTTGGGCACGCAATTCACCGGCCATCCGCCGATAGGCCCGTACAAGGTCATGGTGACCGATGGCGACCACGAGATGACGCGCAGCCTGCGTGATTTTTCGGTCGTGGATGAGCTTTATCTGACTCGCAAGACGGCAGATTTTACTACGCTTCTGCACACCAGCTTTTCAGGCACGTGTCCCGATTTCGGAAATCGTGAGTGGGACGAGACGCAAGTGCCGGTGCTGTATGAGCGCGCGGTTGGGAAGGGGGCTGTTCTTTACCTGACGCTGGGCCATTGCCGTAGTCATTATGATCTGAAGCCAATGGCTCCGTTTTATCCGCACCCGGAACGCTGCGCTTGGAATTATCCGGTGTTCTATGAGCTTTTGCGCCGCGGAATTTTGTGGGGCAGCACCGCAGCCGAGCGTTAGCTCATGCGGTCAGGACGAAGATCAAGGATGACCTTTTCCAAATGATCCAGCACAAGAGAAATCGTCTCTTCGTCGATACCGTGGGTCACCCGGTTCAGCGCCATGCCTTCCAGCGTGTTCTGCGTCAGCGCCAGCGCGATCTTGAACGCCGCCATGTCGTTGGCCCATTCCGGAAACAGCTCGATCGCAAGTTCATGCCAGCGCTCGTCAAATTCCCGCCGCACCGGCTCCAGCACGGCGGCCAGTTCCTTATCGGTGCGCGAGGCGTTGGCGAGTTCTTGAAAGGCGATGAAATTGGGTCGCAGCAATTGGTCCCAATAGGCATGCAGCAGGGTCCGCGCATCATGGTCCAGCGTGCCTGCCGCGCGGCGAAACGCACGCAACCGCTTCCGGTGAAGCTCCACCAGAGTGGCCTGCATCAATTGGCGGCCATTTTCGAAATGATGCAGCATGGCGCCGCGCGAAAGGCCCGCCTCTTCAGCAACCTTTGGCGTGGTGGTGTCGGCGTAACTGAATTTGACAAGGCAACGGATGGTCGCGTCGATCAGGCGAGCGCGTGTTTTCGCGCTTTTCAGGGCCTGCGCGGTCGGTTCAATCAGCGGCCGCGTGCCGTTGCTCGCGGTGCTTTTGCCGGGGGAGGATATTTTTTGGGCGGCCATTGCCTTCATCAATCTAAAAAAAGCAGATGTGTCTGCTTTCAAATATTCCATAACGACTAGCGAACTGTGCAGTCAAATAAATCAAACGGGAGAATGAACATGGGTAAGCTTGCAAACCGCATCGCACTGGTAACCGGCGGCGGTTCCGGGCTTGGCAAAGAAGACTGCATGCAACTGGCCGCGGAAGGGGCGCATGTCTATGTGACCGATATAGACGAAAATGCTGCCAAGTCAGTGGCCGATGCCATTGGTGAAACCGCCGTGGCCCTGAAGCATGACGTGTCCTCCCGGTCAGACTGGGAAGCAGTCTATGCACGGATTTCTGCCGATCACGGCAGACTGGATATTCTGGTCAACAATGCAGGGATCGTGGTTGTCGCGGACCCGGAAGAAACGACGGACGAGCAATTCGACCGGACGATGGACATCATGTGCAAGGGCGTCTTCTTTGGCTGCAAACTGGGGCTGCCGCTGCTTGCCAAGTCCACAAATGGCTCGATCATCAATATGTGCTCGACTGCAAGCCATCTCGGTTTTCCGCCTTTCTTCGCATATTCGGCCGCCAAGGGCGCAGTGCGCTCGATGAGCAAATCACTTGCGGTCCATTGCCAGGACGAAGGGTATAAGGTTCGCTGCAACACGCTGCACCCGTCAGCCATTGAAACGCCAATGATTCAAGGTGCGATGGGCCGTCCGGGTGAAGAACTGGCGGTTGATGCCGGCGTGCTGCCAGCCGATGCCATTGGGGCGCCATCCGATGTTGCCAGCATGGTTGTATTCCTGTGCAGTGATGAAGCACGCTTCCTGACGGGCGGCGAATATCTGATCGATAATGGAACCAGCATCCGGCCATAAAACAATCATGCCTGACTTTTTTCTTGCAGATGGTGCGGCATGTCCTAGGGTGCCCGCATGAGCTTGAATGGCAAGAGGGCATTGGTAATCGGCGCGTCCAGTCCGGGCGGGCTGGGCGAAGCCGTGGCGCTGCGTTTGGCCGATGGGGGCTGCCATGTGACTGTGGCTGCTCGGGGCGAAGAAGCGGTGCGTGCTTTGGCTGAACGGGTCAGCGGAAGCCATACGGTTTGCGACATGCGTGATGAGGCTTCCATTCAGGCCATGTGCGAAGCGGCTGGCCCTTTTGATCTGTTGGTGAATGCAGCTGGCACGACTTGCGCTGGAGGTATCTCACGCATTGATCGCGCGCAGATCGAAGAACAGATGGAGATGCATTTCACCGCCAATGCGCTGCTGCTGAAACATGCTATTCCCGCAATGCCTGATGGCGGAAGCGTGGTGCTGTTTTCGTCTGTCACAGCTGCGCTCGCCGGGGCAGGTCTTGCATCCTATAGCTGCGCAAAGGCAGCGCTTGAACAGTTGGTGCGCGTCGCCGCAGTAGAGCTGGGGGAGCGCGGCATTCGCGTGAACGCAGTCGCTCCGGGTTTTGCGCAAACGCCCATGACGGAGGCAATCTTTGCTGATCCGGCATTGACCAATTTGTACCTTGGACGCGTACCCATTGAAGGGCGTGCTGTGCTGCCAGCAGAGGTCGCGTCCGCCGTGACTTGGCTATTGGCCGATGATTGTTTCACCACCGGGGAAACCGTGCAGGTTTCCGGCGGGGCGCAGTTGGGCCGTTTGCCCAACTCCGCAGAATTTAGAGAATTGAGGAAGGCGTAAAAGCATGGATCTTGGACTTAAAGGCAAAAAGGCCATCGTGGTCGGAGGCGCACGCGGCATCGGCTATGCCATTGCAGAACTGTTTGCGCGGGAAGGCTGCGACGTAGCGGTCACCGCCCGTAATGACGATTCCGTCAAAGATGCCGTCGCCAATCTGAAGAAATACGAAACCAAGGTTATCGGCAAAGGCTGCGATGTAACCAACGGCGACGAGTTCAAGGCGTGGATGGAATGGGCGGACGAGGAACTGGACGGTGTGGATATCCTCGTGCCTGTCACTTCGGCATCCGGCGGTCTGGGTAGTCTCAAATACTGGGAAAAGAACTTCAAGGTCGATGTGATGGGGCCCGTACGCGCCGTCGATGCGGTTCTGGAAGGCATGATAGAGCGCAAGCACGGCTCCATCGTTTTGATCGCCTCCACATCTGCGCTTGAAGATATGGGCGGGCCGCAAGGTTATAACGCGCTCAAGGCGTCGCTGATTACGTACGGCAAGCAGCTTGGCCTGGCGCACGGCAAGGACGGCATTCGCGTGAATGTGGTGTCTCCCGGCCCGGTGGAATTCGAAGGCGGCAACTGGGAAATGCTGAAAGGCGCGATGGAGAAGTTCTATCTCTCGCTGCTTCGCAAACAACCGGAGGGGCGCTTTGGAAAGCCTGAAGAAATCGCCCGCGCGGTCGGCTTTCTCGCCAGTCCGGCGGCAAGCTGGTGCAACGGTTCGCATTTGGTCGTCGATGGCGGCTTCACCAAGAACACGCACTTCTAAGGAAAGGCGCAAGGCTTCCCGTCATGGATGTGAAACGCCAACAGACAATCAAGCGCGCGGCAGAGGCTGTGCCCGGCGGCACGCCTATTGAAAAGGCGCCAGAGCCTGATCTTGGCCATGATTTGATTCCCACAGAACGCTACACCTCGAAAGAGTTCATGCAGCTGGAGTGGGACCGGGTGTGGACCAAGACTTGGCTTCTGGGCGGCCGGTCAGACGACATTCCAGAGCCAGGCGATTACATCTGCACCAACATCGGTAAGGAATCCATTCTGCTGGTGCGGCAAAAGGATGGCTCGGTCAGCGGTTTTTACAATGTGTGTCTGCACCGCGGCAACCGGCTGGTGCCTGAAGAAGGTATCGGTTCTGTCGCAGAAGAGGACGGCGTTTTTCGATGCAGTTATCACCATTGGGCCTATTCTTCGAAAGGCAAATTGCTGCATATTCCAGACCGCGAGACCTTTCCGCAGGGCGCTCCGCCATGTGGGCGGGTGAAGCCCGTGAAGGCGGACGAATGGGGCAGTTTCGTGTGGTTCTCTCTCGACCCGGACATAGAACCATTGCGCGATTATCTGGGCGTTATTCCGCAGCATCTTGATCCCTATCACATGGACCGCATGGCGTGGACGCGTGATGTTACGGTGGAGTGGGATTGCAACTGGAAGGCCAGCGTCGATGCGTTCTCGGAAACATATCACGTGCAGGGCATTCACCCGCAGCTGAAATGGTATCTGGATGATGTGAACGTTCAGTACGATTGTTACGACAAACACAATCGTTATCTCATCCCCTTCGCCGCTGTCAGTCCGCGCGTGCAATTGCCATCCATCATGCCCCCTCTGATCGCCGGAATGATGGAAGCTGCCGGAATGGATCCGGCTGAATATGAAGGCCCGATCAGCGGCATTCGCGAAGCACTGCAAAAGTTCAAAAGAGAGAACGGGCCGGAGCAGGGCAAAGACTATTCAGATTTGAATGATGAGCAGCTGACGGATGATTATCACTACACGATCTTTCCCAATGTCTCGTTGAATGTCCATTCGGACGACGTGATGATGTTCCGCCAGCGGCCCCATCCGACAGACCCGAACAAGATGCTTTACGACATCTGGATGTTCGAGCTGGTCCCAGAGGGCGAGAAATGGCCTGAGCGTGTTCGCCACCAGCACTTCAACCACGGCGACAAGACCATTGGGCAAGTGCTTGACCAGGATGCATTTAATCTGCCGCACGTGCAGGCTGGTATGCGCAGTGAGGCTTTTGAAGGGCTTTGGTTGGGCGATCAGGAAGTGCGGCTGCGCCATTTCCACCGAACGCTGAGCGATTACATCTACGGTAATAACGGGCCGGGCGAGGGGGATATCTGATGCAGTATTCGCAAGATGGTTTGCTGCGCGCCTATCGCCGCATGGCCACCATTCGCCAGTTTGAAGAGCGTCTGCACGAGGAAATCGCCAAGGGCGAGATTCCCGGATTTACCCATCTGTATGCCGGACAGGAGGCCGCCGCTGTAGGCGTGTGCGAGCATCTGGATAATGACGACATGATCGTCTCCACCCACCGCGGACACGGACATTGCATCGCGAAAGGCTGCGATGTGAAGGCGATGATGAAAGAGATTTACGGTCGCCGCGAAGGCCTGTGCAAAGGGCGCGGCGGTTCCATGCATATTGCCGATACTTCCATCGGGATGCTTGGTGCGAACGGCATCGTAGGAGCGGGCGCTCCGCAGGCGGTGGGAGCCGCGATTGCAGCCCGCGCGGAAGGGAAGGGAAAGGTCGCCATTGCTTTTTCCGGCGACGGGGCGTGCAATCAGGGCACCACGTTTGAAGCCATGAACATGGCGGCTGTCATAAAAGTTCCAGCGATATTCGTTTTTGAGAACAATCATTATTCAGAGCACACGGGCGATAAATACGCCGTGGCAACCGACAAGGATATTGCCAGCCGCGCACGCGCTTTCGGCATGGAGGTGTGGCGCGCGAATGGCTGCGACTTTTATGACACCTATGAAACGATGGCCGAATTGCTGGACCACGTTCGCGGGTCTGGCAAGCCTGCCTCGATTGAACTGGATACAGAGCGTTTCTACGGCCATTTCGAAGGGGATCCGCAGCGGTACCGGGCCAAAGGCGAAGTCGACCGGCTGCGCGAGGAGCGGGATGCTCTCAAGATTTTCCGGGCGCACAAGACGACCGATAGTCTGCTCGAATTGGCGCAGCTTGATACCATCGACGCAGACGTAAACGCTTTGATTGATGCAGCCGTAAATGAAGCGCGTGAGGCAGAGAAATGCGATCCGTCGCAGGTCGAGGAAGATGTCTATGCGACATATTGATGGGGCATACTGAGATGGCCGTGATGAACGTGCGCGAAGCGATCAACCAGACGCTCCATGAAGCTATGGAGCGTGATCCCAGCGTTATCCTTTTGGGCGAAGATGTTGCTGGCGGGGCGGGCACTGCTGGCGGGCAAGAAGCTATCGGCGGCATCTGGGGCACCAGCACCGGTTTGATCGGGAAGTTCGGGCCCGAGCGCGTGATCGATACGCCGATTTCTGAAAGCGCGATTATCGGCGCTGCGGCAGGTGCTGCTCTGGCAGGAATGCGGCCCGTGGCCGAGCTGATGTTTGCCGATTTCATCGGTGTGTGCGGTGATCAACTGATTAATCAGATTGCCAAATTCCGCTATATGTTCGGCGGCAAGGCGCGTTGCCCCGTTGTGGTGCGGCTGATCTATGGCGCGGGCATGAATTCCGCTGCTCAGCACAGTCAGGCGTTCTACAATTTGCTTACTGCAATTCCTGGCTTGAAGGTGGCGCTGCCCACCACGCCAGCCGATGCGAAGGGCCTGATGAATGAAGCTCTGACCGGTGATGATCCGGTGATGTTTTTTGAGCACAAGGCGCTTTACGGCAAAAAGGGCGAAGTGCCGGACGGCGTCCACCGCGTGCCTTTCGGCCATGCCCGGATGGCGCGGGAAGGCGGCGATGTGACGATTGTCGCGCTGGGCCGTATGGTCAGCTTTGCCGAGAAGACTGCGGACAAGCTGGCCGAGGACGGCATTGGCTGCGATGTGATCGATCCGCGCACCACCAGCCCCTTGGACGAAGAAGTCATTCTCGATAGCGTCGAGCAGACCGGGCGGCTTGTTGTCGTGGACGAAAGCCCGCCGCGCTGCAGCGTCGCGACCGACATTACCGCGCTTGTCGCGCGAAAGGCATTCAGCAGCCTTGATGCGCCGCCCGAATGCGTGACTGCGCCGCACACGCCCATTCCTTTCGCGCCCGAACTGGAACGCGCCTACGTTCCCGGTCCTCCGGCGATCGAAGCTGCGGTACGCCGTACGTTGGATTGGGGCTGAGGCGATGGCCGCGCTCAAACCTTTCACCATGCCCAAATGGGGCATCGAAATGACCGAAGGCACGGTCGCCGAATGGCAGGTCAAAGAGGGCAAGCCCTTCGCGAAGGGCGACGTGATCGTTCTTATAGAAACCGACAAAATCACCAATGAAGTCGAGGCCGAGGCCGATGGCTGCCTGGTACGGATACTGGCGGGTGAGCAAGACACCAAATCGGTTGGCGCGCTGCTGGGCGTTATGGGCCCACAAGGCGCGGATGCTGCCGAAGTCGATGCCTTCGTGGCGAGCTACATGCCGTCCGGCGGCGGGGACGCGGAGCCGGAAAGGGATGCGCCATCTCCCACACCATCATCCAGTGCTGGCACTGCCAATACGGCGCCAGCCCAGCAAGTCAGGCGCAGCGAAATCGCGAAGGATGTAGCTATCTCGCCCGCCGCGCGTTTCGCAGCAGAAGCGGCGGGTTTGCAAGCTTCTGACATCACGCCAAGCGGGCGTCATGGCCGCATCACCAAGCAGGATGTGGACAAAGCCATACGCGGCAGCCGAACGCCTGCGCTAAAAGGCCCGATTGCCGTCACCGGACAAGAAGAAGCTTACGCTTCTCCGCTTGCCCGCCGCATTGCTGCGCAAAACGGGGTCGACCTTTCGCAGGTCACAGGTTCCGGCGCGCGCGGCCGGATAAGCAAAGCAGATGTGCTGGCAATGATTGGCGGGAGCGCTGACACGGCCTCTGCACCTGCTGCGCCGCAAGTCGAAGAAGGCGTTGGGGTCGTCCCAATGACGGCGATGCGGAAGACCATCGCGCGCCGCCTTACAGAAGCCAAACAAGCGATACCGCATATCTATGTGCGGCGCGCGGTGCGAGCTGACCGCCTGATCGCCTTGCGGGAGTCGCAAGGCAAACCTGGCACAATCAACGATTATCTGATCCGCGCCAGCGCGCTTTCATTGCTGCAAGTTCCGGAAGTCAATGTGCAGGTCCACGACGGTGCGATCCACAAGTTCAGCCATGCGGACGTGTCAGTGGCAGTTGCAACGGACAAGGGCCTGATCACACCGATTGTCAAACGCGCAAATGAGCTTGATGTAGCTGCCATTGCAGAGCGCATGGGTGATCTTGCGACCCGTGCCCGCGAAGGCAGGTTGAAGGCCGATGAATTCCAAGGTGGCAGTTTCTCAATCTCTAACCTTGGCGGGTTCGGCGTTGATGGGTTCGACGCCATTATCAATCCGCCGCAAGGCGCTATTCTTGCCGTCGGCAAGGCGCGCAATGCCCCCATTGACGATGGCGGAGAGATAAAGCTGGCGCCGGTTATGCAGCTATCACTCAGCTGTGATCACCGCGCAATTGACGGCGTTGATGGCGCACGCTTCTTGGCGGCGCTGGCCGAATTGCTCGAAAACCCCGAACAGCTTTGACATGAAAAAGGGGCCTCCGGTTGCCGGATGACCCCTTTCCCCCTGCCGTATTCGGATAATTCAGGCGTGCGAGCGGAAGAATGCGAGCTGCATATCCTCTGCCAGACATTTTAGGATAGGGGGCACCAGCCGGTCATGAAAATCGATGCCCATGTGGTGATCGAACGCCGAATCATCTTTGAATGTGGCGATGCAGTAGAACAGGTCATCGTCCTCTTCCGCCTGCAACACTTCATAAACGTAGGCGTCCGGTTCGTGATCGTGCACCAGACCTTTCAGCTCTGTTTGCAAAGCGATAAAATCATCGCGCTTTTCGGGCTTCACCCGCAGTGTTGCGATAAAGGATTTGCCCAGTGATCCCTTGGGTGCGCCACCGCGTTCAGCTTTCGACATCGTAGAGATACTCCCGGTGATAGGTGCCATCGATACATTCGATCATCTTGGCGATGACGTCTGCGCTTTCTGGGTTTTGTTGATGCGCGGTGTCGGCATCTTCATTGGTGAAACTTTCGTAGACCGCATAGGCATGCGGCTCTTCCAGCCGGTAGAATTTGTATTGCAGCGTGTCCGGTTCGCGGCTGGCGTTATCTTCCATCGCGCCTATCAAAGAAACGAATTCTGCGTCCTTTTCCGGCTTGATCTTGAACCGGGATAGAAATGTGGTTGGCATCCGTGTGCTCCTATTTCTCGCCGCCGAGATAACGGTCGAGTTCAACGTGAAAATGACGCAGTCGCGCTTCCTGCTCGCTCCAAAGAGGGCCCTTGAAGCCGCGAGAGCGTGAACCTTTTTGAACAATCGGCAGCAATTCGCTGTCCTGATCCAGCACTTCGCCAAGCTCTGGCGGTTCGCCAAGCGCCGTGTGTTCAATATCAGGCCGTGTCATGCCGCTGGTGTCGGCATCAGCAGCAAGGCCCATCCATGCCGGCGGCTTATGGCCAGGAATATCCTCCGGCTTGAACAGGATGATGGTTTCGTAAGTGAACTGCTCCGGATCCTTGGGATTGGGCAGGAAGCGGTGAATGAACACGGCCTCTGGATGGCAGCCGATCTGGATATTGGGGAACAGTCCGTAAATCGTTGAATCGCTCAACTGCGTGTCGCTGAACTTGTCGTAACCAAGGTCATATTTCTCAGACCGTGCGCGCTTTGCCTGCTGAATAGCAGCGCGGCTTTCCTGCGCAGTTCCTGTGAAACTCTCCGGATCGATCCCTGCGTCACTCAGCATCATTTGAATGCCCAGATTGACAGTCTCCTGATCAGGAAAGCGCGGGCTGGGCTGGGCGAAAGGCACAAACTGGCGGCTCATCCCATTGGGGAACAGGTCAATTTGTGTGCGATCATCCATGACCGCCTGCGTCTGCGGGTGAACGGCGTGGAGGTGATAAATTTCGTAAAAGGCGTCGACCCCGCCTTTCCAATTGGCCGCCCAATCAGATTTCTTGTGCTGCACTGCGACCATCTGATCAATGTCATACAGCCCCAGATGGTCTGCCACTTCACCAAGGAATTCAGACAATGGCTGCACATCATCATTCATGGAGATGAAGACGAGTCCCGCTGCGACTTCGCAGCGCACTTCGGCAAGATCAGTCCCGTGGCAGAGCACGTCCGGATGGAATGTTTCCTCATCGGTGATCTCGACATTCTTGCCTTCCAGATCAAACTTCCAAGAATGGAAGGGGCAAACAAAGCTGTTCGCTGATCCAAAATCTGTCAGAGCGATCTGGCTGCCACGGTGCGGACAGACATTGTAGAATGCTTTTACGCCGCCATCTGCCTGCCGCACGGCTACGAACGATTCTGGCCCGATATCGAATCGCAGCCAATCGCCTTCATCGGGAATGTCGCTTTCCACACCAGCCAGAAGCCATGTCTTGGTGAACATGTTTTCCCACTCTGCTTCCCAATTTTCTCTGGTGTAGAACCGGGAAGGGTCAGGGCGCGCGGTGCCGTTGTCCGGTCGAGGCCGCTCCGCATTGAAGGGATGGGGCGTGCCGACATGAATATCCCAGTTTCGGAAATCAAAGTTCATCGTAGAGCTCCCGGGCCGATAGTGCGGTTTTGCAGCAACAATTTGACCAATAAAAAAACAAGCATGATTGATTGTTATATTCTGCTGTGGCAGGACTGTGATGTCAACTGGCAAGCGGTGCATTGAACGCCGCTGCTGCGAGAGGTTGCTTGGAGAGAAAAGAATGAAGAAGTCGGTTCTGTATGGTGGTGCAGCTGCGATTGCGCTTTCACTTGTTATGACCCCCGGGGTTGCTCTCGCGCAGGATGCTCCAGCGCAAGACGCTGAGGATGAGGCGGCGCAGGATGATGGAATCGGCAGGATTGTTGTTACAGCAACGCGCCGTGACACCGATCTGCAGACAACCGCAGTCGCCGTGTCAGCGATTGACCGCTCACTGATCGATCAGTCCAATGTCGGTGACATCGGTGGCCTTGCCACATTCGTCCCGAACTTCTCCGCCGAAACCATTACCGGCTTTAATGCTGCCAGTTTCGCGATGCGCGGTGTGGGTCAGAACAACATCATCGTCTATTTCGAACCGCCGGTCGCCGTTCTGGTGGACGACTTTGTGATCCCCAGCGTCCAAACCCAATTGCTCGATACTTTCGATATCGAACAGGTGGAGGTCCTGCGCGGACCGCAAGGCACATTGTTCGGCAAGAACACGACGGGCGGCGCGGTAACAGTCCGCACGATTCGTCCGGAGCTCGACGTTTTCAACTTCGATGCGCGCTTCCAGGCAGGCAGCTTCGGAACGGCGAGCGCGAAAGCGGCGGTGAATATTCCGATAGTCGATGACATGCTGGCGCTGCGTATCGTCGGCGGTCTCGATTCCACTGATGGCTATTACCGCAATGGCGGCTGTTATGGTCCGGTTACCGGCTTTGTCGCCAATCCCTTCCAGGGTTCAGAAGGTTGCCTGAATGGTGACCGTATCGGTGATACCGAAGTGTGGTCGGCGCGTGCCAAATTGCTCTTTGAACCGTCAGACAATGTCAGCGCCTTGTTCCAGTATGAATTCCTGCGCGACCGTTCAGGGTCTGTGCCGTCGGTAAATGAAAACGATCGCTTTACTGGTGCCACGCCGTTCCTGACGGACCTGCTCAACACTGGATCTTTCCAGCCAGACAATGACGACCCACTCGACAACGCCGCCATTACGCTGCGCGATGATGCGCTGCTTTTTGCGGGGCGTGGTCAGCGGATCGATGTGGACGGGCTCTATGCCAATATCGACTTCGACTTTGACATCGGCACACTGACTTCCGTGACAGGCTGGCGCAGTCAGCGTTCGCGCCTCCCCAACAGCTATCCCGGCCACGCGCCGCTGGACGTTAATGGCAACCCGCTGTCGATCTTCGATGCAACGCGCGATGATGACCGTGAGACGTTCCAGCAGGAACTGCGTTTCTCCACAGATCTTGATGGGCCTTTCAACGCGATTGTGGGCGCTTTTTATCAAACCGATGATACCGATTTCTGCGTCTCGCAAATTCTCGGCTTCCTTGATTTGACAGGTGGTCCGCTGCCTTTCGGCAATTGGAACGATACGCCGTATATCCTGTGTAATGCTCAAGAAGCGGAATCCGCCGCGATCTTCGGAGAAGGCACATTTGAGATTACGCCGGAACTGAGCCTTACCGGCGGGGCGCGTTATACTTGGGAAGACAAGACCTGGCTTGGCCGTCAGCAGGCTTTCATTCCTGAACTTGAAGGCGGCTTCGACCTCGGCATTTCCATCGACGAAGCGCTGGATGCCAGTGTCTACAACTTCCCTGCGAATGTTATCACAGTCGAGGATTCAGCGAGTGAGCTGACTTGGCGCGCAAGCTTGGGTTATCAGGCAACGCCGGACCTCTTCTTCTACAGCACGGTTTCGCACGGCTTTAAGGCTGGCGGCTTCAACGATCAGATCGGCGGCTTCGCGGCCTTTGGTACAGATCAGGCCGCCTTTGCCGAAGCAGCGCAGGCAACCCGGCCAGAGACAGCAGACAGCTTTGAATTGGGCGTGAAGTCGGAACTGTTCGACAACCGTGTTCGCTTCAACCTCACCGGCTTCTATGTTGAGTACAACGATCTTCAGCGCCAGCTGAACGTGCCGATTGAAGTGAACGGTTCGCCCAATCAGGTGACCATCTTCGTGAACGCTGCGAGTGCAGAGGTCGCAGGCATCGAGGCTGAACTGACCGCAGAGCCGACCGATGGCCTGACTTTGCGCGCCATCCTTGGTTATCAGGATGCCAGTTATGGCGAGTATGACGCGCCGCAAGCTGGTTATGATCTATCGACATCGCCGCTTGACCGTGCGCCGGAATGGCAATGGACCATTGATGGGAACTACACCACGCCAATAAGCAGCAATTTCGACCTGAGCTTCAATGGGAACATTGCCTATCAAAGCAGCAGCCTGTTCACACAGGCGATTGATGATCCGCTCGGCAATACCTTTCTTGATGCGCGTACCTTGGTGAATGCATCGATCACGCTCAGCCAAGTTGATGGGGAATATTATGTCCGTCTCATCGGCCAGAACCTGACAGATGAGCGGTATCGCACCGCATCGCAGAATGTGGCCGGCCTCTGGCTGAACAGCCAGTTCGGCCCACCGCGTTTCGTTGGCGTCGAAGTAGGGTTCAGTCTGGGAGACTGAGTGCATGAAGAAGGGCTTTTCTCTAACCGTCCTCCTCGCCGCCGGTTTGCTGGGAGCATGCGAGCAGCTTGCTCCGGGTGACGGCGAGGACGGACAGTTGGATTCGACTGACGATTTGGTGACGCGTATCGGGACGCCGATCGATCTGGAAACACATCCGGGCCAAGCCCTCTTCAACGAAAATTGTGCGTCCTGCCACAACGGTACAGTTCCAAAAGCGCCTGCCGTGGTTTGGCTGGAAATGCTGGAACCCGATGTCGTTCTCAATGCGATGAGCGAAGGGATCATGCAGCAGCAATCAGCGCATCTTTCTTCCGAAGAACAGTTGCATATCGCCGAATATCTCGCCCGGATTGAGCTGGACGACTACCAGCCGCCAGCGCCCCCACCAGCCTGCGAAGATACCGGGCTGGATATGAGCGCTCCTCCTCCGGCTACTGTCGGCTGGGGGCATGACAGCAGGCGTTTCGTTCCTGCATCTGTCGGAGGCATTGATGCAGACGATTTTGGCGACTTGCGCCTGAAATGGGCGTTTGCCTATCCCGGAGCAATCCGCGCGCGTTCGCAGCCTGCCGTCGGGTGGAATACTGTTTTCGTGGGCAGCCAAAACGGTAAGGTCTACGCCTTTGATCTGGATAGCGGCTGCGCTGAATGGACGTACCGTGCGGGCGCAGAAGTCCGCACCGCCATCGTCGCCGATGCCGAGAATGAACGGCTGTATTTCGGTGACATCCTTGGCCGCGTTTACGCGATCAATGCAATGACCGGTGAAGAAATCTGGCGCGTGTCGGTTGATGATCATCCCAACGCCACCATCACTGGTACGCCAACCCTCGGCGGCGGCTTGTTGGCAGTGCCGGTATCTTCATTGGAGGTGACCTCCGCTGCTGATCCGAATTATTCCTGCTGCACCTTCCGAGGGGCAGTGGTTGCCCTGGACCCCGCAACGGGCGAGCGTGAGTGGAAGACGTACACTGTTCCGGAGGAACCGACTGAGCAGGGCGAGACAAGCGCTGGTGCGCGTATTCTTGGCCCGTCAGGCGCACCGGTATGGAACAGCCCCACCTATGATGCGGCCCGCGACCGGTTCTATTTCGGGTCTGGCGAGAATTACTCGTCGCCGGCAGACGGCAATAGCGATGCGCTGTTTGCACTCGATGCGCGGACGGGGCGGAAGCTTTGGCAAGTGCAATTCACTGAAAACGATGCGTGGAATGTCGGCTGCATGATGGGCAATGAAAATTGCCCGGAGGAAGACGGTCCTGATTTGGATATCGCCGCATCTGCCTTGCTTGTGCCCATCGGTGATGACCGGGAGATGATCGTTGTCGGCTCCAAATCGGGCGAAGTCTTCGGCGTAGATCCTGACACCGGCACGATAGTGTGGGAACGCAGGCTGGGGCATGGCGGAACGCAGGGCGGCGTGCATTTTGGCATGTCGAGCCAAGGCAGCACGGTCTACGTTCCCATCACAGATCTTGCCGATACGCATGATGGCCGCGAATACGATACGTCGATCAACGGCTCTGGCATACATGCCATCAACGCCGCCGATGGGCGCATTCTGTGGCGCAATCATGCGGACAATATTTGCGATGGCGAACTCTATTGCGATCCGGGCATTTCCGCTGCGGCAACCTCTGTTCCGGGTGCGGTTATTGCTGGCCATCTTGATGGCAGGCTGCGTGCCTATGACAGACGCACTGGCGATGTGCTGTGGGATTACAACACCCGCCAAGAGGTAGAGACTGTGACCGGAGCAACCGGGCGCGGCGGCGGCATGAGCGGTCCCGGCCCAGCAGTCTATAACGGCCATGTGATCGCCAACAGCGGCTATGGCCTGTACTTCCACTTGCCGGGCAACGTACTGCTCGTGTTCGAGAAGCAATAGGAACCCCATGAACTTTCAGCTTACTGATGATCAGCGCGAGTTACAGGACGCGGCGCGCCGCTTCGCTCGCGAAGAATTGCCGGCAATCGCGAATGAGTTGGAGGCGACAAACACGCCTCCTTCGCGCGCGTTGGTGAAGCAATATGCAGAGCTGGGCTTTCTGGGCATGAACATCCCGGAAGAGCTTGGCGGCATGGGGCTGGGCAATCTGGAAGCGCTGCTGGTGCTGGAGGAATTCGGCAAGATTTCTTCTGCCGTGGCCTTCCCGATCTTCGAATCTGCCGTTGGTCCGGTTCGGGCAATCGAACGCTTTGCAGGCGACGCTCTGAAGCAGCGCATCGTGCCCGCTGTATGCAGCGGCGACATGGTTGTGGCCGTCAGCATGTCTGAACCCGATGCCGGCAGCGCGCTGACCGATTTGACAACCCGCGCTGTCGAGGATGGCAATGATCTTGTGCTGACCGGCACCAAGCGCTGGTGTTCCGGTGGAGGTCACGCGGACGGATATGTCGTATATTGCCGGATGTCGGATGATCCCGGCGCGCGCGGCATTGGCGCGGTATTTGTTGAAGCCGATACGCCGGGACTAAACTTTGGCCCGAATGAGGAACTGATGGGGTTTCGCGGCATCCCTTCATCGGATCTGATGTTCGATGAATGCCGCGTGCCCAAGGAAAACGTCGTGGTGCCCGCAGGCGGCTTCAAAAAGCTGATGGAAGCCTTCGATCTGGAACGCTGCGGCAACGCGACCATGTCCATGGCGCAGGCATCTGGCGCGTTGGAAGACGTCATCGAATATGTTCAGGAGCGCAAGCAGTTCGGCAAACCGATTGTCGATTTTCAGGCAGTGCAGTTGAAGCTGGCAGAGATGCAGATGCAGGTGGACGCGGCGCGGCTGCTGATCTGGCGTGCGGCGTCCAATGCGCAGGATGGCCTGCCTTCCATTCAGGAAAGCTCGATTGCCAAATGCTTTGCCAATTCGATTTCGCGCGAAGTCACCGGTAATGCTGTGCAGTTGATGGGCGCATATGGCTACAGCAAAGACTTCCCGATGGAACGCCGGATGCGCGATTCATGGGGCTGGGGGATCGCTGGCGGAGCGATTGATATCCAGAAGACAAACATCGCCAGCGCCATGGTGGGCCGCCGCTTTAACCAGCGCGCCTGACATGGGTTTGGAAGTAGTCGCGCAATCTGAAGACGTTCCGTTGAACGGCACTTTCGTTGTTGCCCATGGCGACGAACAAGTTCTGCTGGTGCGCACTGCATTCGGAGTTTTCGCCGTCGAAAACCGATGCAGCCATGCCTATCAGGAATTGCATGGCGGGAAGGTCAAGAAGGTGATGATCTTCTGTCCGTTACATGGGCTCGGCTTCGATCTGCGAAACGGGTGCCCCAAAGGCAATTTGACCGATCAACCCATTAAGGCGTGGAAGTGCGAGGAGAGCGATGAGGGAATTGCTGTCGATCTCGCCATACGCCTCGATCCCGCTGGAGAGTAGTTCATGCGCGTGCTTCACCTTGATGCTAGCCCGCGGGCCAAGCGGTCCCGATCTCGCGTGGTGGCGGAGCAGTTTCTGGATGGGCTGCCAGCGGCGGCCAGTGTGACCAAAATTGACCTTTGGGCAATGGACCTTCCGACGCTTGAAGGTGACATGATCGAAGGGCGTTATGATCTGCTGTTCGGCAACCCTGTGCCCGATGATGTTGCCAATGAATGGAAAGCGATTCAGACAATCGCGCAACGTTTCCTAGATCATGACAGCTTTGTGATCAGCACGCCGATGTGGAATTTCGGCATTCCCTACAGGCTCAAACACTTCATTGATGTGGTCACACAGCCAGGGATGACTTTCCGTAACGATGCGGCGGGCAATGTGGACGGGTTGGCCGCTGGCAAACGCGCACTGATCATTGCTGCCAGCGCAATGCCATTCGGGCAGGATGCCTCGCTGGACACGCTCGATTTTCAGGCGCGATATTTGCAGTCATGGCTCGGCTTTATCGGTGTCACGCAGATCGACACGGTAAATGTATCGCCGACATTCGGCACAGACGAAGATGTTGCGAAGGCTATGACCGCAGCAGGCGAAAAAGCCGTAGCACTCGCGCGAAACTGGTAGGGCGCTAGCCCCGCGTGTGCACCAGATTGATGCTTTCAAAATGCAGCACAATCTCGTCTTTCTGATTGCGCATTTCGTAATATCCGACACAGGTGCCGCGCGGCTTTCCGCTTTTTGACGGTTCCTTCGACAGGATGCGCGAAGTCACAAACACCGTGTCTCCCGGTCGCAGCGCATTTTTCAGTCGGAAATTGTCGAAGCCGATGCCGCAAACATAATCGATGTCGGAATTGATCTCGTGATCAAGCTGCCGCCAGATCGCCAGCACATGCACGCCGCTTGCAACCACTTCGCCAAAGGTCGATTGCTTCGCCGCCTCCGGGTCGGTGTGAAACCATTGCGGATCAAACTGCCGGGCAAATTCGACAATTTCCGCTTCGGTAATTGTGCGGCTGGAGGATTTTCGGGACAGGCCGATTTCCAGATCTTCAAACTTGAGCAGCGGGCGCGTGGGCGGCATCGGTAACACTCCTTGGTGGCCCTCATCTTTAGGGCTCCAGCGCAAAAAAACAATCATGCCTGTATGTTTACAAGGCTAGGGGCGATGCTAGAGTGCGCGGATTAAGTGGGTGCATGGTCGAGGATGATTGCAATGGAACGCGCAAGGCATGCGATATTCCAAATGTCCTGGGTGGTGGCTGACCTCGAAGAGGCCGCGCAGCGCTGGCATCGCACCACGGGTGTGGGCCCTTTTCTGGTGAACCGCCATATCGCGATTGCAGAGCCGATGTATCGCGGTAAGCCGGGTGCGGTCGACTTCTCGACAGCCATTGCGCAGGCGGGGCCAGTGCAGGTGGAATTGGTGCAGCAGCATGATGACAATCCCTCCTGCTACCGCGATGTCGTGCCGGCAGGCGAGGAAGGGATGCACCATGTCGCCATCATGGCGAACGACTACGACGCGGCTTTGGCGCATTATACAAAACAAGGGTTTGCAGTGGCCAGCAGCGGCCTCTTTGGCACCGTCCGCTTTTGCTACGTCGATTGCCGAAGCACACTGGGCCACATGGTCGAAATTCTGGAAGACAGTCCCGCCATCCGCAGTTTCTTCGGTGCGATAGAACGCGCGGCAGAAACTTGGGACGGCGACCCGGAAAGTTTGCTGCGCGAGTTGTAGAAGCGAAAACGCTTGGACCGCGCCGATTGGAGAGAGTGATGAGTGACGAAATCTATACGATTGGGAAGCTGCTGAAAGACAGGGCAGGCACCATCGGTGATGGGGATGCGCTGGTCTTCCCGGATCGGCGGCTGAGCTACACGCAATTGTTTGACGCAGCTTCCGATTGGGCGCGTGCGTTCACCGCATTGGGCGTGAAGCGTGACGATCACATCGGTGTTTTGCTGCCAACCTGCCCCGATTTTCTCGAAGTCTATTTCGGCTGCGCACTGCTTGGCGTCGTCGCGGTTCCGGTCAATGCGCGGTATCAGCCGGGGGAGCTTGCCTATCTAACCAAAGACGCTGCGCTGCGGTTGATGGTGACGACGGGAAAGGTAGCGGACTCGGTCAATTTTCAGGAGCGTTTGCACACCGCTCTGCCCTCGCTTGAGACCGATCAAGATCCCATGGCACTGGAGCTGGCTGAAGCACCCGATTTGCGGCAGATCATCTGCCTGGAAGAGCAATGCAGCGCTTCGGTCTTGCCGCGTAGCAAGGCGATGGAGCTTGGCCGTGAAACGCCGCAGTCGCTGATCGACGCATCCACTGATGCTGTAGAGCCAAGCGATATCGGCCTGATCCTTTATACCTCTGGTACCACTTCCAACCCGAAGGGCTGCATGATCAGCAACCGGGCAATGGTTGGGAACAGCCGCAATTTGGGCAAGCGTTATGAAGTAACGGCGGCTGACAAGGTCTGGTCACCGCTACCCATCTATCACATCGCTGGCATACTACCGATGATGATGGTGATTGATGCAGGCGGTGCCTATCTCACCGTCTCTTTCTTCGAGGCCGGAACCGCGCTGGAAATGCTGGAGCGGGAACGTGCAACCATTGCCTATCCCGCCTTTGTGACCATCATGCAGGACCTGATTTCGCACGAACGTTTTGCCAAGACAGACCTGTCCTCCATGCGCCTGATGAACAGCAATTTTGCCGTCCAGCCAGCATGGATCAAAACGGCCATGATAGAGGCGATGCCGTCCATCATCCATGTTGGCACCTATGGGCTGACAGAGGCGGCAGGAACAATCTGCACCAGCGCGCTTGATGAAAGCGAGGACAGCCGCACTGGCAGGCTCGGCGTGCCGCTGGACGAGTGGGAATTGCGGATCGTCAATTTCGAGACCGGAGAGGAATGCGCAACGGGCGAGCGCGGGGAAATCTGCGCACGTGGCCCCAACATGCTTGGCGGTTATTACAATTCACCGGACAAGACCGCCGAAAGCATTCGCGACGGATGGCTCCACACGGGCGACATCGGGTCTCTGGATGAGGCTGGTACAATCATGTTCCATGGGCGCACCAAGGACATGCTGAAGGTCGGCGGAGAGAATGTCGCTGCGGCCGAAATCGAAGGCGTACTGCAAACCCATGAAGCTGTGAAATTGGCGCAGGTCGTGGGCATTCCTGACGAACGCTATGTCGAGGTGCCAGTTGGATTTGTGGAGCTTGCGAGCGGCAAAACAGCAGATCCGCAGGAGCTGATCGAGCATTGCCGCGGCCAGATCGCTAACTTCAAATTGCCGCGGGCCATTCGGTTCGTTGAAAGCTGGCCGATGTCCACTTCGAAAATTCAGAAGTTCCGCCTGCGTGACAAGCTCATGAAGGAACTTGGCCTGGAAGACTGATTAGGTCCGGTCGGACTTGGTCCCGCCGAACCATTCAGGGCGGCCACCCGGCCACACGGTGCCGTTCTGCGCTTGCCCGCCGTCAATCACCAGCAGATCTCCGGTAATGAAATCGCCCGATGGCGCCATCAGATAAACGCAGCCCTCGGCAATATCCCAGACGTTGCCGCGCTTCTTCATCGGATTGGCATCGTGAAAGCGTTCCAGTGCTTCGGGCGGATAGACGCGGAAACCTTCGCTTTCGATCACACCTGGCGCAATGCAGTTTACGCGAATGCCCAATGGAGCCCATTCGGTCGCCAGTGTCTTCGATAAATAGATAACCCCGGCGCGTGCGGCGCATGTATGCGCAGCCTGCGGCATGCCGCGCTCAACATTGGCGACGATGCTGATCACATTGCCGGGTGTGCCCTTTTCGCGCCAGCGCTGCGCCAGTTCTTGCGTCATCCACCATGTGCCGTTGAGATTGAGATCAATTACCGACATCCAGCCCTTGCGGCTGAAATCAATGGCATCCTGCGGGAATTGACCGCCTGCATTGTTGATCAGGTGATCGACCTTGCCGAACCTGTCGAACACGGCATCGTAAAGCGCTACTACGTCCTCTGGTTCGCGGATCGACATGGGAACATGCATGGGGCGACGACCGGTTGCGGCTTCCATACCGTCGCAGGCGGCAAGCAGCTTGTCCTCTGTACGGCCGCAGATAACCACTTCGGCACCAAGGCGGTTGCACAGGAATGCGATGCCCTTGCCAATGCCCGAGCCGCCGCCGCTGACAATGATTACCTGACCGTCCAAAAGCCCATCGCGATAGACGGTTTCCATCGCCGCCAATTCTTCATTGGTGAAGCCGAATTCAGGGCGGCTGTCTTCTGCCGGGGTTACAGGATCGAACGTGTTCAAATGTCCACCCATTCTTCCAGAATAGGTTCCACAGCCAGACCATCGGGAAGGCGGTTCGCGCCGATACGGCGATCCAGCTCTTCATGCCAATGGTAGAGCCGCCGTTCCTGATAATTCAGCGGCATTCCCACGAAGCCGGGCGATTCCAGCGATTCCTGAATTTGCGGGGCGTATTGCAGATCTTCATACAGAATGCGTTCCCAATTGGCGGTACGCTCTTCCCATTTTGGGTGCGGATTCTCGCTATCATGCTCGGGCGCTATCCAGGTTGATACCACGCGGCAGGTGTTCTTTCCCGTAGGCCAGAATTGCAGCAGCGGAATACCGCTGTCGGACGGCGGCATCACGAAATTGGGATAAATCATATAACTGACATTATTGTCGCGGGGTATCTCGGTCACGTTAGGTAGCTTGGGCATACCGATTGTACCGGGGTCCTGCCAGTCTGGTCTGCGATTGGGCGTCACCATGCGGGAATGGCCTTTGGGCCAGAGCACAGCGGTCATTCCGCGATGGTCAAGAAAACGGTCGACGGATTTCTGATGGATGGATTTGAGGTGATAGACCTCCAGAAACGCGTCCAGCAGAACCTTGACGTTACATTCGACTTCGTAGGACCGACTTTCGACGAAATCGAGCTTGTCGAATTCGAACTGCTCAAACTCAGCCGCCATCGGGCCGAGGTGGTCCATTAGCGATTCTGCTTCGGGGTCTTCGTTGACGAAAATCAGCTTGCCCAATGTCTCGCAGCGAACAGGCTTTAACGAATGGCAGGCCATGTCGAAATCGGCAAAATCGCGCTTGTCCCGCACGGCAACCAACTTGCCATCAAGTGTGTAGGACCAACCGTGATACCCGCATACGAAGCCACGGCCATTGCCCGCATCTTCCGTCACCAATGGTGCGCCGCGATGTTGGCAGGTGTTGTAAAAGGCGCGAAATTCGCCGGAAAGGTCACGAAGCACAATAATCGGGGAACCGGTATTGCGGATGAGCATCCAGTCGCCGGGTTCCGGAATCTGGTCTGCATGGCAGCCGTAAAGCCATGCGCGTTTCCACATGAATTCCTGTTCCAGATTAAGAAATTCAGGATCGACGTAGCGACCGGCAGGGATCGAAGGCAGGCGCGGAAAACCCTCTGGCGGTCCTTTTCGTCCCGCCTCCATCGCCATATCCTGCTTTATCTGGGCAGTCTGTGCGGTGTCCATTTCAGATCCCTCAAGCTCTCAATCCAGACCATAACGACGCGGTCACATAAAACAATCATGAATGTTTTTTATTCGCCCATGTAGGCCAATGCAACATAGCGTGATAGGCGGACCGGAACGACTATCGACGAATTGCGACTTGGCCTTCAAGCGCAGCACTTATAAAACACATCGACAGTGTATCGCAGACTTCACAAATCCGTTGGCTGCGCAGCCTGATAACAACACAAGCCATTGGACCCAGCCCATGCAAGATATCTTCATCCTTTCCGGCGCTCGTACAGCCATTGGAACCTTTGGTGGCACTTTGGCAAAGTTCCGCCCCGCAGACCTCGGGACGATTGTCATCAAGGAAGCGCTGGAGCGCGCTGGTGTGGCCGCTGCCAAAGTTTCGCAGACTGCCGTGGGCATCGTAATCCCGACCCAACCGTCAGATGCTTATGTAAGCCGTGTTGCCTCGGTAAATGCGGGCATTCCGGTGGAAAGCACGGCCATGAATGTGAACCGGCTGTGCGGTTCTGGCTTGCAGGCGATTGTATCTGTCGCGCAGGCGATCAAGCTGGGCGAATGCGATTTTGCCATCGGTGCTGGCGCGGAGGTTATGTCTCATGCGCCGCACATGACCAATGGCGCGCGGTATGGCACAAAGCTGGGCGACCTGACTTTGCAGGACGGAATGCTTGGCGCGCTGCATGATCCGTTCGACAATTTCCATATGGGTATCACAGCTGAAAACGTGGCTGAACGCCTTGCGATTACGCGGGAAGATCAGGACGCCTTGGCAGTCGAGAGTCACCAGCGCGCGGCAAACGCAATCGAGCAAGGTTTCTTTGAAGAGCAGATCGTCGCGGTCGAGATCAAATCGCGCAAGGGCGTGACCCATTTCGATACTGATGAACATGTTCGCGCTGATGCTTCTCTGGAATCGATGGCGAGTTTGCGGCCTGTCTTCAAGAAAGAAGGCACTGTAACAGCAGGCAATGCCAGCGGCATAAATGATGGGGCAGCCGCTGTCGTTCTGGCAAGCGGTAAGGTCGTGGAGGAGCAAGGGCTCAAGCCCATGGCCAAAATTCTTGGCTGGGGCCATGCGGGCGTTGACCCTGAAGTCATGGGGCTTGGACCTGTGCATGCGGTGCCGGTCGCGCTGGAGCGTGCAGGTGTGTCGCTTGACGATATTGACGTGATCGAAAGTAACGAGGCGTTTGCGGCCCAGGCCTGCGGCGTCGCAAAGCAGCTGTGTTTTGATCCGGCAAAGACGAATCCCAATGGCTCCGGCGTTTCTTTGGGGCATCCGGTGGGCGCGACCGGTGCCATTCTGACGGTCAAATGCATGTATGAGCTTAAGCGCACCGGTGGCCGCTATGGTCTGATTACGATGTGCATCGGCGGCGGGCAGGGCATTGCGCTGGTTATTGAGAATTGCGACTGAAACCGCTGCATTGAGGCTTGGCCAGTTCGCTGATAGACGCGCAGCATGTCCTCTTGCGATACATGTGTGGTGCGCAACACCGCGATTTGCTCCGGCCTAAATGCTGCCGAGATCGCGCTGCTCAGCAATATCGGGCGTCAGCGGAAGCTCAGCCCCGGCGATTCGCTTGTCTGGGAAGGCGAGGATTCGGTTCTGGTCGCCAATGTCATCGGCGGAATGCTGAAGCTGAGCGCGGGAACGGAAGATGGGCGCGAACAGATTGTTGGCGTGATCTATCCATCCGATTTCATCGGTAGGCCATACGGGCGATCAACCGAATACACAGCCACTGCGCTGACCGATGCGGAGGTTTGCGTTTTTGCGCGGGCTGATTTTGACCGCTTCACCAAAGAACATCCCGCTCTGGAGCACAAACTTCTGGAACGTACGCTCACTGAGCTTGACCGGACGCGACGCTGGATGCTGCTCCTTTCGCGCAAGTCTGCGCAGGAAAAGGTCGCGACGTTTCTTCTGGAAATGTCTGAAAGATTGGCATTGTCTGATTGCGAGGGCGGGGCTGATCCGCAACCATTGCAGAGCTTTGATCTGCCGTTTTCGCGGCAGCAAATCGGCGATGTTCTTGGCCTGACCATTGAAACGGTCAGCCGCCAGATGATGGCGTTGAACCGGTCAGGCTTGATTGCCTTGCCAACGCGCCGGGCAGTCGAAATTATTGACCGGGCTGCGCTGGAAGAAATGTCGCGCTAACGGCTACGGGTGGCGTCAGCTCAGGCGGAGCTGGGAGATATACCGGACCGCAGCATATCATTGGCCAGACCTGCAATTCTATCTGCATCGCCAGCTTCCGACCAAACGGAATATCGCAGACCCAGAAAGACATTCATCCCCATCAGCGCCCAGGCGTGGGCTTCTTCCATGTCGCTTCGGAATTCGCCCGCCGCCTCGCCCTTGCGCAAGCGATCGAGGATGCGGGCCGCAGTCGTTTCGTAATGCTGGCGGAAGCTTTCAGGATCGACGAATTCCGCCTCGTCGATAATGCGGTAGATTTCTTTATGCTCGCGGGCGAAATCAAGGAATGAGTGGAGCGCGGCGCGTTCGATAGCGAAAGCACCGGTTTCCGGTTTCACGGCCTCTCCGGCTTGCTTCGCCACCTGCGCGCTCATGTCCTTCACCAGAGCCCGGAAGATTGCATCCTTGCTATCAAAGTAGGTGTAGAAACTGCCGAGTGCGGTGCCCGCGCGGCGGGTTATCGCGCTGATAGAGGCTTCGTGGAAGCCCTTCTCGCCAAATTCCAGCGCCGCTGCATCAAGCAATTTTCGCAGTGTTTCTCGCCCTCGCGCAGTGCGCGGAGATTTGGCGTGGTCTGCCTCAGCGTCTGGTTGGGGTGCGGCCATAAACGGGCGCTAACGGTATTTGGCGCGGTGCGCAAAGAAAAAAGTTGAAAGGTGGTTCAGGTTTCAATAGTAGGCTTGGCCAACAAGAAGAAATGTCTCTGGAGAGAATCGATGTCGAAAGCCTTTCTGCGGCAGTCCGCTGCCTCCGCGCTTGTCCTTTGTGCCTTGGCCGTGCCAGCGCACGCGCAGCAACAGGACGCACCTGCTGACCCTGAAGCTGAAGAGGCTAACACCGGCACAATCCTCGTCACTGCGCGCCGCCGGGAAGAGCGATTGCTTGATGTTCCGGTTGCCGTCAGCAGCTATGGCGAAGAGGAATTGCAGCGGCGCGGCTCTGTCGACATTACCGATATTGCGCAGATTACGCCCAACACCACTTTGGAAGAATCGCGCGGCACCAATTCCACACTGTCCGCCTTTATTCGCGGTATCGGTCAGCAAGACCCGGTGTCCGGTTTTGAGCAGGGCGTCGGTATCTATCTGGACGATGTCTATCTCAACCGTCCGCAGGCCGCCGTGCTCGACATTTATGACGTTGAACGGATCGAAGTTCTGCGCGGTCCTCAGGGTACGCTTTATGGCCGCAATACCATTGGCGGCGCGGTGAAATATGTCACTCGCGAATTGCCTGATGAAACCAGCCTGCGCCTGCGCGGCACGGTTGGCACCTATGGCCGCGTTGAAGGCGTGGCAACGGCTTCCACACCAATTGCTGACGTGGTGCGGATTGGCGCCTCTGTCGCGCGTCTTTCGCGCGATGGTTTCGGGGAAAACCTGACAACCGGAGAGGAAAACTACAACAAGGATATCTGGGCCGCTCGCGGCACGATTGAAATGGGCGGCAACGGCGAAAGCTATCTGATCCGCGTTTCCGGCGATTATACGCATGACCGTAGCAATGCGCGCGGTGGACACCGGTTGATCCCCGGCGCGGCGTCGGGCGCTCCTGTTCTGGACAATATATTCGACACGCGCGGCGGACTGGTTGATCCGGCTCAGGACGTGGAGGCTTACGGGATCGCCGTGAATGCTCGCTTTGATCTGTCCAGCGCGCTGACCTTGCGTTCCATCACGGCCTACCGTGCCGACCAAAGTGCCTCACCCATCGATTTCGACGCGCTGCCTGCAGTCGATCTGGATGTGCCGGCGTTCTACATTAACGAACAGACGAGCCAAGAGGTTCAACTGATCTGGGACGATGGCGGACGGTTTACCGGCCTGCTGGGCGGATATTATCTGAATGCTGCTGCCGACACGCAGTTCGACGTGCGACTGTTCACCACATTTGGCGGCTTCACGGCTTTCACGCAGGCCAATGTCGATACGGAGACCTTCGCGGTGTTCGGCGATTTCAGCTTCGACATCACCGATCAACTCAGCCTGTCAGTGGGTGGCCGTTACACCTGGGACGAACGTTCCGCGAATATCTTGCGGCAGAATTTCCTTGGCGGCGGTTCTCCAGTGTTTGGCGGTGCAGGTATTCCCTTTGGCGGCGCCAGCACGGATTTTGACGGGTCGGAGGATTTCAACAAATTCACTCCGCGCGTCTCGCTCAGCTATCAACCGACGCCTGATCACAACATCTACGCCAGCTTCTCGCAAGGCTTCAAAGGCGGCGGTTTTGATCCACGCGGTGTTGGCGTGAATGCGCCTGCTGCGACGCCGGGCGCGCCGACCGATGCAGAAATCGCCGACTTCCTGAGCTTCGCGCCGGAATCGGTCGACAGCTATGAAGTCGGCTACAAAGGCAGCCTGCTGGACGATGCCGTCTATGTCGCGCTGGCGGGCTTTTATGCCGAATATACCGACGTTCAGATCCCCGGCTCGGTGGCCTGTAATGTGGGCGGAATCGCTACCTTCTGCGGTGTTGTGTCCAATGCGGGTGCCGCTGAATTTATGGGGCTGGAACTGGAAACCAATGCCCGGCTGGCGGAGGATTTTCTGGGCGAGGGTGATGAGCTACGCTTCATAGGCTCGCTGGGCTGGATCGATGCGGATTACACGCAATTTATCACCAATATCGGCGGCACGCCCACCGATGTGTCGGATTTCCGCGAGGTACAGAACACGCCAGAATGGAGCGGCAGCGCGACGCTGGGCTACACCACACCGGTAGGTGCCGGGGAGCTGTATCTGGGCACCACGGTATCGTTCCGCAGCTCCACCACGCAATTTGAAATTCCAAACCCTTTCCTTGATCAAGACGGCTATGCGCTTGTCGATGCGAGTATCGTTTATAATGACGATAGCGGGTTCAGCATCGGACTGTACGGACGCAATTTGACGGACAAGATTTACCGGACATCAGGTTATACCTTTATCGCGGTCAATCCGGTGACTGGCGAGCCTGTACTGACGGCTGGCCAGCCAACGCCAAACCTTGGCACAGAAGGCACATTGACCGCCTTCCACGGCAACCCGCGTCAGGTCTATCTCACCGCAACATTTGAATTCTGATCGCCTGCCCGGCGATTAGGACGATGACGGAATGATGGAATATCGCGAGCATCGCTATGCCAGCGGTTGCGGGCGGCTTAAACTGTTCGCGCGCGATTATGGGGGGGCGGGTCGGCCCGTGCTCATGATGCACGGGTTGACCCGCAACAGTGCGGATTTCGAACCTTTGGCAGCGCATCTGGCAGGCACTTATCGGCTGATCGTGCCAGACCAGCGCGGTCGCGGATTGTCGCAGGATGATCCTGATCCGGCCAATTACAGACCTGATGTCTATGCGAGCGATATGTTTGCGCTTCTGGCCAGTCTTGGCGTTGAAAGTCCGGCTCTGGTCGGAACATCAATGGGCGGCCTGATGGCGATGGTGATGAATGCGCTGAATCCCGGTGCCTTTCCAGCCATCATCTTCAACGATATCGGCCCTGAATTGGCACATGAGGGCCTTGCCCGCATTGGCAGCTACGTCGGCGGCGGCACTTCATTTGAAAGCTGGGAACAGGCGGCCAGTGCCTGCTCAGCAATCAATTCGCAGGCCTTTCCTGATTTTGTCCAAGAGGATTGGTTGCAATGGGCAGGGCGCACGTGCCGCATCCAGTCAGACGGCCGCATCACATTCGCATACGATCCGGCCATCGCTCAGGGTTTTGCCGATATTAGCGATGGCCCGCAGGCTGATCTCTGGCCGCTGTGGCAGGCGCTTGAAGATATGCCGGTGCTGGCGCTGCGCGGTGCAGTGTCGGACTTGCTTGCGCCCGTTACGCTTGCCCGTATGGAAAAACTGCATCGTGGGCCGTTCAAG
>ENA-ORXU01000712-ORXU01000712.1-marine-metagenome-genome-assembly--contig:-NODE-712-length-34864-cov-5.579987_pt1 | contig 34864 bp, 28 predicted proteins | sample MGYA00237869_ERZ511484 | MGnify/ENA metagenome assembly ERZ511484 | reverse complement strand
CTACCTTCATATAACACTCTTTGGCTAGGGGGGTCAGCTTGTAAGAACAGGGGGGTCAATGCCGCAGGATTATACACAGAGTCACCAAATATCGTATGTCAAGCTTGTACGTGCCCAGCGTCTCGTCCCATCAGCGTATGGCTTAGCATCACAGAAGCCAATGCGGACATACTGCTTCAACTGGGCTTTACCAAAGTACCATAGTCGCACGCATCGTAAGAGTTGCTACAATTAATAGAGCCAATCAAGCAGACTAGCTTTTATCAGCTGCTGCTCCTCTAATGTAAAACCCTAACACCTCCTGTAATTTCATGATAACAGGCAAGACGTCAGTGTAATACGGTCACATCACCGGAAATAATCTCAGGTCCTATCTTGACGACGTAGACGTATACTCCAGTCTGCACATCTTGTGTTACATGCCAGCCCGCAGTAGGGTCATTCATGGGTAGGTCTCGGCCGTGGAAGATTTTATTTCCCCATCGGCTGTAGACTTCGAGCTCATAGGGCAAATCGTGATTGGACTGAGCGTACAGCACTTGATTGCGGAGGAAGTCTGAAGCCGAAGACACCACATTGGCTAGATAGACGGAAGGTGGTCTAAAGCTGATACTTACACTAGCTTGAGCGGTACAGCCAGCCTCATTAGCTACGATGATCGTATAGCTTTGTTCTGTCTGCGAGATTAGAGTAGGAAAGGGACAGGTTTCACAACTCAGAGAATCACTGGGTGACCAGAGATACTGAGACACATCGCCGCTATAGAAGGGTAAGATCTCTATACCGGGCACAAATACAGTGTCTATCGAAGATTCTACATCAACAAAAGGCGACGAAGCAGCATCAATGACAAGGGTACGGGCTACTTCGCAGCCTTGGAAATCTACGGCGGTGATGAGATACTCACCAGCGCTAGTAATGGATGTGATGAGATCAGCAGGCACACCATTAATAGATACAGATTGATGATCTGATAAGATCACGATGCTATCAGAGTTTTCAGAACAGAGAAGATCTGGAAATGCTAGATCTAGTGGATCAGGAGATAATACATCAAGATCAAGACGATGTATCACACTGTCACAGCCAGATGTACTGGTAAGGGTGTCGCTATAGACACCTGATAAAGAAAGTTGTCTATCGCGCCAGGAGAATCTATCACCTTGGCAGACTTGTATTTCTTGAGTAAGAAGCTGAGGTTCTGGCAAATAGACTACAGTGAAGTCATACTCCTGAGTGCATCCGGCTCGATTACTGATGGTGAAGGCGTAGTCGCCAGCGGAGCTAATCGTGCGCAGGAGATCTGTGGATCCATCACTCCATTGGATTGAGACGTTATCAAGATCTTCCAGATTGAGTTGATAGCTATCGCTGTGGCAAAGAGTGACATCAGAGATGCCTGTCAATGACGGTAAATCACTGATAACGATGACATGAGTAGAAGTATCTGCGCACCCGCTATAGGCAATGATGTAGGTAGCAATGATGGTGTCGGCTGATGTAAGATCTATCTGTGCGGGAAGTATGCGCTGGCCGTCATCATCATACCATACACCACCAGACTCACCTGTCCTGATACTATCTAATCGAATGATTGAGTCAGCGACACAATAATCTACTAGACTATTAGGTCCAGCATCGGGTAAAGAAGGTGGAAGGTGTAAGTAAGCATAGGCAGTGTCGCCATGTATCCCGTCCAGCCATCCGAGGACAGCGACTTGTGCAGTGCGTATTCCAGCAGTAGGCGATTGATGATATCGGACATAAGTCACAGCTTCTTGCAGATCTTCAGTAGTTGCATCTGAGAGAGATGTCAACACTAAATGATCCGTACCGCTGCCACGGATATCTGTATTGACGGCTACACCAGAGAGCCACTGATCAGGGGTATGATCAAGGATCTGAAATGTGATGCTGTCGAGAAGTCTGTGACTGGTGATCTCGACATCGAGATCTGAGACAGGAATATCCTCAAACTGGCACAGCTGTGGTTGCTCAAAGTCAAGCTCTGGAAGCGAACTGTCGTCTTCATCCAGATCCACGCGTCGTAGACACGTCTCCCATTCTTGAGAGGGATAGTGGCGTATGGCATTAGGTTCGTTTCTGTCAGGGGCAAAGTAGAGGGCGGGATAAGCATAGGTGATTTCACCAGTTTTGACGTCAAGTTCATACCAAGCAGCTTCTAGTTCTTGACCAAGTACAACGTTTAATTGAATATATAACCTTGCTGAGTCGCATTCATCTCTCAGAGAGATCATGGGCTTTTTCCAGATATTGGTTAGATTGTACTCATAGAGAATTTCAGGATTATCTGGATTAGACTTGTTAATCATCCCAAGTCTGTTTTCTCCGTTGACATTATTCGTAGTATAAATGAGTTGTGAGTGATGTTCAACAACACTCATACTCGTTCTAGTCCTGTAATACTCTGTAAAGGCTTGGCCAAAAGAAGGTGGCTGCCATAGCGTATTAAATTCATCAACATCCAGATTATATCGCCCATAGGTAAGTCCTCCCATATAAAACGCCTCTTTTGATTCTTCTCGAAACCAAGTAAATTGATTTTTATTATTCCAAAATCTACTTGTGTTTTCTGGCGTAAGATCGGTTATATGAGTAAGGGCATCAGTCAATAAGTTGTACACATAAAAGTCACCATGATTTTGCAATAAATATATTAGATCATTGACTAAGTCTACATGAAAATCAACAATTTTAGTGTCATCAGGATGCCCCTCTGAGACAGGCAACCGATTTTCATCTATACTCATAAAAAGTTCGTAAGGACCAGTGCGTATATCGCCCTCATATATTTCGTAATGGAAGTTATCTTCTATGAGTCTATACGTCATCTGAAAAGTCTCTTGCCCCTTCATCTCCCAAACGGAGGTGAAGAGGAAGAGAGTGAGAATCATTGATGTTAGAGCGTGTATTATCTTAACCATATCTTTTTGGTATGGATTGAGTTTTCGCTCCGGAATGTCATGAGATAGATTCCCGTGGGGAATATCTTGTTGACGTTAATAGAATTGGCTACCACGGGTACATCATGTCTATAGAGCATGGCGCCACTGAGACTGTACACCTCTAATGTCAGATCAGATGATGACATATCAGATGGAAGTAGGGTCGATTCTCTTGATGAAAAGAAGTTCACATCGAGTTGACGCTGATCAAACATAGGAAGTATCTCGCGAATGTAATAGCCTCCAGAACGAGTAGATATTACATTGGATTGTGATAAGTCAAGTGTGATGTCATCAAGTGTGAGCTCAGGAAGGAAAATGATGGGGTTTTTAGAATCGATTGCGATGCCGTCCATTTCCTCACTAAAGTCCCAGTAGCTAATCTGTATACCAGTTTTAAGAATCGAAGTCTCGATACGGGAATCAACTACATCAACACCTAAAGTAGAAAATAGGTTAGGCGTAGACAAATGTATATCGAGGCCTATGAGTTGGATGTCATCCGACACGTAAATTTCTACACCATCCTCGTTCTCCTCCATAACAATGGGAAAATCACCTAGGAGATCTCCGTGAACGCAATCATTGCAGGATCCATTAAGGTCACCAAGTGCGATGCGGAAAAAGTCATATTTGGAGCCAAATCCAGGAACATCTGTACAATTGTCGGCATTAATGTCCTCTAGAAAATAATCGTCAATAGGAATAAATCTGCACCAATCTATATCTGGATCTTGGCCAGTGAGTTCTCGATTCATGTCACCAAGATCGCTGGCATTAAATATGCCATTTCTGTCTACATCACCGGCAATAGTATAGTAAAAGTCTGTATAACCATCCTTTAAGAGCTGCTGCCCTAGGGCAACGTCTGCATTATTCAAACCACATGCGTCTTCACATTCCGCTGAAGCACATACTAAGTACGGACCATCTTCACAAGTATTACACGAATAATCGCCATCTGAATCTGTAGTGGTTGCACAAATTTGGAAGAAGCCAGGATTGATTATCACATCAGCACCCTCTATGTCTTGCGAGCTACAGGAGGAATACGCTGCACCTACAGATTCGATATGACCCTCTATGGTATTTGATGTTAGATTGAAGTTAGCACTTGACGGTGAACTTGTCGGGCTACAGCCTGTCGGTCCACCATCATAATCAATATATAATGGCGAGGCTGTGCGCGCTATGGCTCCAAAGTCTCCTGCGGACCCCCCTTCTACAAAGAACCATACTTGCGGTCCAGTGATTTCATCAACAGGCATGTCACTATTTGAAGAATTATGCTCGATTTGAAGATCATTGCCTCCATTAATAATAGTTAGTGTAACCCCACTTAGAGCCATCGTTCCATAGGGATCCTCAAATCCAAAGTCTAAGATTGACAGGCCTGCTGACGATAGTCCGAGTCCAAATGTTATATCCATTTCTTCTACCTCAAGTGTTGTAGAATTGTCCCAAGTATCAGAGTCAAAATGTATCGTGACCAGGACTCCGCTGCCTTCTTCCTCAACAGTGGGATAGATATCTAGGTCAGTAGGACATGGCTGAGCGCTTAAAGTTTGCGAAAAGAGGAACGAGATAAAGCAGAGGCTTATTAAGATACTTTTATGTAAAAATCGTTGTGAATAAAAACGACAAAGTGGTAGAAGTGTATTCATTAGAATAAGTGTTAATATAATGTGAAAAAACACTTTATTATGCCAATATAGCATATTTTGTGATATCCAGGCGAATTTTTCATCACTTTTTTGAAAAATGGGTGTTCCGAGATCTCTTTAGTGTCGACCAAAATTTACCTACTTGGTGTGATTTTTCAACAGTAATTTGTGTTTTATCTACCATTATCATTTTAGCATGTGGTTTTATTTGACGTGGGCTACAGGTAGAGGTTTATTAATCAATCCAGAGCAAGAGCTTCTGTAAAACCTCTTCTTGCTGGCTGGCAGATAAGTCCTTGATCCTCGTAGTATGTCCTGCCTTCGCTTTAGCTATGTAGACGGAGCGATGCTGAGCACGGGGAACATAAGCGCAGGCCGCCCAAGGATCATAGGCGCCATGTATATAAATCATGCGCTTTCCCTTGCGATCTAGACGCTTGATGATACCTGGCATATAGTTAGTGTCATACGCAAGAGATACATCATCTGGTCCAAAATCAATATTGTGATAGCTATCAGCAGGGTCTGTAAGAAGATCCTCAAGGTGGTCTGTGATGAAACCGTAGTAGCCATTCTCTGTGACAAACTGATAGAAGGCCGGCAGGTAGTACTCATAGGAGGCATCACTGTAGAAAGAGTAGCTCACGATTGCTTCTAGATAATTGAAGGCTTCTTGTGCGCTCGCATCTGCACTAGGAATACCGTCGCACTCATGTGCATACTGCCAGAAACTAAAAGGAAGCTCAAGGACTGCATACTCATGTGCACGCCTATGATCGACATGCTTGAAGGAAAGATCTTGAGCTGTGGCCAGAGAGTCAATGAGCGGCACTATCTGATCCGTCAGGCTCAGTGCTCTTCTCTGGAATTCCTGGAGAGCAGCACGGCACTCATCGGACCCTACTTCGAGGAGGTGCTGATCCATGCGGTCATCTTCTTGCGCATAGGGCATAGGGCCTACGTAGGAGACAGTTGCGCATACATCTTTGGGATAGCGAGCTCTATAGATGCAGGCGGTCGTACCGCCCTTAGAAATTCCAGTAGAGACCCAGTCACCCTTGTAGATCTTGCCTAGCGCTCGCCTGATAAAGTGAAGATCATCGGCTGCTTGATCGTTAGTTAAGAGTGACCAATCATAATCTGTGGGTACAGATTTGCCATAGTATCGATATTCTACAATCACGAGATTAGCTTCTAGCATATCTGCAAGCTCGTGAGGACGCCAGCTGCCTGCGTAGCCGCTCGTGACGTACACTGTGGGAGCATCTAGGCTGCGATGACCTATCCATATGCGCTGATAGAAGGAATCAATCGCTCGTGTATCATGATCTTGATCTTGGAGGATACGTAGTTCTAGTACTTGCTCATAGTCATCAGGAGTAGGTAGGAGGGTGTACTCTGAGAAGCTGAGATGCTCGCGGAGCTGATCTACTAGTTCGGTAGCTTGGGCGGTGCTTGGAGTGAAGCCTAGGGAGGCAAGTAGCAAGCTTAAAGAGAGTAGAGATAAATACTTGCGGAGGGTAGCGTAGGAGTAGGTCATATGGGGGTAAGCTAGATGGACTGTAAAGCTCAGTGCTTTCGCACAAAAATTAAAAAAGCCGACTCCACAATCTGTGAAATCGGCTTTGATGAGGTCGGGAGCGGATTCGAACCGCCGTACAAGGTTTTGCAGACCTCTGCCTAACCGCTCGGCCACCCGACCAATTATGATGCTCAGTCATTTGCCAGTCATGGCACACGCCTAAGAGCACAGAACAAAGTTAATAAGAAATCGCTGCTAGGAGTTCATCCATGCAGCAAGAAAAAAAGCCGGGATCATCAGAAGTTGATTGAAGTAGGTTCTCGTCACTCCTCTTTAATTACAATCAGGATTGGTTTATTGTCCCTGACGATCCCAGGCTCAAGGTTGTAAGTTATACCCTTTAGGGCTATGGTCTACGACCTACCCCGTTTTAAGGGCGATCGAAGGTATGTAAATTGTATCGTTCTATACAAGAAATTAACGCTTGGCCGTATTTATCATTGGTAGCGTAGCCACAGGTCTTCAGTCCTCGGCACCACGCTGCATAATCGTCTCTTTCATAAGTGAATAACACGGCATACCTATCTCTGTACTTGAGGAATAGACTGTGATCTCTATAGGATTCTTCTACACTCGTATAATTTCTAAAGCAACTCGGTACGAGCTCTCCAGCACTATTTCTATCATCGTCTATGTAGTAATACGTAGGCCCTTCCCATGTCTGCTTGCACTTGATGCCGAAGTGATTGTGCGCTCTACGAGCGAGTATACTGTTACCGGCATTGGTCTCTATGAGGCCTTGGGCCAAGATCACGCTAGCTGGTATGCCATAAGCGCGACTCTCAGCTTGTGCTAAGTGAGAGTAGAGCTGTATGTACTGATTATAAGCGCGCTCCTTATCACTTAGGGGCGAGGTGAAGCTGCTGCTGAGTACAGCGATCAGTAGGATCATGATGTATTTCCCCATAGGATCTTACCATATCCAAAAGTCGTGCCAAGCTATTTCTGTTCTTGCATTTTGCGGACACGCGTAAGGATGGCTTGCTTAGGCATGATGGCGACAGATTTCATCATCATCTTTTGTCCCCAAGATACACCCGCGAGCACGTCGAGTTTGCCATCCATCATGGCTTTGTAGCCAGTAAGAGCAACATCGTGAGCGGAAAAAGCCTGATCAAATAGGTCAGTATTCTCCATATCAGCTCGCTGCGCAAACTCGGTGTCAGTAGCTCCAGGCATGAGGGCGGTTACGGTCACTTTGGTGTCATGCAACTCCTCGGCAATGGCATTGCTGAAGCTAGTCACATAGGCTTTGGTGGCAAAGTATACGGCTTGAAGTGGACCAGGCATCAGACTCGCCGTGGAACTGACATTGAGCACACGACCACTATCGCGCTTTACCATGGCAGGAAGAAACTTACGTGTGATATCTGTGAGTGCTACAACATTGAGCTGGATCATACTGAGATCTGACTCCCACGTACGTTCATGGAACTTTCCTCGCCCACCGAAGCCAGCGTTATTGATCAAATAGTCAATGGTGATACCCTTATCGTCCAAGATCTTATAGAGATCTCGAGCTGCCGACTCTTCTGTAAGGTCCATATCTACTACGAGTACGTCTCGATTGTATTTACTTTCTATCTCTTGCTTGAGCTTATCTAGCTTTTCTTTCCTGCGAGCTACGATGACGAGGTCTCCCGTTTTCTCAGCGTGTATTTTGGCTAATTCTGCGCCGATGCCACTGCTGGCACCTGTGATGAGTGCTGTATTTTTCATAGTTTAAAGCTTAGGTACAAGTGTTACTATGGAATCGTGCGTTTGTTCTAACTCATCGAGGTGATTTACTTGAGTTTATAGCTTGACACACTTTCTAGCGCTCCACGATAGCTTACTCCAAACTCAAGCATGATGCCCGTGGCCTGAGACAGAGATAGATCCATATAGCGAGCACCTAGATGAAGATTGATTGCGTGCCGTCTGATACTCGGTGTATCGAAATAGTAGATAGGTTTATCTTTTGCGATAGTCACAGGGTAGTGCAGCACAAGTCCTGGACTCCATCCTCTTAGCTGTATCCACTCCGGATCATCGACATCTATTCTTTCAGTGATGTTTTGGATCGTGTAGCCTACCTCGGCTTGTACGAGAAATGAACCCAACCATCGGCCTGCAGAGAGGCCGACTATCATAGATGGCGTAGAACTAAACTGTGTTCTACGAGTGTCTAGAGGATAGTCTAGCTGACGCTTGTTAAAGTAGAAATTCATGATGATGCCATAGGACATTTGATCTCGACCCGTAGCATGTACATCCACCTTCATACCACCACCCATAGAAAGATATTCAGAAGGTGTGCCTAGAAAGCGATTGGTCAATAATCCTAGATTGTAGTCAATCTGTCTACCAGAGAGAGTGAGCTCTTCAAAATCATCTATATCCGTTTGGCGATAGGATTGCATGTAGCTATACTGGTTTGCGCCCAGGCCAGTGCTGTATGCAGGATAGGCGATTTGCAGAAAGTAGATAGATTTTTCTGGTATTCCATTGCGCACTCGAGGAGAGAATTGACCGATTTGCTGTGTCCTTAATCGAAAACTATCGAGTACTGCAGAATGAGAGGTTCCGTTCACCTCAGATAGCGTGGGGTTTCCTTCTTGACTGATGACAAATATGAGCTCTAGTAATACGTCGTTGATACTGCGGCGTATCTCTGGCGAGAAATCTATTCCGTAATACTTTGCAGCCAGTTCTGTGGGATCCATAGGTGGAGCCACTTCTTGATAGCTAGAATCGATCTGCTGTGCGGCTATGGATGAACACAATGTGATGATGAATATGAAGCAAATCGTACAACGAATCATATGAAGTGAATTTACTTTTATTGGAATAGTAAGATAAAACAATCGACGTGAATGACACTATGGTCAAGCCTCTTTTCTATGCCTGTGGTCGATCAGGACGTAATAGCTACATAGTTACAGACTTCATTATCATTCAAAAAAATGGTCTATGTGATTTTTACCATTGTCATAAAAAGGAGCTATAGGAAACATTGTTTTGATGTGGAAATTTGGAAAATGAGTAGGCTTGAGATGGTTTTCTATTTTTAAAAGGGAAATATCCTGAGTTTACGATAATCAGGAATTTTGATCATGTAACTTTTGCCATTGCCGCAAAAGTCACCAAAAGGTCTAGTCCTGCGAAAGGCGCTTTGCTTTCCCGCTAGATCCTCAGCTCACCTACGCCTGCTCGTGGATGCGAGCATCCAAGCCGCGACGGCTACGGTTCGCCGCGCGCTGGTCGCTGGACGTCTAAAGGAGAGGACGTGGTGCAATGGAAATAATTAGTTATTGAATGCTAGTACATGTGGAGCTTATTGAAGCTTTGGGATTAAGGAGCTAGGCGCGATTTATCGCGTGATGAAGATTGCTCTGTCTTAGGTCACGCTGCGCCAAAGGGATGGAAATATGATCTGCGCATCAGAATCAAGACCTTATATGCTTTGTTTTCTGAGATGAGTTTTCTTCCTCTAACTTTGGCTGACAAGCCTCATGTCTTATGGCCAGTAGCAAATCGGGTGACCTTTACAGCAGGTCAAAGAAAGTCCTACAGAAAGATCCAGTTCTATCAGATATCATGTCGCGCCTCGTGGAGCTTCCTGATAGACGGCAGGTACACGGTTCCATATGTAGAGGACTGCTGTCTGCGATCATAGGGCAGCAGATATCTCTACAAGCTGCAACTTCTATCAGGGAGCGATTTACCGCTCTCTATGATGGTGACTGGCCGAGTCCCGAGCAAGTGCTGACAACAGATGTCGATGAACTGCGAGCTGTGGGTCTGTCCCGGAGCAAGGTAAATTATGTACGCGCTGTAGCGGAGTACCTAAAGGAGCATACTGAGACAGAGCTACGAGCACTGTCAGATGAGGACTTAGAACATAGCCTTCTACAAGTGCGAGGCGTAGGACCATGGACGGTACGTATACTTATGATGTTCACGCTACATAGGACGGATGTACTACCACTAGGTGATCTAGTGATTCGTCAGATGATAGCGCACCATTATGATCTCGATCTAAAGGCCAAGGGCTTCAAGAAACAGGCGCAGAAAATAGCGGAGGCATGGGTGCCCTACCGATCGCATGCGTGTTTCTTGCTTTGGGGAAGTTATCGACAGATGAAAGAGGAGGGGAAGTGAGGTTATGTATTAAGTACTCTGGAAGATGGTGTGCAGAGAAGAAAGTTGATAGTGAAGAATGGAGAGTACTCATTTATACACGCCGTTCCTTTACAGGGCGAAATCATTGGTATGAAGCATGGAAATCATAAATTCATGACAAAAAATAAAACAACCCAAACAGAAGTAAACGTCATTGACTTCATTAATTCCTATGTAGATAAAGAGCAGAAAAAGGTTGATAGCATACAATTGATAGACTTAATGCAGTCTTGGTCAGGATCTGGGCCCAAGATGTGGGGACCTACAATTATTGGCTTTGGAAGCTATCACTATACTTATGCAAGTGGACATGAAGGTGATGCGCCTATGCTCGGGTTTTCACCGCGCAAGGCTCAGTTCTCACTGTACATTTATTCTAAGACCGACAAAAGTGAAGAGTTACTTAAGGAGTTTGGCAAGTTTACGGTGGGCAAGTCCTGTATCTACATTAAGAAGCTATCAGATATAAATATTGCTATTTTGGAACAGCTGTGTATGGAAACGATAGACTATCTTAAGGAGCATCATGAGTGTGCTTGTAGGAAGTAAAATCGGCGAGGTGAAATGTATATGTTATGCTTGAAGTGTGGTGACGCTGTAAGATCTTTTTTCAAGACGATTTTGCTTTGTGCACGGATTAATACTTCAGTAGGTAAGTAACTAGGCATCAGCGACAGAAAAGCAGGTCACTTGACGACACAAAGCAAAGGGTATTAAATAAGTATAGAGAAATGGCTAGAGTAATAGCTTCATTGGTAGTTATATTTTTCATCACGGGTCCTTCTTGCTCGACGAGGTCATTTCAGCAGAATATTGGGATAATTCCTCCTATCGATGACTTTTATGGTAGCGTTGATTCCATTGTAGGCGCAACTATGAATCAATATAATATTCCTGGTCTTTCTATAGGCGTGGTCAGAGACGATTCAATTTTATATGCGAAGGGTTATGGTGTCAGGAGTATAGCGAGTAATGAGGTAGTAACTGAAAATTCTGTTTTTCACACTGCTTCCATTAGTAAGATATTTACTGCCATAGCCATCATGCAACTTGTCGATCAAGGTAAGTTGGCTTTAGATGATAGGTTAGTGGACGTTCTCTCAGATTTAGTTTACCGTGATGATAAAGTCGAAGACATTACCATAAACCCAATTCGTGCATTAGGCTTCGTAGCGAGAGCCGCAGGTGCGATAAGATGAGGTGTTTCTCTGACAAGGCATAGCGAGCTATGGCGAGGAAGATAAAGACCTGATCTTGAAGCAGATGTGGCTCGCAGTAGAAGCAAAGCACAATGGTCATATCACTCCACTAACTTCAAGCCAAATGGACGAGATTTACCCGTAACAAAAACTTACGCCAACGTCACTCATGATATATCGCCTATAGTCCTGACTGAGCGTCAGTTACATCACTGAAAAACTTTTACCTAAAATCCTAATGCACGAATTGGGATAAAGCAATTATTGAATCACACTTCAGGCATACCTGATGTCCGCAACTATCATTGGGAGAACAAGAATCAATCTGAATCTATTCTTAAAGAATATGTAGTAGGATTAAATCTTTCACTTGACACGAGTCCTGGAACAGAATATCGCTACAGCAATTTGGCAAAGGATATTTTAGGTTACGTAATACCCATTTCGTGCATTCGGATTTATTGATGGGTTCATCTTTTTACATAAAGTCCATGTTTATAGAGACTTATGACGATTTGGAATAATCTGCGAGTGTAAGTTTTTCTTACGGAAAAAATTACTTTCTTAAAGGGCCTCTAATTCATATGTCAACTCTCGTCAGTTTACTTCGCGCCTAGCGTCTATCTGCTTCAGCCTCAGGCCCTTCGCCTTCTCGCCATAGCACGCTATGACTCGTCGGCGGAACACCTGACGCTCTTGCAGATAATCACTATCCATCGAAGCCTAATGCACGAATTGGGTAATAGAGAAAGTTAGTGGTTCTACTTTTGATGATTACTTGATGGAGAATCTTTTGCGCACAAGCGACATGCGTAATAGTGATTTTCGCTATTTTTTAATTCCAGATTATCTGAGGACTTCGCCACGCTCAGAGAATAAGCTAACGGGAGCTGTCTATGTGAGAAAGACATATCCGTATACTAGGGAACACGCTCCTAGCAGTACCTTAAACTCCTCTGCTAAAGACCTGAGTAAGTGGATGACATCTTTTCTTTATTCCTTATCTGATTCTACTTCGAGTAGTATCTACTCAGCAATGATGAGACCTTCATTTGATCTATATCCACACATCGGTCTAGGGTTTCAATTGAGTGAGCTTAACTCTGAGAGGACAATCGGACACTATGGCGGGGATCGGGGCTTTAGGAGTTATTTGCTTATGATACCAAGTAAGGGGATAGGATTGGTCATGCTAGCTAATTGTGACTACAATGAGGACTTTAGACAAGAAATACTACATCCCATAGCCAAGCTAATGTTATCGGAACAGGAAGAGTAGGATTCCATCCAAGTTGTGGATAGTGGATTATCAAGATGGGATTGATAAATTTCGCTGTCTTATTGTGTAGGTACTGTGTACACGAGCTGTGTTCTTTCTTGCAAGTCACAAGTGAAATCATATGTGTCACAATAGCCTAAAGAGTCTCGGGATGACCATCTTTACTACATGAAGTCTCTGCCAGAGCGCATCGTGCTACACTATAAAGGTCACCAACCGGGCCCTCTCATCATCATCATGGGCGGTGTGCATGGTAATGAACCGGCTGGGATCCATGCACTCAGAGAGGTGCAAAGAATGCTAGACTATGAGCCAGAGATGAACTCTGAGTTTAGATTTTGCGGGCAGGTGGTAGGAATGATTGGTAATCTCAGAGCTGTAAGCATAGGAGAGCGGTATATCGATGTAGACCTCAACCGATCATGGTTAGCTCATCACTTAGAGCAAGCCCTGGGTGACGAAGATGATTTTCTGCTGAGTGAGGAAAAAGAGATGCGCGAGATTCTCACCACTATTGATGGACTTATTGACACCTATAAACCGGAGAAGATCTACTTGCTCGATATACACACCACATCTGCTAAAGCAGGCCTATTCAGTATAGTCAGCGATGATCCTGAGAGTCGTCGTATAGGTATGGACATGCACGCCCCCGTAATACTTGGTATGATACAGGGTATACAGGGCACTTTGATGAAGCACTTTACAGATAGTTACAGAGATATACCTGTGGTGACGGCAACATTTGAAGGTGGACAGCATCGAGAGCCCAAGTCAGTAAGTAGAGCTGTGAGTGCGATCATCAACTTTATGCGATCAGCATCCGCTGTCTATCCGCATGATGTGGAGTCTAAGCACGATGACCTGCTTCAGGCAGATACGGCCTATTTACCCCGTATGGCAGAGTTAATCTACTCTCACAAGATTCAGCCAGATGACAGCTTCCGCATGAGGCCAGGTTATAGAAATTTTCAGTCCATCTATTCGGGCGAGCATCTAGCTGACACGATCGATGGACCTGTGCTAGCTCAGTATGATGGCCTCATCCTCATGCCGCTTTATCAACGCAAAGGAACAGATGGCTACTACATCATCAAAGAAATAGACTCACGTGCAAGTAACTGAAGACATGATGCACCAAGCCATGCAACTCTGCGAGCAAGGCACTTTACCAGCAGACCTTCCACAGGAGCAGTATGAGCTCTATCTAGAGCACGTAGGCTCAGAGCTACTTACAGAGGACGACCAGCGTGCACTAGACTATGTCCTCATTAGTCTATGGACGGCGATGCAGGGCGCAGACATGACACCGAGCATAGATCCTGCCGTCATGGATGAGCTGAGCGATCAGCTATGGAAGGAGTATGAGGTGAGCTTCGATCAGGATCTATCAGCCTATATCAATCATTGCTTCCAAGAGTGCGAGGAAGAGGAGATGCTCGCTCTTATAGAAGACAGTCTTCCAGAGGATGACGCCAAGGAGCCAAAGGCTCTCTTCTGGATGGCGGCTTATCAGCTGGTCATGAGTGCTGACTGAGTCAGCCAACTGCGTTACCATACTCTTATACTCGGTTAAGGATCTGTCAATGTGCTTGATAGATAGAATCAGGGTGCGCATCTTCGCTGGACATCAGATGACCCACTCGCATGAAAACTCCTTTACTCTACACCGCTGTCTTACTATGCCTTCTAGGACTCAGCTCCTGTAATGATGATGACTGCTTCCGGGGCTCTCGATTCTCTATTTCAGAGAGTCGACCTACTAGTGGATTTGATGGAGTAGATATCCGCGACGGCATCGATGTGGCTATCTATGCAGCACCATACTTTGAGATTGTCGTCACTGGTGATGATAATATCGTTCCCTTCATTGACACTGATGTGCGTGGAGGAACGCTAAGAATCTCTATGGACGGTGGATGCTATCAGGATTATGATGCCTTTGTGGAGGTCTACATGCCAGAGGTCGTCTATATCGAGACACGACAGGGAAGTGACGTACTAGTAGAGGGCTACTATGGCCAGCGTGAGCTTACCGTGGATGCTCGCGGTACAGGCGACGTGACACTCGTGGGCTACGTGGACGAGCTATTCCTAGATAAGAGCGGTACGGGAGAGATCTATGGCTATGGCCTAGAGACGCTTATCACCTATCTTGATAAGAAGGGGGCTGGTGACCTAGAGATCCTAGCACTGGACGAGATCGTGGGAGATATGAGTGGCACGGGAGATCTATATTATCGGGGATATCCTGCGATCAGCCTGGAGAAATCTGGTGCTGGCGATATCATTAATGACAACTAGAGTGTCTTGAGATACTCCAGTAGATCTGATCGATCCTGCTCGGATAGTCCGTCTCCATACGTGTGTCCTTGGTTGCTGTATCCCAGGATAGCAGTATTGTAGATATCGGTGCTTCCTGGTGCAGCCTCTATCGTGTGCACCCATCCCACAGCGTCCTGGTCATAGTCGCGCGCGGAGAAGTCTCTGGACCAGTAGTCTGGCCGAGTGGAGCTTTGTAGGAGGGCTGCAAGGGTAGGTACAGAGCCATTGTGCAAGTAGGGGGCTGTCGCCCAAATGCCATCTAGAGGCGGAGCCACATAGCCGAGCTCAGCCGAGCGATAGTCATCATATAAGCTTGTCTCACCGATCCAACTCGCATCTATCCACGACAGAAAATCAGGTTCTTCGATAAAGTACCTGGCATAGGCTGCGTCAGTACCTATCTCATCCATGTGTACAAGGAGATTGGGGTAATCATCTGACGTCCCGTGGCAGGAAGAGCAGTGGAACTCATAGACGCTTTTGCCCGAAAGGGCGCTCACCTCATCAACAGCAAAAGGATAGGCAGGCGCATCTAGCTCTTGGATCCATGCCAGGATATCATCAAAGTTGCTATTGATCTCATCAGCTTGGTCCTCATCCGTCACACCCACTACCATGGCTTGCTGAAGTAAGCGGGTAAAGTCTCCTCGACCCATACCATTGTAGTAAAGAGCGTTCTTCTTGTCTACATTCCATAGAGGCGGTACATCAGAGAAATAGCCTTGCTCCGGAGGTGTAAATGTGGGCTCATCTAGCCAGGTCATATCCTGAGGATCACGCTGAGATACGGCGGCCTCTTCTATCCTGAAAGCAGGGTTAAGACCTACAAATGGCGTCACACTATACGGTGAAATGCGACGTGTGCCCAGGTAAAATGGCTCAAAGGCCTCGTACTCTGGACTGTCCTCTCCGTGTACTGCTATGACAAACGACCTCAATAATTCGGAGCTACCTGTCATATCATTCGTGAAGTCTGCATAAGAGTCGCCCAAGCCCACGATGTACTCACCATTAAGAGTAGAGGCGTGGCATCCCAGACAGTTGAGCCCACCTACCACTCGTACACCGTTCTGCGCATCAAATGCTGTAAACTCAGGGGGAATGATAGCATTGTCACCGCTCCGCTGCAGGATGTTTTCCTCGTCTCTGAATAGATTAGTGTACACGTCATAGGGTATTCCACTGCCTACATAGTCACCGGTGATGAGATACTCATAGCCACGCTCAGCGTCGCCAGATGTTGGCTGTGGGCTGGCCTCTATGGCTGAAGTGCCTGGCGGCAATGGTCTCACGGGCTCTGGATCCTCTGGTCCATCGCGATCGCAGGATAGCATGAAGATGGAAGTCATGGCTATCAATAGATATGATAGATATCGAGAAGCTGATCGGTCGGAGTGAATCATCGAATGGAGTGTTAGAGTAGAAAGATACAACGATATCATCTTTGTAAAAAATAGGTAAGTGATGAGTGAAGAGGCATACTGGACACAGCGATACGAGGAAGGAAAGACAGGCTGGGACATCGGCGCTGTGAGTACGCCGATCGCGGAATATGTAGATCAACTTGAGGATGCTAAAGATTTACGCATCCTTCTACCAGGTGCGGGGAACTCCTACGAGGCACAGTACCTGCATGAGCAAGGCTATCGCCACGTGTACGTGATGGACATCTCTAAGCGACCACTGGACGCGCTGATACGACGCGTATCAGACTTCCCACGGGAACATCTCCTCCACGAGGATTTTTTTCAAAGTAGCGGCACCTTTGATCTCGTGCTGGAGCAGACGTTCTTCTGCAGTTTTCTCCCTACGAGGGACAATCGTAGAGCTTATGCTCGGAAGATGTCTGAGCTGATACGACCAGGTGGCAAGCTGGTAGGTCTATGGTTTGATCACACACTGGATGTGGATGGTACCAGGCCATTTGGCGGAAGCCGTCAGGAATATATCGAGTACCTCCAGCCCTACTTTGAGGTGAGGACCATGGAGCGCTGCTATAACTCGATCAAGCCTCGGCTCGGGAAAGAGCTCTTTGGAGTTCTTGTACGCAAGTAGAACTATCTGGAGAGCCTTAGCAAAGATTCGTAGTGGACGAGGCATCTGTTATACATTGTTAAGTCACTGATAGTCAGGAGTTGCGTAGATTTACTTTTATCTACGTGAAGAGAAGACTTATCGGTATTGCGGTGCTCATGATAGCATCGATCGTGGCCATCATATGGTTGCAACTGCGCTGGCTAGACGGGAGCTACCAGCGAGGTAAGGACCAATTTGATAAATCGGTAAAAGCCGCGACCATGCGCGCCTTTGATAAGGAGCGTAGTCGTGTGGTCTCCAAGATTATGCGCAAGGGCCTCGACAAAAAAGAAATCCGAAAAGCCATCTCCTGTGAGGAAGGGACCATGACCATCTCGGACGAAATCTCCTGGCTAGGTGACTCTTCTGTGCAGAATATCTATGTGCTCTGTGAAGAAGGTGACAGCGCCTACCAGCAAAAGCTGGAGCTGACCTACGATAAGCGATATATCAGTAGTACAGATATGGACTCAGTCCAGATGAGCAAGGTATTTATGGAAGCATATCGTGAAGCCACAGAGGCTCCCATAGATATAGTAGCAGTAGAGGAAAATCTCGCAGCGGCTCTGAAGAATGGAGGCATCACGCTACCATACACTTTGCGCTTCTTTCCGAGCTACGATCCACGGGTAGCACAAGTGTCAGTAGATGAGCATGTATTTAAGCTTGGTCGAGGAGCTGCTTCTATTGTCTTTTCTGGTGAGAAAGGATTTCTCTATCGACAGATGTGGTTATCAATTCTGAGCAGCTTTCTTCTCAGTGCATTGCTCATACTTTGTATGGCATACATGCTCCACACCATACTGCGTCAGAAAAAACTCAGTGAAATTAAAAATGATTTTATCAGCAATATGACGCATGAGCTTAAGACGCCTATCAGCGTCATCGCTGCGGCTAATGAAGCGATGAGACACTTCCATGTACTCGACGATCAAGAGCGCACAGATAAGTATCTCAATATATCTAAGAACGAACTCGACCGCTTAGCCCTCATGGTTGATAAAGTGTTACAAGCTGCACGATTTGAAAAAGAAAAAATACAGCTCCGACCCGAGCCTGTAAGTATTCCCGACCTCTTACACATGGTTGTCGAAAATCATAGACTTAATAGCAATAAGGAAATTAGATTCCACTTGCGCAATGAGCTGGCCATGGATAATCTGTCACTCGACCGCATGCACTTCAGCAATGTACTCAATAATATAATTGACAATGCCGTAAAGTACTCTGGAGAGCAAGTAGAGATAAATGCAGAGCTTAAAGAACTAGACGATAATGTAGTCATCCGCATCTCCGATAAGGGGCGTGGCATGAAAAGCGAGACAGTGAAACACCTGTTCGAGAAATTTTACAGAGAACCTACAGGCGATGTTCACAATGTCAAGGGCTTTGGCCTAGGCCTGCACTATGTCAAGAATATCATGGATCTCATAGGTGGTAATATCGGAGTGAAAAGTCAATATGGCCAAGGCAGTGAATTTACCTTGTCTATTCCTAAATCAATAGCGTAAATGAAAAGAGTACTACTTGTAGAAGACGAAAAATTGCTGGCGGAAATTATGTCAGAGACACTAGAAAGTCGGGGCTTTGAAGTGCACCGAGCGCTAGATGGTCAGAAGGGACTAGACAAGTATAGAAAAGTGGAGCCCGACATCTGCATACTTGATGTGATGATGCCAGAGATGGATGGTTATGCATTAGCTAAAAAAATTCGCCAAGAAAATGCTGCGGTTCCCATCATATTTGTGACGGCTAAGTCGCAGATGGATGACTTAAAAAAAGGATTTGAAGTAGGCGCTAATGATTATTTAAAAAAGCCCTTCAGCATAGAGGAGCTCATCGTAAGGATGAATGCGCTTCTGTCGCGAAGCTCTGATCAGATACCTGCTATCACAGAGGATCTATCGGACTGTACCATCGGCCATTTTGATATAGACTTTACGCGTCAGCGTCTCACATGTCATGAGGGAGAAGTCCGACTCACAGGTCGCGAATCAGAAATGCTCAAACTACTTTATCTTAATAGGAATGAGATTACCGACAAGAGTGACGCGCTGAAAAAACTGTGGGGTGATGATAGCTTCTTTAATAGCCGCAGCATGGATGTCTTTATCACTAAGCTGAGAAAACATCTTAAGTCGGATCCTAATGTTGAGATTATTAATATCCGTGGTAAAGGCTATAAACTAGTCTGCTAGAAAATACGCATTCTGAGACCCAGCAGATTACAAGATCTACGAACTTAATCTTATCAAAGGAAAATTTTGACGCGACGGGTTGCACAAGTAGATCCGTCAATCGTGTCAACGAATCAGAAGCTCTGAAGGGGTGCAATGTAATAGGAGAGGACGCAGTCCGCTTTCTGAATACAGTAAATAGGTCGACGTGCTATAATCACCATAAAGTCCGTAATTCTTTTTGTCGAAATCGATGTAGAGTGTGATGATTTCAAAAACGCGAAAGTATAAAAAGTGACAGAGAATTATAAGCCCTAAAGGGGCGCAATGTAATAGGAGTGGACGCAGTCCGCTTTCTGAGTACAGTAATTAAGTCGACGGACGAGAATTTTAAGACAATCGAATGCATTTCCGTCGAAAACCAATAGGAATCTAGTGATTTCAGAAATGCATAAGTTGATAAAATGTCAAGGAATCAAAAGCCCTGAAGGGGCGCAATGTAATAGGAGTGGACGCAGTCCGCTTTCTGAGTACAGCAAATAAGTCGACGGACGAGAATTTTAAGACAATCGAATGAATTTCCGTCGAAGACCAATGGGAATCTAGTGATTTCAGATATACATAAGTTGATAAAATGTCAGCGAATCTAAAGCCCTGAAGGGGCGCAATGTAATAGGAGTGGACGCAGTCCGCTTTCTGAGTACACCCATTTCATGCATTAGGATTTTAGGTAATTGTTTTTCGTCGATATAACTGACGATCAATCAGGACTATAGGCGATAGATCAAGGGTGGCGTTGGCGTAAGTATTTGTTACGGTGAGATCTCGCCCATTTGTCATGGAGTGAGCGGAGTGATATGACCATTGTGATTTGCTTCTACTGCGAGCCACATCGGCTTCAAGATCAGGCACTTTTCCTCCTCGCCATAGCCAGCTATGCCTCGTCAGAGAAGCACCTCATCTTATCGCACCTGTGGCTCTCGCTACGAAGCCTAATGCACGAAATGGGGTAACTGCAATATAAGCCCTGAAGGGGCGACATAAATTAGAAGTGGATGAAATCCACGTCTATATAGAGCGTGGTAGATTGATCGACTGACTATCTATCCTTCTTGCGAGGAACCAACAGTAATATCCAATTCAGCTTGCACTTCGGAGACGCTGCTATAATTACGCAAGCGTCGCTCAAATTCTTGCAGATCTTTTCTCCCCTTTTCTGTAAAGTAGGGATCACCGAGATTGGTGGTGAAAATGAGAGCATTCTCTATACCCTCTTCTACATTGCCGAGGATAATATTTCTACCAAACCAAAAGTGTAGCGTCATCCAGGCCATCTCGCAGAGTTGAGCATAGAGTCCGGGCTTTGGTTCTGGTACTAGAGTGCCATTGCCCACTGCTAAGTATACGATACTCTTGATCGTAGTGATTTCTGTCTGTGATTGCGTCTGATGCATGCGACCAATCCGTGGATAAGCACGCACAATCTCTAGGGTGTCTTGGAAGAAGAAGCGAAAGCGGTACACGTACTCTGCATATACACGGGCAATTTCCATAGGGCTGCTGCCAGAGATAAGTCGCTCAGCTATTGCAGCCATATTGAGGCTGCTGAGCATATACTTGTAGATCTCGAGCATGAGCTCTCCCTTGTTGCGAAAGTGGTAACTGATACTGCCGGGAGAGACAGACATATCACTAGCGATATCCCGTACTCGTACATTGGTGATGCCATGCTTATTAAATAGCTGTATGGCACTCAATATGATTCGCTCGCGCATCTTCATTGAGGCAAAATGTTTCTATGCATGATCAGACTATTCATGATATCTTTGTACAACTGTACAAATTATAGCAGACTATTCGTTCAAAGATAAAAATCACAGCCTTATGAGTGCTAAGTATATGGATATGGATACACTGAAGTTTCAGATGTATCAGGTATTTGGACTAGAGGAGCTCATGCAATCTGAGCTGTACCACGACTATGATCGCGAGACCATAGACATGCTACTCGATAGCGTCAAGACCTATAGTGACCAGAAGCTCTATCCGATCTTCAGAGAGATGGATGAGAACCCAGCACGCTTTGAGGATGGAAAGATATGGGTGCATGACGCAGTGCGCGACCTCTTCAAGACAGGTGGTGAGCTTGGTTTATTAGGATCATTCTTCTCACAAGAGCATGGGGGCATGCAGATGCCGTATATGGCTTATATCGGAGCCTACTTTATCATGGATGCGGCCAACAATCATCTGCCTGGCTATCTTGATCTCACCACGGGATCAGCGCATCTTATCGAGGCATTTGGTACTGATGAGCTGAGAGAAAGATTTCTACCGGGGATGATGGATGGTAGTTCTGCGGGTACTATGTGTCTTACGGAGCCTCAAGCAGGGAGCTCTCTTAGTGATGTAAAGACGAGTGCAGAGCGGAGAGATGACGGCAGTTTTCGCTTAGAGGGACAGAAGATCTTCATCAGTGGTGGTGATCATGATAAGACGGATAACATCATTCACTTAGTGCTCGCTCGTATAGACGGCGCACCTGCTGGGACTAAGGGTATATCACTCTTTGTGGTTCCCAAGTTGCGTAATGAGAATGGCGCGCTTGTGCACAACGATGTTACAGTAGCTGGCGATTATCAGAAGATGGGACAGCGCGGATGGTGTACTACGCACCTCGTATTTGGCGAAGACCAAGACTGTCATGGCTGGCTCGTAGGTAAAGAGAATGAAGGCCTCAAGAATATGTTTCTCATGATGAATGAGGCGCGTATGACAGTAGGGCGTATAGGTGCTGCCTGTACCACGGCAGCTTACTACGCGGCACTTCAATATGCTCAAGAGCGGCCGCAGGGACGCCTGATCAGCAATGACGGTAGCAAGGATGTACAACAGGATCAGACTCTCATCGTCAATCACCCTGATGTGAGACGCATGCTTCTATTGCAAAAGACGGTAGCGGAAGGAGCGCTTGCGCTTGTATTCCAAGGATGCAGGTATAGAGAGCTAGAGCTCACGGCACAGTCGCAAGAGGATAAAGCGAAGTACAAACTGCTCGTCGAGATCCTTACACCCATCATCAAGACCTATCCGTCAGAGATGGGCTACCAAGCGACTAATCAAGGCCTGCAGGTGCTGGGTGGATATGGATTTTGTAGTGAATTCGTCTTGCAACAATACCTGCGAGACATGAGGATTCTATCCCTCTATGAAGGAACCACCGGTATACAATCCATCGATCTGCTAGGCCGCAAGATTCCTATGAAAAACGGTGCAGCACTTCAGCTACTCATGGCGGAAATGCAATCAGCTATCGAGGCAGCTTCTACACATGAAGAACTACGGGCGCCAGCCGCACAATTAGCAGCAAGCCTAGAGCTCACCCAAGAGGTACTCGCCAAGCTCCTACCTTATGCTATGAAAGGTCAGCACAATAGATACCTGAGCGACGCTACCATCTTCATGGAGTATGCGAGCAAGATTGTCATTGGATGGCAGTGGCTATTGATGGCCACTTCGGCTAAGCAATCTCTGGTGACAGGAGACAAGAGTTACAGCTCAGAGTTCTATGAAAGCAAGCTGCACGCCATGCGATATTACTTTAAGTATGAGCTCAGTCGCGTACGTGGCATAGCAGACATCCTCATGAGCGAAGAAACTCCGACGATGGTAAAGGAAGAGGTGCCAACGCTAGTCTGATACCCGATGTCTTAGATTTTCAGAACAGTCCTAGTATATAGTGAGTTATAGGTCAAAGTACAAGTACTATGTGGTCAGACTTCTTACTCTATGCTGTGATCCCCGTTGTCAGTATTAATCTGATAGGATACCTGATGGGCTATTTTCTACAGACTGACAAGTTTACGGATGCCTCCTACAGTCTTTCCTTTCTATCAGTGGTATGGACGTACGTTCTATTAAGCGATGGTGGCCAAGTGCTACTCGTATATGCTCTGCTAGTGACGATATGGGCTCTGAGACTAGGTGGATTCCTTCTGTATCGCATCATCGAGATGGGCAAGGATGATAGATTTGACGAGATGCGATCTGGCGCCTGGAGTTTTGCTAAGTTTTGGATCCTGCAGACAATCAGTGTGCTTATTATCGTGTCGCCTATCATGGTCCTAGGTGACATGGAATGGCAAGTCTTGCACTTCGTCGGTATTGCAATATTTGGTATAGGGTGGATCCTGGAGGCGCGCGCTGACGCGCAGAAATTTTCAGCGAAGAAAAAAGACAATTCGGTGAAGCCATGGGATCTACCAGGTCTGTGGACACGCCTTAGGTATCCTAATTACACGGGAGAGATTATGGTCTGGCTTGGCCTGGCGATCTACTGTATACCATCGATGACTGGGTTGCAATATCTTCTGCTGATATCGCCCGTGTGGATTATCACACTGCTCGTAGGAATCAGTGGTATACCTCTCACACGACAGTCGCGGGAGGAGCGATACGGTGATAAGCCTGAGTACAGAGAGTACCTCGAGCGTACTGATCGATTAGTGCCTGGTGTCTATTGATGACACTCAGTTCTATAGGACACTAGTACCATTGAGCTACGTCATGAGTCGATCTACCTCAATTGGAAGTAGCCTGATCGTCTCGAGATCAGAGAGAAGCCTTACACCCTATTAGTGCATTACACCCATTTCGTGCATTAGGATTTATCAATTGGCTCCTCTTTATATATAACATTCATGGCTACAAATACTTATGAAGATTTAGAACATTTTACGTGTGTAAGTTTTTGTTACGGGTGGATCTCGCCCATTTGTCATGAAGTGAGTGGAGTAATATGACCATTGTGCTTTGCTTCTACTGCGAGCCACATTGCCTTCAAGATCAGGCTCCTACCAGAGGTAGGTAGGCTTATCCTGTTCGCCTTACGAAGTGAAGATGAGCCCGCTCGCCTTACGAAGTGAAGACGAGCCTCCTGAACCGTTCATCGAGCGGCTGGCCATCGAGCGGCAGTCGAGATGAGCCGAGATGCACATAGCACACTATGCCTCGTCAGAGAAGCACCTCATCTTATCGCACCTGCGGCTCTCGCTACGAAGCCTAATGCACGAATTGGGTTACACCAAGCTTATCCGGCCAGCTATAGAGTACACAACTAGGATAAAGTTATCCTTGATGTGTGAGAGGTATAGACTACTTCAAGTAGTAGACTCGTGTCAACCAAGTATCAGGCTTCTCTGGTTGCTCTGTGGGATCAGTGACGTACTCTTCCACCACGGGCTTATCTGAGGTGATACCATTCTTGTAGAAGTAATATTCCATGGCGCTATGTGCTGCCATACTGCTATCATAGTCGCCGTAGTAGTTGATGAGCCAAGCGCGAGTCTCTGGTATGATGAGGTTTTCAAAATCAGCGGATTCAAATTTCTCATAGATAGGTATGGCAGAGGCCATATCTGCTGATCCATCCTCAGGGTTCCACTCGTAGTAGATACCGCATGGCTGACCTATGGGCTCGATTTTATTTTTAAGGAGGTAGCCGTAGAGTGGACGTAGATTATCTTGATAGAATGCTTGTACGTTCTCAAACTTTACTCGATCTCTCTTACCGAGAAATGTAGTGTAGGGAAAGTCGACTTCTTTGATTTCATAGGTAGCCAGAGCTTCATCCATGGTTTTTGTTGCATGATTGTCAAGCATATCGAGGCCCTTACTAAAGCTCTTACCGAGGATGATCTTACTGATGAAGTTACTTAGATTACGAGGCCATGGACTCGTACCGTCAAATGACCAGGTGACTTCCGTACCATTATCTACTTCTTCAAACCTCCAGTCTCCACCAGCACTCTGACCTGCAAAATCTAGGTCCATGCGTACACTTTCATTGTACACCAGATCGTGCTGCGTGTACTTGCCTTCACCCATCTTTTTACTTTTCCAAGTGTAGCTAGCACCTTCACCCGTAGCAGGAGTGCCCGCAGTGACGACCATCGTAGTATCCATAGTCGCCCAGCTGTTCCAAGCTTCTTGCTGACTCATGTCTGTGACGGTCGAGTATAGCATAGAGATCGGCGCATCGATGACTTTACTTTTCTGCACGTGAAAGTCTTTGGGCAAGAAGAAAGCGAGTATGAGTAGGAGTATGGCCAGGACGGCTAGAGTGATGCCAATTTTTTTCAGAATCTTCATAGTTGGATGTTTTGGTATAGTAAAGATCTGATAAATAGCTGGAACACCCTGTAGACCTAGTATGGATACGCCTCCCTAGGCTTTAGCGAGAGGTGATTAGCGTGCACAGTGGATGCGCAAGTGGCGTAGAGATGTATAATTGTTCAAGAAAATCGTTCACCTCATGAAATAAATTGAGAATTCGTCTCATTATATAGGCTGCAAGGGGTTGCAGCATGAACAGAAGGTCTTGTAGGCGTAAGCCTGCAAGACTCTTCTACTTTTAGGACGAGTGTACTACGGATCGAGCTGCCTTCATTACCGTGAAACTTAGCTCGGATCACAGATTCATTTGGACGAAAGTCCACCCACAATCATCTCAATAAAGACCGTCCATCAACCTAGTGTTATCGGTCGTAATATGTAACTAGTAGCGCTCGCGTCTTGGCTTAGCCTTACCACTGGCCGTCTCTACGGGATTAGCGGTGTCCTCAGCATATTGCTTTCTGCTACGCACGATGTCCATAGCCGTGAAGATGGCGTGGCGCATGCTAGTGGGATCTGCGAGGTTCTGACCAGCTTTGTCAAAAGCAGTACCGTGATCTGGCGAAGTGCGGACGATCGGTAGACCTGCAGTGAAGTTGACGCCTGATTGAGCGCTGAGAGTCTTGAATGGGATGAGGCCCTGATCATGGTACATGGCTAGGATGCCATCGTATTTCTTGTACATTCCAGACCCAAAGAAGCCATCTGTGCCGTAGGGTCCCATGACTTGTATGCCGCTCTCTTTACAGGCGGCTATCGCGGGCTCTATCATCTCTTCTTCTTCTGTGCCGATGATGCCACCATCACCTGAGTGTGGATTGAGACCCATCACGGCAAGTAGCGGCTTCACCACACCGAAGTCCTTACGCAGGCTCTTGTCAAATTGTCTAATCTTGCGCTCGATAAGTTGCTGAGAGAGAGCTGGTACCACGTCTTTGACCGGCAGGTGCTCCGTAGCGATAGACACACGCAGATCGTCGTGCACCATCATCATCATATAGTCCTCCGTATCAAAATTATCGGCCATGTACTCCGTATGACCGGGATACATGAAGCCTGCGAGCCTCATAGCCTTCTTACTGATAGGCGCGGTGACGATACAGTCTATACGTCCCTGTCTGAGGTCCTCCACGGCTCGGTCAAGGGCAGCGTAAGCATATTTTCCAGCAGCTTCAGCTATCTTGCCTAGTGTGATATCGATATCTTCTTCCCAGCAGGTGACGATATTGATTCGCTCTGGTCTTGGGTCACGATCATTGGGCAGGTTGTGAAAGCTGAGTTCATTGGCCTTGATGATATTCTTATGGTAGGCGACTACCTTGCCAGAGCCGTAGATGACGGGAATCATATTCTTCATCATCATCTCGCTCGAGAGGCCCTTAAGGACTACTTCGAGTCCTATCCCATTGATGTCTCCTGCTGTAATCCCTACTTTTATCATTCTGTGTCTGTCGTGTGGTGCTGTGAAATATGTCGCCGCGAAGTTACGGGACAGCGAGATAGAACATGATGTACAGCAAACCAAAGAAATCGTACGGCCAGCACTTTCTAGTGAGCCAGGGTATAATTGATCGAATCATCATAGCGATCAAGGAGCACTCGGCAGATATAGATGTGCTAGAAGTAGGTCCTGGCCGCGGAGCTCTGACGCAGTACCTGATAGGTACACAGGGCTATCGGGCTGTAGAGGCTGATCGCGATATGAAAGCTCATCTGGACAAGGCATACCCAGAGCATACAGACAAGGTGATCCTAGAGGATTTCATGAAGTACTACATCCGCAAAGAGGTCACCGCACAGACAGCGCTAGTAGGTAATTTCCCCTACAATATATCGAGCCAGATTGTCTTCCGCTTACTGGAGCACGTGGATCTCTTCCCTGTGATGATAGGTATGTTCCAGAAGGAAGTCAGTGACAGACTCCTCAGCAGTCCACACAGCAAAGTCTACGGCATCCTCAGTGTACTTGTAGCACACTTCTATACGGGCCGCACTGTCACACGTGTAGCTCCTGGATCATTCCAGCCACCTCCACGCGTGCAATCGTCCGTCATCTTGCTTCAGCGCAAGGACGACTGGGAAGAGCAGGTAGCTCTGTACAAGCCGCTGCGCACTGTGGTCAAGATGGCTTTTCACCAACGCCGCAAAATGCTTCGTAGAAGTCTAGAGAGCCTGTTCACTACAGAGCAACTAGCAGAGCACGGCTTAGATGATAAGCGACCTGAGCAGCTAGATCTGGAGGAATTTAGGTTGCTGGCTAGGATGCTAGGCTAATAGTTTACAAATTTAGAACCTGCGTTCGCAATGGGCGAGCTAGTCTAGGACACTGCCAAGAGCAGGCGACCATCTGAGATGGGCACAAGTCGAGTGGCTATAGATGCGCGATTACACTACCCCAGATCAAACTCAATGCCTTGCGCTAGAGGCACTTCCGTGCTGTAGTTGATGGTATTGGTCTGACGACGCATGTAAGCCTTCCAGGCATCAGAGCCGCTCTCGCGACCACCGCCCGTCTCTTTTTCACCACCGAATGCACCACCGATCTCTGCACCGCTGGTACCTATATTGACATTGGCAATACCACAGTCTGAGCCGGCAGCACTGAGGAACTTCTCAGCACTTCTCATGCTGTTAGTTATAATAGCGCTGGAGAGTCCTTGCGGAACAGAATTTTGAATATCGATGGCTTGCTCTAGATCAGTATACTTCATCATATAGAGAAGCGGTGCAAAAGTCTCATGCTGAGCCACCGTAGCATCAGCAGCCACCTCGGCGATAGATGGCGATACGTAGCAGCCACTATCGTAGCCATTTCCAGAGAGCTGCTCGCCTTCTACAAGTATAGAACCGTCAGAGTCTTTCACCTTCTGGATAGCCGAGAGATACATCTTCACTGCGTCCTGATCGATGAGTGGTCCCATGTGATTAGAGGAGTCCAGTGGATTTCCGATTTTGAGTTGGCCGTAAGCCTTGACAAGCATGTCTTTCACTTGATCATAGATGCTCTCGTGGATGATGAGACGTCTTGTCGATGTACATCGTTGACCAGCGGTACCTACTGCGCCAAATACCCCAGCTGTCAAGACTAGATCCATGTCGGCGTCAGGTTCTATGATGATGGCATTATTACCACCAAGTTCTAGAAGGCTTTTGCCCATTCGCTCAGCAACCGTAGCGCCTACAATCTTACCCATACGAGTACTGCCCGTAGCTGATACAAGAGCAACTCTTGGATCCTTTGTCATCATTTCACCCACTGTGTAATCTCCGTTGATCAGAGACACCACGCCTTCAGGAACATCATTTTTCTTGAGTACGTCTTGGAGTAAATTTTGACAAGCAACACCGCAGAGTGGTGTCTTTTCTGATGGTTTCCAGATACAGACATCTCCGCAGACGAGCGCTATCATACTATTCCACGCCCATACAGCGACAGGAAAGTTAAAAGCACTGATGATACCCACTACTCCGAGTGGATGCCACTGCTCGTACATACGGTGCAGCGGACGCTCGCTATGCATAGTCAGACCGTAGAGCTGTCGACTGAGCCCGACGGCAAAGTCGCAGATGTCGATCATCTCCTGTACTTCGCCTAGCCCTTCTTGGTAGCTTTTCCCCATCTCATAGGAGACTAGTTTGCCTAGCGCTTCTTTGTGCTGGCGAAGCGCATTGCCATACTGCCGCACGACTTCACCACGCTTAGGCGCAGGCACCATTCTCCAACTCTTGAATGCCTCGTGAGCACTTGATATCACTGCCTCATAGTCTTCTGCCGTGGTAGTACTCACCTTACCGATAAGCTTTCCATCCACAGGAGAGTGGCTTTCTATATAGGCCCTTTCGGGCAAATGCTCCCGTCCTGTAGACGTACCATAGTTAGTACTTTCAAGGCCGAGCTTCTGGAGAAAATCATTGGTCATAGACACGTGGGGTTTCTGAGTAGATATAGAGTAAGATTTGCGAGGGCAAAGGTAAGCTGATGAAGCGTACCTGATGACAAATTAAGAGACACATCATAGTGCTGCTTGTGGTCGCTGCGGTCCTATCAGGGTATTGTCCTATGTGCTCAAACCCCTAAAAAAGCATCATTCATCAACACATGTCTGTAGGCTTCTATAGAAAATAATGAAGATTTACATTTTGCTGCAATTCATCGAAAACAGTATATTATAGTTTAATTCTCCAACCAAAGAGTGTGTTATGCAGTGTGTAAAATATCTTTTCCCCTAGCTTGTTCAGACTTGCTCCTGCTAGCGTGTTCTGAAAGCGCCATACTAAAAATTTCGGAGGTATAGATAGTATCTCACGAGGAAGAGGCCTATAGTACTGATAGTGTAGACTTACGTTTCTTAAGACAGTCTAAATTTAGTTGATTATTAGACTGTACTACTGTTTGGGAAGTGTACAATGTCATCACCTATTGTTATCGGTTTTTTCATTTATTCAATGTATGTCAATTATTTAGACAACACTTTTTGTACTTCTTACCACTTCCACATGGGCACTTTTCATTACGGCCTATTTTACGTTCAGCTTTTATTGGTTTTAAAAGAGAATCAAGTTTAGAGCTAAAATCAAGTTTAGGATAATTCTGATTTTCATTATATCCGGCCCATGTTGATGTGATGTTATCATATCGATCGAATATTGAGAGAATATCTTTTCTTTTGTCAAAATTGTCTTGGCGAGTGAATGATTCTTTTACATCAATCCAAGATCCACTGATAGTTGTAGAAACAATACCTTTTTCAAATAATTCCTTAATTACAGGTAAAAGTTCATCTCCTTTTATGTCGATAACATTACAAATTAATAAGGCAATTAGATCACTATCTATTACATTGTCATCGATGCTACTCTTAAGGAATGTTTTTATAATTTCATCAAACCATTTTATGATTTCTCTATATCTTTCTGGATGGTGCAACGCGACTTGCTCTGCCATATCAGGAAAATTAACTCGGGCATATGTGCTAATTCCTGATCTTAATATAAATTCCTTACACTCCTGTAAATTGGAAGCTGCTATTTTATATAATGGCTCCCATAGCATTCCAGCAATAAAATCACCAAAGTAAAGTTCTAAGTATTCTTCTGATTGACTCAATACATCAAATATGGTATCTAAGCTATTAGCGGCTTGAAGTTCTGCCAAGATATAGAATGCATGAATCACAAAATTCATTGTTTCTTCATTCCATCCATTATTTATTACCAATCTTTGAAAATGGTCAAAACGGTTAATACTATCTTTAAGTACCAATTCAAGGTCTTGTAAAAGAGACTCTCTTGGAAGGGAAAGGATATTTTGTAATTTTTCTTTATCAATATAAAGGCCATTACTATACAGTTCTTTAATTTCTATATGAATAAATAATGGCTCTTTACTTCCGAGATTAATTTTCTGAGGAGTTGTGATTACGGATACTTTATTTTTTTGTTCTTCTTTATACCGCAATTGACCAGCTTTCATTCTTGCAGTAAATATATATTGGAACATCATTTCTGTATCAGAGGAATCAGGAGCAATTTGTTTCATTAAATCATAACGTATCTCTGCTTGCTCAATATTTTCAATTGCAGTGTAGTAAAGAATTGTGCTCTTTAAGAACGAGGTAACTTCATTTAGGTGAAATGTTTTACGATTCGGATAAAGGCTTTTTAGTTCCATTTCATGACCAAGTACTTCAGGTATCTTATTATACTCTTTTTTCAAGTAGTGTTCATTTGCCAGATTCAGTTTGCCAAATAAATAATTTGGATGTTCAGCAATTATCCACTTGTTGACATCATACATTTTTTGAGTCATCTTAAGCTGCCCATAAAGCACTGATAGGTAATTTTTTAATTGAGGATTATTTGGATATTTTTCAATGGCAGATAGCATTTTGGGAACACTTGACTTTTTGCCTTCTAATGCCAATAGATGATATCGTTCAAGTATCCGAGATAATTGTGGGGTAATTGCATTTTGATCGTCCAAAAATCGTGGATCAGTAGTTATATTATAGCTTAATCTTATAGATGTCATTTTATTATATCTGGATTTTTATTTTCATGCTTGTTCTTCAAATTTGTCGAATTACTGATAACGGCCCCCTGTAAGCGCCCGTCTCCGCCCATTAGGCGGATATGGCGACTTGACAGACTGTTATACATCGGCCAATTTTTCGTCAGTGATGGTGGGACGAGACTAAGATACTCAGATCCAAGTAGATTCCCGTAGTCCTTTAGAGCAATTAGGCAGATCGGGTGCCTGGTGATAGATTCTTGGTACGACTGGTCTGTTTGGCTGATAGTGAACTCTTGATCTATGATAGCTAGATCGGTTCTTTGAGATAGGAGTGATTTCAACCTAGAGTGGTGAGTGGGGGATTTGCTGGTATGTAACGTAAATGACATGCGTACCGACGACAATAGGAGGAAGTTCAGTCAGGTCTCAAGTCAGCAGTTGGATTACTTTTATTCATTCACCTTAATCCAAATCATATCACCAAATCTTCTTGCCATTAACCCATATCCATGTATTTCTCCCGCGCTCAAAACTATTTTCGCACCCTTTAAATACTTAGGTGTAAGTCTTTCGTCAGCATAGCCATTATTATGCATTAAACAGTTTCTAATCTGATTAACCAATTGCATATTTTCAATTAGTTCGTCTTCGAATGTGGGGTAAGTGGCTTTGGTTAATTTAACTTTCTCAGAAAATGTCAATCTTTTTGCTTGTTCAACAGCAAGTATTTCACTATAACCAGTTCCTAATTGTTCAAATCTATCTATGGTCACTTTCATCCTATTTTTATTCGGATACTTGCAGAGAATCTTAGACACCATTTTCGTTAGAAAGTCCTCAAAATGAGTAAAACCTAATATCAGAGCCGAAGTTGTTATATGATTTTGGTAATTGCTGTATTCATTTCCGTATAGATCATCAATAGATTGACCTAACTCATATTTATCATGAGCTTTTATTGCCTCATAGACAGCTTCGTCCGAGACATCTAAAAAACCTATTATTAAATTCAGTTGTTCTCTTAGATATATGATTTCGTTCATTTTTCCATTTTCTTGCTGCTAACCGCCCCCCCCTTAAGCGCACGTCTCCGCCCATTAGGCGGATATGGCGTCTTCACAGACTGTTATACACCGGCCAATTTTTCGTCAGTGATGGTGTGATGAGACTAAGATACTCAGATCCAAGTAGATTCCCGTAGTCCTTTTCAGAAATTAGGCCGATCGTGATCTTAGGGTTAGCTTCTTGGTACGTCTGGTTTGTTCGGCTGTTAGTAAACTCTTGATCTGTGACAGCTAGATCGGTTCTTTGTTGATGGGAGAGATTTCAACCGAGAGTGAGGCGTAGGGGATTTTGCTGGTGGGTAACGGTCGGTGATATGGAGCGGGCGCAGCTACAGCAAGCCTGATCTCATCATCACTTGTTATCGATAGGTGTTTATTCGTAATTAATAAATGCAGGTGATTCACTATAAAATCTTTTTCCTGTCAATTTAGAGAATACTTTATCTACTGTTTGCCCCAATGAAATTTTATTATTCATAGTTGAAAATGATAGATTTGAATCTCCTACTTTATAAGCATATTGTAAAGCTGCTCCTGCATCTAAGCAAGTTGCAGTTAGTATATTGTTCGACTTTGCAATTTGCGTAATCTCTTTTATACTTAGTAAGCCCCCATTCCCTGATGCAATAAGACAAATGCTACCATTCTTATTTTGACCAATTAGGCTTCTATATGTTTTTGATTTCCAATATGCTTCATTTTTTGTCTCGTCTAATATATAGTTCCAAATAACTCCATTTTTCATTACTGATGGGTGACTTTGACAACTAAATGTTGGTTTTTGACTACTGTTAAATAGACTTGTCGGACCCGCCACTGCTTTCCCTTCAATAACCTTAAAATGTCCTGAGGAATTAGATGGTTTTCCATATTTTTTGCCATCTACAATAATTAGACCATTGGGCTCAAATTTTGAATTGTAGAATGCACTATTAATTGAGAATTTGGAGCCTTTCTTAATATTTGAATTAGCTGTACTTCCACCATTGTAATATTCCACGCTAAAATTATTTTGATTCTTTTTAAATTCAAAATATAGAAGCTCAGGTCTTGATATTTTATTTATTATTCGATTAATTAAACTCAATCCTTTTCTTCTAATATTGATTCGCCTTACAAGAATATCAGAAGTTTCACATATAGGTTCTTGATTTTTTATTTCATAGTTGTACAATTCGCCCTTTGTATTACAAAAGAAGTGCAAATTACTCTTTAAATTAAAAAGCCATATTGTAAGCAATATTAGGATTGCTATTAGTATTAATATTTTCTTTCTTTTCTTCATCTTATCGATAACGGATAATGATATGTCGTCGTCTCTCTGAGGTACGAAGAGATATGCGATCATATCTAGTGTTATATGGCGTTTTTTATTTCTTCGATTTTCAAATAGTTGTTCTTTGACCATTGGTTAATTTCACTAACGAAGTTGTCCATTTCTAAAAGTTGATTTTCATATTCCCTTATAAATTCTAAATAGTAGTTCATTGATCCAAAATCAAATCCGGAACCGGAATCGTTGTATTTCCTAATTAGTTTTAGGTTCTTATCGAAAAAGTATTCAGAAATAAAACCTATTCTTGTGAATTGCTGATTATCCTTTTCACTTATCCAGCATTCTGGTGGGTCGTATCTTTGATCAACAATTCTAATTTTTAGACCATTGTCTTTTCTAAATTCACTTGTAAATTTGTCTTCTTTATTTAAGAGAAATCCAATTTCAAGTAGTGAGAAATTTGCATTTGATCTAAGTCTTTCAAATTCGTTTTTCCTTGATTTATGTTTTGATTGAATTTCGGGTGTTATCAATTCACTAATTAGGTTTTGAATTTTCTTGATTTCCCAGTTTCGTCCACCTATGTATTCATACATTTCTCCATTTGGTGATTTACTGTGTAGAATTTCCTCAACAAAATATTCATACTTGTATTCATCCATATTTTGTGAATTGATTTGGATTGCCTTATCTAGTTCTCTATTTAAATCACTTTGTAATTTACTTAAATCACCAAACGGAATTTCTTCTTTGTGTTGATTTAAATGGTCAATTAGATCTTTGAGAAGATATATGAATTCAGTTAGGTTTTTCATTCTTTTAGTTCTTAAATTCACTTTAATCAAGTCGAAAAGCTTACAATCCACCTAATATTTTCAGCTTTATGCTTTTTATTTATCACCTCC
>ENA-ORXU01000711-ORXU01000711.1-marine-metagenome-genome-assembly--contig:-NODE-711-length-34877-cov-3.987126_pt1 | contig 34877 bp, 32 predicted proteins | sample MGYA00237869_ERZ511484 | MGnify/ENA metagenome assembly ERZ511484 | reverse complement strand
GCTTTTTGCATGATTCCAATCGAAATATGCCACTTGATGGTGACAGCAAGTTCAAGCAATTGAAAAAGACTTATGCCGGCGGTACCGAATTGCGCGGTAAAACACTTGGAGTAATCGGTTTTGGTCGAATTGGTAGAGCTACGGCCAAAGTCGCATTGGGAATTGGCATGAAAGTACTTTACTTCGACCCTTTTATAGAAAAGTCGTCCGTAGAAATTTCTTTTTTTGATGGTCAATCGGTTTCTTTCGATTTTGAATCCCAAAGCAAAGCATCGGTTATCGCATCCTCCGACTTTATCACCTTGCACGTTCCCGCGCAAAAAGAATATGTTATTGGAAAAAATGAATTTGAAGCAATGAAAGAAGGCGTAGGCATCGTAAATGCTGCACGGGGTGGCGTTTTAGACGAAGTTGCCCTAATCGAAGCCCTGGAAAACGGAAAAGTTGCTTTTGCCGGTCTCGATGTCTTTGAATCGGAACCCTCTCCTGAAATAAAAATATTGATGCACCCGAATATTTCGCTGACCCCACATATCGGTGCGGCAACGGGTGAGGCACAAGACCGGATTGGCACTGAACTGGCCACGCAAATCAAAGCGCTTTTAAAATAACCGTCAAGACTAGGATACCTCTTTAAAAGTCACTCTTTCGATTCGAGACAATTCTATCCGTAAGGGCTTTTCCGACAGCCCTTTAAAGGGCGTGCCTACTTTTATTTTATCCTATTTAGAAGGCCATAAAAGCAATCTTTTTTGTACATTGTCCATCAACTATTAAAACACTACAAGAATGTCAGGATTTTTAGATTTACTAAGTAGCCCAATGGGCAAACAATTAATAAGCGGTGTAGCCGGTCAAACAGGTCAATCGACCGACCAAACCGGTAGCGTATTGAGTATGGCGCTTCCACTCTTAATGGGAGCCATGAAAAAGAACACCGCCACTCCCGAAGGTGCACAAGGTTTAATGAACGCTTTATCAGGGTCCAAACACGATGGCAGTCTTTTAGACAACCTAGGTGGTCTGTTCAGTGGCGGTGTTGACCAATCCGTTATGGATGATGGGGCCGGTATTTTAGGCCACGTATTAGGTGGGAAGCAATCGCAAGTTGAAAACGCATTAAGTTCAAAATCAGGAATGGATGCCGGTACCATCGCCACTATTCTTAAAGTTGCGGCTCCTCTTCTTATGGGATACCTAGGTAAACAAAAGCAACAACAGAACGTTTCTGATGCAAACGGATTAGGAAGTATGTTAGGCGGTTTGATGGGTGGATCAGACGGAGGCCAGAAACAACAATCGCTAATAGAATCATTTTTGGATTCCGATGGAGACGGTAGTATTTTAGATGATGTAGCCGCTATGGCACTTGGAGGCAAAAAAGGCGGTATTGGTGGCCTTTTAGGAGGGCTTTTCGGAAAGTAATTATCGAATAAGTTTCAATTTTATATAGAGAATGCCGTTTGTAGAACCAAACGGCTTTTTTTTATATTGAAGTAATTTAAACTTTAAATAAAATCACAGCTATGAAAAAGGTGTTTTTAGTATTAGGAGGCTTTGCTTTTTTTATGGTGCTCGTCAGCGGCGGCTGTACCAGCACTAAAAAAACGGTGGAAATAACCGATGAAGAAAAAATGGCCTTTAATAAAAAGGGAGCCGATACGGTCAAAATAGCCAGTGATAGTACGGAATATGAGATAATTATAATCGAACCGGGCTTCAATTTTTGGTTACAGAGTATCGCAAGGCCTGAAGGCTATTATTCCCAATCGTTTCTCGAAAATCGAAATCAAATTTTTGTAATCAATTACAATCAAAGGGTACTTCAGCCGCAACGCTATGGCGCAGATCTGTACCAGTTGCAAATAGATTATAATTCGAGCACCGACTACGGCTACGAGGTCAACTACAAACTGTATAATTACTTTATTTATTTTCAGCGCAGGTACAATCAACGTTTAGGGCCTTTTGTCCCCCGAATTTGAATACTTATATTTGTGGGCTGAATCGCTATGGAAAAATTAAAAAAACGTTGGGGCATTGACTCTAACTTTCAGATTGCAATTATTTTTATCGTCTTCGCAGTCACCGGTTCTACCGCCGCTAAACTGGCGGAACCGATTACCGAGTATATCGGGCTTGAAAGAGCCACAACGAATGCATGGCTCTATTGGACGGCAAGAATCTTGCTCATCTTTCCTATCTATCAAGTGTTGTTAGTAGCTTTTGGATGGTTATTCGGACAGTTTCGTTTTTTTTGGAATTTTGAAAAGAAAATGCTCAAACGCCTCGGGTTAGGTTTTTTGTTTAAGTAATTTAAGAGTTCGTTAACGACTTTCTTAATTGCCTTTTGATTAGCTTTGCCCTATGAAAAGCAAAATATACACTTCTGGTGTAGCCTTGGTGCTGTTTTTATTGATGCTCTGTAAAGTATCCGCTTTTCACGTATATACCCACCAAGATGAGGCGGCAAACGAAATCGAGAACTGCTCAGTTTGCGATGTTGCCCTAGAAAATCAGTATTCCGAACTTCATTTTCCCGCAACCTACGATTCCCTTCAGATTATAGCATTCGACACTTCGTCAGAGAATAATTTTACGAAGAAAGTACTAATTTACAATGGACTGCGATTTAGCGAGCTTTATTGTAGACCTCCTCCCTCCGTGGTTTAGCATCCATTTTTAACTGCTTTCTGTATTTGTTCAGATACTTACAGAGCAACTGTTAAACTACATCATTTCTAAATGAAATTTTCTTTTTTTATGCTGGTCATTGTACTAGTAAACTGTCCGTATTTGGTCGCCCAGAACTGTACTAACGTACTATCGGGAACCATTATTGATTTTCATGACCGTACGCCTTTGGTAGGTGCTACCGTTCAGGTAGCTGGCAACGCCAATGTGGTACTGAGTGATTTTGAGGGCAATTTCAGCCTGGGTTCACTTTGTGATGGTATTTATGAGCTAGAAATTTCGCATCCAGAGTGCAGTACTAAATTCGTCAAAATAGATGTACAGGGCGATACGAGCGAAAAAATTACGCTAGAGCATCATTTAGAAGAACTTGACGAGGTTAAGGTAGTGGGTGATGCGGTCAGTGACGCCACCAATACTGCACAGGAAAAAACGCTTAGAATCGATGATTTGGAGCGTTACAGTGCTGGAAGCTTGGGCGACGCCCTAAAGCAGATAAGCGGAGTGAATTCCCTTAATACAGGCGCGAATATTGTGAAACCTGTTATACAGGGCCTCAACGGCAGTAGGGTTCTCATACTCAACAATGGAGTACGCATGCATGATATGGAATGGGGCGACGAACATGCCCCGAACGTCGATATCAATGCGGTCGACCATGTTTCGGTAATAAAAGGAGCTGCGGCACTCAAATATGGTGGAGATGCCATCGGAGGCCTAATTCTAATGGAACCGGCGCGTATTCCGGCCAAAGATTCCTTATATGGAAAAACGCTACTGACCGGGGCTACGAATGGAAGGGGCGGTAATATTACGACGGAATTGACCAAGGCATACAAAAGCGGGTGGTTCGCCAAAGGGCAAGCATCCTTCAAACGGTATGGTGATTTTGAAGCTCCAGATTATGTGCTATCCAATACCGGGGCCTCGGAACTTGGAGTTTCTATCGGATTGGGAAAGCACGATTTTGTTTGGGGATGGGATGCCAATTACTCCTATTTTGATACCGATATCGCAATACTAAGGGCTTCGGATATTGGAAACACCGACGACCTTATCCGCGCCATAAATGGACGGGAGCCGCTTATCGTACGTGATTTTGAGTATGCTATAAACAAACCGAGGCAAGAAGTGACCCATCATTTGGCCAAGTTAGGGTTCTACCGACGTTTCGAAGGTCTCGGAAAATGGAACTTACAATATGATTTTCAGCATAACCAAAGGTTTGAGTTCGATATCAGGGTAGGCGACGATAGGGAAAAGGCTTCCATTGACCTGCGACTGGCAACGCATTCGTTATCTACTGATTTCAAAATCGATGCAAAACGTGACTTTATCTTGAACTTCGGTTTAATGGGGCTGTATCAAAATAATTTTGCAAATCCCGACACGGGGGTCCGCCGGTTGATTCCCGATTATGATAAATACGACGTGGGAGCTTTTGCCACTTTGGAGTATACTGTTTCCAACACCCTGCTACTAGATGCGGGCATGCGTTACGATTTTAATTATATAGAAGCCAAAAAATTCTACCGCACTTCGCGGTGGGAAGAGCGTGGTTACGATGTCGAGTTCCCCGACCTTGTTATCGAAGACTTAGGAACACAACTATTGACCAACCCCAAATTCGAGTACCATAATCTATCGGCAACCGTCGGCATGCAATATCAGGTTTCGAACGACACCGAACTGCGCTTCAATTATGCACTTGCGCAACGGGCACCAAATCCATCCGAACTTTTCAGCGACGGGCTGCACCACTCCGCCGCGCGTATAGAACTAGGTGATTTGCGTATTGAAAGTGAAACTTCAAAAAAACTATCGTTATCAATTCAAAAAGAAGGAAATACATGGGGATATAACATTTCTCCTTATGCTAATTTCATCACTAATTTTATTGTGTTGGAACCCACTGGCGTAGAATTCAATATTCGAGGTGCTTTTCCGGTTTGGACGTATCGTCAGACTACAGCGCGCCTCTTAGGCCTAGATACAAATCTGTATTCGCAGTGGACGGACCATTGGCGTACCGACCATAAGTTTTCTATTGTAAATGGAAAGGACACCGATTTAGAACGACCGCTTATCAATATTCCCGCAGTGAATCTTAACAACTCCATTTCGTACGCGAACCCGGTCTGGAAAGACTTTAAGATCACTTTGGAAAGCCAATATATTTTCCGCCAAAATGAATTTCCCCCGAATATAATGGTTTTCTCCCCAGAGCAGGGACAAGAAGTGCTTTTAGACATCAATACGCCACCGGAGGCCTACCATTTGGTTGCTCTCGATACTTCTTTCAAGATACCTCTAAATAAAAGAAACACACTTTCCGTTGGTCTTACAGTTAACAATTTATTGAACCAATCGTATCGTGATTACCTGAATAGGCTGCGATACTATGCCGATGATCTCGGAAGAAATTTTTTAATACGCTTAAAACTTAATTATTAATCTTTAAATATATCTAGTGTTATGAAAACAATTGCATTCAAAAATTCAATTCCTCAAAATTTGAAACGTACAGCGCTATTAGCTACCGCGGCTATATTGCTCATGGCCTGCTCGAACGACGACGATGGTGACAATCCCGAACCTGTAGAAGAAGAGGAAACTATAACAACAATGACGGTGACTTTGGCGCCGACAGATGGCGAAACCGTAACCTTGCTATCAAAAGATCTCGATGGCGATGGCCCCAACGCGCCAGAAATAACCATTTCCGGCAATCTGAGCGCAGACACCTCGTATACTGGGAGTATCGTACTCTTGAACGAAACCGAGTCGCCAGCAGAAAATATAACTACTGAAATTATGGAGGAAGATGATGAGCATCAATTCTTTTTTAGTGTTACCGGTTCTTTGACAGGTACATCTTATATGGATACTGATGGAGATGGAAACCCTGTTGGACTGTCGTTCACGCTCACTACCGGTGCTGCGGGCGATGGCTCATTGGCCGTAACCTTGCGTCATCAACCCAAAAAACCTAATGATGGTACTTTGGCAGATGCAGGCGGGGAAACCGATATCGCGCAGACTTTTGATATTACCGTTGAGTAAGTAACAGATTACTTTGGCTTTTGCGCCCCAATACGTCCATTGGGGCGCAAAACCTTAGTCGACCGCATCTCTTTTCGATTTTTTTTTAAATCCATAGCTTAATTGCCCAAAGAAACTCTTGGGTATGGCCGTGTCACCTTCAAACCCCAAGGTTACTTTACCGCTATCCTCCGGAATGTAATGGGTTTTAAAAAGATAATCCCACAAACTAAGGCTAATACCATAGTTAACACCATATCTGTCTTTCGGTAGCGTATAGGCATGATGATATAAATGCATTACGGGATTGTTGAATACGTATTTCAACGGACCCCACGTCAGTTTTATATTCGCATGGTTCAAATGACCTATGGCTATGGCCAAAAAGTGCACAATGAAGGCTTGTTCGGGCTCAAAACCGCCCAGTATCATGATACCGAAGGTTTTTAAGGGTTTGTATAGCACATTTTCCATCCAGTGGTAGCGCATATGGGCCGCAAAACCCATTTCCTTTACGCTGTGGTGTATTTTATGGAATTGCCAAAGAAATTCAAATCTGTGCAATAGTATATGCGCAAACCACTGCACAAAATCCAACACGATAAAAAAGACCAACAACTGCGCCCAAAAAGGAAGACTTTGAAGGTTAATCAGGGCTAAACTTTCTATGGATATTCCCACATCTAAAAAGAGCAACTCTAGAATTTTATAGAACCCACTTATGATTATCGTAAAAATGACAAAGTTGAAAAAGATGTAAAAAGCATCTAGCCAAAAATCCTTCCTGAAAATAGCTTGGCCTTTACGCCAGGGAAATAGAATTTCTAACCCCCAAATCACGAGGGAGAGTATAATAATGCCCCAAAAGAAATTGGTATACCAGGGCACATCGAACAGTATAGATCTCCATGTCCAATCTATCGACCCTTCAAAAGCGTAAAGAAATGCATTGAGATACTTTTCCAAAATAAGGTTTTATGTATGTTTATTGCGTGTGCCTTCTAATAGTCGTAATAAGTACCTTTTACTTATAGCACCACTTCTTCGACAATGCGAAATCGTATACGATAGCTTTCCGGCGCTTCGCTAAAAAACTGCCAAATCCTATTCATTTTATAGGATATTGCAACTTAGGGACTGTTCGGAAATCCCTTAGAACTTGCATTGATGCTTCCAAGTAAAGGTAGAGATATTTTCGGACCATTATTGTAATTTTTGTTGCGTAAAACGACTATTAATTATCGATGCAAAGCGTACATCAAAAAAAAATCTGCTTATAAACAACCGCTTACCGCGTTACTGCGTATCTATATAAGAACTTATCATCTTAAATTTTTTATGGCGTCCGCGAAATTCATTGCGCTAGGACATTATATGAATATGTTAAGCTGATTAACTACTACTAAAAATCACAACAGATGAAAATGAAACTAAATCTCTTACTAGTCGTATTTGCTATTGCCCTATCGTGTACAGACGAAACGTCAAACACTACGGACGAAAATGAACCCACAACAGAGAATGCGGTTCCCGACGACACTACATCAGATGGTACCACGACCGAAAATACCACCCCAGAATCGCAAAACACCAATCCCCCGAATGTTTTGGGCATGGATTATACCAAAAGTAAGACGACTTTAGACGAAACCTACTCCGCTCTAATAGCGTCTTTAGAAGCGAACCCCAATATCAAGATTGTAACCGAAGTCGACCACATGGCTAATGCCGCTTCGGTCGATAAAGCACTTAATCCCACTAAAATTGTCTTTTTCGGGAATCCGAATTTAGGTACCCCGTTGATGCAAAAAAATCAATTGGCCGGTTTAGACCTTCCACAAAAGATTCTCGTCTACCAGAACGATGAAGATGAAGTATACGCGGGATTCAACAACACCACCTATTTCGGAAACCGGCACGGACTTACCAGCATGGAGGTTTTACCGACCATTCAAGGTGCTTTGACAAATTTAAGTACTGGTGCGAGCCAAGATACCTTGGTAACTGCCGAAAATAGTGAAGTCGATATCGAAGAGGGAATAATCATCAAGAAGGTAAACGGATCCTGTGACGCAGCTTATACACGCCTGAGAGCGGCTATAGAGAACAACCCTAATCTTAAAATTATTTTCGAACTGGACCATAAAGCCAACGCCGCCAAGGTCAATCTAGAACTTGACCCGACACGTCTTATCGTTTTTGGAAACCCGAATCTCGGTACGCCGCTCATGCAAAATGCGCAGACCACGGCCTTAGATTTACCTCAAAAAATGTTATTATGGACCGAAGCTAACGGAGACAGCTACGTTGCCTATAACGACCCTGCCTTTTTGGTCTACCGGCACGGCATTACCGAAAATGAAGAAGTATTACAAACCATTACGGGCGCTTTGGATAAACTATCCGACGTTGCTGTGGGCGAGTAAGGTACTGGTAGTATAAAAAAAAAGCATCCCGAACGGATGCTTTTTTATATTCCAATCGTATACGATAGTGTGTAAATGTCGATAAACTATACCTCTACCGGTTTTGTTTTCTTTTTTGATTTTTTAAACACATAGGTATACAACCACATTATCGTAAAAGTTGGAATAATATCCAGTCCTGGAATAATTTCTTCTAAGAAGGTTACGATTCCAGCTCCTTGGCCGACTTTACCTTTGTACATTCGGGTCATAAGCCAACCGGCCAATGGTGCCCAAATAATGTCGGAAAAGTCACCGATAAAAGGCAGTGCAAAAGAGAGCATTCCGATAGCATCGAAAAGCAGGCCTAGAAATAGTTTTTTATATTTTTTTTCGGGAGTTTTTGACATGATGAAAAATTAGGGATTCTTATTAATCAAAACAAAAAAAGTGCCAGAAAGTTAGTTGGCAGTTTGCAGAAGTCAGTAGTTTGTAGTCAAAATTATTTTTCCTCACTCATAAACCCCTAAACCTTCCCTACCGGCAGGCGGGCTCCTAAACTTTTTTTGAACTTGCGCTTGAACTTGATTTAGGACAAATCAGAACTGACCAACTTCAAAAATTCGTTTCTGGTTTCGATTTTTTCGAATTGGCCCCTAAAACCTGATGTAGTGGTTACCGAATTCTGTTTCTGCACGCCACGCATCATCATGCACATATGTGATGCTTCGATGACCACGGCGACACCTTTTGGCTTTAAGGTATTATTGATACATTCCAGAATATCGTGCGTTAATCTTTCTTGTACCTGAAGCCTTCTTGCAAAAACATCGATTACACGGGGTATTTTGCTCAAGCCCACAATATGACCGTTCGGAATGTAGGCTACGTGGGCCTTCCCAAAAAATGGCAACATATGATGTTCGCAAAGGGAATACAACTCAATATTCTTGATAATGACCATATCGTCATAATCTTCCTTGAACATGGCGCCCTGCAGTATTTTCACCGCATCCTGTTTGTATCCTTGCGTCAAAAACAGCATCGCTTTGGCAGCTCTTTCAGGGGTTTTCAATAACCCTTCTCTTGAGACGTCCTCGCCTACTTCTCCGATGATTTTTGAAAACCGTTCTTTAATTTCTGTGGTAACTTCAAGATTATATTCTTCTAAATTTGAATAGGGGGCCATGGGCTTGAAATAAGTTTGTTTATCTTTTTTTAAAATTAATTAAACAAAAATACGGTTTAATATTTGAATCCGTAAGATGATAACACGTTAAATTAATGCTTTGTACGCCAAACATCAAATTTCCTTACTTTTACGTTCATTCAAATGCCACCATTCTTTGAAAAGTTAATCTTATGATCAAGGTCAAAAATATCCAAAAAATTTACGGGGATTTAAAGGTGCTAAAGGGCGTCGACCTTCATATACGCAAGGGGGAAATCATCTCTATTGTCGGGGCATCAGGTGCCGGAAAGACTACGTTACTGCAAATATTGGGTACTTTGGACGTACAATCGAATCCGGCGGATAGTAAATTGATCATCAACGATACAGAGGTTACGAAGCTTTCCGATAAGCAATTGGCCAAATTTCGCAACGAACATATCGGTTTTATCTTTCAGTTTCATCAATTGCTCCCGGAATTTACGGCATTGGAAAATGTATGTATTCCCGCCTTTATAAAAAATACCCCAAAGCCACAGGCGGAACAAAAAGCCAAAAAGCTTTTAGATTTTCTAGGCCTTTCGGAGCGGTACGACCATAAACCAAGTGAACTATCGGGTGGCGAACAACAACGTGTTGCCGTAGCTCGTGCCTTGGTCAACGACCCTTCGATTATTTTTGCCGATGAACCCAGTGGAAACCTGGATTCTGAAAGTGCCGATAACCTGCACCAACTCTTTTTCGAATTGCGCGAAGCGTTTGGGCAGACCTTTGTTATCGTTACGCACAACGAGCAATTGGCCGATATGGCAGACCGAAAACTGACCATGGTCGACGGTATTATCGTAAACAAAGAAGTCGTAGTTTGATGTTCACCGAAATTGGTTGTACTGCTTTGCCATACCCAAATTATCTACAATGCTAAAACAAGTTTTTGAATTTCTAAAAAACCCTATATATGAAGAAGATACAAATAATGACTTCAAATACCGGTTAAATGTATTTTTTCGGTTATTGGTCTATGCTTTGGCCATTAGTTTTGTTTTGGGAATGTTTATCGGAGGCCTTGAAACCCTCTTTGGTCTAGACTTTGGCAAACATGCTATTGAGGACTTTATGGATACGTATTCGCCATGGTTTCTTTTTGGGGCGGCGGTACTTTTGGCCCCGTTATTTGAAGAGTCATTATTTCGGGGGCCGTTTCTTTTTTTCAAGGGAAGTCGATTTTTCAAACTAGCCTTTTACCTGTTCACCTTGGTTTTTGGTTTTTATCATATCACAAATTTTGAATTGACACCCACTACTCTGGCCCTTTCGCCTCTTTTGGTTGCCCCGCAATTGTGTATCGGGGTTTTCTTGGGCTTTATTCGTATACGTTTTGGTCTACTTTGGGCAATTGCATTACACGCTTGCTATAACCTTATCATCGTTGGCCCGGTAATTTTGATGCAAATACTCGATATCCCCTTGGAATGAACCGTAACGAACTCAAAGATTTTTTAGATGCCAAGGTATTTCAATATGAGCATCCCCAGTTTTTGGAGACCGACCCGCTGCAGGTTCCGCATCTGTTTTCGAGGAAGGAAGATATTGAAATTAGCGCCTTTTTGACCGCTACCATCGCTTGGGGCAACCGAAAGAGCATTATTAAAAATGCCCATCGCCTAATGGCCTTGTTCGATAATGCACCCTATGATTTTATACTAAACCATACGGCCGATGACCTCGCAAAACTATCGCCCTTCGTACACCGCACTTTTAACGCAGAAGATCTGAACTATTTTATACAAAGCCTACAGCACATCTATGAAAAACATAATGGACTAGAAGCTGTTTTCACCAAAAACGCTGAAAAGGACTCTATGCAGTCGGCCATATCATCGTTCAAACAGGTTTTCTTCGAGCTCCCCCACCCCAAACGTACGACCAAGCATGTTAGCGACCCCTTAAAAGGTTCTGCCGCCAAGCGTATCAACATGTTTTTACGGTGGATGGTTCGCGACAGTACGACCGCCGTCGATTTCGGCCTTTGGAAAAGTATAGACACTAGCCAACTCTCCTGTCCTCTTGACGTTCACTCGGGCAATGTGGCCCGAAAGCTCAAACTGCTGAAACGCAAACAGAACGATGCCAAGGCCTTGGCGGAACTGGACAAAAACCTTCGTAAGCTAGATGCTAATGACCCCGTAAAATATGACTTTGCCCTTTTTGGGTTGGGGGTATTCGAAAAGTTTTAAAAGAGGTTGTCGAGCAAACGTTATAAGAAATTGCAAGTAAATTCATACTCCCATATTGTATATGATTTTTTAAATAGAAATGATTTAAACTTTCTTCATTCGCTAAAAAGTTATCCGTTTTTCGTATTTTTTTCTTCCGTAGCGATGCTTTGTAACTCAAAAAAGCCTTCAACCGGACAAAAAATCACTAATTTTCGCTTGAACGTAGAAAGTTTAAATCACTTTAAAAACAAGAATCATGGAAAACAAAGAAAACATTCAAATTATCGAGAATCTTTACAATGCTTTTGCATCTGGCGATATACCGACGGTTCTGGGGTCTATGCATCCAGATATCGAATGGAACGAAGCCGAGGGTAATTCTCTGGCAGATGGTAACCCATACATTGGTCCGGATGCCATTTTAAATGGTGTTTTTGCACGGCTTGGCGCCAATCACGAATATTTTAATTTGATAGACATTGAACTTCACGATATGAACGATAATAAGGTATTAGCAACTTTGCGCTATGATGCTAAAGTAAAAACAACGGGAAAGACCTATAACGCTCAAGTAGCGCATTTATGGATGCTGAATGGCGCGGGCAAAATCATGACCTTTCAGCAATATGCGGATACCAAGAAGTTGGCAGAGGCCGAATCGTAATTTTACGAATACATTGTGTTGTGCCAAAATTAGAAAATGCCTTCAATCAACTACCTGCTGCAAGCGTATGAGGTATCAACTTCCACAAAAAGTGAATTTCAAACCAGCCTACTGCTGGCAGGTTCCAAAAAAAAGGAAGAGGGATGCAGGTATCGGGGAATTAAACCCAGAGGGATTAAATCAAAGATGTCGATTCTACTAGTAAGGAAGTTGAAAATAAGGAAAGTACAATTCGATAGACAACAAATTGAGTCAAAAAAAACGATAAAACAACTTACCGCTTTTTAAACACCAAAATTATAAAGCTGAATCGGGAAAAATTGAGCAATTTTAAAAACTTTAATTGTTTTTTGCCACCCTGATTTTTTCCATGATTTGTATATCACTGGTGATTCTATTCAACAATACTCCAAAATCGCTTTGGTCAATAAGTCTATTTTGGCGACTTGGAAAAATCTCTTCCACAGGAAACCTGTGATTAAGGTCAATGGTAAACTGATAAAAATCGGTAAGTAACTCACCCTTAGTGCTTAAAAGAGGTACTTTTAAAATAATTGGATTCCTGCTATTACTTGTCCCATCAGGAACTATCCATGGACGACTTGAACTAAGAACATCAGGATCACGCTTTAGCGTAACATTTGTACGAGGTAGCCGTTTTTTATTAGTGTACCATTTAGTATTAACGGCATCATACGCCTCATAGGTTTCTTTGGCCGTCTTTACAACTGCTAAACTATCTAATGTCGCTACGATAATCTTTGTTGCCGCCGCGTTAAAAGGGAGCTTCGAACGCAAGGTTTTCATACCTACGTGTACCCCCAGTAAATTTGAATATACATCCTCGACCGAAAAACTGGAAAATTTTTCCGGTATTATAGCAAGGCTTGATGCACCGAACCAAGTGGAAATTTCGTGCCACAGGGAAAGATCATATGTTATTTTTCCCGCTAATAAAATACAATCACCAGTATCGAGCTGTGCCGGTACATTCAAATATAAAGTCTTGCGTCCTGCTTCGTTACGTAACCGCAAAATAACTTCCTCTTTTCCCCTACTATCTAAAATGGCAGTGTATAAATAGCGCGTCCAATCGATTTGATCCCGTAAGTGAGCCATGTCGATAAAACCCCCTTTATCGGTGTATATAGTTCCAGTGCCTTCAGATTTATCGCCCATATAACGATGTTCACCCAAATCGTCAATACTGATCACCTGATCAATTGAAATAAATGGCACACCCCATAATTTTAAATCGTAACCAAAAAAACAACAGGCTCTAATTATACGAGGGGGAATTTTGTCTAAATCAACATCATCATCGTTTATACTTTGAGCACTTGTGGTTATAGGATTAACAACAAAACCTAATAGAATAAGGAATTTTAGGCTATTTACTATTATTTTATAAATATCGAATTTCATTTGGCTAGACTATAAATATTTATAGCTTGTGACGCTCCAGCATATCAGGATAGAGTTCATCTTCGACCCACATAAAATTAGGGAATATCCGAATTATTTTTTCATAGCATACCTTGGCTAGTTGTATTTGATCGGTAGCTTCGTATGCCTGCCCTAATGCGGTCATAGTGTTGATATACATCCAATTATTTACGACAAGTTCTTGTTTTTCAAAACTTTTAACCGCTTTTACGTAGTATTCGATTGCTTCAGACTTATCACCACCAAAAATCGAAGGGCGATAATACATTGAATTTCCCTTTTCGATATTACCTTGAATGTTCTCCGGATCGAGTTCAATCGATTTGTTTATATATTTCATGCTTTTCGGACCTAAATAAACGGCCTTCAAATTTGAGATACCGATGGAAAACGCGATGTAAGCTCCTTTGTAGGCTTGTAGGGTTGCGTTTTTAGGTGATTCTAATAATAATTTATCAATAATTTTCTCTGATTTTTTAATGTATTCTTCGGCAGCATCATATTTTTCGGCACCAATTAACCAAGCCGTATAACCATAATAATAACTGATCAGTTCTAATTGCTCGGCCAAATCATTTCGATTAACATTTTTTTCGCAAGTATTCATTATTTCCAGCCACTTATCCATTTTACCTCGTGAATATGCTTTGTAAATTGAATCGCGGTAGGTAGCACTTTGAGTAAAACCCCATTGCATTGATAGCAATAAAGTGATAATCACGATTACTGATCTTCTAATATGTTGCGGCCTTTCCAAATTAATTTCTTCTGTTTTTTATTAATAAGCCCTTTACCTATTATTAAAAGAAATACTAGGTGTTGCGGCACTGCCAATAAAACGTTTTGAAAAACGGATTGTTGACTCGCCAAACTTACAAAAATTCGAATTGCAACTATTCCGGCCATGTAAGCAATTGACCACCATACGCCCATATTAATATAGAGGATAAACGGAGCAATCGTAGTGATGATTCCAAAAGAAATAGTTGCGAAAATACTATTGCCAAAGAATTGAAATATGTTTTTTGTGAATCCGGCAATGGCATCATCCAATCCAACATACATGCGGCACGAAATATCGTCATCTCCTAGAAGTGTATCGCCCGCAAGGCCTTTTTGTTTGAATAGTCTCATAATAGCGATGTCTTCTACCCGATGGGACTTACATTTTTCATGAGGCCAAAGGGTCTTATAGGTAACTGTGTTAAACATCATAAATTGTCCATTAGCGGCCGAAAAGGCTTTGTTCTTTGACTTTCGGATTAGTGAAAGTGGAAGTAGACTCAACAAAATCCAGTTCATTAGCGGTACTGAATTTTTTTCTCCGAAAGAGGCTACGATTTGCTTCGGAAATATCGATAGCAAGTGAAGTTCATATTTCTGAAAATAGCTGATACTACGCTGAATCAAGTCTTTTTTAACCCTTACATCTGCATCTAAAAAGAGTAATATTTCACCAGTTGCGGCTTTTGATAATTGGTAACATGCATGGTTTTTGCCTAACCAACCCTGTAGAGGTTCTTGTCCGTTGATTAATTTAATGGTAGGTTGAAGTGTTGCCCAATATTTGACGACACTTTCCGTATCATCAGTGGAATTGTCGTTGTAAACAATAATTTCAAGGCTACTGTATTTTAAGGTGGATAATTGTTCTAGTAAGTTTCCAATATTATCCTCCTCATTGCGGGCGGGTATTAAAATTGAAACAAACGGTTCATTGACTAATGGCGCTGCCCTTGTCAGATAGGCAAAAGATAGATAATTAACAAATGCCGCGAGTAACCTGATACATAGAAAGCCTATTAGAAAATAACAGAAATAAATCATTCAGCCCCTTGTTTTATAAAACATGCTTTTGCAAAACGATTAAAGGCTCTTTCTACATCTTCGGCATTGGTATCCGTATTTATGGGCTGCGTTTCGTAATACACACATATATCCGGTCTTAGGTTGGTTCCATAATTGATAAGATTGACATTGAATACCAATTGGAAGTCATTTTTTACGTTTTCTAAAATATAGGAAAGAAGGCCCTTTTCAAAAGAAAACTCTCGCGTGTATATGCTCTTAATTTTTCCTTGCGGGAAAAACAAAAATAGGTTCTCTTTATCTTGTAACATTTCAACGGCATAATCAAGACTCTCTAAACTAGAACGTTTGCCTTTGCTGATCGAACAAGCACCGATTTTAGTTAAGAGCATATTTTTACGCAGCTCTTTTTCAAGCATCATGAAATTGAACCGTCGCTTAAAGACTTTAAGATTCAATAAAATCTGAATAAAGCCATCGTAAAACGAGAAATGATTACCTATCATAAGTATAGGAAGTTCTTTGTCTTCATAGTTTCCCATATACTTGACACTGCCGAAAAAAAAGCCAATTAATATTTTAGTATAATAATTGGAAAATTTGACCACAAAATTATTATGCTTGGCTCGTATCATTTTTTAATATTCATTATGAACAGCTATAACAACAAAAAAGACGAATTGAATAAAAAACAACCAGCGAGCAGGTCTATTCTGCGTGTTTATTTGAAATTTTTGAATGGCCCAGTTAAACACCAAAGCCAGTAAAAACCAGACGACATAGTTACTTACGGGCGGATTGTTTTTTGAAAATAGCCACATATCCATGAGGGGAGCTACTTTTTCAAGTAAGATATCGTAAAGTAGCATGAGCGATGCAGCACCAACTATTATCGGAATTGTTTTAGAGGTGTATTTAGCGATTATACTATTAGAAGCATACACTAAAAAAACCCAATTGAGACCAATGATGACGGGCACATCAGCTATTTTGACTCCAAGGCCCTTGCCGTAAGCATACATGCCGAATAACTTACCAGTCGCTACACCAATAATTTCGACAATAATACTGAGTATAAAAATACTTGTTAAAATTGCAATCGTATTAACATTCCATTCCTTATGGTGTGAAAAAATGGCTGCGGTTACTAAAACCAAGGTATATGGCGTAATCAGTATAAACAAATCGTGCGTAAAAGGTATCAAATACAAAACCAAGCCGACACAATAAAAAATTATAAAAGTTATTGGAAGGCCCTCGTTAGCTAAGTATTTTAGTATCCGGTTCATCTATGATGCAGGAATTTCATTAGCAACAATTTTAGCGCTAGCCAAACAGAGCGGTATTCCGCCGCCGGGGTGAACGCTTCCGCCGACAAAATACAAGTTCTTTACGCTTTTAAGAAAATTTGGATGTCTTAAAAATGCAGAAAACATAGAGTTAGATGAATTGCCATACAGTGCTCCTCCTTTACTCAACGTATTTCGTGCAATGGTAATCGGTGAAGCAATTTTCTCGTGTTCGATATGGTCCTCAATGTTTATTTTAAGAGATTTGTTAATTTTGGCAACAATATTTTGTTTGGTAGTACGTATTAGTTCATCCCAGTCCTGCTTACTATTAGAGGGCGCGTTGACCATAACGAACCAGTTTTCACAATTTTTTGGAGCATCGGTTTTTACCATTTTAGAACTAACGAAAATATAAATGGTAGGATCGGTATAGATGGTTTTTTTCTGAAATAGACTCCTAAACTCTTCTTTGTAATCACCACTGAAAAGAATGTTATGCACATCTAGTTCTGGAAACTCTTTATCGACTCCCCAATAGAATACCAAGGCCGATGATGATGGTTCTAAGCGATTAAATCGCTTTTTTAACGGATGATTCATCAGGTTATTCATCACATAGTTGATATCCGAGTCCGATACTATTTTATCGAAAGCATATGCCGTATCTCCAACGCTTATACCAATAGCCTTTTTATTTTTTATATCGATGGACGTAACCAATGAATTAAAATTGAAGCGAACACCCTTTTTTAGGGCAAGCTCATAGATGTGTTGTACGATAGTATACATACCGTTTTCCGGAAAATAGGTTCCCAGATTATTTTCGAGATGCGCTATTACATTTAACGTAGCAGGTGCCTGATATGGATTAGAGCCATTGTAAGTGGCGTACCTATCGAACAATTGAACAAGCAATGGGCTTTCAAAATTGTTGCTATTAGCATCGTGCATGGTTTTATAAAAGCGAATCTTAAAAACCTGCAAAAACGATTTCAAAACCGAAAATTTCAAGAAATTCTTAACTTTATGTAAGGAATTAAATAGGAAGATATCCGACGTGATTTTGTATATCGATGAAACACTCTTAAAATATTTGGTGATATTGGAAGGGTCTTCGCCTAGTTTTTCAACACATTCATCGGTAAATTTCTGTTGATCTGACCAAGCGATGAGATTTTCACCGCTATTGTAGAAGTACTTGCATAGCACCTCAAGCTTTTTGTACCCAAAAGTAGAGGGAACAGTCTCACCGGCCGCACTATAAAGTTCTTCCACTAATTCCGGTAACGTAAATAAAGATGGACCGGTATCGAATCGATACCCTTCCATATTGATTTCGCCGATTTTTCCACCAGGAGATGCATTTTTTTCAAATACAGTTACTTCATGTCCCTTTGATGCTAATCGGCACGCAGCAGCCAAACCACCAATCCCGGAACCTATTACTGCAATCTTCATGCGCTTTTGGTTTTTCTAAATCTCATTTCAAAAATATGAGTCAGCACCAATGGTGATAAAAGCAATGAAAAATTATAAAATATATCTTCGATCGGAATTGAAAAAACATGAATTCCTAAAATTACTTCGGGGTTGTACTCAAAAACAGCTTGTTCAATTCCCGTACCTGTTAATATTCCGTTTATTATAAAAAATGGGATGAGTAAAATCGGATATATAGCCAAATAATAGTTTACGACTTCTCTGGCGAAGTAATAACTTAATAAAAGTATCATCGGCAAAACAAGGAAATTTACAAAAGTATAGGTTAGATCTCGATGAAATACTGATGTTATAACTGATATTATTACTATTAGAAAAGTTAGAACTTTTGTCCATTGCGCATTTAGCTTGAATTTCGGGAAATGAAACTGAACTGCATAAAACGAGAATGCACAAGCATATGGAATAACAATAAAAAACAGGTACTCTTCTAAAGGAAGCTTATGTATATAAATGCCGGAATTATAAATCGGGTTGAAAAACCAATAGTCCATATGGGTAAAGATGATATCCCAAGTGACGAAAACAACCATAGTTATTAAGATTGCGGGAAGCAGGTATTTCCAACGTGTATAGAGCCTAAGGTTTTTCTCGAAACTAAAAGCAAGAGGCCCGGCAAGCGAAATCAGAAGTATAATTAAATAGAGTGACATAGTTCGTAATTTTCCTGTGTTCTATGCCAGGGGAAGTTTATTCGGTGTTACGACGCCGGTTAATGCCCAAATCTTAACCTTGATGGATATTCGAATTCGTTTATAAAATAATTCCGCTACTGAAGTGCAATTTATCTTGGTCTTTAGTTTATTACTATAAAAAAAGGCTGAATACTTTTCTTTTCTTGAATTGCTAAGCAGTGGCGTGATTCCTTCTAAAGCAACTCTGAAATTTTCATTTTCATCTTTTGTAAAAGTAATAATCTTTTTCAAACTCGCCTATTTTTAGATAGGCACTTACACTATTTTATTAACCTTTCCAAGTAGAGTTCAGTTACCTTTAGAGTAAGAGACGTGGAAACTGTAACTAAAATTGATAGTTATCAACATATTTCAAAACGGTCTCTAAAAAACGGCACAGAATCAAAAGCAACCCTTTTAAATTTTAAACATCTTTAAGAAAAATAGTATTTATGAAAAGCTACTTTCTTATTATTTTAATATCCATATTTTCTTTTAGTTGTAATTCAGATGATAAAAATTCAAACACTATTTCTGATAGTGACCTCAAAGAAATTGGAAATAAATTAGCGGAATGGGGCGACACTAATTGTAAGCTTATCACCATTAATACTAAAGAAATTCTCTTGCAAGGAGCCAATGCTGGTGGATGCAGCCCTGTTGGCTTTGAATTTAATGGTACTGGTTCATCTTTCTTTGATGAAAGAGTAAACACCATTCAAAACAATCTTCGTGAGCTTATAAACAATTCGAATTGTAAAATATCCGAATTAAAGAACAACGTTCTTGGTATAACTTCAAACTCAAGTACCGATTTAATTTCTCGGCATCTTGAGTGTTTGGGCGTTGTCGAATTTTTAAAAGGAAGCTCTGGTATTGAATAGATTGTAGACCAACTACAACAATGGTAACCGTTGCCCAAAGGCATGAATGCACTACCTCGATGTAGTCATACGCCGTATTAAATTCAAAAAAAACAAATCCCAAATCTCCAAAAAAGAATGGAAAACGCTTTGACATTGGCTCTTTTCAATGGCTTTTTTATTTTTCCTATATCGGTTTATTTCAAGTTAATTGCTTTAACGAAATATGTTCTATCTTGGAGGTAAATTTCACTCCTGAGTAAATGCACCTCAAAAAACCCTTAGTTAGCCTACTTACTATATTTCTTCTTGCTACCTGTAAACAAATACCAGAAGAAAAACCGTTACAAGGTATTCCCGAAGCAAAAGATATAGGCCTTAAAGATTGGGCCGATTTTCCTGTAGGTGGTGCCATAAACGTGCGAAAGGTACTGAAAGACCAAAAGCTCGACTCCATTACCGGTAGCAACTTCAATAGTATTACAGCGACCAACGACATGAAAATGTATTCGGTGGTAAAAAACGATAGTATACCCGATTTTACTAGAATCGATAGTATAGTCGCTTACACGAAGAAAAATAATATGCGCTTGTTCGGCCATGCCTTGATTTGGCATTACGCACTCCCAAAATGGATTTCAAAAACCACCAAAGAGAAAGGAGCGGACTGGGCCGATGGCTTCTTAAGAAAATATATCGATACCATAGTTACCCGATACAAAAGTGATGTAATTGCTTGGGATGTCGTCAACGAAGCCTTTGATACCAAAACCGGGGAATACCGAAAAACCTATTGGTACGAGACCTTTGGCCAAGCCTATATCGAAAACGCCTTTCGTTATGCCCATGCCGCCGATCCGGATGCGAAGTTATTTTATAATGATTTCGGACAGGAGAAATATCCTGAAAAATCAGAGGCCATCGTAGCGATGGTAAACGATTTTAAAGACCGTGGCGTTCCCATTCATGGTATTGGCCTACAAATGCATTTAGAACTAAGTACTTCCAAAAACGCTATTGCCAATGCGCTAAAACTGGCGGCTTCCACAGGACTCCTAGTGCATATTTCAGAATTGGACATCATTTTCCGTTTGCACAACGAAAAAGAAAGTGGCGAAAAAGAAAAAATAGCAAAACTGACCGAAAGCATGATCAAAGCACAGGCAGAAAAATTCAAACAAGTCGCTTTGCTCTATCGAAAGCATGTCCCGGAAGCCCAACGGTTCGGAATCACTTTTTGGGATTTCAACGATCGGGACACTTGGCTGCGTGGCTCGGGCAATCTCAGGGAATGGCCTACCGTTTTTGATGACGACCTAGAGCCAAAACTTGGCTATTATGGGTTTGCAGAGGGCTTAGCAAAGGATATTGAAAACTGAACTATGGAACCAAAATCATTTTTAAGGACTTTATCTATTCTCCATATTTCCCTTTGTACAGGAATATTGCTCATTGCTGGTTTTGCCTATCTTCAAAACGGAAACTTTACGGCCAATATGAATGGAGAAGATATCTTTATTTATATAGTGCCAATAGTCGCAGCAGTTGGCTATTTTGCTAGCCAGTTAATATTTAAAAAGTTAGTATCGGCCCTCAAAAAAGAAGATGTACTACAAACGAAATTGGCAAAATACCAATCTGCATCCCTGATCGAATATGCCCTGATCGAAGGTCCGGCCTTTTTGGCATTATTCGCCTATAATGGAAATGGTAATGCGCTACACTTGGTAATCGCCGTCGCATTAATAGCTTATCTATTCGCTCAAAGGCCTACGGCAACTAGATTGATAAAAGAACTTCCGCTGACCTTGGATGAACAGAAACAATTTGATACTTTACGTAACTGAAAACAAGATAGCACATGAAATTCATAAAATTAGCAATACTGACAGCAGCAATGGGAATAGGTATGACAACGAGCATTCAGGCACAAGACTGGCCCAATTTAAAGCAGTTTCAAAAGGCCAATGCCACGTTGGAAGCACCTGCTGATGGTGAAAATCGGATTGTTTTTATGGGGAACTCCATCACCATAGGCTGGTCAAACAAGAGACCCGAATTCTTTGATGGTAAGTCCTATATTAACCGTGGTATAAGTGGCCAGACCACACCGCAAATGCTGCTCAGATTTCGCCAAGATGTTATCGACCTACGGCCAAAAGTAGTCGTATTACTTGCCGGCACCAATGATATTGCAGGTAATACCGGACCTTCGACCTTAGCGATGATAATGGACAATATCAAATCAATGGCCGAACTGGCAAATGCCAATGGTATTAAAGTAGTGCTCTCCTCTACCCTTCCGGCTTATGAATATAGATGGAAACCTGAAGTAAAGCCTGCTGAAAAAATTGTGGAATTGAATATCATGATAAAATCATACGCCGAAGAAGCTGGCCATATCTACTTAGATTACTTTTCGGCTATGGCCGATGAACGGAACGGCCTCCCGAAAAAATATGCCGACGATGAAGTTCACCCTACCGTGGAAGGATATAAAGCAATGGAACCTATGGTCGAAGAAGCCATAGATAAAGCGTTGAAAAACAAAACATAAGAACCAACATTGAAATGAGGTATTTAGCAGGTTTAGTCTTAGTTTTAATTCAAGTTACTTCAGGATGGTCTCAGTCTACCTTAACTGAAAACAAGAAAAACAAGCCGCTTAGAGTCGGTGTCGTAGGTCTTGTTCATGGTCATGTACATTGGATTTTGGCCAACAAGAAAAAGAGCAATATTGAAATCGTAGGCATAGTAGAACCGAATCGCGATTTGGCCGAACGTTTGACCAAACAGTACAATCTTTCAATGGATATCGTTTATGATACGTTGGAAGAAATGGTAGAAGCCGAGAATCCAGAAGCCGTAAACGCTTTTAACAGCACTTATGACCATTTAGCAACCGTACGTTATTGTGCGCCAAAGGGGATTCATGTAATGGTGGAAAAGCCCTTGGCCGTCAGTTGGGAGCACGCAAAGGAAATGGTGGACTTGGCGGAAAAACATAAAATTCAATTGCTTACGAATTATGAAACCTCTTGGTATGGCAGTAATCACAAGGCATACGATTTAGTGCATGAGGACAAGGCCATCGGAACGCCCCGCAGAATTGTTTTTCACACCGGACATTTTGGTCCCGTTGAAATCGGATGTAATCCTGAATTCTTGGAATGGCTTACCGACCCAGTTCTCAATGGTGGTGGCGCATTGACGGATTTTGGTTGTTATGGTGCAAACCTGACGACTTGGTTGATGAATGGCCGAGCCCCAGAATCTGTAACTTGTATTACCCAACAACTAAAACCAGAAATCTACCCGAAAGTTGATGATGATGCCACAATAATCTTAAAATATCCGGATACAGAAGTAATCATTCAGGCTTCATGGAACTGGCCGCACCACGTTAAGGATATGGAAATCTACGGCACAACGGGTTTCGTGAAATGCCAGAACGGCACGGATATGGAATTGATGACCGACCAAAAGGAAGGTTCAAAGTCAATGACCGCCGAATCTTTGGGGGAAGGTAACGACGACCCTTTTGCTCTTTTTAAGAAAGTAGTTCATGAAAACTATCAGCTTATGCCCTATGACCTTTCCTCCTTGGAAAATAGTAAGATGGTTGTCCAGATTTTAGAACTCGCCAAACAATCTGCAAAAACGGGCAAAACGGTTTTTTGGGAGGTTGTGTTTCCTTCAGACTCACAGTAAACAGCTCGAACAAGTTTTAAATTACAGAGTTCAGTAGATTCGCAAAGATACTGTCAGATGGGTCCTCCCCTTTTTTTTCATGGGGAAGTGCCGACAGGCGGAGGGGTTGCTTCGGAGGTTTTCAAAATTTCATAGTATCTCAAACGCTGACATAGCGAGCGATAATAATAAGTCCCAAGTATGTAAGTAGTTACTGATCTCTATTACGGAATTTTAATTATTCGATTATCTTTACTTCGTATGCCTACAATAGCCAAAAAAGAGGATTCAAAAAATTACGACACCATCATCATCGGCTCCGGAGCTGGTGGTCTAGCAGCAGCTATTTGCTTGGCGCGAGAAGGCCAAAAAGTTTTGGTTCTAGAACAACATGATGTACCCGGTGGCTGGTGCCACAGCTTCTACTTGAACGGGCACCGGTTTACTCCAGGTGTACATTATGTGGGCTTATTGGGCGAAGGCGAGGCAACCAACAATCTGTATCGTGGTTTGGGCATTGCCAACGATTTGGTTTTTTTTAGAATGAACCCCGATGCCTATGAACATGTTCATATTGGTAAAGAAAAGTTTAATTTTCCGGCTAATTTTGATGAACTGATTGATAGACTTTCCGAACGATTTCCCGATGAAAAAAGAAATATTTCAAAATACCTGAACCTAACGAAAAAAGTTAGTAAAGAGCTGTACTCCATACCCTATATCAAAGGGTTTTGGCAAAAGTTGACACTCCCTTATCGCACGCGCCATTTTGGTAAGTATGGGCTTTTCAGCGTTCGAAGGGTAATCGGCTGGCATATCAAAAATCCACTTTTAAAAAATATTCTCAATATTCAGTGCGGAGATCACGGCGTTCAACCTAGAAAAGCCCCTTTTGTATTACACAGTGCACTGATGTACCATTACTATCAGGGCGGATATTACCCCATGGGCGGCGGTGGGGCGCTGATAAAGTCAATGACCAATGCTCTAAAGCGCCATAACGGAGAGATTCGTACAAGTACAGCAGTCACCAAAATCTTATTGGAAGGAGACGAACAGAAAAAAGCAGTTGGGGTTGCCTTAGAAAACGGGGAAAACATCTATGCTGACCGCATTATCTCCAATGCTGACGTGGGCATTACTTACAACAATCTTATCGGAAGAGAGCATTTGAGCAAAAAATTCCAAAAGAAATTGGCGAATACAAAATACTCCTGCACCTCATTAATGCTTTTTTTGACGGTTGATATGGATGTACGTCAAGCAGGCTTAGATTCCGGTAACATCTGGATGATGCCGAATCAAGACGCCGATGCAGCCTACGATGACCTACTAACTGGTGATATTACCGAGGGTGATGCGTTTGAATTTATGTTTATTAGCTGTACCACATTAAAGGACCCTTCGAGTTTCGATGGTAAATATCATAGCATCGAGGCCATTACATTTATCGATTACAAGGCCTTTGAAACATATAAAGATGAAGCGCTGCAACGCTCACAAAAATATCTCGACTTTAAAGAACGGTTGACCCAAAAAATGGTAAACGGACTAGAAAAAGCCGTGCCGGGAATCAGCAATCATATCGTGCACAAAAATTTGGGTACACCGATTACCAACGAGTACTACATAAACACTACCGAAGGCAATGTTTACGGTACAGAAAAAAGCCTCAGACATATTGGTCCGTTTGCCTTTAAGGCCAAAAGTGAAATCAAAAACCTGTATCTCTGTGGAGCAAGTATTCTTTCGCATGGCGTAGCGGGTGCATCTCACTCTGGTGTGGATACGGCAGCACAAATTCTAGGGTGTCACCCCGATACCCTTAAAGAACCTCAAGAAGACCAGCATCTTCGCATCTTCGAGGCCGAAGACGCCTCTGACTATCCTGATTGGATGTTGAAAAAAATGGAAGTAAAGCGGGCAAGGGCAGCTTCAAAAACTATGGAACAATCCGTCTGAATTTAGTCTGTACAAATTAAGGGCATTTCTCAAAAACATATGTTGTATGTATTGAGCGATTTGTTCTAAAATATTGCCGGTGAATCGTTATTTTTAGAGAACAAAAATTTTAAAAAACAACGCAATGATCATCAATCCGGCTCGTACTTTCCTGTTTGTCTTAGTAAGTAGCCTATTCACATTTCCTTTAGTATCCCAAGTAAAAATATACGAAGGACAAGAGACCATACCGACCTATAAAATCGGTGAAAACGAAAAGAGTCCTATTTTCTATACCGGTCGTGGGGTTCAGGGGGCACAGGGCAAGGTGTACCCTTATCCTTCCCAGACCAAATTAGGCGATTCATTAATCGATGTGACCTATGAAATGGTCTATCTAGAAAATGAATATATCAAGGTTAAAGTGCTTCCCGCTTTCGGGGGGCGTCTATTCTCGGCCATTGATAAAACCAACGGACACGAACTGTTCCATACCAATAGCGTTATCAAACCTGACCTTATTGGCACCTTAGGCGCGTGGGTATCCGGCGGTATCGAGTGGTGTTTTCCACACCACCATCGAACCACAACACTATTGCCCAGCGATTATCGAATGATCGAGAATGAAGATGGTAGTGCTACCGTCTGGATCGGGGAAACCGAAAAGACCCGCGATATGCGAGGGGTTATCGGAATGACCCTCAGACCTGGTCGCTCCTATATCGAAGTAGATTACCGAATCAACAATACAAGTACTGTAACGACCACCTTTCTATTTTGGGCCAATGTCGCTATCACGGCCAATGATGACTTCCGAACGTTTTGGCCCCCGAGCCAAGAAATTGGGGTGTTTCACAACAATAGAAGTTTTATCAAATGGCCGCTGGCCAATGAAACCAATGATTATGGCCGTACAAGCTACGCAGAGGGAACGGACCTAACATGGTGGAAAAATCACCCAAACCCCGTTTCTTTTTTTATGTGGGATATAAAAGAAGGTTTTATAGGCGGTTACGATTACGGCCAAAAAGCAGGAACCGTGCATGTTGGAGACCCACATGAAAACAATGCCTCAAAATTATGGCAGTTCGGCCCAGGGCTTCAAGGACAGAACGCAAGGAGGAAGCTCACTGACGATGGCAAGGCCTACGTTGAGCTAATGACCGGAACTTTTTCGAATAATCAGCCAGATTATAGTTGGATTCTCCCCCACTCCGCCAAAAACGCCAAAAACTATTGGTATCCGATACGGGATTTGGAAATCGTCAAAAATTCAAATACCGATGCTTCCGTTACCCTTCAAATGCGAAATGAAAAGTCCGTTTTTTATGGTTTCAATACGACCAAATCATTTAAAAACGCCAAAATCTCTTTAAAAAATGGGGATTTGGTTCTAGAGGAAAAATCCATCGATATCGATCCGGCCAATCCTTTTACATCCACTTATAAAAGTCGGAAGCCGTTAGATGAATATAACCTCACAGCAACTTTGACCGATGGCGGAGGTAACGAACTGGTATCATATACTCCCTCCAAACCGCAACATCCTGAACTACCCGAGGTTCAGGAAGAAGTAAAAAAACCAGAAGAATTATCATCGGTTGAAGACCTCTATCTCACCGGAAGATTCGTTGAGCAGTTCAATAGACCTGGAATTGAACCCGACGATTATTACCTGGCCGCGCTTGAAAAATCCCCCAATGATTATCGTACAAATATCGCTTTGGGTATCCGTAGGTTCAATCAGACCCGACATCAAGAAGCATTAAACTACTTACAAGCCGCTGCTGACAAATTGAAAATCAAGTATTACCAACCGAAAGAAGGGGAACTATATTATTATATTGGAATGGCTCAAAAAGAATTGGGTCAGCGCGATGAAGCCTTTTCGAACTTGGCAAGGTCTACATGGTATTATCAATGGTTTTCTGCCGGTAATTACCAATTGGCCCAGTTGGAAAGTGCAAAGGGCAACTATGAAAAGGCTCTGGAATATATTGAGGAAGCCTATTCCACAAACAACAGAGATGGGCGAATCAGTGTACTCTACAGTGCTTTGCTTCGAAAATCGGGGCAAAAAGAAAAAGCGATACCGGTACTCGACGCCCAGTTGGCTTATGATCCTCTGGATTTTTCTGCGTTGTACGAAAAGTCGTTGGTCGGTGATGATGGCGGCATGGATAAATGGCATAAAAACATGCAATCCGTTGATAACAACTATTTGGAAGTTACTACTAATTACATGAATGCCGGACTGCTAGAAGATGGCCTGGGCTTATTATCTACTTTAAAAGAGTCTGAAAACCCATTGGTCGCTTACTACCTAGCTTGGTTTTATTCAGAAATGGATGATACTGCAAAAGCTATGGAAATGTTGACGAAGGCAAAAAGTAGCTCTTTGACATATACCTTTCCATATCGACCTGAAACGGAAACCGTATTACAGAAAGCCATTGCACTAGATGCCCAGAATGCGGCGGCCCATTATTTACTGGGCAATCTATTGTACGATAAACGGCCCGAAGAGGCAATGGCCGCCTGGGGCAAAGCGGGTGGTATCGATACGAGCATACCAATGGTTTGGCGTAATATGGCTTTCGGTGCATTCTATCACCAAAAGAATCCTGCTCAAGCCATTGATTATATGACAAAGGCAATTTCGTTGGACAATTCCAATCCGCTTTGGTATGCCGAATTGTCGAAGTACTTTAACGAATCCGATTCTGATTACAAAGAAAACCTTGATATACTGCGGACTAATCTAGATATCGTAAAAGAAGACGTGGCAGCACCCAAAACTTATGTTGAACTCTTAAACCTGGATGGTGACTACGACGAGGCAATTAATTTTCTGGACGGCCATCACTTTAGGACTTGGGAAGGCGGCCGGGAGACCTATTGGCACTATGTCGATGCCCACACCTTAAAAGCAAAAGAACTGATAAAAGATAATAAGCCCCAAGAAGCCATCTCTCACTTAGAACGGGCATTGCTTTATCCCGAAAACCTGGAAGTGGGCAAACCGACCCATGACGAAAAAAATGCAATGATCTACTATTTTATGGGAGAAGCTTACGATGCACTGGGCAATTCAAAAAATGCAAAAGAAAGTTATAAAAAAAGTGCAGCGGCCGAAAATGGACGAGGTATGTACGACCTGCTTTTCTATCAGGCCAAGGCAAATGAAAAATTAGGACAGCAGGAAGTCGCCATAAACATGTTGAACGAGCTTATTAACCAAGGCAAATCAATGCGTGAATCGGGAACAGGTAATACATTGGTCGCCGTGGAAGAAGCCTCCGCAACAAGCAGTGAAGCAATTTCAAATTCACATTATCTAGAAGCTTTGGGAAATATGGGGTTAGGAAATACAGCTGAGGCCAAAAAGCAATTCACTTCTGCTCTTGAGGCGTATAAAAACCATCTTTGGGCAAAAGTTATGGTAGATGTATTCTAACCATATACTTTGCATTAGTTGGTTTTGTGTCGTTTTCCGACATCTTTACCATTTCACTTGAATTGATTTAGTAAACTAAAGAACAAATATTTAATGAAAAAATATCCCGTATTGGTCGCATGCATATGCCTAATGCTATCCTGTAGCGAATCAAAGAAAGATGAAGCCAAGGAATACCAAGAAGACTTTCCCTATGGAAATGTCCCTAGAGAAAAACCAAATAGACCCTTGAGTGCAGCGTTTGATCGCATATATGAAAGTTCATATGGCGGGCTTGAGGTGAATACTAATGAACTTTTTTCAAATTTCAAATATACTCCGATCAAAGGCTTTGATTACAACGGCCATGATGGTACGGTGTCTCGTAGAGACGCAAGTAAAGTGGTTAAAATAAGTGATACATATTATGTATGGTATACGCACCGTGAAACGAGCGTACCACCAATAGAAAATGGAGGAAATGACACTATACCATCTAGAGATTGGGACCTTGCAGAAATCTGGTATGCAACGAGCGAAGATGGGTTTGTCTGGCAAGAGCAAGGCGTCGCAGTAAAACGTACTTCAAAGCCAAATCCTGGTTGGCGGTCGGTATCTACTCCAGACATTTTGGTCTACAAAGGCAAATACTATTTGTACTATCAGGCCTATTTGGCGATGCCGGGAGGTCCTACCAGTAAAGGCGATGATTGCCCCGTAGCAGCCTCCGTGGCCGATTCTCCCGATGGACCTTGGACACCTTCCAACAAGATAGTGCTAGACAATGGGCCTGAGGGGACTTGGGACCAATATGTGATTCATGACCCCTATCCTTTAGTTTATAAAGGCAAAATCTATATTTACTACAAAGGTGAAATGGGCGGCAACCCAAAAGTCCGTGCACAAGGGCTTGCTATTTCGGACGACCCGTTCGGGCCTTTTCAAAAGCATCCGTTAAACCCTGTACTGAATTCAGGTCATGAAACGGCATTGTTCCCGTTTAAAGAAGGTTTGGCGGCGATGGTTAGCAGACATGGTCTTGAGCAAAACACCATACAATATGCACCGGATGGTGTGAATTTTGAAATTGCCGCAATAACCTCGTTAATGCCCATTGCTCCCGGCCCTTACGTGCCAGATGCTTTTACCGACACTGGCGATGGACGAGGAATTACATGGGGTCTATGCCATTTTAGGAATATTGGCAAATCAGAAGGTAAAAGCCATAGTATTTTTGCTCGGTTCGATTGCGACCTTAGTCTTGATATTAATGATCCTTTGATGAAAGAAACAGATATTCTTAATGATTCAAGCATCAATTTTAAGTTCGGATTGACCGAAGAGCAGCGCCAACGCATCATCAAATCGGCAACAAAATAACTATACCAATTAGGTTATAAAAAACTAGCACAATGAAACAAAGCGAGAAATCATTGCTAACCATATTGGTAGGACTTTTAATGACTTCTTTGCTAAACGCTCAAGATTTCAACAAACTATCTCTGGGTGAACACAAAATATTTAAGGCTTCAAAGTGTTATAAAAACATTGTTATCGATGGAAAAATGGATGATGAAGATTGGAAAAAGACCGAGGCAAGGACGTTAGATTATTTCTATTGTGTAGAAAAACCCGATGATGACCAGCAAACCACTTTTCGAATGCTTTGGGATGAAAAAAAAATCTATGTGTTTTTTGAACTAAAGGATAAATACCTCACCGCACGTGAAACGGAACGCGATGGGCAACCTTATTTCGACGATTGCGCCGAAATCTTTTTTATAACAGCACCGGATAGTTTGGATACCCATTTCGGTTATGAACTGAACCTGAACAAGGCATCGAACGACTTTATCTATTTTAATGACTATTATAAGGGCAAGGATGTCGTGTATAAATCTTTCAATCCTGATTTTGAGGTTGAAGTGACTTACGAGGGTTCTATTAATGATAATTCGGATATTGATGTAGGATGGACCATGGAAATAGCCATACCCATTTTGAATTTCGGAGAGTTGGGCGAAGTCGCTCCCATAAACACTGGAAGCCAATGGGCATTTCTGGCTATTCGTCAAGACCGAAACGATGCGGAGGGCAACCGAAGGTCTACATCTACAATTTTTCCCATTTATGACATCTCCAAAAATGTGCATCAGGCCAATCGGTTTGGGCTTGTAGAATTTATTGAATAAATTCCCGAAGAAATTCAATAAAACCATGAAGCATTTTCTATCTCTTTTTCTATTGCTATCCATAGGGCTATCCTGTAAGGATGTACCCAAAGAAAAAGCCAAAACTCCTATAGAATCAAAAAAACCGAACATTATCTATATTTTGGCCGATGATCTGGGTTACGGTGATTTGGGCTGTTATGGGCAAGACAAAATCAAAACCCGGAGAATTGACCAAATGGCGAAAGAAGGAATTCTTTTCACCGACCACTACGCGGGAAATACGGTTTGTGCACCCTCGCGGGCATCTTTACTGACAGGCCTGCATCAAGGCCATGCGCAAGTACGTGGCAACAGTCAGAATATTTTGGAAGATGAAGCATTTACCGTAGCGCAACTATTCCGTGAAGCAGGCTACACCACCGCACTCATCGGAAAATGGGGATTGGGTGAAGTAGGCACTTCCGGTGAACCGAACAAACAAGGTTTTGATACCTATTTCGGGTATCTGAACCAGATTCATGCCCATAATTACTATCCCGATCATTTAATCGGTAACGGTGAAAGAATTCCATTGAATAATAAAGTTATTTTTGCGGAGAAAGGCTATGCAAAGGGCGTTGGTGGTGTGGCCACGGAAAAAAACGAATACTCCCATTCTATTTTTATGGATTCGGTTTTAGTCTATTTAGAAAAAACTAGAAAAAAACCTTTTTTCCTTTACCTGCCATTGACCATTCCCCATGCGAACAATGAATGGGAACTGGCGGACGAGCATGGCATGGAAGTCCCCGATATGGGAAATTATTCGGACAAAGATTGGCCGAAAGCCGAAAAAGGAAAAGCGGCCATGATTCATTTGCTGGATGCGGATGTCGGTCGGATTCTGGATAAGCTCAAACAAAGCGGATTGGACGAAAACACCCTTGTAATTTTTACGAGTGATAATGGCCCTCATGAGGAAGGTGGTGTAAACGCCGATTTTTTTAATAGTAACGGAAAGCTAAAGGGCACAAAACGAGATTTGTACGAAGGGGGTATTCGGGTACCATTCGTAGCTAGGTGGCCCGGTAAAATAGCCCCAAATACTACATCAGACCTACAGACCGCATTTTGGGATATGATGCCAACATTTGCTGAAATCATCGAACAGCCGTTGAACCATAAAACGGACGGTATTTCGTTCCTCCCAACACTTTTGGGGGATTCAGAAAAACAAAATGAGCATAAATATCTTTATTGGGAATTCGCCGAAGCCGACCACGATGCCCAAGCCGTCAGAAGCGAAAACTGGAAATTAATCCACATTTACAAAACCGATTCGTGGGAACTTTATAATCTTGCCCAAGATATTGGGGAAGAAAACAACATTATTGCAAAACACCCTGAAGTAGCCGAAAAACTTAAAGGTTATATGAAAGAAGCCCATGTCTACGATGCGGATTATCCCTTAGAAGGAGAAGTCAAAGAATAGTCCGTATTATTTTTCAGCATTAACATCGATTCCAGAAGCAGCGTTAGAGCGTCGTAAAAGTTCATCGCGCATGGCAGCTGAGCGCAACGCAAAAGCAGCTTCGTTTCGCTTTTCAACCTCTGGAAAATTAAGTCCATTGTCAGCGATATTGTTGAGCGAAACACCATAATTTCCTAGAAGAGCCCAATAGGTTGCGCTATCTGAATCATCGACACGGTTTTTGGTGAATTTTCCTTCGGCAAATATCTTACCGAGCTTACTTGTTTTAAATTGGTCATAATAGTCTGCGCCCTTTGGCCCAGGCTCCACTATACCGAATTGGCCGATTCCCCCACATTCATAAAATTTAATATGACCGTTTAAAGCTATGTCTTTTATGTAATCACATGCCGGGGCGTCACCAAAGCAGTTATGAACGTTCTCAGGATGCTCGATTGTTCCTACATGAAAATTGGAACTGGTCCAATGACTTATGAAACGTATTTTCTCTAGAATATCATTACGCCGTTGCTCAAGACAATAGCTCACCAAAATTGCCTGTTCGGTCAATGGACCAAAGCAAAGAACGTTAATAACGGTAGTGCTTTTGTCAAGTTCTTCGAATAGTGCTAAAATACTGGGGTAACTTTGGAGATTATAGGAATGGCTCTTGTCGAAATTATCACCCTGCCCTTTTACCGATGATTCCAAGAACCTTAATGTTGTTTGGTAGCCCCCGATATATTTATTTAGATTTACCAAATCCGAAGCATAGGCCTTTCCATAAAACTCTTTCGCCCATTTACCCTGATCGGGAGTATTCCTGTTATGTGCGAGAACGGTGCTCGCCATAACGATGGCGCGGGTATCGAACATATTCGACATCAAGAGATAGCTTGCCACCGCAGAAATATCATCCGGGTCGTTAATGTTGTTTCCACCATCGCTGATTAACCATACGACAGGTTTTTGAGCCAAAACAGGAAGCGTAAAAACCAGAAAAAGAAGCAATGTTAAGTTCTTCACGACAAATTTTTTTTACGTAAATCAAAAAATAATATGGACTCATCAATTATCAAAATAGATTTTTTAGAAACGATATTCTCAACTTTACAAACTACTAACGTCTACGACTTAAAATAAAGCAAGACAATTTCGTCGATAATAAAAGTGTTGGAACAAAAGCATTGTCATTGCCCGAACACTCTATTCCAAATCAATTCCAGAACGAAAACTTTGGGCAATCTTATTGATTCTAGCCATTATTATCAAAAAGTAAAGGAAAGAATTTTCCTTTCATACGTTGCCCTTTTTTAATAGCTATCGGTGTTCCGCGTAGTATCTCCTCATCAGTGTCACTTTCGGTACCATCAGCGAAAACATTAATGACAAATGCCCTTCTACTGATATCTGATTTGTTTTCGTATGAACCATGAACCATTAAAGGGTGATGAAAAGTCGCGTAACCTTTTTTAAGTTCGATGGGAACGGGCTTAAACTCTCCTTTTTGTTCTTCTGTCAGCATTTCTTTCAGCGAATCCATATTTCCGGCAAGTTCTGGCTTTTCCAATAATCCCCATCGATGGCTACCGGGAATGTAGTGTAAGCATCCGTTTTCAGTGGTTGCATCATCCAAACCCGTCCAACAGGTCAGATGTTGCATGGGTACGGTTCGAACCCAAAAAGAGTAGTCTTGATGCCAAGCTACTACACCACCGTGATTTGCCGGTTTACAAAACAATTGGTCATGCCAAAATCGTACAGATCGATTACCTAACAATTGACTAGCGGCCATGGTAAAAGCAGGGTTCCAGAGAATATCGTGAAAACCAGCTGTAATCCGCCAATGGCCGAGGGAGTGAAAAAGAACGGTATTGGGGTCCGTAGATTGATTACTGTGAAATTCATAGAACAAATAATGTAATGGATGTTTTGGGTCACGTACATCCTCAAGTTCCTTGCGAAGTGTCTCTATCTGGGAATCATCGAGTAGTTTGATACCCGAAACATACCCATATTCATCGAAATGGGAAACCTGCTCATCGCTTAATCGATATTGATCCCATTCTTCTTTGTTCTTAGGTTGTTTAAACAGTTTGGAAATTAATTTATGTTCTTCTGCAAGATCTCTTGTAATTTTCATAATGCCAATTTATAGAGTTTTTAAAAATTTCGTTCAACATTACCAATTGGTAAATGAACCATCTTTACGGCGCAATCTTGGAATCTCAACAGGCTTAAAAGTTTGCTTTATAGCATATGCTTCATCAAACTCTACTCCAAGCCCAGGTGCATCAAGTACATGATATCGCGGCCCATCAAGCTCAGGTTGGAGCGGGTAAAACTTATGGTCATTGGTGCCCATTTGCTGTGCTGGCGTATTTACTTCTTCCAACCAACTAAAATT
>ENA-ORXU01000709-ORXU01000709.1-marine-metagenome-genome-assembly--contig:-NODE-709-length-34920-cov-7.064288_pt1 | contig 34920 bp, 33 predicted proteins | sample MGYA00237869_ERZ511484 | MGnify/ENA metagenome assembly ERZ511484 | reverse complement strand
CCCCTTCACTCGAACGCCTTGTCCTCGGCGCTGCCAGGCTCGCTGGGAGGCAGGGTATCTCTGGGACAGGACACTAGGCTCCGGGTAGCGGTGCGTCGGGGTGCAGCAGCTCCTCGCTCGCCAGGTCGCTCCACAGTCCGTCGGGAATCTCCAGATCGAACCAGGCCGCGTTCTGGCGGGCTTCGGCAGCCGAACGCGGCCCCGGAATCACCGAGGCGACCATCGGGTGACCGAGCGGAAACTGCAACGCGGCCGCCGGCATCGGCACACCGTGCGCCGCGCACACCGCCGAGATGCGCCTGGCCCGTTCCAGCACATCGGCAGGCGCCTTCGCGTAGTTCCAGGTATCGCCCCCGACCAGCAATCCGGAGTTGTAGGGGCCGCCGAGAATGATGCCGGTCCCGGCCTTTTCGCACGCCGGCATCAGGTCGTCCAGTGGCGCCTGCTCGAGCAGGGTGTAGCGACCGGCGAGCAGGAAGGCATCCCAGTCGCCGTGCTGCAGCGCGGCCAGGCACACCTCGCGCTCGTTCACCCCGAGCCCGATCGCCTGCACGTCGCCGTTGCGGCGCAGCTCGTCCAGCGCCCGATAGCCTCCGCTCATCGCCTCGGCGAACAGCGTGGCGTTCAACTCGGGTCCGTGTTGCATTTCACCGATGTCATGCAGCAGCAGCACATCGATGCGAGCCACGCCCAGACGCTGCAGGCTGTCCTCGTAGGAGCGCATCACCCCCTCGTAGCTGTAGTCGAAGACCGGGTTGAACGGCAGCGAGCCGAGCCAGTCGCGCTGCAGTGTCTCGGAGGCCGGCTCGGGCCTGAGCAGGCGCCCGGCCTTGGTGCACAGCACGATGTTCTCGCGCGAACGGATTCCGTCACCCACCCCCCGCTCGGACCGGCCGAACCCGTAGAACGGCGCGGTATCCACGAAGCGTATTCCGCTGTCCAGACCCGCCTCGATGGCGGCCCGCAGGTCGGTCTCCTCGACGACCCGATGGTTGCCGGCCATCGCTGCGCACCCCAGACCCAGTGTGGTCAGCTCAAGCGAGGTTCGGCCCAGGGTGCGTGTGTCGATAGCCATGCTGCGTCGCGCTGCTCGTCGGTTAGGCGTCCCATCATGCCGCATCGCGGCGTGAATATCCCTCTCCCGACCCTCCCCCGACTCTCAGCCGATCCGCTCGTCGGCCGCGGCGCGGCTGACGCCACCGGCCGCATCGGTCCGCGTGACTCCATCGTGCACGATGATCTCCTCTCGATCGTCATCGATCAGCGCCCGGTAGATCAATGCGCCGATCACGGCACCGACGATCGGGGCCACCCAGAAGAACCACAGCTGCTGGATCGGTACGTCGACGCCATCGCCGAACACGAACGCGATGACCGCCTGCGAGGTCGAGCGTGCCGGGTTCACGCTGGTGTTGGTGACCGGTATGCTGACGAAGTGGATCAGGGTCAGGCACAGCCCGATCGCCAGGCCCCCCATGGCGGCCGCGGCACGGCGTGCCGTCGCCCCCATGATCACGATCAGGAACACTGCTGTCAGCACGACCTCGGTCACCAGCGCCGAGGTGAAGCCGTAGCCACCCGGCGAGCCTTCGATGCCGTACCCGTTCGTGGCGAACGTACCGGCACCGGGCGTGATCGCGAAGGTACCCGTCCCGGAGGCGATCACGAAGATGCAGTAGCCCGCCAGCAGCCCACCGATGACCTGGGCAACGATGTAGCCGGGCAGACGCGTCAGGGGAAATCGCCCGCCGACCGTGAGCCCGATCGTCACCGCCGGATTGAAATGGCCGCCGGACACGTGACCGACCGCGTAGGCCGCCGATAGCACCGTCAAGCCGAACGCCAGGCTGACACCGATGAATCCCAGCCCCAGGCTGGTGCCGTTGTCGCCCGTGCCGTAGAACGCGGCCAGGATGGCCGACCCGCATCCTCCGAGTACCAACCAGAACGTGCCGAACGTCTCGGCTGCCAAAGCTCTTGCGTACATGTCGCTCACCCTCCGTTTTTCGCGAAACCGTCAAGGCCTGCCGGCGACCCATCGGTCGGAATCGTCCGATGTCGATGAACGCTCCGGCAGCGCTTCGTGCGTCCGCCGATGATGCAGGCCTGACGCCGGGGTCGGAGGTGAATAATTGTGAACCCCGCAACCGGCCACACCTGTCGGAGCGGACGATCCGATGCGCTGGGCGTTGCGCGAGCGCTCAGCGCTCCGAGGCTGTCATCCGCCGTTCCATCCAGCGCACGCCCTGGGAGACGATCAGGATGAGCAACAGGTACTCGAGTACCAGCACGGTGTAGATCTCCAGCGGCCGGTACTCGGCGGTGACCAGCTCGTTGGCGCGCCGCGTCAGCTCCTGCATGCCGATGATCGACACCAGCGAGGACATCTTCAGCATGTACACCAGCTGGTTGCCCAGGGGCGGCAGCACCCGCCTGATCGCCTGCGGCAGCACCACGTAGCGCATGCGGTCCAGGTAGCCCAGCCCGATGGAGTCGGCCGCCTCGATCTGGCCGCGATCGATGGACTGGATGCCGGCACGGAAGATCTCCGCCTCGAAGGCGCTGTCGGACAGCGCGAGCGCGATGACGCCGGCCCAGAACACGCTGACCGAGATGCCCATCACGATCGGCAGGCCGTAATACACCCATAGGATCAGCACCAGCACCGGTACCGCACGCACGAGTTCGACGTAGACCCGATTGATCGCCCGCAGGGGCGCCCGCTGCGAAATGCCGGGCAACGCGACCAGCAGGCCGATCACCACCGAGATGGCGATCGCCGTCAGCGACAGCAGCAGCGTGTACTTCAGGCCACCGAGCAGAAACAGCAGGTTGGCACGACCGGACTCGGTGAGCGGCGAGACGACGTACCACTTCAGGTCGGCGCCGCACCCGGCGAGCGCCAGGGTGGAGACACCGAGCAGCGCCAGCAGTCGCCCGTTCGGGTACCCGTTCAATGGGCCAGGATCCGTTGCAGGAAGGCGGCACCGCGTACGCTGGCCGGAGCCTCGAAGAAGCGCTGGGGGACGGTGTCCTCGACCACCGCTCCGGCATCCATGAACACGATCCGGTCCGCCACCCGGCGGGCGAAGCCCATCTCGTGGGTCACCACCAGCATCGTCATGCCGCTGGCGGCCAGCTCGCTCATGACGTCCAGCACTTCCGCGATCATCTCCGGGTCCAGCGCCGAGGTGGGTTCGTCGAACAGCATCAGCTTCGGTTCCATGCACAGGCTGCGGGCGATCGCCACCCGCTGCTGCTGCCCGCCGGACAGCTGGCGCGGGAACTTGTCCGCCTGCTCGGGAATCCTGACCCGCTTCAGGTAGCCGTGGGCCAGCGCTTCGGCCTGCGGGCGGGACAGGCCGCGAGCACGCATCGGCCCGAGCGTCAGGTTGTCGAGCACGCTCAGGTGCGGGAACAGGTTGAACTGCTGGAACACCATTCCGACGTCGGTCCGCAGCGTGCGCAAGGCCCGCGTGGCACCGCGGCCACGACTCCGGACCGCCCGGCCGTCGACGAACACCCGCCCCTCATCCGGATGCTCCAGCCCGTTGATGCAGCGGATCAGCGTCGACTTGCCGGAGCCGGACGGGCCGCACACGACCACCCGCTCGCCGGCACTGACCTCGAGCGAGACGCCATCGAGCGCCCGGAAGTCGCCGTATCGCTTGACCAGACGCTCCAGGGTGACCAGCGAGCGGCCGATCGGTTCACCGTCGGGCGACGGGGTTGCGTTTTCCGCGCTGCCGCTGGCGCCCGGTATACTGATTGGCTCCATCACGAATACATTCCCCGAGAACATGCTGACCTGTCCGGCACGATACGTCACCGGCGCCCGCGTTGCCCGAGATGCCCTGACGGCTCTGGCAGCTCCTGCGGTCCGGGTTTCCCGCTCGGGCCGAGCGGCCATGACCGGCCTGGTCGCCCTGACCGCCCTGGTCGCGATCGCCGCAACCCCGGGCACGTCCCACGCACAGGATGGCGCCCTGGACGACATCCTGAGTTCCGGCACCCTGAAGGTCGGCACCACCGGCGACTGGGATCCCATGTCGATGAAGGACCCGGCCAGCAACACCTACCAGGGCTACGACATCGACGTGGTCACGGAGCTTGCCAAGGACCTGGACGTCGAACTCGAACTGGTCGCCACCGACTGGAAGACGCTGGTCAACGGCATCGCCGCGGGCAAGTACCACATGACGGGCAGCGCCTCGGTCAGCCCGGCGCGTGCCAAGGCGGCCGGCTACACCGAAAGCTACTTCTCGCTGGCCACCGTGCCGCTGACGCTGAAGAAGAACGAAGGACGCTTCTCCGACTGGGACGACCTCGACAAGCCGGACGTCACCGTCGCCGCCACGCTGGGCACCACGCAGGAACAGCAGGTCAAGGACTTCTTCCCCGCCGCCACGCACAAGATCATCGAGGCGCCGGCGCGCGATTTCCAGGAAGTGCTGGCCGGGCGGGCGGATGCTCACATCACCTCCAACGTCGAAGCCTACAAGCTGGTCGACAAGTACGAGGAACTGATGGTGGTACCGGTGCAGACGCCGCGTGCCCGCACACCGATCGCGATGCTCGTGCCGCAGGCCGATCAGGTCTGGATCAACTATCTGAACACCTGGATCAAGCTCAAGCGCGAACGCGGCTTCTTCGATGAGCTGGGCAAGAAGTGGCAGCTGTCCAACTGACGGGCCGTCCCTGACGGCGCTAGCCCGTCGCTCCCTCCACCCCCACCCACCCCCACCCACCCTCATGTTCGACCGCCTCGATCCCGCCAGCCCGGATGCCATCCTCGGCCTGATGCAGACCTATCGTGCCGATGCGCGCCAGGACAAGCTCGACCTGGGCATCGGCATCTACAAGGATGCCGACGGGGCCACGCCGGTGATGCGGGCCGTGCAGAGCGCCGAACGGCGCCTGCTCGAGGCGCAGCGCACCAAGGCATACGTCTCCCCCAGCGGCAGCGAGACCTTTCGTGCGGCGATGGTGCGACAGGTGTTCGGTACCGATGCGACGGCCGATGAACGCATCCGCTGCGTGCAGTCGGTCGGCGGCAGCGGCGCGCTGCGCATCCTGGGCGATCTGTTGAAGGCTGCGCATCCGGATGCCACCGTCCATCTGTCCGAGCCGACCTGGCCGAACCACACGCCCTTGCTGCGCAGCTGCGCTCTGACGCTGCGCGGCTACCCCTACTACGATCGGGTGGCCGGAGCGCTGTCGTTCGATGCCATGCTCGATGCCTTGCAACGGGCGTCGGAGGGCGACATCGTCGTGCTGCACGGCTGCTGCCACAACCCGACCGGCGCGGACCTGTCCTGTGGCCAGTGGCGGCAGGTGCTCGACGTGGTGCTGGCCCGATCGCTGTTCCCGCTGTTCGATCTGGCCTACCAGGGGTTCGGTGACGGTCTGGAGGAGGACGCATCCGCCATCCGACTGTTCGCCGAGCACGTGCCGGAGATGGCCGTCGCGGCCAGCTGCTCGAAGAACTTCGGCCTGTATCGCGAACGCGTCGGTGCCGCGATGCTGGCGGCTCGCGATGGAAGTCAGGCCGATCTGGCCTTTGGGCAATTGGTCTCGATGGCACGCAGCAACTACTCGATGCCGCCCGATCACGGCGCTCGCACCGCCGACATCGTGCTGGACGATCCGGCGCTGGCCGACGATTGGCGCGACGAACTGGAAGGCATGCGCACGCGCATGGTATCCCTGCGCCGCCGTCTGGCCGACGGACTGCGCCAGCGCTCCAACTCGCCACGCTACGACGCCATCGCGCACCAGAAGGGCATGTTCAGCCTGCTGCCGCTGAGCGAGCAGCAGATCCTTGCGCTACGGGAGCGTCACGGCATCTACCTGGTGGGTGGCGGGCGCATCAACGTAGCGGGGCTGCCCGATGACGACGCACGCATGGCCGCGCTGTGCGAAGCGATCGTGGAGGTCGGTTCGCACTGAACCCTCGCCGGTCGGCTCGTCGCCGACCGGTGCCTCACTCCGGCGGCAGCGTGTAGCGACCTTCCGGCAGATCGAGGCTGACCACCACCGCGGCCGTCGCGATCACGGTCGACGCACCGGTATCCTCGTCCGGCACATCGAGCCCGCCCAGTCGCACCTCGACCGTGACGTGCCCGTACGGCACCTGTGCCGACACCGCCTCCCGCTCCACCGCATCCGGTCGCTGCACGCCGATGGTGATGGCCACCCGCATCGCATCGCGGTCCAGGCCGAGCGTGCGAAACAGTTGCAGCGAGCTGTGGTGCAACGCGTCCTGCACCGCGCGGCAGGCCGCCTTGGTGTAGTCCTCGCCGTACAGGTCGTTGCCGGTACCGCACTCCAGGATGATGCGCCGATAGCTCATCGTCCCGACGCTCCCGCCTCGCCACGCCTGTCGACGTCCAGCCAGACCACGGCAGCCGCATTGGCGATGACCGTCATGCCGGCCCCGTCCTCGCTCGGCACGTCCAGCCCACCTTCCACCACCTCCACCGTCGCGCTACCGTACGGCAGCACCGCCGCCACCGCCGCGACATCCACCCGATCCGGCCTCGCGACACCGATGCGGATCACCACGCGCATGTCGTCGCGCTCGTAGCCCAGCGCCGGCACCACGTTCAACGAGTTGTGCCACAGCGCATCGCGCAGGGCCCGCACCGCCGCCTTGGTGTAGTCCTGGCCGCGAAGGTCGGTCCCCATGCCCATTTCGAGCACCAGTCGCTTGAGTGCCATGTCGATCCGTCCGCACGGTGAAGGAGGGGACGATACCCCACGGGCGCTGCGCCCGCGCTGCGCCCGCGCCGTCGTACGATCCGGTGCGCGACACACGAATGAGACACCCTTCCCGTTCGCGACGGTCCGACATGCCCGGCAGCCGCCGATACCGCCGGAATGCGTGTCGAAACGCCATCATCGTCCGGTTCCGGGATATCGCGAGCGCGCGCCCTGCTGTGCGCCGTCGGCCTGTCGTTGCTGGCTTGTTCACCGGGCACTGTGCGGGCCGGAATCCACGTCTGTCCGGTGGCGGGCGGCGCCGATCAGTATCAGGATCGCCCGTGCGAGGCGCCCGCGCCACCAGGAACCGACACGCCCGAGCCGGCTGCGCCGGATACGGCGGATCGCCTGGTCCGGGCGCCGGCCGGCATCGCACCGGGCTGGCTGGCTCGCCCGGAGCGCGCCCGGTATCAGGCCTTCTGCGATCGGCGCGGGTGCGAATGCGGCTCGCTGGAGCGCTTCTTCCATGACGATCTGTCGATCGCCGTCGCCGATGCGCTGTACATCGACGGCGCCTGGCTTCGCTACGAGTCGCGGGTAGCCGCCATGGACGCCGCGACCTCGTCGATGGCGCGGTTCGCCGCTCATGCCGAGCTGGACGACGCCGCCTGCGACCTGCTGATGTCCCAGCGCACCCTGCACCTGTTCGTCGAACCGACGCTGGAACGACTGCGTCACGAAGCGAGCGACGATTCGGACAAGGCGAGCCTCTACCGGCGCATGCGCCTGGATCTGGAGATGCTGCGCGAGCCGCGACCGGTCCGGTCCGTCACCACACGATAGCCGACCAGTCGCCCTGCTCCAGGCGGCTGGTGATGTCACGATCGCGAAACGCCTCGGACGGCACGGCGCTGTCGCCGTTCTCGCGCACCATGTCGCGGATGCGCAGGTTGGCCGACACCGACTTGTCTGCATTGCGCACCCGGATGCCGGTGATCTCCATGTTGAGCTGGTCGAAGCTCTTCATCAGCTGCCTGAACAAGGCTTGCTGATCGCTCGGTTCGGTCAGCTGGTCGATCAGTTCGTTGTCCTTGTTCTCGATGGCACGCTTGAGACGGTCGAACCGCTGCACCACCCGATCGAACTCCAGGTCGCTGACCGGCCGGCGCATCTCGGCGACGGTCGATTCCAGACGGGTACGCACATCGCTCAGGCGCCGCCCTGCGAACCCGGTGGCGCCCGCTGCCTGCAACGCTGCGCGAGCCGCGCCTATCCGTCGCTCGTCGAGCGCCGCTTCGGCCTCGTCCAGTGCCCGGGTGAAGCGTCTCGACGACTCGGCCAGGTCGGTGGCACGCCGGACCTCGACCGCCCGCTGCTGCTCGGCGAGCCGTTCCTGCGCCTCGCGCACGGTGCGCTCTTCGTCCTCGCGCTCGCGTTCCAGTCGGGCAACGCGCGCCAGGCGCGCCTCCTCGGCTTGCTCCAGCGCGCGCGCCTGCCGCTGCTCGAACGCCTGTTCGCGCCTTTCCAGTTCGGCCAGCCGCGCACGTTGATCCCCCAGCGTGTCGGCGGCGACCGGTGGCGGATCCACCGCCTCGTCGGGCTCGGCCGGTAGCGGGTCACCGCGCAGCAACAGGATGCCCAGCAGCACCGCGGCACCCAGCGAGGCGAAGGACAGCCCGCGCCACGCACCGCGTTCGCCGAAGCGCCGGGCCAGTGCGCGGCCGGGTCGGATGCGCCACAGGTGTTGCCACGGCGGCAGCGTCGGACGGGTGTCGCGCTGCGTGGCGCGTGTGCGCGGCGGGCCGGACAGCGTGACGCCGGACTCCGTCCACGAGGCGGAGCGCGCAGCGCCGGTGCGCTCCCGGCGGCCGGTCGGCTGCCGGGGAGAGGCTCGTTCGGAACGGGTTCCGGTCGGCGCCAGCCGCGTGCGCTCACCCGCGGCGGGAGCCGACGACACGGGCGGCGATCCATGTCGCTCCGGCGAGGCGATGCGCCCGCTCGCGCCGGCACTGCCGAGCAGGGCCGGCAACCAGTCCTGCACGCTCTGCGGTCGATCGGCGATGCGAAACTCCAGCGCCCAATCGATGGCGGCCAGGAAGCGGGCCCCGTACCGACCGCGCCCGACGGTCGCCGCGGCGATCAGCGGATCGCGCCCGCCGTTCAGCAACGCCGAGGCACGCCGGGCGCTGTCGACCGGCTCGTTGCCGCTGATGGCGTAATACAGCACCCCGCCCAGCGCATAGATGTCGGTCCAGGGGCCCTGCTGTTCGTGCTCGGCGTGATCGTACTGTTCCAGCGGTGCGTAGCCGACCGTCACCAGGGCGGTCAGTCCGCCTTTCTGTTCGAGCGAGGCATCCCGCGCGGATCCGAAGTCGAGCAGGACGGGGCTGCCGTCGGGGCGCACCAGGATGTTGGCAGGCTTGATGTCGCGGTGGATGAACCCGTGACGATGCACTTCGGCCAGCCCCTCGCACACCGGTGCGATGAGGGCCTTGAGCGAGCGCTCGCCGCACACGCCGGCATCGGCCAGGTAGTGCCCGAGTTCCACGCCGGCCTCGAACTCCATCACCATGTAGGCGGTGTCGTTCTGCTGGAACACCGACATCACCCGCACGATGTTCGGATGCTTGAAGCGCACCAGGTTGCGCGCCTCCTTGATGAAGCGCTCCAGGCCCCAGCGATACAGGTCCGCGTGCGGCACGCCGGTCGGCCGCACGGTGGTGTGCCCTTCACCCTGCGCGAACACGTGCGGGATGTACTCCTTGATCGCCACCGGGTGATCCAGGTTGGTATCGGTGGCACGGTAGATCACGCCGAATCCGCCACGTCCCAGCACCGAATCGATGCGGTACCAGTTGAGCATCTCGCCTTCGGCAAGCGTGCGATGGGCGGTGGCTGGCTGCATGCCGACTGCGTTCGGTGTCCCGTGGGTCAAATTCCCATTCTAGCCAGTCACTTGCACCGCAGGTGGACGGCGATTGTCAGATCTTGTGTCCTCGGTCGCACTCATCGTGGCCGCCGACGACCGGGCGTCGACGCCGAGCCGGAAGAACGTCGCGAAATGCACCCCGACATCGGAGCAGTTCGACGCTGCATTGCCACGACGACCTCCGGCGCGGTATCGTCCGCGGCATACGTTTCGGGGCGGGGTGCGATTCCCCACCGACGGTAGGGTATCGGGCAGCGCAAGCGAGCCCCGGTGCCGAGCCCGTGACCCGCCAGGGCCTGCAGCAAGGGCCCGCGCGGTTGATCCGGTCAGATGCCGGAGCCGACGGTCATAGTCCGGATGAGAGAAACGTGGCCCACGCCGGGCATCGCCTTCGCGGCGGTGCCCGCTGTCGGTGCACGCCTTCGGGCGTGCGCGCGTGCGCTTGCGTTCGCCCCGTTCTTCACGCCGCTTGACGGTGCAGAAACGGGGTCGGTCGATGAGTGAGGTGCAAGCGCAGGACGGAGGCTCCGAGGGGCATCGCGACGCGGCGATGATGCGTCGGGCGATCGAGCTGGCCGAGCGGGGTTGCGGGCTCGTCGCCCCCAACCCGCTGGTCGGGGCGGTGATCGCGGACCGGCACGGCATCGTCGGGGAAGGCTGGCACCGGGGTGTCGGCCAGCGGCACGCCGAGACGGACGCCTTGATGGCCGCGGGGCCGCGTGCGCGCGGCGCCACCGCCTACGTCACGCTGGAGCCGTGCCACCACACCGGTCGGACACCGCCTTGCACCGACGCGCTGATCGATGCCGGCATCGCCCGTGTGGTCTATGCGGTCACCGATCCGAACCCGATCGCCTCCGGCGGTGCGGCCGCCCTGGAGGTAGCCGGCATCCAGGTGCTCGGCGGGGTGGAGGAGCCGGCCGCGCGCTACCTGGCCCGGGCCTTCCTGCACCACGTCGAGACCGGCAGACCGTGGGTGATCGCGAAGTGCGCGATGAGCCTGGACGGGCGGGTCGCCACCCGCGACGGACACAGTCGCTGGATCACCGGAGCCGCAGCGCGCCTGGCCGGGCATCGCCTGCGCCAGTCGGTGGACGCGATCCTGGTCGGCGCTGGCACGGTGCTGGCCGACGACCCGGCATTGACGGTGCGCCTGCCCGAAGAGGATCCGATGGCCGCCTGCCCCCGGCATCCACGCCCGGTGCTGCTCGACAGCCACGGTCGCCTGCCGACGGACGGTCGACTGCTGGACGGCTCGCTCGGCACGCGCACGCTCCACGTGGTCAGCGACCGGGTGGCGCAGCGCGATGCGGCACGCCTGTCGGGCAGCGCCGCCGAACTGCTGGTCTGCCCGGCCAACGCCGAAGATGGGCGGGTCGCCATCGCCGATGTGCTGGAGGCACTGGGCGCACGGGGCATCCAGTCGCTGCTGGTCGAAGGCGGTCCGCGCGTGCACGGCGCGTTCCTGGATGCGCGAGCCATCGACGAGGTGCACGCGTTCCTCGCTCCCGTGCTGATCGGCGGCAGCGGTGCCCCGACCGCCTTCGCGGGACGCGGCGCGGCGCGGCTGAACGATGCGCTGCAGCTCGAGCCTCCCGCGTTTCACCGGCTCGATCAGGACATCGCGCTGCGCGCCTGCGTGCGACGCGATGCGCCCGGCGTGCTCGCCTCGCGTTTGCACCGCGCCGATCGCGCGGCGCCCGGCACCACCCGTTCCGCTCCCGAACCCGCTACCGCTACCGAGGCCGCCTGACCCGTGTTCACAGGAATCATCGAGGAACTTGGCCGCGTGCGCCACTGCCGGGCGCGAGGAAACGGCTTCTCGCTCGCCGTGGACTGCGCCACCGTGCTGGAGGAGACCGTGCCGGGCGACAGCATCGCGGTGGACGGGGTCTGCCTGACCGTCACCGCACTGGACGAGAAGGGATTCGTCACCGGCCTTGCGCCGGAGACTCGCGAGCGCACCGCCCTGGACAGCCTGAGCGAAGGCAGCGCGGTCAACCTGGAGCGCTCGGTCACGCCGTCGACTCGCATGGGCGGGCATTTCGTGCAGGGCCACGTGGATGCCACCGGCACCCTCATCGAGCGCCGCGAGGATGCCGATGCGCTGTGGGTCGGTGTGCGCGTGCCGGCCGATCTGATGCGCTACATCGTGCGCAAGGGCTACGTCGCCATCGACGGCACCAGCCTGACCGTGGTGAACACCGGGCCCGACCACTTCGATGTCACGCTGGTGGCCTACACCCAGGCGCACGTGAAGCTGCCGCGCAAGGCGCTGGGCGAGAAGGTGAACATCGAGGTGGACGTGCTGGGCAAGTACGTGGAACGGCTCGTCATGCCGCATCTGTCCGGGGTCGCCCCGAACCCTGCCGCCGGCGCGCCCGGAGCGACCTCGTGAGCGAGTCGGTGCTGGACACGATCCCCGAGGCGATCGCGGCCTTCGCGGCCGGGCGACAGGTGATCATCGTCGACGACGAGGATCGCGAGAACGAGGGGGATCTGGTGGTCGCCGCGGACTTCGCCAGCGCCGCCCAGATCAATTTCATGACGGTGCACGGGCGCGGTCTGGTCTGCCTGGCGATGCAGGCCGCGCTGATCGATCGCCTGCAGATCCCGATGATGGTGCCTGCCTTGCAGAACAGGAGCGGCTTCGGTACCGGCTTCACCGTCTCGGTCGAGGCGGTGCACGGCGTCAGCACCGGCATCTCCGCCTCCGACCGGGCGCAGACGATCCGCACCCTGATCGCGGCCGACTCCACGCCCGACGACATCGCCACACCCGGGCACATGTTCCCGCTGCGCGCCCGGGACGGCGGCGTGCTGGAGCGCCGCGGGCAGACCGAGGCGAGCGTGGACCTGGCCAAGCTGTCCGGGCTGACCCCCGCCGCGGTCATTTGCGAGGTGATGCGCGAGGACGGCGAGATGATGCGTCTGGACGAGCTGCTGGAGTTCGCCCGCCGGCACCAGCTGCCGGTGATCTCGGTGGAGCAGATCGCCGCCTGGAGGCGTGCTGCCGGCGAGCATCCTCCCATCATCGCCGCGCCGGCCGAGACCGTTCTGCCCGATGTGGTAGAGATCGGCCGCAGCAAGCTGCCCACGCGTCACGCCACCTTCGACATCGTGGTCTTTCGTGACGCCCAGGGACTCGAGCACAGCGTGCTGAGCCTTGGTGATCTGTCGGGTGATCTGTCGGGTGATCTGTCGGGTGACCTGTCGGATGATCGATCGGACGATACGCCGGGCGACGGGGCGGACGGCGTCCCGGGCGGGCCGGCGCCCCTGGTGAGACTGCACTCGGAATGCCTGACCGGTGACGCCTTCGGCTCGTTGCGCTGCGACTGCGGCGACCAGCTGCAACGCGCGCTGGCGCGCATCGCCGAGGCCGGCCGGGGTGCCCTGCTGTACCTGCGTCAGGAGGGTCGTGGCATCGGACTGGGCAACAAGATACGCGCCTACGCGCTGCAGGACGACGGCGTCGATACGCTGGATGCCAACGAGGCGCTGGGCTTCCCGGGCGACGCCCGTCGCTACGACGTCGCGGCGGCGATCCTGCGTCGAATCGGCGCCGAGCGCGTCGTGCTGATGACCAACAACCCCCTCAAGCGCATCGCGCTCGACTCGTTCGGCATCCAGGTCGACGAGCAGCTCGAGCACCGTACCGAGACCCGCTCGCACAACCGCGGCTATCTCGACACCAAGGCCCGTCGCATGGGGCACCTGCTCGACACCAGCGTCTGAGCCGCCGGCCTCCTGCTCCAACCACTCGACCGACTCCCCCGGAACGCACACGCACATGGCACGACACATCGAAGGCTCCCTGGTGGGAACCGGCCTGAAGATCGGCATCGTCAGCTGTCGCTGGAACGACTTCATGGGACAGCGCATGCAGGAGGGCGCACACGGTGCCCTGCTCCAGCACGGCGTGGCCGACGAGGACATCACCATCGTCACGGTGCCCGGCAGCTACGAGATCGCGCTGGTGGCGAAGAAAATGGCCGAAAGCGGCCAATACGATGCGCTGGTGTGCCTGGGCGTGCTGATCCGCGGCGGCACCATCCACTTCGACCTGATCGCCTCGGAGGCGGCCAAGGGGATCGCCAACGTGGGCTGGACCACCGGCGTGCCGGCCGCCTTCGGCGTGATCACCACCGAAACCATGGAGCAGGCGATCGAGCGCGCCGGCAGCAAGGCCGGTAACAAGGGCGTGGAGGCGGCGCTGGCGGCGCTGGAGATGGCGTCGCTGCTCAAGCGGCTCTGAGAAGCGTCCGGGGAGGGGGCGTCGGTCAGGCCGGGGGAGCGATCCGCCCTGCCCGCCGGCGCCGCCACCCGGGCACCTGCGACAGCAGGATCGATACCAGGGCGATGCTGAGCACCAGCGAGATCGGGTTCGACACGAAGTTCCAGAAGAAGGTGCCGACATCGTGCCGCGCACCCAGCATCGCCCGCCGGTAGTTGGAGTCCATCATCGGACCGAGGATCAGGCCCAGCACCACCGGTGCCACCTGAATGCCGTACACCTTCAGGAAGTAGCCCGCGACACCGAATCCGAGCATCCACACCACGTGCAGCGGATTGTTCTGGATCGCGTAGGCACCCACCGCCGAGAGCACCACGATCAGCGGAACCAGCACCGCCCTGGGGCACTCGACCAGCTTGGCGAACACCCGGATGCCGGTCAATCCGAACAGCAGCAGGAAGCCGTTCGCCAGGGTGAGTGCGCCGACGATGAACCAGAACAGCTCCGGCGTCTCGACCAGCAGCAGCGGCCCGGGCTTGAGCCCGTGGATGAACAGCGCGCCGATGATCACCGCGGTGACCGCATCCCCCGGCACCCCCAGGGTCAGCATCGGTACGAAGGCGCCGCCCACCGCCGCATTGTTGGCCGCCTCGGGAGCGACCAGCCCCTCGGTGGCGCCCTCGCCGAAAGGCACCTCGGGTGCGGGCGTGGAGCGCCTGGCATAATCGTAGGCAAGCAGCGAGGCGATATCGCCACCGGTGCCCGGCAGCGCACCGATGATGGTGCCGATGCCCGAGGCGCGCATCGCCAGCCAGAAGTGCTTTCGTACCGCCGACCAGCGTGGTATCACCCGGCTGATCGCCTGCTTGACGGCCACCGTGTCGACGTCGCGCAGTTGCACCAGCGCCTCGCCGATGCCGAACAGGCCGATCATCGCCACGATGTACGGCACACCGCCCATCAGCGACACCGATCCGTAGGTGAACCGCCCCTCGGCCGTCATCGGATCCAGGCCGACCATGCTGACCAGAACGCCCAGGGAACCCGCGAAGGCACCCCGCGCGAAGCTCTCGCCGGACAGCGTGCCCACCAGCAGGATGCCGATCAGTCCCAGCAGCAGGTAGTCGCGCGAGACGAACAGGAGCGCGATGCCGGAGATGGGCGGTGCGAACAGCGCCAGCGCCACGATGCCGATGAAACCGCCGAACACGCTCATCAGCGTGGTCAGGCCGATCGCCTCGCCGGCCTGGCCTCGGCGCGCCATCGGGTAGCCGTCCAGCGCCGTGGCCACCGCGCTCGGGGCACCCGGAATGTTCAGCAGGATGGCGGTGCGCGAGCCTCCGTAGACCCCGCCCATGAACACCCCGACGATCAGCGCCAGCGCCTCGTTCACGTCCCACTTGAACGTGAAGGAGATCAGGATCGATGTGGCCATGGTGACCGACAGGCCCGGAATCGCGCCGACGTAGATGCCGGCCAGCGTACCGATCCCGGTCAGCAGGATCATGGCCGGGTCCAGCCACACCAGCGACAGCCCGGCCCAGGCATCCATCGTTCAGAGCACCTCGCGCAACCAGTGATCGAACACGCCGGCGGGCAGCACCACCTGGAACAGCTCGGCGAACAGCAGCTGCACCACCGCCAGGCAGCCCAGTGTCACCAGCAGCGACACCCACCACGGGCGGCGCCAGAGCCAGCACAGGCAAACCAGCAGGAACAGGCCGGAGTCCGCCATGAAGCCCAATCGCGGCATCAGGACCACATACAGGACCAGCAGCCCCAGCATGATCAGCAGCCGCACCGGCAGGATCGCCGCCGCCTGACCGGCGGCTGCGGGCGCACGGGCGCTCACTTCCTTGAGGATGGCCAGCGCCGAGACCAGCATCACCGCGCTGGCCAGCATCGGGAACACGCCCGGAGAGGACAGCTTCTGGAAACCGGAGATGGCGTACGACTGCCACAGCGCCAGGGTACCCAACAGCACCAGCAGGCAGGCGAACAGTCGCTCGCCCGCGCGACGGGCCGGACGCGGCATGTCGGCGAGGCGGGTCAATCCGGCCGCCGGGCGGACGCGCTCGACCGCCGCCCTGGCACCGGCACGATCAGGGTCGTTCGATGCCCAGCTCGTCGGGGTTCACCTTCGCGGCACCGGTATCCTGCAACACCCAGGCGGTCACCCGCTGCCACCGGGACAGGAACTGCGCCGCCTCCTCGCCGGACAGGTCCATCACGATGTTGCCGCGGTTGTCCATCAGCGTGCGGTACTCCTCGCCCTGACTGGCGGTGTCGAACGCCTCCACCAGCCTGGCCTTGACATCATCGGGCACATCATCCCGGGTGAACACCCCGTAGAACGGCCCCCACGGCAGGTACGTCGCCATGTCCGGCAGCGCATCGGTGATGGCCGGCACGTCCGGCAGCGAATCCACCGGTTCGGTATTCACCACCGCCAGCGCGCGCATCTTGCCGGCGGCGATCTGCTCGGCGGCGGCCGACACGCCGGCCGGCATGAAGTCGACCTCGTTGCCCAGCATGGCGGTCAGCCCGGGGCCTTCACCGTCGAACGGAATCGGCGTCACCTCGAAGTCGGTCGCGTTGGCGATCAGCGCCGCCACCGTGCCGGGCAGACCGCCCGGACCGGTCGAACCCATGAGCACCTCGCCCGGACGCGAGCGCACATCCTCCAGCAACTGCTCCATGCTCTGGTACGGCGAATCGCTGTTCACCGCGATCACGGCCACGCCGCGTCCCAGGATGCGCACCGGGTAGAAGGAGGCATAATCCAGCTCCGCCACGCCCATGACCGGGTGCAGCTGCGGGTTCTCGGCGCCGTACAGGAAGGTGTAGCCATCGGCCGGCGCGGACGCCACGTAGGCGGTCGAGATGGCGCCCGCGCCGCCAGGCTTGTTCAGCACCACGATCGGCTGACCGAGCGCCGCCTCGGCCGCCGGGTTGATCGCGCGCGCCATGGTGTCGATCGCGCCGCCGGCGCTCCACATGACCACCCCGAGCACATCGCGTTCCGGATAGGCGTCGTCCGCGAGCGCACGGTCCCGCGCTGCCCTGCCCGTCCCTCTCGCGACTTCCTACTTGACCAGCCGCGGACGCGGCTTCGCAGGCTCGCGCCCCAGCGCGTAGAATTCCTCGTTGGGCATCATGTCGGTCAGTCCCGCCAGCCGATTGCTCATCGCGAAGAAGGCGGTGATCGCGCCGATGTCCCAGATGTCCTCGTCGTCGAAGCCGTGATCGCGCAGCTCGTCCAGGTCGTCCTCGTTCACGTCCGCGGCCTGCTCGGCCACCAGGCAGGCGAAGTCCAGCATCGCCAGCTGGCGCGAGGTGATGTCGGCCCGCGTGTAATCGGTCGCCAGCTGGTCGGCCAGGCGCGGGTTGCGCTCGCGGATGCGCGCCAGCGCGCCGTGCGCCACCACGCAGTACAGGCAGCGGTTGATCGCCGAGGTCACCACCACGATCATCTCGCGCTCGCCGAGCGTCAGGCCGCCACCGGGGCGCACCGGCTTGCCCATCAGGGCGTCGTGATGGTCGAAGAAGGCGCGAAATTCGTCCGGGCGATGTGACAGCACGCGGAACACGTTGGGGGTGAAACCGGACTTCTCGCTGACCGCCTCGATGCGCTGTCGAACATCCTCGGGCAGCTGCTCGTGGTCCGGAACCGGAAAACGTGACGCGGGCTTGTCCTTCTTCATCGGCGGTGTTCGCGGCGCCTGCCGGGCGGCGGCCAGCGGATCATCTCACACGCCCACGGCCGCGCACCGTCTGCAGGATGCGCCGCATGTCGATCACCACGCGCGCCCGTGTCAGTGACAGTTCGCGGGCCACGTGCCCGATCGAATACCCGCCGGCCATCAGTCTCAGCATCTTCTGTTCGCGCGCGCTCAGCTGCTCGCGCATCGCGTCGGGCAGCTCCAGGCGCTCGATCGGGAAAGCCGGTACCGGCCGGCAGGCCTCGCCGTCCACCAGCAACCGCAGCGACTCGATCAGCACCAGCGGCGGTGTCGACTTGACCAGCACGCCGGCCGCGCCGCTGGCCATCAGCGTGTCCACCACGGCATCGTCCTGCTCGTCCAGCACGCAGGCGATGCGCAGGTCCGCGGCGCCCTGCGAAGCCGTGTCCAGGTAGTGTCGCTCGGCCGCCGGTGCCGGGTCCGCACCGATGTCCAGCAGCAGCATCGCGGCTTCATCCAGGGTCCGCACGTGCTCGATCGGACGATCGAGCACATCCAGCAGCTTGACGAAGGTGCGAGTGAACATCGCCCGTTCGGAACGGATCGCGACGGTCAGGGCAGAAGACATCGGCGACGGGCGAACGCTGACGGGACGAGTCGCCATCCTACGGCGGCGACCCGGTCCACGTCGAGAAGGGTCCCGACACTTGCCAAGGTCCGTTGGCTGTAAATACAATCAGCGGATCGGCGCACGGGACCGATGCGCGGTTCACCGAGCGATTCATGGCGGCGCTTCGCGGGCACCTGTCCGACCCACGATCGACACACGACCGGCCCACCCGATCAGCCGAACCAGCCACACGACCAGGGAAGCGAAACCGATGCAGGAACTCACCAAGCGGCAGCAGGAAATCCTCAGGATGATCAAGTCGCACATCGATCGCACCGGCTTTCCGCCCACCCGCACCGACATCTGCAACCATTTCGGCTTCCGCTCGCCCACGGCCGCCGACGATCACCTGCGTGCCCTGGAGCGCAAGGGCGCGATCGAGCTCATTCCCGGTACCTCGCGTGGCATCCGCATCCTCACCGAGTTCGATGACGATGGCCTGCCGCTGGTCGGCAAGGTCGCGGCCGGCGAGCCGATCGTGTCCGAGGGCAATGTCGAGGAGTACCTGCCGGTGGACCCCGACCTGTTCTACCCGCACGCGGACTACCTGCTGCGGGTCAGCGGCATGAGCATGCGCGACGTGGGCATCATGGACGGCGATCTGCTCGCGGTACACGCCACCGAGCACGTGCAGAACAACCAGATCGTGGTGGCCCGGATCGATGACGAGGTCACGGTCAAGCGTTTCCGTCAGCGCGGCAACATCGTCACGCTGCTGCCCGAGAACGACGATTTCGAGCCCATCCGGGTCGACCTGCGGGAACAGACCCTCTCGATCGAAGGGGTGTACGTGGGCGTGCTGCGCCGCGACGCCTGAGCCGTACCGCCGGGCAACACGGCGGGATCGACGCCCGGCCTGTCCGGGACGCCCGGCCCGCTTGTGCGCCGAACGCGATGCGTAGAAGATGCGGACGCAGGATTCGAGCGACAACCTCGACTGTTCCTCAATCGTCGCCGCCGGCAGTCCCTCGTCGATCAACGAGCGACGCTGCTCGCCGCTACCGTCTGCACGTCGCATCACGCCGGGCGCGCCTGCGCTCACCGGCACGCCATGCTGCCCGGACAGTTCCCCCCGACCCGCTCAGGAGCCACGATCAGGCACGATGCCCAGACGCCCCTTCCGAATCGATCGCACGAAACTGATCATCGGACTCGGCTTCATGGCCGTGTTCTCGCTGATGCTCGTCGTGACGTGGATCTCGATGACCACGCTGCATTCGGTCAACGCCGGCATGGCCACGCTGGTCGAGTCCAACGACGTGAAGACCGCCAGCACGTATCGCATGCGCGACCTGATCCGCCTGCGCTCGGCCACCGCCGAAGCGCTGGCCCACGAGCTGGACACGGCCCAGCGCGAAGAGCTGCTCACCCGCATCGATGCGCGCACGGCCAGCTATCTCGAAGCACGCGGCGCGCTGGGGGCACTGGCGATCCGCCCGCGCGAGCGCGCAGTGCTGCAGGACATCGACGCCGCCGAGCAGCGCATCGCCGACGCCTACCGGGACATCGGCGACATCGTTCACGCCCAGATCACGGTGCCCGAACGGCTGGCCGTTGCGCTGAACGGGCTGCAACTGCAGGAGCACGTGCTGCTCAACCATCTGAACGAGCTGGTCAAGCTGGAGCGCACATTGGCCAACGAGGCGCTCGAGGCGAACCGCTCCACCTATCGGCGCACCCAGCAGATCCTCATCGTGATCGTGGCCTGTGCGCTCGCCCTGTCGCTGCTGATCGGTGGCGTGGTCGCGCACCGCGTCTCGCGTGCCAACGAACGCATCGCTCACCTGGCCAATCACGATGATCTCACCGGGCTGCTCAACCGACGCTCGTTCGAGGAGCACCTGGGCCACACCCTGGCGATCGCCGAACGCAACGGTGCAAGTTACGGGCTGCTGTATTTCGACCTGGATCGCTTCAAGATCGTCAACGACACGTGCGGCCACCATGCGGGCGACGAGCTGCTGAGGAACCTCACCGGCCTGGTGAGCGGCCGCCTGCGCCGCGGCGACCTGTTCGCCCGGGTGGGCGGAGACGAGTTCGCGATCATCGCGCAGGCGCAGGATTTCGCGGCCATCTGTCAGCTGGCCGAGGATCTGCGCGCGATCGTGGCAGGCTACACGTTCACCTACGCCGAGCAGGACTTCAAGGTCAGCCTGAGCATCGGCGTGGTGCCGCTGCAGGGGGACGTGTCGGATGTGACCGACATCCTCACCGATGTGGACTCGGCCTGCTACGTCGCCAAGCGTTCGGGGCGGAATCGGGTTCACGTCACCAGCGAGGACGATGCCGAGGTGGTCAAGTACCGCGACGACATCGCCGGCGTCCAGAGCATTCGCCGGGCGTTGAACGAGGAGCGGCTCACGCTGTTCTTCCAGCCGGTGTACGCGCTGGACAACGAGCCGATGGTGATGGATCACTGCGAGATCCTGCTGCGCGTGCGCAGCGAGAACGGCGAACTCTACTCGCCTGCCCGATTCATTCCGATCGCGGAGAAGTACGACGTGATGTCGGAGATCGACCGCTGGGTGTTCGCCCGGGTGATCGACTGGCTGGTCGTCCATCAGGACGAGTTGCGGGTTCCCCGACTGCTGGTCAACCTGTCCGGCCTGTCGTTCATCGATGACGATTTCAATGACTTCATCATCGAGCAGATCGACCGGCACGGGGTGGACCCCACCCGCATCGCCTTCGAGATCACGGAGACGGCCGCGGTCGACAATTTCGACAGGGCCCGGGACTTCATCGCGCGGGTGCGTGAGCTCGGCTGCCAGCTGGCGCTGGACGATTTCGGCTCCGGCTTCTCGACCTTCGCCTACCTGAAACGGTTGCCGATCGACTTTCTGAAGATCGACGGTTCACTGGTCGGGGGCATGGCCGACGACGAGGTGGACCGTGAAATGGTGCGTGCGATCAACAGCATCGGTCACACGGTGGGCGCCAGGACGATCGCCGAGTTCGTCGAGGACGATCGCACCCTGTCGATGCTGCGCGAGATGGGCGTGGACTACGCGCAGGGCTACGGGCTGCGCGTACCGGCGCCGCTGGAGGAGCTCGCAGCGGAACTCTCGCCCGTCGGCAGGCGTGACGCCGGGTTCGGCGACGAATCGTGCCTGCCGCTGCGCAAGGCCGGCTAGCGGTCCGATCCGGAGCGCGCCGATCATCCGTTGACCGCGGTGGCGTAACCCTGCTCCCGCTCGGTCCGCGTCGGCGGCCTGACCTGCACGACGGTGATCTCGAAATACAGCACCTGTCCCGCCAGCGGGTGGTTGCCGTCGATACGCACGCTGTCCTCGCCGATCTCCACCACGGTGACCAGCCTGCTCTTGTCCTCCTTGCCCAGCGCCTTGAGCCGCATGCCTTCGAACAACGGCGCCTGGCCGACATGCTGCCTGATCTGTTCCATCGGCCACTCCTGTATCAGGGTCTCGTCGCTGTAGCCGTACCCGTCCTCCGGGTAGACGGTGACCTGGAGTGCCTCGCCGGCACGCCGCCCGGTGAGCTCGCGCTCCAGAGCGGGCAGCAGCGCATTCGTGTTGTGCATGTAGACGAGCGGCAGTTCGCCCTGCGAGCCGTCGATCAGCTCGCCGAAACCGTTCAACAACCGGTAGTGCATGGCCACCACGGCATCGTCGTCTATCAGCATCGCCCCGTCGTTCACCGCCCCGTCGTTCATCGCTTCCTCGTTCATCGCTTCCTCGTTCGTCGCCATCTCCTTCATCGCCTCATCATCACGCGATGTCCCGTCCGTCGGCATCCGACGGGCGTTGCCTGGCCGACAGCCCCTTCAGGAACCGGCGCAATACCTGATCCCCCAGTCCGCGAAAATTGCGGGCACCCGGACGCCGCAGGAACGAGCCGACCACGCTGGAGGAGGCCGAGCCGCCACCCGCCTCGATGCACGCGACGATGTCCTCGCTGCGCATCGACAGGGCGGTCTTGAGACGCTTGAGCACGCTGTTGTTGTCGATCGCGAACGGATCGTCGCCCGCGACCGGTTCGCCGTGCGCGGGAGGCCCGCGCCGATCGATCACCAGTCCGGACAGCAAGGCGCCCAGGGCACGATCAGGACAGGGCAGCGCCTCCGGGTCGTCGCTGCGCAGCCGGTACAGGGCCATGGCGTCGGCCGTCACCGGCTCCCCGCCCAGCGCGGCGAGTCTCGATGCCTGGGCATCGTCCAGCTGCAGCGCGTAGCGCACGCGTCGCAACACATCATTGTTTTCCACAGATGCTCCCGAACGGGCCAGAGGTGGAGAAGGCGTCGACGCATCGCCGGCCTGGTCCGTCAACCGGCGCACACCTTCCCGTCGCTCCATTTTGTATCATCGAGGCCCTCTCGCCCGGTACGAACGGATGATCGTACAGATCGACACGCTGTCACCGGCCCAGGGGCTGGCGATCGGCTGCGCCATCTCGCTGCTGGTCGGCGCTTCGCTGGGCGCATGGCTCGGCCGCCGCCTCGATCGGCGTCGACGCCGGGATCTGGAACGCCTGCTGGCCCTGCGCGAACTCGACCTGCTCGAGGTCCGTGCCCGTGCCAGGTGCCTGGACGCAGCCCTGGACGGGCAGGAACGTCACCACGCCCTGAACGTGGCCAAGCTGAAGCTGATCGCGGTCCGGGCACGCAACCGGGCCCGGATGGCCGACCGGGCCGAGTGCCCCGGCGCCGGCGTCGTGAGCATGGGCCCGTCCGACCGACCGACGCCCGCGAATCGGGATCCGGAATTTCGCGAGCGTCGTGCGGTCGGGCGGGACCGGCGAGCCCGGCAGTTGCTGGTCGTCCCGGAAGGGGCCGCGTCGGACAACCGGCACGCAGCGGCGGACGGACGCGTTCTGTGACCGAGTGTGTCAGTGTTTTTGTGCGTTCTGTCATGGTGCTAGACTCGGTTGATGAGCGCGCCCGCCCTGCAGCTGGACCTCCCGGATGACCCGACCGCCGGCATCTGGCCGTGGGTCGTCCTGTGCGCCGCCGTGCTGGGAACGCTGCTGAGCGCACGGCACGTTCTGATCTCGGTACCGCACGATCTGCGCACCCGGGCGCTCGAGGTGTCACGCACGCTCGGCGAACGGGATGTCCGGGTCTCGGTGTCCGGGCGCGACATCGCTCTGAGCGGTACCTTGCGAACCCTGACCGATCCGGACCTGCTGGTGCAGCGCGTCGCCTCCATCGAAGGTGCCGGGACGATCACGGCTTCGCTGGACGTGTTCGATCCCCGAGCCGATGCGCAGGCCCGACGGGCGGCGTTCGACGATGCGCTCGGGCAACTCGACCTGACCGGTGTCGCCTTCGAGCCCGGCTCGGTGCAGGTGTCGGCCGGTAGCGAGCGTGCGTTGGGGGAACTGGCCGCGCTGCTGAAAGAGGCCCCGGAATTCCGGATCAGGGTGTCCGGCCATACCGACGACACCGGTCGTGCGGAGGTGAACCTGCGCCTGAGCCGGGAGCGGGCACGCGCCGTCGCCGACTGGCTGATCATGCAGGGCGCGAAGGACGACCAGGTCATCGCGCAGGGATACGGTTCCACCCAGCCGATCGCGGACAACGCCACCGAAGCCGGGCGCGCCCGCAACCGCCGCATCGAGGTTCGCTATGTCGATTGACGATGTCCGACCGAGGGCTGCCCGATGATCTTCCTGGTGGCCCAGATGGGCTTGAGTCTGGTGTGCGCTCTGGTGGCAGGCGGTGCCATCGGGTGGCTGCTGCAACGCAGCCGAAGCGCCCCGGTCATCGACTCGCTGCGCGACACGGTGCTCAAGCAGCGTGCCCATGTCGAACAGGCGCGCACCGATGTATCGCTGATCTCGCAGGATTTCGACGAGCTCCAGCACCGCACCCGCGAGCAGATCGAGGAGCTGACGCACGAGAATCGACGCCTGCCCTCGCTGGGCAAGAACCTGGAGAAGAGCCAGCTGCTGGTGAGGCAGCTGATGCAGAAGCATGAAGCGCAGCTGCGCGATCTCACCGGCGAGCGCGATGCCATGCGGCAGCGGCTCAAGCAGTCGAGCGATCGCGAGGACGCGTTTCAACGGGTCAACGCCGAGCTGGACCGGGCTCGTCAGCAGCTCGTCACGATCGATGTGGCCTCGTCATCGCACGACGCGGCCAACACCGCCTCCGTGCACGGAACCGCCGTATCGGCGGATGGCGAAACGGCGGCGCAAACCGTTCCGGAGCCGGACGAGCGAGCCGCTGCGCCGGTACCGCCCGTACCGACCGAGCCGCCCGTACCGACCGAGTCGACCGAGTCGACCGAGTCGACCGAGTCGACCGAGTCGACCGAGTCGCCACGATCCGTACCGACCGAAGCGCCTGCATCGCCCGCGCCGACGTCCAGCTGGGCCTCGGCCCGGGTACCCGACATCGCGATGCCGAAGATCGACGTGGAGTCCACGTCCGACGACGAGCCTGCGCGAATCGCCTTGATGCGCAGCATCGGCCTGGGCAACGATGCCCCTGCACCGGGCGAGGCGCCCGATGCCCTGCTGGACGAGGCGATCGAGCTGGACGAGCTGGACGCCGAGCCGGTCGCCACGATGGACGAACGCTCGACGCCGGATCCGGTCGCGAACGCCGGCCCGTTGTTCGACCCGGTCGATCGCCATGACGATCTGAAGCAGATCTTCGGCATCGGACCGATGACCGAGAAGGCGCTGAACCGGCTGGGCATCACCAGCTACTCCCAGCTGGCGGAGCTCGAGCACCACGACATACGGTCGATCGCCGAGGCGCTGCAGATCTTCCCCAGCCGGATCGAGCGCGACGACTGGGTCGGTAACGCGCGTCGACAGCTCGAGGATGTGCTCGAGGAACTCTGATCCGTCGCTTCATCCGCGCGCTGGCGCAACGCTTGCAGCGCGGTTCGACAACGCCGCCGACCTGCCCCGCCCTCCCTTGATTCCGAGCCGACGATCGACGACGCTGCCGGCGCTGAGCGCCGCGCTGTGCATCAGCGTCACACTGGCGGCCAGCGGTGCGACCGCGCTCGACTTCACCGCCTGCACGATCGGTGACGGAACGACGAGCGTACCGGCTCGATGCGCCTCGCTGGCCCGGCCGCTCGATCCGGACGAGCCCGCAGCGGGAAGCCTGGAACTGGCGATCGCCCGCCTGCCAGCGCGTGGACGTATCGTGCAGCCCGATCCGTTGTTCCTGATCGCCGGCGGGCCCGGCCAATCGGCCCTGCAGAGCTTTCCTGCGTTGCTGAATGCCTTCCGGCACGTCAATCGCTCACGCGACCTGATCCTGATCGATCAGCGCGGCACCGGCGGATCCGCAGCGCTCGATTGTCCGGACGTCGACAGCGGTGACGGTGCGCTCGGGCCGGACGATCCGGTTGCCGAGGCGCGCAAGGCAGCGCAACGCTGCCTGGATTCGCTGCGGGCGGACACCACGCTGTTCACCACCAGCGTGGCGGTAGGCGACCTGGACGCCGTGCGGCAGGCGCTGGGTCTGGAGACGATCAACCTGTACGGCGTCTCGTACGGCACGCGGGTCGCGTTGCACTACACCCGGCGCTATCCCGACGCGGTGCGCGCGCTGGTGCTCGACGCCGTGGTGCCGCCCGGAACGCCACTCGGCCCGGACATCGCACCGGTCGCCCAGCGCGCGCTCGATCGGCTGCTGCAGCGCTGCCTGGGCGATCCGGCGTGCGGTGAAGCCTTTCCGGACATCGACGAACGCGTCGCGGCGTTGCTGGAGCGACTGCACAGCGAACCGGTGTCGGTCAGCTGGGAAGACATCGCGAACGGCACGGTGCGCCGGAGCGAGCTGAGTCGGGCGGAACTGGCCGTCACGATCCGGCTGCTCGCCTACTCCGCCTGGGGGGCATCCCTGCTGCCCTCGATGCTCGACGATGCGATCGAGCAGGGGCACTTCGCCCCGTTCGCCCGCCAGGTCGATCTGCAGTCGCGCACACTGGCAAACACGCTGGCCACCGGCCTGCACTACAGCATCATCTGCACCGAGGACCTGCCGTTCATGGACGAGGAGGCGGCGCGCGCCCTGGCGCGCGACACCTTCCTGGGAGAGGAACCGCTGGCGACCCAGGTCGCCGCCTGCGAGAACTGGCCGCGCGGGCGCATGGATGCCGATTTCCACGATCCGCTCGACATCGACGTCCCTGCGCTGATCCTGTCCGGTGATGCGGATCCCGTCACGCCACCCGACTACGGCGAACGCGCCGCAGCCATGCTCGGCGCCGATGTGGTTCACGTCGTCAATCCGGCCCAGGGTCACACTCAGGCCGGCCTGGGCTGCGTGCCGGCGCTGATGGCGGAGTTCCTGCAGGCCGGATCGACGCAGGCGCTGTCGCTCGACTGCCTGTCCCGGCTGAGCGCGCCACCGTTCTTCGTCGACGCGAACGGGCCCCGGCCATGATCATCGCCGAAGGACTGGCGAAATCCTTCGCCTCGCCCGGCGGCGGGCGCCGCGCCGCACCGGTGCACGCGGTCCGGGATGTCAGCTTCGAGGCAGCGGACGGTCACGTCACGGGCCTGCTCGGGGCCAACGGTGCCGGCAAGTCCACCACGCTGCGCATGCTCGCCACGTTGATCAGGCCGGACGCGGGGTACGCCTGCATCGATGGCCACGACGTCGTGGACGATGTGCTCGATGCCCGCCGTCAGCTGGGCTACATGCCGCACGAGGCCGGTATCTATCCGCGGCTGAGCGCACGCGAGAACGTGCACTACTACGCGCGGCTGAGCGGCCTTTCCGGACGTGATGCCGGACATCGCACCGGCGAGCTGGTGGAGCAGCTGGACATGGTCGGGTTCGCCGATCGGCGTGCCGCAGGCTTCAGCCAAGGGCAGAAGACCAAGGTGGCCCTGGCGCGTGCGCTGGTGCACGCCCCGCGCACCCTGATGCTCGATGAACCGACCAACGGGCTGGACGTGATGGCCACCCGCGGCCTGCGCGAGATCCTTCGCACCCTGGCCGCACGCGGTCACTGCGTGCTGTTCTCCAGCCACGTGATGCAGGAAGTGGCGGTGCTGTGCGACCGCATCGCCATTATCGCCGATGGCCGCATCGCGATCAGCGACACGCTGCCCGGGCTGCTCGAACGCACCGACCGGCACGACCTGGAGGATGCGTTCGTGGTCGCGCTCGGGCACGACGTCGAACCGCGTCCTGCCGGCACGAACGCGACCCCATGAACCTTCGAGCGGTGATGATCATCGCGTTCAAGGAGATCGTCGACAACCTGCGCGACCGGCAGACGGTGTTCTACGCCTTGCTGTTCGGACCGATCCTGCTGCCGCTGATGCTGGGCGGCTCGCTGGCCGCCACCTTCAAGCAATTGTCGATCGACTTCGACCGGGTGACCGAGCTGGCCGTGCACGGTGCCGAGCGCGCGCCCTCGCTGATCGCCTTCCTGGCGGGACAGAACGTCGATGCGGTGCCCGCACCCGGCGACCCCGAGCAGACGGTGCGGCGCGGCGAGGTACCGATCGTCATGCAGATCGACGAACGGTACGGCGAAGCGCTGCGCACGGCTCGACCGGCCGTCATCACGATCCACCTGGACGAGGCCGACAAGGGGTCGGTGAAGGCGGCCAGACGCATCGAGGCGCTGTTGAATGCCTGGGAACGCACCAACGATCAGCTGCGCCTGCAGCACCGGGGACTGGACCCGACGGTGTTCGATTCGCTGGACATCGTCAGCAACGATGTGTCCACCGAGGGCGCCAGCGGACAGCTGCTCGCCTCCCTGCTGCCGTTCCTGCTGATCGTGTCGATGGTGATGGGCGGCTTCTACCTGGCCATCGACACGACCGCGGGCGAGCGCGAACGCCACTCGCTGGAACCTCTGCTGGGACTGCCGCTGGCGCGCCAGGAGATCGTGCTCGGCAAGTTCGGGGCGACGCTTGCGTTCGTTTCGCTGTCGGGGCTGCTGTGCGCCGTCAGCGTCTGGGCGCTGTTCCGGCTGTTTCCGGCGGACCTGCTCGGCACCCGGTTGCGCTTCGATGCACCGACGGTCGCCGGCGCGCTGTTGCTGGCCCTGCCGCTGATGCCGTTCATCGCCTCGCTGCTGATCACGGTATCGGCCTGGACACGCAGCACCAAGCAGGCGCAGACCTACCTGGGCCTGTTGATGGTGCTGCCGATGGCGCCGTTCTTCGTGCTGCAGTACCTGGACCCGGGCGACTCGCTCTGGCTGATGCCCTGGCCGATGCTCGGCCAGTACCTGCTGCTGGAGCGATCGGTACTCGACCTGCCCCTGTCCGTCACGGCGGTGATCGCCTCGATCGCCGGCACGCTGATCGCCTCGGCGCTGCTGCTGTGGCTGGCCTGTCGCCTGTACCGTCAGGAACGCATCCTGAGCTGAGCGCTCAGCCAGGCTCCGGCCGGTCGGCGTTCGTCGGCAGTTCCTGCTCGGCCTGCAGCAGCGTTCTCACCAGCGGATTGGGGAAGCGTCGGTTGATCGTGACGGCGTGGAAGGTCTCCACGACACCGGGCAACGGTTCGATCTCCACCAGCGTCCCGGCGCGCAGCTCGTCCTGGACCACGATCGGCGGCAGCACCGCCAAACCGACCCGTTCGCGGGCCAGCAGCCGCATCATCGCCATGTCGTCGACCTCGGCGGCGATGTTCGGCTCCACCCCCAGCCGATCGAGCAGCGCATCGAAGCCGGCCCGGATGCCGCTGCCCGCGGTGGGCACGATCACCGGCCATCGGGACAGCATCGACTCCAGCGTGCCGCCCTCGTCCAGGCAGGCCGGTGAGCCCATCAGGCCGACCGGTTGCTCGGCCAGCAGCTGCGAGACGAACGGTGCCGCACCGTCGCTGATCGGCGGCTGGTTGAGCAGCACCACATCCAGCTCGAGCCGCTCCAGCTGCAGCAGCAGTTCCTCGTGCCCGCCGGAACGCAGCACCACCTCGACATCGCCCTCGGCCATCACCGGTCGCAGCAAGCGGATCTGGAAGTTGCGCGACAGGGTGGCCAGCGCACCGATGCGCACGATGCGTCGCGCCTGACCGGCGCCACTCAACGTGGCCAGCAGTTCCTCGCCGGTGGTGAAGATGGCATCGGCGTGTTCGAGCGCGATGCGCCCGGCCTCTGTGAGGTGCAGCTTTCGTCCGCGCCGTTCGAACAGGGCCTGGCCGAGCCGTTCCTCCAGCTTCCGGATCTGCACCGACAGCGCCGACTGCGACAAGTGCAGACGGTGCGCCGCCCGCGTCAGGTTGCCTTCGTGAGCGACCGCCCGGAAGTAGCGCAGGTGGTGGTAGTTCAACGTGTTCGCTACGCTCATCGTTTCATCATGACGAACGTCAGCCGCGTAACAATGAATTATACACAAGACGAATGACGGCACATGATGCCGTCCAGCTCAGCTGCCCCACCGTCGACCGGATCCGACCCGATGCTCGAATCGCTTCCCCTGCTCGCCCCGCTCGCCCTGATCGCGGCGGCCGTGCTCGCCTTCCGCGATCGCGATCCGCGGCCGATGCCCAGCGCCCGGCATGCCGAACGGCTGGCCGGGTTCGCGGTGCTGATAGCGCTCGCCAGCGCCTGCCTGGCGGCGCTGAACGGCAGTGGCACCGGTGCGCTGATAGGGTTCGGCGGCTGGGGCTTCTCCAGCCGGGTGGATCCGCTGTCGGTGACGATGCTGCTGCTGGTGACCTTCGTGGGCTGGGTGGTGGTGCGGTTCTCGGCCACCTATCTGGACGGCGAGGCACGCCAGGGCGAGTTCACCGGTTGGCTGTGCAGCGCACTGGCGGCGGTCATGCTGCTGGTGATCGCGGGCAACCTGCTCCAATTGCTGCTGGCCTGGATCGCGATCGGGCTGAGCCTGCACCGCCTGCTGCTGTTTCGTGCCGAGCGCCCGGGCGCCCGCCGCGCGGCTCGCAAGAAGGCGGTGACCGCGACCGTCGGCGGCGCGTGCATGCTGGCAGCGGTGATCGTGCTGGGCGCAGGGTTCGGCACCGGCGACATCGCCACCATCCTGGCCACCGCCCGCGAAGGCGGCGCGCCCGCAAGCGCGGTCTGGGCGGCGGGGCTGCTGGCGATCGCGGCGTTGCTGAAATCGGCCCAGTTCCCTACCCAGGGCTGGCTGACCGAAGTCATGGAGGCTCCCACCCCGGTGTCCGCGCTGCTGCACGCCGGCATCATCAACGCCGGCGGATTCCTGCTGATCCGGTTCTCGGACCTGCTGCTGCTCGCCCCCCTGCTGCTGGCCACGCTGGTGATGATCGGCGGCCTGACCGCGATCGTGGGCGCACTGGTGATGCTCACCCAGTCGGTGGTGAAGACCTCGCTGGCCTGGTCCACGGTCTCGCAGATGGGCTTCATGGTGATGCAGTGCGGGCTGGCCCTGTTTCCGCTGGCGCTGCTGCACATCGTGGCCCACTCGCTGTACAAGGCGCACGCGTTCCTGTCCGCCGGCGAGACGGTCGAACGCCTGGAGGCGGCCCGCCGTCCCGGGCCGGTGGCGGTTCCCGCCGCCCGCAAGGTCGGCATCGCCTTCGTCACCGCCTTGCTGATCTACACCGGCACGGCGCTGCTGTTCGGCATGGAGGGACGATCGCCGCAGGCGATCGCGCTGGGCGCGATCCTGATCTTCGGCGTGGCCTACCTGATCGCCCAGGGCATGGCCGGGGATGCGCCCAGTGCACTCGGACGACGCACGCTGCTGTACTCGATCGCCGCCGCGTTCGCCTACTTCGCGCTGCACGGTGCCTCGAAGGCATTGTTCGACGGCACGCTGCCGCCGGCGCCGGTGCCGGGGCCGCTGGAATGGGCGCTGCTGATCCTGGCGGTCGTCTCGTTCGGCATCGTGGCGGTCGCGCAGTCGCTGTTTCCGCTGTGGGCCTACCATCCGGCCGCGGCCGGGCTGCGCGTGCACCTGACCAACGGGCTGTACGCCAACGCCGTCGTCGACCGGCTGCTCGGCGGCTGGTCCACCCGCCGCTGACGCGCTGCCTCGATCCGCGACGCGAACCGCAGCCATCATCGGGAACACCAGGAACACGAACGCCATGGACACGATCAGCACCACGGACACGAACGCCGGCGCGAACACGAACGGCGCCACGCACGCGAACGGCGCCACGCACGCGATGGACGGCCTCGTACCGGAGCCCTCGGCCACGCTGGCCAGTGCGCGCCGCGCGGCCGAGGCGGTTCCTCCGCTGTGGCCGCTCGCGGCCACCGTGGCGGTCAACCCGTTCCTGGGCCAATCGCACGAGAGTCTTGCCCGTGCCGGCGCTCGCCTGAGCCGGGTGGCCGGTGTGCCGATCACCATGCCGCGAAGCTGGTACACCGAGCGCATCGACGCCGATCGAATAGGCGACGACGATCTGCTGGAGGCCTTGCACAATGCGCCCGCCCGCGTATCGAGCTTGAGCGTCGCTCGGCTGAAGGCGCTCGCCGGCACACCGCGCGACGAACCGGCGGCCCTGCCCACCGTGGCGGAACTGGCCGCCGAGGTCTCGGGAACCGACTGGCCGGGCCTGATCACCGAACGATTCGGGGTGTGGGCCGGGGCGCACTTCGATGCAGGTCAGGCACTTTGGGCCGCACCGACACGGCGTGGCCCCTACGCGGAGTGGCGCTCGTTCGCCACCCACGACCTGACCCCCGAGATCGCCGGCCTGCCGGGCTTCGCCGCTCACGTGGTCGACGCCCCCGATCGGCACGAAGCGTTGATCCAGCGAGCGACGGCCAGGCTCGGCCTGTCCGAGGCGGCCCTGGACACCTACTTCCATCGATTGCTGAGCACGCTGGGCGGCTGGGCGCAGTACGGGCGCTGGCACGCCTGGCAGGCCGAGCTCGGCGGCGACAGCGACGACACGACACTGCAACTGCTGGCCATCCGGCTGGCGTGGGAGGAAGCCCTGTTCGAGCAGCACGCCGAGCGGATACGGGAGCGTTGGAACGAGGTGTGCGCCGAGCATGCCAGCCCGCTCGAACCGGATGACGCCCTGCTGGTGCAGGCGGTGCTGCAGGAGGCGGCCGAGCGCGCTTGCCAGCGGGATCTGGCGATACGGCTGGCACGGCCTGCCAGCGAGCGCCCGACATCGCGTCCCGACGTGCAGGCGGTGTTCTGCATCGATGTGCGCTCCGAGGTGTTCCGGCGCGCTCTGGAGGGGATCGATCCGGGCATCCGCACGCTGGGGTTCGCAGGCTTCTTCGGTCTGGGTCTGTCGCACCGGCGCTTCGCCTCGGACGTTGCCGAGCATCGGATGCCGGTCCTGCTGACGCCTTCGCTGAGCACGCACGCCGGCACCGAGCGGGATGCCGAGTCGGACACGGCGGCCCGCCTGGCGGCACGTGCTCACCGGGCCTGGGGACGGTTCAAGCTGGCCGCGGTGTCCTCGTTCGCCTTCGTCGAGGCGATGGGTCCGGTGTACGTGGTCAAGCTGCTGCGCGATGCGCTCGGCCTGCGCTCGCGCTCGCCGTCCGCGCCCGAACCGGCACCGCAATTGGATCCGATGCCCGATCTGGAAGCCCGGCTCACCGCGGCACAGAGCGTGCTGAAGGCCATGTCGCTGACCGAAGACTTCGCCCGGCTCGTGCTGTTATGCGGACACGGGGCGCAGGTTGTCAACAACCCGCATGCCAGCGCCCTGCAGTGCGGTGCCTGCGGCGGCTACTCCGGAGAGAGCAACGCTCGCCTGCTGGCCGCCCTGCTCAACGAGGCACCGGTACGCGAAGGCTTGCGCGAACGCGGCATCGACGTGCCGGACGACACCGTGTTCATCGGTGCGCTGCACGACACCACCAGCGACTCGGTCCAGCTGTTCGATCGAGACATCGACGCATCCGGACAGCTCGATGCACCGGTCGACGAGCTGGCCCGACTGCGCACGCAACTGGTGTCCGCCGGTCGCATCGCCCGCGCCGAGCGAGCGCTGCGACTGCCTCGCGCCGGCAGCGAGCACGCGGTGCGCCAGCGCGCGCTCGATTGGTCCGAGGTGCGCCCGGAGTGGAGTCTGGCCGGCTGCCACGCGTTCCTGGCCGCCCCGCGCGCGGCCACCCTCGGCAAGAACTTCGATGGACGGGTCTTCCTGCACGACTACGATGCACGGGCCGATGAGGGGTTCGGCATCCTGGAGTTGATCATCACCGCGCCGGTGGTGGTGGCCAGCTGGATCAGCTTGCAGTACTACGGCTCCTGCGTGGCGCCGACGCTGTTCGGTGCCGGCGACAAGCTGCTGCACAACGTGGTGGGCGGCATCGGGGTGGTGGAAGGCAACGGCGGGGAGCTGCGATCGGGGCTGCCCTGGCAGTCGGTGCACGACGGCGATTCGCTCGTGCACGAGCCGCTGCGCCTGAGCGTGTGCATCGCCGCACCGCCCAAGGCGATGTCCGCGATCCTTGAGCGGCACCCCTCCGTTCGCGCCCTGTTCGACAACGGCTGGCTGCACCTGTTCTCGCTGGATGACCGGGCGCGCATGAGCTGGCGGTACGTGGGTGGCCTGGACTGGGAACCGGTCGATCTCTAGCCTGGACTATTCGCGACCGTCGCGTGTTCGTGCTCGACGGTAGCGTTTGGCCCTGGTTTTCTCGTGTTGATCGGGGTCGGTGTCCACCTAGGAGTCTGCGCGGCAGAAGCCACTGCGCGCCGATGATGAGAGACAATACCTCGTATGAACGCGAGCTACGTCCCGTACACCCCTGATCAGGATCTGTTGCTGCCGCCATCGCTGCAGGAGTGGTTGCCCGAAGGGCATCTGGCCTACTTCATCAGCGACACCGTCGACGCGCTCGACCTGTCGGCCTTTCATGCCCGCTACGCCAGCGGCGGGCCGAGGAACCAGCCCTTCCATCCAGCGATGATGGTCAAGGTGCTGCTCTACGGCTACGCCACCGGCACGTTCTCCTCGCGAAAGCTCGCCCGTGGGCTGCACGAGAACGTCGCTCTTCGCGTACTCGGCGCGGGTAACTTCCCTGCCCATCGCACCCTGTCGGACTTCCGAGCGAATCATCTGGAGGCGCTCTCGGAGCTGTTCGTGCAGATCGTGCGTCTGGCGCGCGAGTGCGGCCTGGTCAAACTGGGCACCGTGGCGATCGACGGCACGAAGGTGAAGGCGAACGCGAGCCGGCACAAGGCGATGAGCGACAAGCGAATGCTCGAAAGCGAGCAGAAGCTGCGCGAGCAGGCTCTGGCCGATGCCGGCTACCGCGACGAGGCGGTGTTCGCGGCCTTGGCCGACGGGGAGACGGAACTGATCGTGTCGATCGGTCGCGAAGGACGCGACCCGGGAAAGATCGACGCGACGAAGACCCCGTTCACGGCGGCGATGGCCGAGCGGCTAGACAGCGAGCAAGGCCGTACGGCCTACCGCCGACGCCAGGGGATCGTCGAGCCGCCCAACGGCTGGATCAAGCACGTGATGGGCTTCCGGCAGTTCAGCTTTCGAGGCGTGGCCAAGGTGCGCGCGGAGTGGAAGCTGGTGAACGGGGCGTTGAACCTGCGCCGAATGGCCTACCTGTGAGGCCAGCAGCGCTTCATGGAGCTCTTGGGCCGCACCCGGGTCCCAGGAGGGCCGGCGATGGCATCGACCCGGCGTTCGGCGCGTTCGAATTACACCGCCGAAATGGGCGATGGCAACGTTGGTTCCAGCGATCGCGGGGGCGACAGGTGGCTACCGGGTCCGTGGCGGCACTCTGCCGCGCAGACTCCTAGGGGTCCCTGCGCTTCGCAGCAACCGCTACTCGTGGCCCGGTGCACCGTCCAGCAGGTTCGCCTCGCCACCGGT
>ENA-ORXU01000708-ORXU01000708.1-marine-metagenome-genome-assembly--contig:-NODE-708-length-34937-cov-4.460729_pt1 | contig 34937 bp, 20 predicted proteins | sample MGYA00237869_ERZ511484 | MGnify/ENA metagenome assembly ERZ511484 | reverse complement strand
CGCTTTTTTCGAAAAATGATGCTCCTGGTAAAATCACATCGGCTAATTTTGACGTCTCCGTCATAAATATTTCTTGAACAATTAATAAATCCAGACTTTCCATCGCCTTGATTACTTTTTGCGTATTCGGATCCGTTTGTACTACATCTTCTCCAATCAACCAAAGCGCTTTTAATTCTCCGCTAATGGCAGCGTCAAACATTTCGGGAATTTTCAATCCGACATGCGATGGTGTTTTAGCATTATAAAAAGTATTGTATCGCTCATTCATTTCGGGATTTGTGACATCGAGATATCCCGCACCTTGATGCGGTTGTGCACCCATGTCGGCAGCGCCTTGTACATTATTTTGTCCGCGTAACGGATTGACTCCGGCGCCAGGTTTGCCAATATTCCCGGTAATCATAGCGAGGTCGGCAATTAATTGTACGGCAAATGTCCCTTGTGTATGCTCCGTCACGCCTAATCCATGAAATTCCATGGCGGCATTGGCTTTTGCATATGCCATACTCGCTTCACGTACCAGGTTTTTTTCGACGCCGGTAATTTCTGCCAATTCATCAATATCTAATCGCAGTATTTCCGCTTTAAAATCCTCATATCCTTCGCAGCGATTCTGAATAAAATCTTGGTCAGCAAGACCTTCAGTTATGATGAAATATAACATCATATTTAATAGTGCGACATTAGTACCCGGTTTTAATTGTAAATGGTACTGCGCATATTTTGCTAACTCAATTCGACGTGGATCGACAACGATTCCCGTCACGCCTTTCATTAATTTTTGTTTTATTTTGGCTCCCGTGACCGGATGGGCGTCCGTCGGATTTGCTCCGATTACAAATATGCAATCAGTCAGTTCTAAATCTTTAATCGAATTAGTAGCGGCCCCCGTTCCAAAGGCGCGTTGCATACCTAAGGCTGTCGGTGAATGACAAACACGTGCACAGCAATCAATATTATTTGTACCAATGACCGCACGCATAAATTTCTGCATTAAATAATTTTCTTCATTAGGTGTCCGCGCCGATGAAATACCTGCAATGGCATCCGGGCCATGCTCTGATTTTATGGAATTAAATTTATCAACAATAAAATCATATGCTGTATCCCATGAAACTTCTTCAAATTCACCATTGCGCTTAATCATCGGTGATCGCAATCGATCAGGATGGTTATAAAATTTAAAAGCATATCGGCCTTTCAAGCAGGTATGCCCGCCATTTGCTTCGGCATCATAAGGAGCGGTTATTGAAACGATCTCACCATTTTTGGTTGATACCTCTAAATTGCAACCGACTCCGCAATATGTACAAATGGTCCGAGTCGTTTTATCCGCTTGGTTGCCCTGCATTTGAAAGACGTCAGATATGGCGGACGTCGGACATGCCTGAGAGCAAGCGCCGCAACTCACGCAATCAGATTCCATAAATGTCTGGTTGATGCCCTTGACGATGTGGCTGTCAAATCCACGACCCGCCATGCTGAGCACAAACTCGCCTTGCACTTCATCACATGCGCGAACGCAGCGGTAGCAATTGATGCAAGTCGACAAATCGGATAGCATATATGGATGCGACATATCTTTTGGACGATCAAAATGATTGGCACCAGCAGGATATCGCACTTCTCCAGCTCCAACTTGGCCCACGACATCTTGTAACTCGCAATTACCATCAGCTTGACAAGCGTCACAATCTAGTGGATGATCTGTTAGTACTAATTCAACTATATTTTTACGCAATTTTTTTATCGAAGGAGAGCTCGGATAGATATATTGACCGGGAACGATCGGCGCATGACATGACGCCATGGCTTTTGATCTGCCAGCTTTTTCTAGCGCCACGTCAACACTGCATACGCGACAAGAACCGAATGGTTCGAGATTTGGCGCATCGCAGAGTGTCGGCACGATTTGATTACCTTGATGTCGTCGAATAAATGACAAAATTGTCTCACCGGGAATACACTCAAATGGAATATCGTCAATATAAGCTATAGAATTTTTCATATTATTTATTTTATATCGAATTTTAATCGATTAAATATTCTTAAATTAATCGGTAAAATAGTTTTCTAATTCTTCTCGGAAATACATCAGCGCATTTCTGGCCGGTAATGGAATTCCTCCTCCATGTGCACATAGAGAACCGGCTTCCAGTGTCGTCAATAAATCATCGAATAATTCACGTGATATTTTATAATCCTCTTTTTGGGTTTTTTGAAGCATTTCATAGGCTCGCATGGTTCCTAGTCGACATGGAAAACATTTTCCACAGCTTTCATATGCGGCAAAATCAAAAATGTGTTCTAAATAAGCAATAATCGGAAACGACTCCGGCACCGATACTACGGAAGCATGTCCCAGCAAAAAGCCGGCCTGCGCAAAGGACTCAAAGTCCACATTCAAATCGTCTATCCTATTGACAGGCACAAGGCCTCCAAGTGGGCCTCCAATATGCAATGCCTTCACCGGTGATTTAAACCCTCCACCAAAATCTTGTATCACCTCACGCAACGGCGTACCCATTTCTACTTCGTATAGACCTGGTTGATTAAAAAAACTATCGAGGCAAATTAATTTTGTACCCGATGATTTTTCAGTACCTAATTTACTATAGTTTTCTCCGCCTTCGGAAATAATATAAAATAGGGCCGCCAGCGTTTCAACATTATTGACAACTGTCGGCTTATTAAATAATCCTTTTTGCGTCGGGTATGGTGGTCGGACGCGCACTTCCGGTCGTTGTCCCTCAATTGAATTAATTAATGCTGTTTCCTCGCCACAAATGTATGCCCCTTGCGCGTGAATAATTCTTAAATCGAATTTGAAATCTGATTCACCGATGTGTTGCCCTAAAAATTTATTTTCACGTAACTCGTCGATGGCCGACTGTACGATTTTAATACTTTCCGGATATTCAGCTCGGATATATACGATGCCCCATTCGGCACCGGTAATATATCCCGCAATCATCATCCCAAATAAAACCGACATCGGTTGCACTTCTAATAAATAGCGATCTGAATAGGCGCCGGGATCACCTTCGTCAGCATTACAAATGATAAACTTTGTATCGCTTTCTTCATTTCGGCAGGCATCAAGTTTAAAGCTCATCGGAAAACCCGCACCTCCACGTCCACGTATGCGCGATGTTTGTATTTCATCAAGTAACGCCTGCTTAGATTGCTTAAGCGCATCGTCCAATGCACGCATGATATCAAACCCAGTTTTTGGCGCGGCAGTTAAGATTTGTTTGTTCCCGCTCACCGCATATGAATCTTGATTCGAGCCATTTCCTTTGAGAATGTCGGCCATATCTGTCGCCGACTTAGCTGAATAATTTTCGCCTTTGTAATGAAATGCACCATTCTCGTGACAGCGCCCAAGACAGGTCATATGTCCAATTTGATCGGCCTCAAAGTGATGTTTCAGATTGTCGATCACGTCCGGCTGCGTACCTGCGCACAGACAAGCGCTACCATTGCAGACGTACACCTGCTTGCCCTTGTTTTCGGGCTTCATGAAATCGTAGAAGGTAGCAGTCCCGTAGGTATTGGCGTTGCCGATTAAAAACTCATTGGCGAGTTTAGCGAGTTGCTCAGCACTCGGCGTGCCCGTCTCGACGGCGGCTTGCCCCATCTTCTCAAACAGGTTGTCTACGATGCCTCCTCTACCTGATAGTTCACTAAGATTTTTTGACATTGATTCGAGTTAACTTTTGAATACTGACGAGGCGCATGGCCGGAATCAGAGCATCTAAAGTTAGGGAGATTTTTGGAAATGTCCGTGTTGATGAGCGAATGGCGAGAATCTCAATCGATTGTAACATTATTCATCGATTAGCCACAGGGACTTATATATTCAAAAGCGATTAATGCGTTAGTTCGCTTTTACATAGAAATATCGCTTTGTCCTGTTTGAAGTTTTCTGTATTCATTTAATTTAGGGACAATATACCGTTGACAGAATTGGTTTTCTGAATTTTTGATAAAATAATTTTGATATTTTTCAACATTCGACTTGAATGCACGAAATGGCATTGCACGTGTAATAATTTCCTTATTAAAGTTACGCCGATAATCCTCTAAAATATCCAACGCCTTTTCGTATTGATTACTGGAAAAAGTATAGACCGCAGATCGATATTTTTTTCGAAAAATATGATTGGAAGTTGCGCTGTGTGTTTGTAGATGGACGTGAATTAAATTTTTGAGCGTGACTATTGTAGGATCGAAATAAGCTATGATGGCTTCTGAAAAGTAGTCATCCTCGTCGCTCGACGCAATCCAACCTTGTTCCACTTTTTGGACACCGTCAACATGTTGGAAGACCGCCTCAGTACACCAATGACATCCACCGCCAAATCCAATTTTATTCATGATCCAGTGACCTCTACCCCTCGCCAAAATGCAACACGACCTGCAATTTTTTCGAAGCCTCTTTTTGTCTCTGGATAATACCAGGCGGCATCTGGGTTTTCTTGCCCATCAACGGCTATCGTGTAATAGCTGGCTACACCTTTGTATGGGCAAGTGGTGTTCAATTCTGACGATTTAAAATACGCTGACTTGATCGCGTCTGCGGGAAAATAGTGATTTCCTTCGACGATGACCGTGTCGTCGCTTTCTGCTATGACTTGATTGTTCCAGGTCGCTTTTACCATGAGATGAATTATTTGAGTTGCTCGAAGTTAAATAATCGAGTGGATTTTTTGTTTTAATATAGGTAAGACATCTGAAATGAACCATTTGTTTTTCGCTTGCCATCGAAAATTCAATGGAGACGGATGGACTAACGGGAAATATTTTGGAAGGTAATCATCAAAATGGCGAACCGTTTCCGTCAAATTTCTTTTTTTCGATTCTCCCAAATAAGCCGTGGTTGCATATTGACCAATCAGTAGCGTGAGTTTTAATTCGGTCAGTTCATGTAATACACGATCGTGCCAGAGGGGAGCGCATTCTGGCCGAGGGGGATTATCACCCGACCCTTTTTTATTATGACCCGGAAAGCAAAATCCCATAGGTAATATACCGAACAAATCAGGGTTATAAAATTGTTCATCGGAAACTCCGAGCCATTCTCTTAAAACGTCACCACTTTTATCTTGCCATGGAACACCACGTTTATGTACTTTTTGGCCTGGGGCCTGTCCGATAATCAATATTTGGGATTTAGTGCTGATGGCTAATACCGGATGGGGAATATGGGGTAAGAAATTCGCGCACTCTTGACATTTTCTAATTTCTTTGAGAAGCGTATTTAGGTTGGATTGACTCAAAAGTTATTTTTATCGAGAGCTTTAGATTAATCTTTCTATTTGATAAATATAGCGTATTTTCGAATATAACTTATGGTTCAATACAGAAAATGAATAAATTTGCAAAAGATAAATATTCTCATTTAATTAAGAAAGTCATACAGTGCTTTACTTCCGCTGCATTTGTATACATAATTCTAAGTTGTTCGTCAGAAATATCAATTGTGGCGGTTAGCGTTGGTGACTTTGCCAAGTTTGTGGATGAAACGAATTATGAAACGGAGGCTGAGACCTATGGGTGGTCCATTATTCAAGATGACGTATACAGTTTTCACACGGCTGATAACTTAAATTGGAGATATCCATATGGCAATGATTCTGCGAGACTTAATTATCCCGTGACCCAAGTGAGTTTTAATGACGCTGTCGCATATTGCGCATGGGTAGGAGTACAGCTGCCGGATTACGATGAATATTGGAGTGCCGTTGACCAAGACAATCGCAAAATCAATGAAAATGCACCTAAAATATTACCGCTGAATGACGTCAATTTAGTTGGAAATGTATGGGAGATAACAACTTCAGAAAATTTGAATGGTGAAGTCCGATTGGCAGGTGGTTCTTATCTCTGTAGTGAGCATACTTGCCACGGAACTAATCCTGGTCGAGAATTATATGTTGATAAAACTACTGGAAATACGCATATCGGATTTTCTGTTATTTTACGACAAAAAAAATAAATATTTTATTAGTAACTCGCGAGCAATAAATCTATTGCTAAAATAAATGCATTATTTATTATTTTTTTTCATCACATGTTGCTCCCACTTCCAGGCAGAAGATGTCATGTCATCGAGCGAATGTTTTGCCTTCCATTTCAACTCTTGTGAAGCTTTATCAGTTGCCGCATATGTAGTTTCGACGTCGCCATCTCGACGATCGACGACTTTGTAAGGCAGCTTGTTTCCACTCGCTTTTTCGAATGAACGTATGACTTCGAAAACAGAATTGCCTTGCCCAGTTCCTAAATTGAATACTTCGAACTTGGACTTATTTTTATTTTGTAATAGTCGATCGACCGTCTTGACATGCGCCTCTGCCAAGTCTACCACATGTAAATAATCTCTAATTGGCGTACCGTCTGGCGTATTGTAATCATCTCCAAATACTATGAGTTCCTTCCTTTTGCCAATTGCCGTTTGGGTAATATAGGGCATAAGGTTATGGGGAATGCCGGCTGGTAGTTCGCCCAATTTACCTGAATCATGTGCACCGATAGGATTAAAATATCTAAGGGAAACAGCCTTGAAGTTTTTCTCAGCCCGTACAGTATCTTCAATAATTTCTTCTCCGACTTTTTTGGTATTACCATACGGAGACATTCCTCTTTTCGATGGATGATCTTCCGTGATAGGCAAAAAATCAGGTTCTCCGTACACCGTGGCAGATGATGAAAAAACTAAGTTATTTATATTATTCTCCTGCATGCATTGAATCAAGTTGATTAAACCCAACAGATTATTTTTATAATATTGAATAGGTTTTTGGACAGATTCACCAACGGCTTTTAGCGCTGCGAAATGAATGACCGCAGCAATATCTTTATTTTCACTAATGAATTTATCGAGGTCTTTCTTTTTACATAAATCGACTTCGCTAAATTGCGGACGTTTACCAGTGATGGACTCTATGCCGTCGAGCGTAGATTTAGAAGAGTTAATTAAATTATCTACAATGACCACATCATACACTTCTTCAAAGAGACTGACCACAGTATGCGAACCTATATATCCGGTGCCTCCAGTTACTAATATTTTTTCTTTCATATCTCTTTAAACACGCATTTTGATTATGAATTTAGGTTGATGTAAACTTTGATGGATTCTAATAAAATTATTAAAAATCATTGCATTAACTTAAATCTAATTTCCGGTTTTTACAGTACTCTGACCATTCGTCAAAGCTCTTGTCTCTGTCTTAACGTTTGACCAAGTTACTTCTATTTCAATAGTCTCTGTGCAATTCCCCAGTCCAAAATGGGCGAAGGTATCATGACTCAACGAATAATTGGCTCCTGTTGTAATTATATGTTGTATTTGGGTAACTCCACAAGCCATGATTACTAATGCACCGAGCGGAGTAGTGCTGTGTTTAGACGATGTTTAAAGTCCGAAAACTTGGTAAGTGTGCGGTCAAATGATAAGAAACGACAACTGAGGCGCATGGCAACTAAAAAAGCCATGTATAATCGGCTGATTATCACATGGCTTTTGTTTTCTTAGTAGCGGAGGTAGGACTTGAACCTACGACCTTCGGGTTATGAGCCCGACGAGCTACCAACTGCTCCACTCCGCGATGTTTTATAAGGGATGCAAAGGTAAGAAAATTTTTGACACTGGTATGGCTTCGATATTAGTGCTCAATTCACTCGCGATCAAGCTTGAAACGTATAATGGAGAACAGACATACATGGGTGCTAAAGGCCTATGTTTAAACACGTTTTACTGAATCAACAAGCTTAGGTGTTTCGAAATCCGAATCAGCTTAAATATTTAATAGCGGGGTATTTCTCGTTAAATCGATAATCGCCATTTACCATAAGTGCCATAATATGAAACACATGTAATTTTGCATATTTCATATGAAAAACCAACTATAGTTTCTGATAGTAAAATGTTTGACTATAGAAGTAACCGTAATCGTCTTGACCTTCAAAATACAATTGCAATTGATTAGTTGCAAAATTCGCAGTGAATCGAACCCCATCTACAATCAAAGAATTTCCAGCAAGGCTATACGTATATACTTCTTTTTCTAATTCATTAAAGGGCATCATTGTTAAATAATAATCGTCGATAACATATTGCCGACCAATCGGTTCGGTATAATCAATTTCTCCGTCGGTAAAGGCCTGAGTTAATTTCCACCGTCCTTTTAATGGGTTTTTAGAAGTCGCTGCCGGTTGCTGTACAGCAGGTTCAACGTATTTTGCATTGATGCGAGATTTCTCGATGTGTTTTGAGGACACCCAACCTTCTGAACCTTCAAAATCAACGAAATACCAGAGCGAACCATCATCGAAGTTTTTAGATCCAAGGACCTCTACCATATCGTCACGGTTCAGCGAAAATAACACGTTAGAACTTTCTGTACCAGGTTGGTCTCTTAAATTCAGACCGTTACTTGTGACAATGCCGTCAAAATCGAGTTGGCTAACGTATGGCTGATTTGGTTCTAAATCGTAGTCAGAATTTTTCTGAAATTGATAATAAATCAAAGCCGCAATTAATAAAAATCCAATTGCCAACGTGAGCAATATTGGTGTATTAGATTTCTTCTTTATTTGCTTACTTTGAGTATTTGCGGCTGTGCTATTTCGACTGGTAGTCTGCTGAAATGAATTCGTGCGCGTCGGCTCAAGATAATTTTTAATGTGTTCAGTAAGATTATCCACATCATCTGCCCATCGGTCATATGATAATGTGACACCATTAATAAATGAAAGGTCTTTCAATTCTTCCGGAAGATCGTCTGACGCGGGTGCTTTTGCGCCATCAACAAATACAGGAATAATGAGTTTCTCCTTCCGATATGCCAAAGCCAAGGCTGCCTCCTCGCGCACATAGTCATCTTCATGCATGATGCGCGGATTGCCAGAATCGTCTTTTAAAGTGGTGTAGCGATCACCGATAAGTAATAATATCACCCTTGCTCCTAACAGTTGTTTGCCAATGACTTTTCTGAAATCTACGCCAGGGCCAATATTATCAATGTCTTTAAATACACGCTGACTTCCCAAACGCTTGACCAACGCATCATATAGACGACCGGCAGAACTGCCTGTGTCCTTTCGACGATAACTTATGAATATCTCTTTACCCATCTGGATTAATGAAGTAATCTCGCTTTTATTTCTACATGAGAATGTTGATTACAATAATACTAAAAAATTTGATCTTGATATTTAAAAATCTTTGGTGGACATGAAAATGGAACCTTCATACAGTACGATTGAAATCAATATGACAATGTAGCTAATTGACATATTCTAATTCTACTATCTTGTGACAAATAGCTTCTGACGAACCATGACGCGATCTTATAAATCTGAATATCAAAGTCATCCCATTTACGAACGGATGGTGGCACCTGGTCCGAAGCGTATACTGGCACTTGATGGCGGAGGTATCCGGGGAGCACTTACCTTAGGATATTTAGAAGCTATTGAACGATTGCTGCGTAGTCGATTTGAAGATGAAACATACACGCTGTCACAATATTATGATTTAATAGGGGGGACGAGTACCGGAGCAATCATCGCCACGCTTTTGGCATCGGGTTGGTCGGTCAAACGAATTAAGGAACTCTATTTGGAATTAGGGTCTAAAATATTTGCGAATAAAATTGCGCCTTGGATACCAGGAAAATTGCGATTTCTTTTGCTTTCTGCTAACTATAGTGAACGAGCATTAGAAGAAGAGTTAGAAAAGCAGCTTGGAAAAATGGTATTGGGATCCGAAAAACTAAAAAGTGGATTATGTATCGTAACCCGTCGAGCTGATGATTACGGAACTTATACTTTTTCAAATCATCCGGGAAGCCCCTATTATGAATTTAATAAAGGCATTCTATTGTCAGATATTGTTCGAGCGAGTTCGGCTGCTCCTACATTCTTTAAATCAAAAATTATTCAATTCGGCGACGATGAAAAAGGAATTTTCGTAGATGGCGGTGTTAGCTCAGCGAATAATCCGGCCTTGAATTTATTCATGATTGCGACTATGGAGCAGTATGGATATAATTGGCATATGGGTAAACAAGAACTACTTATCACCTCTATCGGAACAGGAAGCTACAGACCAAAAATACAAATGAAGGCGATGCAATCTATGTTGAAACGAAAAAGTATTGCTTGGGCTCCTGAATTGCCAAATTTATTTATGGCTGATGCCGCATCATTAAACCATAATTTATTAGAATATCTTGCTGACCCTACGCTATCTAAACATGTTGGTCATCATGATGTGGACTCAAAAACAAATTTCAGTAAAGGCGCATTCACGTATCATCGATATGATGTAGCCCTTAGTAAAAATAGTCTTCAGCAATTATCGATACAAGCAAGTGAATCAGAATTAAAAAACTTGCGTGAAATGGACCATGGACAGAATGCAGAGAAGCTTTATAAAATTGGTGCTGCTGCATCCGAAAAACAGGTCATGGCAAAGCAATTTCCAGCAATATTTAATTGGACAAAAGAGCGGTTGGAGGAAAAGGCTATGTCGGCAAGCACATTTCATGACAAGATTGTCGGATATATGAAAAATCATGGCATACCATATCGCAAAACACGTTTTGTTATAGCTAAAGAAGCAGAAGGCGGTGAGCAAATAACCACACTTGTAGATCGACAAATTGAAACTAAAAACATTGCTAAATCCGGAGATTTTATAGTGCATAATCAAACAAGTGACGCCGAGTCTTACATCGTCCAAAAGGCGGAATTCCATCAACGATACGATCTAGTCAGAACGCTACCCGACGGTCAAGGTGAGTATGCACCTAAACTTACAGTCTTTGCGGTGCAATTGACACGCGATGCATTAAAGGAAATGGGACTTCCAAAACACTTTTTGTTCACAGCGCCTTGGGGTGAGCAGCAATATGCGCGACTGAACGACTATATTATTTGTAAAGAAGATTATACCAATATATATCGAGCCAGTTTGCGTATGTTTAGCGAGACATACTCACCTATTTAGGTATACGCTAATTTCTCCGACTATGCACATCAATTACGTGTCAAATTATCTCTTATAAAAATCTATGGCATTTTCTTCAAAGATTTTTTTAATTAAATCTTCTGGTGAAATGGCAAACCGATAATCTTGTTTGCGTTTGAGTTTCGTAAAAAGATCGATGAGATCTTCTTTAAGTTTCGGAACATCTGCAGATGTCTTACAGCAATTCAAAGAGTCGACTAGACCATCGTAGTCGGACCCCAATGCAATGTGATTCCACGGCGTGTCACTAACTTTTTTGCCAACGTTCAGTATATGTAGAATTGTTTGCGCAAGGCGCTTACGATGTGCTTTTTTCCATTCAAGTGCATCACGTGTGGTATCTTCAGATGTGTCTTCCAAGTCGTCAATCGAAATTAATGATTCATCAAGCTTATCCATATAATTTTCGCCAAGGTAGGATTCAGGCCGAATATTGGCACGTTGACAAAGGATTATAAATTCTTCTAAAGTGAGATAATCGGAATTGTAATTCAGCATTTGCTCAATTCGACTTAGCGCTGTACTTGCACCTAGGATACGCTGATCCATTGAGATTCCAATGATGCCTCCAATTTTGATTATTTGTTCAATGTCTTCATCAAATAAATTAATCAATTGTGGATTAAAACGCTTTTTTAATGGGCCATTTTTCCGTTTGAACATTAATTTGACGATGTAGCCACCACGATTTTCGAATATCTTATTTTTATGTACTCTCGAATCTTCTTCCACTGCGATCAAATCGTTTTTCAGGAAATCTTTATAACTGACTCCTGTGATGCCCGCATGTGAGCACATGACGCGTGTAAAGTTTTGGTGATTCGCTTTAATATGCTCGTAAATATTCAATCTACCGAGTAATGACACATGTTTGATGTCAATCCCTTTATTGGCCTTAATGCAAATCTCCATAAATTTCTCGCCCATGTCGGAATAACCTTTCTTAGAAAGATGTTGTGGATAAAAATTAGAATTTGTAAGTTCTTTTTTCTGAACTAACTTCAATGCAAAACAATGTGTGAATAGTTTTTTATCTGTGAAATGTGTTAGCGTAATAAAACTTAGTGGCTCGTTTTTAATAAATGTTTCGAGACGTTCGAGTACACCTACTTCCATATAGTTATCTTCATCGACCGAAGTGATGAATGCATGTGCGCCTTCCAAAGAAGGAAAAACATTGATTTTATCAGATTTCATCTCTGATATATCCTGTATGAGATGTAATCGAGGATCTTGTTGGATGGAATCTTTCATCAGTTTCCATTCTTTTTGCATGTATTGGAAATAGTTGACTTTCGCTTCTTTCACATCTTTTAAAAAATGCGTATCGATTAAGTCTGTATCTTTTTCGCGTCCTATGGCCTCTTGTATTCGGCCAACGGATATGACTTCGCGCTCCATAGTGTAAACAGACCAAAATACTAGTTTGAATTTTCCCGCTTCTAACCGATCAATATTACTTTGAGAGTCCAGGATGTCGCCTAGCATCTCATCCGTAAATATCAAAATTTTTGTATCGAATTCGACATGTCCGGCAGGCGAATTGTTTTTCGTGAGCATTAGTTTTTGTGAGGGATGGCAATGTAGATCTATATTTTTCATAATTTCAATTAGTTATTTTGGTTTGCAATTAACTCTTTTAGTAATTTTTTAGTTTCGGTATTAAATTGACCGTTTACATCTAGTTGTTGACTACTTTCTTGTAGTTCGATAATGGCTGATTCTGTTCTGCTTCCGAAAAAGCCGTCCGATGTACCGCAATTAAATCCTGCCATTTTAAGTGCATCCTGTACATTGGCAACTTCACGTCCACGATCACCCTTCACCAATGTTTTAGTGGTAAGTCTTATCGTATTTTTAACCAATCGACGAAATTGGAGTAGCCTTGATGTCTTGTACGCTGATACAGAAACGGCATTGCCTTGGTTGCCGCCTAGCGTATAGATGCGTGATTGATCTTTGGAGAATCCAAGAAAGAACCCTACATGCCCTTTCCAACTTTCTTTAGATTCTCTCCAATAAATAACCACATCTCCGGGCTCTGGATCATCGACCTCGAATCCGATATTGAGCCATGATCTGGCATTCGCTTTTTCAGAGCGTATGAACTTGGCTTGTGATGCAACGAAATTTGCAAATATGCTACACCACGGCGTTTCGTCACCTTCAGCCATTGATAAATTAACTGTTTGTGCATAATATAATATGCGCGGATTGTGTTCTGAACCTTGCTTTTCTGTTATCCCAAGTTCTTTTGTTGCTATTTTGATTATGTCTTTCATAATTTTGGCGATTTACGAATTACGTGACATGGTTAGCATTTTTGGCATTGACTAGTTCAATTAGTCTATTCAAATTTTCCTTCACTTGATTTCCATTGTCGAGAAAATCGCGTTCGTTGATGAATTCTGAAATTTCCGAATAAATATTGGATGGAGCATTCAAATGAGAATCGTCGAGATTGTAAAGAATAATTTTTAGTGATTTTATTGAATAATGTAAAGGGATTAAGGTTATAGGTGCGTGTTGAGATTTCACTTTTTCAAATTCCGACTTTATTGAATTCAATGAAAAATCGAGAAGTTCTTGTTCACGATTATGGTTAATTTCATGGCTAGTCATCAAATAGTATACGATGCGTTCAAGATTCCAACGGCTATTTCGCATTTTGTTCCATTGTGATCGAGCGACCGGAAAGGATTTCTCTTTTATCTTGTGTTCATATTTGTGAATGATGATTTTTTTCTCCTCAAAGATTTCAATGAATTGAAAATCTACTGATTCCTGTAAAAACGGTATGTGTTCATTGTCGATTAAATATTGTTTGTAGCGATTGATTCGATCAAATCTAGCACCAACGCGCCTTAACGTACCTTGATCAATATCTAATTTGCCACTGATTTCGGAGGATTGAAATACTTTGTTTACAATAAATTCTGATTTGAACTCAGTTGCGTAACCATATAACTGGTTTTTAAGGGCGAGGTATATAGATTTGACCCCCATTCTACCATATTTTAAGATATCATCTTCCAATGATTCCAATTGCGAGATGGTTTGCTGCACAATTCCATACCTGCGAACCCAGTCTTGTCGAGAAGAATTCTCTATGCGTTCTGTAAACGGATCACATTTGAAGTATTCTTGAAACTGTTCGGCATATCGTTCGAAATCATTTTGTCTGACGACTTCAATTTCTTCAAGAAAGTGGAGCCATGAGTGTCCTGGAATAACTTCATCTTTTTCCAAAATTTCCATGTCCCTTAGCATTGATTGAATATCTTCTTCTGCGACCACGGTACTTTGATAGATGCTAATTGGTCCAGTAAAATCTGCAGGATTGACATCCAATAGCAGAGTGAATATTTTCTCATGGCCGAATTTATTGGCGAGGGCACCCACTTCAAAATTGATCCATTCGGAGCGAAGATTTTCAGGTGTCAAAAAAACAATACAGATATCGGCTAAATCAATTTGTTCGCGTAATTTGTCAATCCACGGCGTTCCTTTTGACAAATCTGTAGATATGATGGTATTGAAATTCTCATCAAATTCAGGAAAAGAATGAATTAACTTTCGAAAGCTTTGCGCCAATGCTAAACTTCTATCCTTTGACCAACTCAGAAATATATTTTTTATCATAGTGACGATTTTTAATTTATTTTCCGTTCTACTTTTAGCCTTGGGTTTGATAGTTTCAATTCATTTGAGATGATGGAAGAACTTATTTGACCTGTTCGCAGTTGAGTTTCCATTAGTAAAGCTTGTTCCTTGACAGGCAAGTTTGCCGCTCGGTTTGCAGATAAAACAGCTTGAGCGTTAAGCGTGGCGCCATTCTGCAATAATCGATCCGCCACTTCATATCTCGTATTTGGATCGTGAATATTATTTCTATTTGCGTTTATATATCGATTGTTGGTCTGTATATCACGCTCTATTTTTTCATACTTTTGATTAACTTCAATATTTCCAGGTTGAAGAACTTTGACTTCTTTATAATCTTCCTGTGCTTTTTTCAGGTCTTTGATTTTGTAATATTGATCGCCACGTTTTTCAGTGTATTTAATTTTATGTGGTTTATCACGATTTATTAATTTGGAATAATATTCGATGGCCACTTCAGGTCGTTCGGCTTTGTCAGCGATATATGCAATTTTGCGCATACGGTCAACTTGTTTCCATTGAATCGTATCGGCATAAGCAAGACAAATGATCGCGGAGTCAAGTTTATTTTGTTCGATATATGAATCTCCCATCATCGTATAAGCAAAGGCTCTCAAACGCCAATTCGCTTCAGCGTAATTACACTTTTTTAGTTCTTTTGCCACATCTGATATTTGACCATTTTTATTTTTAACATATCCTGCAATTAGGCAGATCGTTTCATCTAATGTTCCAGTAAAGGAGTTTTGATTATCACCGTAAAGAATTGAATCTTGTTTCTGAATCAACTTGTCATTGTGATCGATGTAAAACTGTTCGAGTTGCGGATCGACGTATCCAAATTCTACTTGTGCGTCATCGATGGATGACGCTTTTGGGACAATAAATATATCAGCTTGACATAACTTTGCTCGTTCATGAAAATCTCCTGAAGCATCAAAATCATGAAATGAATAGGCATGATTTTGATTTCGAAATCTTGTCTTACAGCGTTCTCGAAACTCATCATCAATATATTCAACGATCACGTCGGCATCTCTCGTAGTGGAGAATATCAAGGTCTTTATGTCTTTGTCTTCATCGAATGTAGGACATGGCTCAGCACTAGTGGGCGTAAACATTGACTTGAGTCCCATGGCGGCAATAAAAACTAGAAGGATAGCAGCGATTATCGAAATTACTCTTTTATTTTGTCGATAAAATATTTTAAATGTGGAGTCAACATGTGGTTCGATTTCTTTCACGAGACGGTTGACATCCTGGTGGAAACTATCATGACGAATGGAAATTGCATTACAATCAGTCATATTACGAATTGATTCAGGCAAATTATCTTTCTCCGGCATGCTTACTTGATCGAATAATACAGGTATTGCAACTAGATTTTGTTTTAACGCGGTCTCTATTTCTTTCCGAACCCAATCTTTTGGATTTTCTAATCTACATTTTCCTTTTTCATTTTGTTCGAGCCATTTGTCGCCGATTAAAACGAGCAGAACCTTTGCTGCCGCGCCTGAATCTTTAAGAGCGTCTACCCAATTTTCACCTGCCGGTATATCATGAACGTCCAAGAAAACGGAGCTTTTACCGAATATCTTGCTTAAGGACGAATGTAGGTTTTGGGCTTCTGCAGATGTATCAGATCTTCTATAGTTAATAAATATTTTATTTTTCATGGGGTAATGAAGTTTTATTTTAGATCTCTGATAAAAGTTTGAAATTCTAGGAGCGATTTATGTTTTATGTGACGCAGTTTTGCAGCGCCATGCTTAATTCCTAGAATAAGAAATTGAATATGATCTAGTTCTGACTCCCGCTGTAACGGTGTGCCACCCAGTTTCCAAGCTCGTCGATAGATCTTTTTCATTTCTACGATAAGTTCCATGCATTTATTTTCATCTTTCGAGATAATGAACTGGTATTGATGCAAAGAAATCAGCGCAATTTCATCCCAAAAATTATCCGAGATTTGAATTTTTTCTAAATCGGTTTTAAGCTTTTTGAGTAGAGATTCTAATTCGATCTGATCATCAAAATATTTTGTAATTGTTGAAGTAAGTTTTGTTCTCCCAAGTCTGAAATATCGCGCGGTCATGTATGCGAGAAGGGGATAGAAATAGGTTTTATAATTTGAGTGATCAGCTAGTTTAAAACTTTCTAAATAATGATGTTCAACGGAAGCCAGGACTTTTTTATCCCACTGTAGCATACAAAGACGTTTATACGCGCTCGCTAACAAGGCATGACGCTCTTGGGTGTTTCCAAATGACGTGAGCTTTTTTAATAAATTGATGGACTCATGAATACTTTCGGTATTCATATTAATCAGAGCGTTTCTAGCCGTAATATTTCCGTACTGCTCATGGGCGCTAAACGTATATGTCTGATTTCCTTCAAACAATTTTGTATAAAGTGATAATGCCTTGTCCCATTTAAGTATACTGGCATAGCAATTTGCTTCCAATTCTAGAATTTCTGGATCTGCACTAAAATTGGAATTGGCAATCCGATCGGATATAATAACCAGATTGTCAAAATAATCATCGAGCGTTTTATTACTTTTTGAGATAACGTCATTTCTAAATCGTCTCAAGTCAATTTTTGCTTGTAGCGGAACATCGTAATCGCCATCTCCTGCTGATTGTCCGCTTGTATAAGGCAAGGTGTAGTTCGGGTCACCATAGCATTGATAAGCTCCCCATGTATTAGAACTTTTAAACTGGTTGTAACATTGACGTCTTCCTTCACGCACCGATTCTCCGAAGTTTTTTCCATTTAATAGACTGCTGTAAAATGCAGTTGCAAACACCTTTGCTGCTTGATCATTAATGGCCCAACCGGCAACGATCACCATTTTGTAGCCATTTCTCAATAATTCGAGTCCTATCGACGCAGCAATTTTATACCGATCTTTGAATAGTTCTTCTTTTTCATTATCGGATTTTCCAAGGTGACAGCAATTGATAAATGCCAATTCTGGCGTGTAATTTAATTTAGTTAAATCTGCAGTCGTTATCACATCTTGTGGCCTTGGTCCGGTGATGATTTTAGATATGCCCGTTTGCTCATCATAGATTCCATGAGCCGAAATATGAATGAATCGATATTCGTTCGAAAATAAATCCATGATATAATCAGCAGAGCTTTTTTCGTTATTTGGATCATAGTCGATGTCATAACCTCGATCTGACAACAAAGTGGCGATTTCATTCACCTCTTCGCCAGCTCCAGGAAGATCGACATATTCGCCATCTGTATCAGGATTTCCGATTAAAAATGCGTTTTTCTGACTAACAAAATGTAAGCTTTCTCGATATTCACTAGTTGAAAATTGTCTTATCATAGAGGCAGTGACACACAGGGGTTCGGACTGTTCTAAATCGGGAGCAAGCATTTCCCAAGGATATTGGGCTGTCATTTTATCCAGGATTAATAAAATATTCGACTGTCTCTTGAAACTTGTTTTGAAGGCGTTAGGAATTAACAGCTCAAACAAAGTTTTTGATAATCGTTTATTCCATTTATTATCGGGCACATCGGCTACAAGTGATTCGATCAAATGATGATTGGTGTAATCGTCAACCATTTCTTCACGCGCCAGCCCTGCATAAGATCGAAAACGCAAACCACGTATGGGCATGAAAACAGCGTCTTCATCTGTTTCCTTGAGGTCGCTAAATTCACCTACATTAATTATATTCTTTTTACCTATTTCGCTTAGTGTAACTGTATATCGCTGATAAAATTCTGATTCCTGAAATGCTGGAAGTCTTATCCTTGATCCTGCGCGTGTAACTATAGTATCCGCTACGTCTATAAAAAATTCATTTTTACCTCGATCTATTCGCTTGAGTGTTAAAAATGCATTTTGAGCTTTGTCTTCGTAAATTTCTACAAATTCGAGTCGCTTGATTTGCGCCTTCGTTCCCTCTTCTTTGAGTATCTGTCTGGCATTATTAACACCTTTAAGTATCGACTCAATTGATGATTCAATATTTAGTTTGCCGTAATATGAAGACATTAATACTGTTGACAGCCCGATATTTTCAAGATCAATATATTCTCCGGAATTGGAACGCGTGACTAACTTCAACACATATTTCAGGACTGCTTTTTCGACCGATCGCTCAAGGACATACCCTGTTATATTTTCTTGGGCGCCCACTCCAATGATGATCGCACCTTTAAAATTGGACTGATCATTCCCCGGCATAAACTCACTGGTCTCACGTTCGTTTGGATAAAGTCCGAGTCGCAGCATAGTATGTAATCCTCCTTCTAGTGCATAATTAACCGCTTTTTCGGCACCCTGCAACACAGCTCCGCGAATATGACCAACCATAACTGGGTGATTTGATTTTCTCAAATCACCACATGTAACTTGAACGGCGAGACTGCCAGCGCTGACACTATCCACGTCAGGTTCAGCGTCGATCTGCATAATATTCATTTCCAGCTCTTCATCTATAGCTGAGACTGGAGGATGAGCGGGCACAGATGTCTCACCTCGAAGGACATTGATTGGAGGTGGTTCTTTGGAAAATAATGCACTAGAGGCCTTACCCCTACGAAGCAATTCAAGATATCCCTTAAATAAATCTTTTTCCTGAGACAACGCACCATGTGATGTCTCCACGTAATAAAGATTTTTAATATTATTCGGAATACCAGACTCCCAAGTGACTGATCCATCACCCTTCGGAGTTGCTATAAATCTTAAGGCTGGTGTTCTGCTTTTATCAAAATAATAATCGTGAACAGTTAGTTCTGATTTTCCTGCGATATAGATGACATTGTCAAAATCATACTCTTTTGGCAATTTTGAAATATAATTTCTAAATGAACTTAATGCGTTCTCTTCAGGAATGCGCCACTTGAGATCTTCGACAGTTCTTCCCTCGCTTTTTGCATGTAAATTGATAATGTCCTTCCAGCTTTTAATGTCAGCAAAGTCGCTTTTATTTGAAGTGGTTTTGGGAAGTAGATGCATGATGCCTGGTAGCGTAGAGAAAGTTTCTAAAAGTTTTTCGGACTTTGTGAAAAACGCAAGTTTGTTAATAGAGGAAAATATTTTACCCTGTCCTGCTAAAAATTGCATAATCAAATGCGAACCATTCCAAGGCGTACCGAGCATGATAAATTTGAATCCGGGACGATTTGATATTTTTTTATACGTTGCTGGATGGTTAGCCATGATATCCCGCATGACGAGCCCACCCATCGAGTGCGCAATGACGTTGATGGATAAATCAGTGCTGCCAAGTTTTGGAAGGATGTCTGTATTGATCCTACCAGCTAGTTCCTTTCCCGAATCAGCCAATGACAATCGCCAATCATATGGAGCTAAAAATACATCGTAACCATTTTTATATAAAAACTTAGATAACTTATAGTAAGATGATTTAATTAAGGAATCTGCAACTAATTCATTGGGCGAAATACTTAATCTAGTAGCTCCAGACTTAGCAATTTGAAGAAAATTGAGCCAGTGTGTATTATCATTTTCTTTATCGGAAAGAACAGAACCCATAATTCCTGGAATTAAGATCACGATAGGACGTGTCCCCGTGATCTCCGTGGATTCCATTTTCCCGCCCGGAATTCCCAATACTCCTCTCTCTTTTTGTAAGTCAATTTTGGGTTTGAATTTATTGTTTTGCTCATTTCCCTTGAGTTCGGAATAGATCGATGATTGTACTTCAGTATCCTCAAAATATGATAAATGGTGAATGCTATCAGATGAAACCCTCAAATGTCGATATGGTAAGGCTCTTGGTGTTCCGCCGTACATAGAATCCGTGTCGACGACAAAATCGCTAGGTTGCCATTGAATTAAATTCGAAAGGACATAGGCAACTCCCTTTAGAAAACCACCGCGTATGTTAGACTTAGCTGAAATGATAGAAAGTTGACCATTTAATTTTTGATGTTTATTATTCAATATTAAATTAAACGGGCTCGTGGCAATCATCGCTTCTAGTCCAGGCAGACTGGCGGGATCATCTTTTTTCTTAATAATTTGAAGGATAGTATCGGCTACGTTGTGAATTGCTTGACCGGCCACAGAAGGTGCGAAACGAGTTAGGTTTACTAATACATTAAAAAAAACATTTAACTTACTAGATAATAATTCCGTTCCTTCAGCAGGACATGCTACACGTATATATTTTGAAACGGTTATGTTTCTATCTGCCACTTCTTTTCTGATAGCGTTGATGGCTTCTATGTCAGTAGTGCGATCAGCATTTTCCAGCAATGTATGTTCGGTTCTTGTAAATCCGTCTCCAAAATGGGCGAATCTGGCAAGAATATCGCCTATTAATCCGCCTCTGGAATGCGTCAATAAATGCAACTCAATTTCATCAGGGAGATTGCGCACAAGTTCGACAGCATTTTGAAGCGGACTTTTCCTTAGCGTATGATGATCAAATGCTATCGTCCGGCCTTCATATTCTTTATGAATTTTATTCCAAATTCTTTCTCCTTGATTGTTGAGATTTTCAAAACTACCGAGTGTCGACGAATTTGTTCCATGAATGAGCAGCAAATATGGCTTTGTCGATTGGTCCGTTTTGAATGTTTTATTGGATAAATTAAACTGACTATCGACTGATTTAAGACCTTCTTCGGAGACAAAGTAGCGATCCAATCTGCTTGCTAATTCTACGATGCTCAGATCAATGGCCACTGGTTTGAAATAACTAAAGAATTGAACGGCTAAATCCTTTACTAAACCTCTTTCATTTGATGGAGTGGATATGGTGGTCGGGACTTCGAAAGTGTCTTCGAGGCTAGAATTCGACAACCCTCTATTGACATTGTCTTTTGAATCTTGTGATTGCTTTTTAAAAAGCTGATCAACTTCCTCTGTTGCACCAATCCAAAAAGTGCCATCGTCAAATTGGACATGACTCATTGTTTCGGAACGGACAACTTCAATCTCTATCGGAGAGCTGTCACGTGTCTTTTTGACATCATACGATTTAGCGTCCTTTATGACTCCCGAATCCGAAAGGTTTTTAATAAACGGAACGAGCGTTCCTTTAACACGACCAGGGATTATTAACTTGTCCATTTGAGGTTACACTATTTTATACATTAAACATATGAGTACTGTTCGCTGATCCTCCGATCTGCAAATAGCCCCCGATTTTATAAAAGTGCTTGTTGATGAAATGGCGATGAACACTGTTACTTACAATGATTTGCATGGTATCTGATGCACACAGTCACGCTATTTCATTTAAAATTATGTAAACTTTTTGAATAATGCTGAACCTATTAATATTCGGTGTAGATCTTTGAACGAACGGTCAGTTTTCAAACCTATACGGTCAAGGATGATCTTACCTGTTTGCCTTATTCATCAAATCCTTGTATAGCTATAGTGTAATGAGGTAAACATTTTGCGGTATAAATCAAATAAGGAAAAATGATTATTTGTTTCGCTAATTAGATTTGAGGCGTCCTGTTTTGGAACCTTGAGAAGTACGATAGTTGAAATTTAAACCGTTTCTATTTTTTCTTACGCTTTCCGATCACCTGCCGAACGATATGAAGTAAGAACGTGCCGAGCGCAATCAACACCGCCAACCGCCCAATCAAGTCCCCAGCTTTCGAATACACAGTCCGATGCCGGTTAGCAGATATTGTTGCAGTGACAGCTGTGGCTTCGTCGTATTCTGTAGCTTCATGAATCTTGCCTTGCTCGTCGATGAAACAGCTAATCCCAGTATTTGCCGCCCGGGCGATCCATTTACGCTGTTCTATGGCGCGGAGCACGGAGAGACCTAGATGCTGCTGGTGACCTGCCGTATTGTCCCACCAACCATCATTAGTCATCACAGCAATCCATTCGGCATTTTCATCGAAATATGCGCTCACGTACTCGCCAAAAATAGACTCATAGCAGATCACAGGAGCTACATGTAAGCTGTCATTTCCGATAAAAGTTGATCTTTTAGCTTGACTGCGCAGCCCACTGGCAGAACCTCCGAGTTTGTCAACTAATGGCTTAATGAAAAATAATAGTTTTTTAATCGGAAAAAATTCAGCTCCCGGAACAAGTTTTGACTTATAATATAATTCATATTCTCGCTGGTATGACATACTGACGGCGGTATTATGGCTCTCCCAGTAAATTGTGTCATTCCCTTGAACATGCGTTCTCGTATATTCGTCATGTGACTCAGCGTCTTTTAAAATTTTATTCGTTGCGAGACCGCTAATTAATGTGAGGTTTGGGTAGTCCCGTAAATAAATATTAATAGCACGGACAACTTGATTTTTATCCCAATTATTCAAATTAATAGAGAAAACGGTTTCAGGAAATATTAAATAATCGGTTTCTGCCGTAACATGCTGATCGGCTAACTGAAGAAAATGCCGAATGGCGGTTTGAGAAGACACTTTACGCTTTTCATAATGAGGTTCATAATTTGGTTGTACAATGACGACTTGAGCCGTTCCGATATTGTCTACTGAACGCAAGCCGAGAAAAATGGAAATTGCAATAGGAACCAAAATCAACGCTGAGATCGAAAGGATAAATTTTCGACTTTTCATAAACTTCATGTCTTCTATGATTGGCTGAGTCAACCATCCCAACCCCAGAATCCAAAGGGTTCCACCCAAAACACCAGTGATTTCATACCATTGAATAATTATAGGCACATCCATAAAATAATGCCCCAACGTCAACCACGGCCAATGCGCCTCCCATCGAAAATGAAAAAACTCGAATGTCAACCATGCGGCCGCGAATAAAATAAAATGATATTTGAGCTGAACCTGCTTATTTAATATGGTATATAGTAATACTGGTAAACTCATCAACAAGGCATTGGTAAATATGGCAACAATACCAGCCGCGAATGCCGTGTTGCCTATCCAATAAGTTGTGATGATATTCCATAGTATAAATACATGAAAATATAATCGAAACTGATATCCTCGTTTTTCGGCAGACACATGCTTGATTAAATAAAAGAACAGTGCCCAGGCTGGAATGATTAATAGAAGTAGTGGAATGGGTGGAAACGAAGTCCCCATGAGAACGGCTATCGCAGTTCCGATGAAATAATTGGAAACATGCTTTTTTGATGTCTTGCGGATAGCCATCCAGCTTGACGAGAAAAAAAGATAAGAAGCAATAAATAAGAAGAGAGGCCGATACGCCCATAATCGTTCTTGATCCGTCAAGGAAAGCATATCCATCCCGAGCCATACAGCTGCAACCAGACAAACCGCTGCGGTGATCCATTGCATGGTGCGACTATAGGTAATATCAATTTGCATAACACGTCCATGGTTTTGACAGAGACGCACAAATTAAAGGTTTTTTGGGTAGAGTAGGCCATAGCAATTTCGAACATTGTAATGATCTTGGATTGCAAATGTTTACTAACAATACCAACAACGCAAATACTGGCTCCGATTTTACTCTATCAGTATCAAAAGATAGTAGATTTTAAGTTCCACTTAATTCTTCGTCGCTAGCCGCCTAACGTCTTTCCGTTGTTGGCATCCTCTCCGACAATTGCGCAGGGAGTTTGTAAGAACATCTTAAACCTTCTCGGATTAATTTTTGCGTTGCGGGTGATATTGACAGAACAGATGAGGTTTTTCGGAGATTCACTGTCAATTATTAATATTTCAAATGTGATATATTTAATCGCCAATCGCCAATCGCCAAAAGTCTGTAAAAAAATGCTCCCACCTATTGGCATAGGTGGAAGCACCGAATTCGGGGGATTCTATCGTACAGTTACCTCGTCGCCGGTCACTACGATGCGTTGACGAAGAACATTGTTTTTTGTTTGCAATATCACGTGATAAATATCAGGTGTCCAACTGCCTGTAGGGATCTGTTTGGAGTAATCACCTGATTTCATTATACGGTCTTTTTGAATTTGCTGAATCAGATTACCATCGGAATCCTCGACACGCAATGAGACTGGCCCTTTCTTGCCAACATTAAAAGAGACTTCAGAGACCGTTGGTGAAAAAGCATTCACGGACATTTCTTCACGTTTCACACCCTCAGATTTCTTCTCCTCATATTTGACTGATTTAAGTAGAGTGGGTGGTCTTGGCGCAAGTGGTTCAACGCAGGGTGCGATCGATGCATAAAATAAAGCGCCTTTTTTCACTTCAAAACCTCCATTTAATTCGACCGTATTTCCGCCGGTATATGTGACGATATTTCCTTTTCGGACATTCGAATTTAGAGAGACGACTTTGTCTTCTGCATTATAATCTCCCGTCATGACTGAATTTTCCTCGATGGTTAATATCAAATCATCACACGGATTTTCGACGTCAACAGGTATTCCTATACAGTTACAGTCGTTGTCGTAAATATCACCTATCGTGAGTGGATCGCCATCATCACATAACGTGCCTCCCGTTCGGCATCTTCGAATATCAAATTTGATTTCGCTAAATCCGGCACAATTACTTGAACTATTCCACGTAGAAATAGCTGTTAATAATACATAGCGCGCCATGACACCATTTAATTCGGTCAAGGTATCACCTTTGTAATTATTGGTACCACTTGCTCTTTCCCATCGTACGGTCCCAAGACTTGTCCAGTCTGTCGCATTTTCTGAATATTCAACTTTGACATCCTTGAAGCCTTTACCCATATTGCCTTGGACATTATAATTCCAATAGTGGTTACCCTCAATTTTGAGAATTTCACCAAAGTCATACATGATCCAGTGACTATTCGCGTTTGTTGGATTGGGATTAGCAGTTTTTTGACAAGACAACCAACTGTCCATAGTCCCATTCGCATATCGGTTGGATGGTGCGCAAAAATCAGTTGCAACATGATTATTACCTCCGTTGCCACAAGGTCCTGACGTACAAGGCGTACCTACACAATCACAATTCGCGTCGTATTGATCATTTTCAGTATTCGGATCATGGTCGTTACATGCTGTTCCTTGAGGTACGCATGCATCTTCACAATCATAACCGTATAAAAACATACTTTGAACTATCGTCCAATTCGTATCAGCTCTGAAAGGTGTTTTCCAATAGACATTTGAGTGGTCACCACCTCCACCTTCTTTTTGATGAATTTCGAAATAGTAAAACTTGGATTTATTTAAATTAATATTTCCTGAAGTTTGTGAGGCATATTTATAATGTTGGGTTCTACTCGTCCATCCATCAACTTCAGCGACCATCGCTATATTATTTACGTTACTCCCATCGCTAATGTAAAACCGGCAGTCATCGTCACCCGTCAGATTAAAATTATAATTGCCAGTTTCCGGAACGCGTAGATATCCCTTTACCAAGGTGCCATAATCGTCAGCAAAATTGTAAGGCATATTTAATTGTTGAACCTCAATCGCTGTATCAGGAAGTAGTGGATATTTAGGACTATTATATAATTCATCGATATTGCTGAAAGGAATGTCCATGTAAAACATAGCTAATACATCACCGCGATTTCCTACGCAACTATTGCTAGTTGTATATTCTCCTACGCAATTGCAATTTCCATCTTCAACATCATTTGTGGTATTGGGATCACCATCGTCACAGGCCGTGCCTTCCGTTGGGCAGGCATCGAAACATGTGTACGTATATAGCGCACTTGCATTGACTACGCGCCAAAGCGTGTCAGTCTGTGATGGTGTTTGCCAGTAAACCGTGGCATGATCGCTATACATGCCTTCTTTGTGATGCAATTCGAAGTAGTGATACCGATCGCCTATAAGATTCATGACAGCTGAAGTCTGAGCTGGATTGACGTAATGACTTGTTTTTCCGGTAGAGCCAACTGTGGTGGCAACCATTGATAAGTTATTGACGTTTGTACCATTACTCATAAAAAAACGAGCAAAATTATTTCCGGTGACATTAAAGACATATTCTCCTGTCTCGGGTACTTTAATAAAACCACGGACAACAGTTCCGTAATCATTATTAAAATTAGAAACCGTCTCTAAGCCGATAATGGGAATTTCATAAGCAGGACTGCTAGGATATGACGGATCTACGTACATGTCTTCAAGACTATTATCCGGTATATCATCGTAGACGTGCCATGTAGCACTTCCTTGCTGACCGACACAAGATAAATTTTGCTGTGCATACAAATTTGTATTTAGACAAAAATGTAAACCTGCGATGATGATAAATGTATATGTAAAGAATTTCATAATTTATATTATTACAGCGTTTGCAAAATTTATTGTAAAAATCCGATTGGGTAATTTGGAGAGTTGGTATCATAGAATTCGCCAATATTCGGAAATACGACAGCTAAATCTGACGGCGATAAACCAAACCACAAGGCCAATTCGGCAAAATATTCATCAGTTGATATCTGCGGTATTAATACACCACGATTCGATAGATTTAATGGATTGTTGGCCAACTGTAGTGAAGGATAATCTCCATAAATTTCCTTACCGTTGACAGCTCCACCCATCACCATTTGGTGTCCTCCCCAAGCATGATCGGAACCGTTACCGTTTGAAGTGAGCGTACGACCAAATTCAGATACAGTAAATGTGGTGACATCGTTTTGCACACCTAGTTCATTTAAGACCGTATTAAATTCAGACATGGCATTGTTGACCACACCAAATAAATATTCTTGTGAATTCAATACTTCGTTATGCATATCCCATCCGCCGAGATCCACGAAGAATGTTTGTCGTGTCATACCCAGTTGACCACGAGCCGCGATTACCTTTGCAATCATCTCCATATTTCTCGACAAATAATGATTCGAAAATTGTGATGAAAACTCTGGTACAGTTGCGATTGCTGCGCTGAATATTTCTTGCGCTTCTATCGCACTAGCAGTTTGTTGCGCAAATGTTTTTTGAAATACATTACTATACTGTTGCGACATAAAATCAGTAATTGCCGCATTTCGAATTAAATTTAAAAAACCCTCATTGTCATAATATCGAATAGGTGAAATTCCTTCAGCTCCCGTTCCAGAATTTTTTATCGCGTATTCAAGAACCGTATTTCCAGACTGAAATGTATTTCGACCAGCCAATGAAATATTCATCGATATACCTTGATAGCTATTCATGCTTTGCAAGATGTCGGCAACTTTACCTCCCCAACCGATAGCGTCGCGACTTTGCGGTACGCTTGTTTGCCATTGTAACACTTGATCGGAATGCGAATACAAACCGAGTGGAAGATCTTTTTGACCGGAATTGTATTGAGTCGCATTTAAAATAGGCTCACGCAACGTACCCACATTGGCCACGAATGCCAAATCCTGGTCTTGATTAAACATAGCCTGTAAATCACCCATGGAAGGATGGATTCCAAAATCCGCTGAACCCGATGTGATTGGATTTAAGGGCAACAGTGAAGACTGTGACAACGCCAGATCCGAACGGGTTTCTGAATATTCGCCGTAGGCCGTATTACTTCTCGGCACAAGCATATTATAACTATCATTTCCGCCAGATAACATAAAACATACCAAGGCTTTATAGTCATTGGAAAATCGATGCCGTTCCGCAGCCAAAGTATTTGTCATAAATAAATTGGCTAATGTGGAAAATAAAGTCGTGGAACCTATCGCTGCACAACCCGCTTGTCCTATAAATTTTCTTCTGTTCATTCGTAATTTTTTATCGATGGAAGGATTAACGCATGATTAAATAATCCGGTGAAATCATGGTTAGAAATATAGCCATCCGTGCACGAAGTTCAGTTTCGTAATCCGGAATTTGATTGATGGTATTGACAATGGTCGACACAGTTTCAGGCGTCATATTTCCGTGAGCTAAAATAATATTCAGACGGTCGACTAGTTCTTCGTAATTTTTTTCATCACCCAACAATTCTTCATCGGATAAATCCAACATGGGTATTTTATTTTCATTCCATGTCTCCCCAGCAAAAATGTTCCAATATTCTATTAAATCATGTTCACGGAATGCCCACTCATGTAGGTGAGAAGCATATCCTAAAATGGTCTGCGCATTTGTAATTTGGAATTCAGGTGCCACTAAGCCGGCGTTGCCAATAGGTCCGATTGGCTGGTAATCTGATTTATAAAAATTAAACACTGAAGGCGCGGATAATGGTCGTTGCTCTGTTTTTTCTCGGAAGTCGTAAGTAACATTACGATATGTACCGTCGGGAGCCATGGCATTGAACGCGCGAGAAATATTTGTATATCGTACAATTGGCTCTCGCAACATTCCTTCATGGATGCCATTGACCAACGCACAATCGCGCGCTTCTGGATCTAATAATATGGCTTCAATCACGGCTTTCATGTCGCCTCTTGTGCCACCGTTGTCACCATTAAATGCAGCGGCAACGCGAGAAATATAGCCGGGCGATGGATTAGATTTGACTAATCTTTGTATCAACAACCGGCCGATAAAAGGGCCCACATTTGAATGATTAAATATATTATCTAATGCAAAGTCGACATCTGCTTCACCATTTGGCGGATTGTAGTTTGGTGTCTGGGCTCCATTTAATAAATATTTGACACCCGGTTCATGATAATCATTAAACATTTTCATCGGCATAGAATAACTCGCGTCGCGGTTGGAATAGCCATAAAAATTCACATTATCACCCCATGAGTACCCTGTAAAAACTTTAGCAAATTCAGCTATAAGACCGTTGTCGTATGTTGGAACAGGATCTCCATTACCGTCGAGCACGCGTGAGCCGTCCTGATTTAATTCATATAATCCGATAGAGAATAATTGCATAATTTCTCTTGCATAATTTTCATCGGGAAATCGATTTTGAGAAATATTTGTTTTAGGATTCATTAAATGTGTCAAATAACGACCCATGGCTGGATGCCGTGTCATGTGACCTAAAATATCTCGATAATTTCCAAAGGAATTTTCAATTAACATATCGTAATAATTCGCAAGCGTAATCGGATATTGACGTAAATCAGGTTCTTCTGATATCACAAATATTTGGCTAAGCGAATAAGCCACACGAGCGCGTAATAAATCCGGCGAATCCATTACATATTTCCACCATGTATACATCCATGTTTGCGAGCTATAATAAAAATCCGAGGAATCACCACCAATCATGGCGATGGAGTCATATGCAGCAATTGCTATATCGTTGAGATAATCTTGTGTACTAAAACTAACAGGCATCGCCAACTGATCATCCATCCATTTACGAATTCCAGTATTGCTCACTTGCTCGATTAGTTCATAATCGGCACCCAATGTTGATTGTCCAAGAAATCGCGATGCGGCATTCAAGTTTGGTAAAATACCGATCCCGCTCATTGTATTAATTCCTGGCTCTGCAACTTTGTCGTGACTGGTGGTGATAATAACGTCATCTGTATTGCCACCACCTATTGTTTCGGTTTGTTGAGCAATGACACTCATTGAAAAGAATAAAGCAACACAAAGTGAAAAGAAGTATGTAGTCTTGCGCATGGTAGGACTATTTAATTAGTTCAAAATTGTAATTCCAATAATTTAACAGTGGGCAGTCTCAAACCAATTACATTTTTAATTGGCATTTTTCATTTCATCGAAGAAGCAGTAATAGGGACCTTCCGATTAAATGAGTTTTTAAAATTAATGAAATTAAAGTACCCGTGTTTGGCTAATCACCGAAAAGTGCTTGACCATTATACTTTCAATAGGCAATTTGAATACGAAAGCAAAATCAAAGATGTGTCCGAACCTCGTAGGCCGCACCAAAAGATGAATACATGAAATTTTTATCTAACTTTTTTGATCTACAAGATCAAACTCGCCAATGGATGCATACTTGTCGATACGCTTTTCAATCAGCTTATCTGAGGGAACCTTCTTGAGTTCAGTGATTTGCTTGCGTATATGCTTTTTGAGGATTTTGACCATTTGCTCCGGATTTGAGTGAGCACCACCCAATGGCTCGTCGACGATGCCATCGATGATACCAAAATTCAACATATGATCGGGCGTAAGCTTGAGGGCTTCAGCTGCAGCTTCCTTATAATCCCATGTTCTCCATAAAATGGACGAGCAGGATTCAGGGCTGATTACTGAGTACCAAGTGTTCTGAAGCATGAATATGCGATCGCCAAGACCTATGCCGATGGCACCTCCTGAAGCCCCTTCACCGATCACATAGCATATGATCGGCACGGACAGCTGCGCCATTTCAATCAAATTTCGAGCGATACTCTCTGCTTGACCCCTTTCTTCTGCTTCGATTCCTGGAAATGCACCTGGTGTGTCGATCAATGTGATAATCGGAAATCCGAACTTCTCTGCCATTTTCATCAAGCGCAATGCCTTTCGATAACCTTCCGGATTTGCCATACCGAAGTTTCGATATTTTCTCAACTTGGTATTTACTCCTTTTTGATGACCGATAATGACCACCGACTCGTTGTCTATTTGACCGATACCACCGATGATGGCTTTGTCATCCTTAAAATATCGATCACCATGAAGCTCAACGAATTTCTTACAAATGTTCTCTATGTAATATAGTGTATAAGGTCGTTCGGGATGTCTTGACAACTGGACGCGCTGCCAACCCGTGAGATTTTCATAGATCTTTTTGCGCTCAACACTGATCTTCTTTTTAAGCTCTTTGATGGCAGGAGACATGTCCATAATGCCGTCCTCATCAACCTGCTGAAGCTTCTCCAGTTGATCGTAATATTTCTCCAGCGGCTTTTCAAATTCAAGAAAAATCATAGTCTCCAGGTTTGGGTCGACTAAGGTATATAAATTTCATGGATACGCGCTTTGCATTTTGCGTCATTCCCAATACGTTTTTTGTATGATAGTTTGGACGTGATTCGCTTTTCTATAAGCCTAAAGTGGCGAGTCCGTGCTATCCTCTTGCCAATGAAATATATGCTTCGGGATCTATCGGCTCACCGTTATACCACAATTCAAAGTGGACATGAGGCCCGTCTGAATGCAGTCCTGTGTTTCCAATAACAGCGAGGGCTTCACCGGTTTTTACGAGATCTCCTTTCTTTTTCAAGAGTGCGCTATTATGCTTGTAAACGCTGATCAAGTTATGGGCATGTTGGATCATGATGGTATTCCCACCCTCTAATGTCCAATCACTTTCGATTACCAAACCGTCTAGGATACATTGTACAGCAGAATTTTCAGGTGCCAGAATGTCTACTCCGAAGTGGTTCTCAATCAATGAAAAGGATTTACTCACCGTCCCGCGAATGGGTGGAATCAAGTATTCGTCTTCCAAGTTGCGTTCGTAGGTTTCATTGAGGATGAGTGGTGATTTGACCGGAACATTCAAATTTGATCGCTGCACGCGGTATCGAAGCGTGTCATCTAGCGGGATTCGGGCCACACGAGGAGTGACGTCGTTCATGAGCGTATCATTCAACGTCTGCAAAATGCTGTCATATGAAATACTGGTCAGATCTTCACCCGAAAGTTTTCGCTGTAGTGTAGTGATATATTGACTCTGTGCATCAATGCGCTGATTCAGTTGCGCGAGGCGACGTCTGAATTCTTTAGATTCAACTGCGCGATAGTCAGATCGCCCTTCCACCCAAGTTGGAAATGGTGTGTACGCTGTCAATAAGTAGGCGCTCCCAATGATGATGAGCACTAGCATGCACAGAAAAACATAAATGTTCATGCCTCCAAGCCGAAATGATATCGATTTTTGGTCTGGGGATGGTCGATGAAATCCAAATCTTAGAGGATGTTTACTACGTTCACTCATGGAGACACTATTCTATGATTGACTGCGTTATCTTGGTTTGCAGCTGACAAAGCTAGCAATTTTGATACGAGACAGGTGAATACATTTTATAAAGGACTGGGTGGAATCACATTCAGCCATAGTATGTCCTCTAGTCGATTTTGTACATGAAAAGTGGGCATTTACAGAAGTTTGCTAATGCTCCTTTTAGAGGTATGAAGTCTTGAATTTAGTCGCTGTCCATTCACTAGCGTGACATGAGGGTAATGAGAAATATCTGTAATTGGTCCCTTCATGAAGAAAATCTTCAATTTTCTTTCACGACGTGGACGCTCAATATCGTAATATCGGCACTTATGGCATTTAGCTAATATCTTGAAAACTAGCCAATTGCCAACTGCTAAATGCCAAAATCGGGGAATTCTTGAGAGTGGCTTTATTATACGTTTTCAACATAATTCGAATACAATAATTTGATCTGGTAAAAGAAATTAAGAATTACCCTAGAAGTGTTGCCCGCGTTCTTATAATTATTGAGGTATTTAAAATATTTTTGCACTTTGATAAGTTTATCAACCATATGTTTTTGAACCACTTACTAGAAAAAATCAACATTCGATATTCAGTTCGATCAAGCGAAGTTAAACTGCTCACAATCTGTACGTTGTGTGTAGTTGTGCTATTGGCAGGATGCACCACGACAAAGAAGAAAGATGACTTGTCAGGCCTCGGTATGCTCTATCAGAACATGACGGCCCACTACAATGGCTATTTCAATGCCACAGAAATCATGAAAGAATCTGTGACAACCTTGCAGACAGAGCATAGAGATAACTATAATCAACTCTTACCCGTTTTTGAATATACGGCCATCGGAGATCCGGCATCTGTTGCATCGGAATTGGATGAGGCTATAAAAAAATCATCAGTCGTAATTTCATTGCATCGTCCAAGTAAATGGACAGATGACTGTTATCTACTCATCGGACAAGCGCAGTATCTAAAGCAAGATTATGAATCAGCTCAAAAGACGCTGGAATACATGATCAATAACTTTGATGACACTGGGAAGAGCAAGGCAAAGTCTTCATCAAAAAAACAATCCAAGGCTGCAAATAAAGCAGAGCGGATGAAGCAAATCCAAGCGAAGAATAAAGAAATTCAAGCAAGAAAAAAAGAACAAGCTAAAGATCGTGCGGAGCGAAATAAAGAAATAAAAGATCAGAAAAAAGAGCGCGAAAAAACACGTAAACAAGAAAAAAAGGAACGTGAAAAAGCATATAAACAACGAAAGAAAGATCGCGATCGCGCAAATAAAATTCGAAGAAAAAATATAAAAAATTCTCGAAAAAAGAAATCCAAGTCATCTTCAAGAAAACCTTCATCATCACATGATGATAAAACAACGAAACCTGAACCAGCAAAAGAAGAAAAGAAAGTAGATTCTCCAACTCCAAAAACGACTACGACCAAAAGCATAACGGAAAAAAAAGAAGATGAGAAAAAACCATTTGTCGAGGATGAAGAGGATGATAAGAAAAAGAATAAAAAAGATAAAGACGAAAAATTAAATGATGGTCCATTGGCGCATAAGCCGGCAAAACCACGAGGGATGTTGTGGCTTGCAAAAACATACGTCGAGCGCGATTTTATTACACAAGCTGATCGCTTATTTAAACAAGCAGAATCTTCAGGTTCTGGAGATAAGGAGTTGATGGAAGAACTGTATCCGTCGATGGCACATTTCTATATTTATACGGAGCAATATGATTCGGCGATACCTGCACTTGAACAAGCTATTGAGACGTCACGCGATCGTGAATTACGCGCTAGGTATGCATTCATCATCGGTCAACTTCTGATGATGAATGGGAGCCAAGCCAATGCGGTTGAGTATTTTGATCTAGCTGCTAAGTGGAGCCGTGACTATGAAATGACGTTTAATGCTAAACTAAATAGCAAGTTGGCAGGATTGGGATCGAGTTCTCCGGCTGCAATTGCAGAGGCATTAGAAAAAATGTTGAAGGATCGCAAAAACGAAGAATATTTAGATCAAATTTATTTTCAAATTGCTAAGACGTATTTAGAAGCCGATAATTTTACCAAGGCCGAAGAGTATTTACAATTAGCATTGGATGCGGCTTCGAATAACCCGACTCAAAAGACTGAAATATATTATGCATTGGGCGAAATTTATTATGGAAAAGATAAATTCGATCTAGCATATGATAATTATTCGGCGGCCCTTAGTTCGATGTCAAAAACAGACGGCCGATATCGAGGACTCGAAGAGCGAAAAACAAGCTTAGTAGAAATTTCGAAACACCTAAAGCAAGTTAATTTGCAAGATAGCTTGATGATGTTGGCATCGTTGAGTGATGACGAGTTAAAAAAGCGGGCGGAAGGTATCGTGCGTGATCGAAAAATGAAAGAACAAAAGGCTGAAGAAACAGCCAAAGGTGAAGCCATGGCCATGAAGGTTGGCATGCCCGTTGGAGTAGGGACTGGACCGCTGGCTTCGAGTAATTCGCTAGAGTCG